>Ga0224508_10004781_pt1 | contig 10982 bp, 7 predicted proteins | sample SF_Jan12_sed_USG_4_FD_170157 | JGI IMG/M metagenome (GOLD analysis project Ga0224508, IMG submission 170157) | Sediment microbial communities from San Francisco Bay, California, United States - SF_Jan12_sed_USGS_21 | ecosystem: Environmental > Aquatic > Marine > Sediment | place: USA: California... | reverse complement strand
CCGGCCCTGGGGCCGGCCCTATTACTGGCTGAAGGATTACGTTGCGATCATGCGGCAGGTGTTCGAACGCAAAGCCCCGGTCGCCCATGACGGCAAGCAGATCGAGCTGCCGTTCACCGGCGACGGCGCGCTCGGCGTCGGCAAGGCTCTGAAGCCGATCCTGCACATGGACCCGGATATTCCGATCTATATCGGCAGCGGCAACGAGGCGACGGTTCGGCTCACCGCCGAGGTCGCCGACGGCTGGCTGCCGCTGGGCTTCGTGCCGGGCAGCTTCGAAGAATACCGTCCGTGGCTGGAGCAGGGCTTCGCCCGCGCCGGCGGCGGCAAGGGCTTCCGCAATTTCGAGATGCAGGGGCTGGTGCAGGTCGAAATCGACGACGACGTGCAGGCGGCGCTCGACCGGCTCAAGCCGCGCGAGGCGCTCTATATCGGCGGCATGGGCCACCAGAACCTGAACTTCCACAAGAACATGATGATCCGCCGCGGCTTCGGCGAGGCCGCCGAGCGCATTCAGGAACTGTACCTCGCCGGGCGCAGGGACGAGGCGATCGCCGCCGTGCCCGACGAATGGATCGACATGAAGACGCTGATCGGCCCGCCGGCCCGCATCAAGGAACGCTTCAAGCCGTGGCGCGATTCGGAGCTGACCGGCCTCACCATCCGCACCCGCCAGGACGCGGCGGTGCAACTAATGGCAGATGCCGCCGGGCTGAAGCCGCGGGGGTAAGCGCGGCCTGAGCGCGCGCAGATTTCAGAGACCCGTTACAATCGCGGGTCGACCGGTTCGCTTTCCAGCGCCAGCACGGCGAAGACGCATTCATGAACCCGGCGAAGAGGCTCCCCTTCGACGAAGCGGCTCAGAGATTCGAATCCGAGCGAAAATTCGCGAGTCGCCAGGGACCGCTTGCGACCAAGCCCCCGGCGGCGCAGCCGTTCCAAATTTTCCGGCGCATCGTAATCCATGCCGTAGATGATGCGGAGGTATTCCCGGCCGCGGCACTTCAGCGCCGGCTGCACCAAACCCCGCGTATCCCGTGCGATGAAATCGATCGGCTTGACCACCATGCCCTCACCACCGGCTTCCGTTTGTTCGGCCCACCACGCGGTAGCATCGGCGACTGCCGTTTCATCCGCCGGATCGAGTACACGATAGGGTGTCGCCATCAGCATCGGATCCTGCCCTTCGGTCAGGCGTCCCAGTGTCTCCATATGCCAAAGATGATTCTTGTCCATATGCACCGCGCCTTCAGTCGCCAGCAGATGAAACGGCGCGATCCGGTAGTCCTCGAGGCTGACCACCGGCCAGCAATAGCGTTGATACGCTGCGGCATACCGCGCCGCCCGCTCGGCCTGCGCCTGGACGGACCCGACCAGCGCGCCCACATCCACACCGCGTGCCGACGCCGCCGCAAAAACATCGGCAACCGCAGCGCGGGACAGCCGGCCGGCCGCGCCCACGGGCGCGTACTGACCCTGAATCAAGCCCTGCGCCTTGGCGGACCACGGCATGATCTCCGCATCCAATATCGCCCAGTCGGTCCCCAGGCTTTGCCAGAACCCGGCGGAGTCCATTGCACCGCGCAGTCGCGCGAGGACGGCCTCGGTTGTCTCCGTATCATCGAAAAACGGCCGACCGGTCCGCGTATAAATCACGCCTGTTTCTTCCGTATCGGTGCCAAATCGCCTGCGCGCCGCATCCGCATCCCGGCACACGACGATAACCGCGCGCGAACCCATATGTTTCTCTTCGCAGATCACCGACCCGATGTTGCGGCCGGCGAAATATTCCAAGGCTTCGGCCGGATGTTCGAGCATACCCTCCCGTGCGCTGGTTTCCGAAGGCGACATGGTCGGCGGCAGGTAGATCAGCCATTTCGGATTGATCGCAAACCGGCTCATGACTTCCAGCGCGGCCGCGGCGTTCGGCTCCTGGATCGTCAGCGTCCGGCTGAGCCGGGTCGAAATGATCCGCTTGCCGCGCACATCGTCCAGGTCGAGCATATCGTCTGCCAACGCCTGCGCACTGCGTGACGTATCCACCGGCGCCAACGGTTTCACCGGTTCGAAATACATTTGTGCCGCCGGAACGGAGACCAACTCCTCCTCGGGATAGCGCAACGCGGTGAGCTTTCCGCCGAAGACACAGCCAGTGTCCAGGCAAATCGTCCGGTTCAACCATTCCACTTCCGGCACCGGCGTGTGGCCATAGACGATCATCGACTCGCCCCGATAATCGGCGGCCCAGTTGTGGCGCACCGGCAGGCCGAATTCATCGATTTCACCGGTCGTCTCGCCATACATGCAAAACCCGCGAACCGCACCGGATGCCCGGCCAATCATGGATTCCTTCAACCCGGCATGGGCGACCGTAAGCTTGCCGCCGTCCAGCCAGTAATGGCTGACCAAATCATTCAGGAACGTTTTGACCTGGCCCGCGAAGCTCTCGGGCTCCGCCTCCATCTGGGCGATGGTTTCGGCGAGGCCATGGCCGATCTTCACGTCGCGGCCGTTGAGCCAGCGCAGAAACTTGTTTTCGTGGTTGCCCATGACGCACAGCGCGTCGCCCGACTCGACCATCGCCATGACCAGGCGCAGAACGTCAGGCGACCGCGGCCCTCGGTCGACAAGATCACCGACGAAAACGGCGCGGCGGCCCGGCGGCGGGATGACGGAGCAGCGGCGCATCTCGCCGGCCCCGTCGAAACACACCTGATAGCCCATTCGTTCGAGCAATTTCTCCAACTCATCGCAACACCCATGGATGTCGCCGATCAGGTCGAAAGGACCGGACTCCGTCCGTTTGTCGGTCCACAGCGCTTGACGGCCAAGCGTTACCGCGTCGATTTCCTCTTCCGAGCGGAATTCGTAAACCTGCCGGAATCCCTCGCGTTGTAGCCGCCGGATTCCGCGCTTCAGCGCCCGAATGTGATTGCGCACCACATGCGGGCCGAACTGCCGGTCGGGCCGACTCTTATTGCGGGCATGGCAAATCTTTTCGCCGGGATTGATCACGATGGCGACGGGCAGCGCATGGTATTTGCGCGCGATCCGCACATATTCGCGCCGGTCCTCCGGCCGCACATTTGTCGCGTCGATCACCGTGAGACGGCGCCCTTCAAGCCGTTTCTCAGCAATGTAATGCACCAGGTCGAAGGCCGGCTTGCTGGCCGTCTGATCGTTCTCGTCATCGGCGACGACGCCCCGGCAATAATCCGAGGAAATCACCTCGGTCGGTTTGAAATGCCGTGCCGCAAAGGTCGATTTGCCGGACCCGGTCGGGCCGATCAGCACGACAAGGCAAAAATCCGGAAGATTAATGGCGGTTTGCGAGGGCATTTTATTCTTCCGGATAGAAATGGTAGGCAGAGGTCCAATAGACCCCTTTCGGGTCGTCGCAGCGCCCGTTTTCCACGACTTCTTCGATTTCCAGCGCATGGCGAATCTGCGGAGGCTCGAATTCGCGCACAAAATTCAGCGCATGCGCCGGATTTTCAGCGACCACCCGATACTCGGTGTGGAATCCACCCGCCGGATCCGTCCCGGGAAAGGCGTCGGCACGCCACGGTCCACGAATCCGGAGATCGAACGAACACGTGCCGCCGGGCAAATCGCGCGCGAGCATCTTCCGCTTCAACCACTGGGCGTCGGAATTGGTTTTATCCTGCCGGATGGCGCGCGCCAGCGCCTTGTGAGCATCGTCAATCCGAGCGTCATTCCAGAGCGCGATCGCGTATTTGGCATCGAGGCGCGCCACCTCCGCGAGAGGCGCGGACCACTCGTCGAGGTCCGGCAAGGTTTCGAAAAATTCGACAGCTTCCTCTGCGCGCCCCAACTCGTTCAACAACCCCAGTCGCGCTGCCCGAATATTCGCCTGCAGTTCCGGCACCGCAGCTGAAAATTCCGCGTCGCCCAGCACTTTCACGAGCGTTGCATTCGCCTTGTCCAAATCTTCCATGCGCCAGAACAGAATGGATCGATTGTACTGCACCCAAACCCGGTCCGCATCCGGCAGGCCGAGCGCGGCATCGTAGGCGTTCAATGCCTCATCGTATTGTTCGTCATCGGAAAGACAGTTGCCGTACAATTGCCGCAGCCGCCAGTCATCCGGCACGCATTCGATCCCACGCCGGAGGACTCCGATCGCCTCGAGGTTCTTATCCATGTTCTGGAGGGCAAGCCCCTGAATTTCGAAGCTCCGGGAATAATTCAACGCTTCCAGCCGCCGACCCAATTCAAGCGCCTGTTCCGGCTCTTCCGTATCGAGCAATTCAAGCGCTTCATCGACCAACGCGTCGATTTCATCCGACGACAGTTCCCTAGCCGACATCGCGCCTCTCTTTCCCGAACACCGCCATCTGGGTCGGTGCGCCGTGCTCCGGGTGGCTGTGGCCGATGCCCTCATAGCGGACTGTATATCCGAATCGTCCGGAGACACTTGCGGCCCAGGATTCGAATTCGGCGCGGGTCCATTCGAACCGGTGATCGCGATGACGCAGCGCGCCTTCCGCCATACCTTCGAACAAGGTGTTGTATTCGCGGTTCGGCGTGGTGACGATCACCGTCCGCGGCGCCATGAATTCGAACAGCGAGCGTTCAAGCGCGGACAGGCGGTCGGCGTCAACGTGCTCGATCACCTCGACCAGCGCTGCCGCGTCATACCCGTCAAGGCGCCGGTCGCGATAAGTGAGCGCACCATGCAACAGATCAATGCGCGCGCGCTGCCGCTCCGACATCTGATCCAGCCGCAATCGCCGTTCCGCGCGTTCCAGGCTGCGCAACGCGGTATCGACGCCGATGATTTTTTCGAACTGTTTCTTGGCGAGCAGTTCACGCAACAACCGGCCTTCGCCGCAGCCGAGATCAACCACGCTTCGCGCGCCGGTCGCGGCGAGCGTTTCCGCGACGGCGGCCATGCGCCGATCGTTCAGGCGGATCGGTCTTTCCAGCGCCTGCTCATCGGAATCGCGCGTTTCCGCATCAGCGTCTTCCTCGCCGGTCTCGGCTTCGGTCAGCCGCACCAGCGCTTCCCGTACCAGACGACGCCGGCGCTTGAGATACCGGTTGACGATGAATTCCTTTTCCGGGTGCGCATCGAGCCAGCCCGCGCCCTTGGCGAGCAACTTTTCCAGCTCGTCCGTATCGACGTAGTAGTGCTTCGCATTGTCGAGCACCGGCATCAGGACATAGAGATGCATGAGAAGCTCGCGCAACCGGACGGTGCCCGCCAGATCAAGCGTCAGATAGGGGCTGTCGCCCAAATCCGGATTGCCGGGGTCGAGTGGGTGTATTTCGGTCGCGACGCGGTAGCCGAGCGGCTCGAACAGCCGCTGCGCCATGCCTTCCTGTCCGCGGGCCGCGAGCGGCACCACCGTGGCCTCCAATGGGATCGCCAAATCGGCCAATTCCTGCCGTTCCTTCGCCCGTCCGGAAAACGCGGTACCGAGCGAACGCGCCATCGCAACCGACAGAAAGGATGAGGCGGCATAGGGCCGGTCGTTGACGTATTGGTCCAGCATGCCGCCGCCCGAACCCTTGCCGCGGACCAGCGCGATCGGATCCACCTCAACCGTCAGCGCAAAGGTGCAGCGATCCTCGGTCGCAACCGGATAGCACATCAGCGCCGTGCCGAATGGCAGCCTCTTATCATGCAGCCGGCCCGGATTCTTGTGCAGCAAGTATCCCAAATCCGTCGCCGGCTGGCGGGTCGTCGAGATGGTCAACAGCATCCGGCGCCCTCCATCACGATGCCGCGGAAAAGCGCGTTCGCCGCGTCAAACAAGCTTTCCGCCGGCGGCGCCACGGTGGCCAACTCGGCCTCCGCCACCTCGATGGCCTGTTCGATCAAAGCATCGAGCGCCGGCACGCGTGGCCCGGCGCCAAGCTCGCGGGTCACCGCTTTTCGGCGCAACAGCTCATCCAGGAATTCCGAAACCGGTCCGGACAGATCGAGCCCTACCCGCAATTCCGGCAAATCCATCGGCACCGGACGATCCGGATGGGCGCGCAACCACATCAATGCAAGCGCGGGCCGGAGCGCGTAGAAATATTTCTTCACGGCCACGTCATCCTTGCCGTCGATGAAACGACGGTATTGCGAACGGCATAGATGAAGATAGTGGTGCGTCGACGGCCGGAGATGGGCGGTCCGTTCGCCAAGCGCGGTAAGACCGTCCATCGCGACCCGGTCCGTCCGATAAACCACGGGCGACCGCAACCATTCCAGCAACACCGGATTGGGCTTGATGAGAAGGTTCAACGCTTTGCGAAGATCCCAACCGTTGATGTCGAGATCGCCCGAAATCGGCAATTCGATGACATCGCGGCGCGCATCGATCGACAAATACCAATCGAGCCCACGGACATAAACGAAACGGACGTCATAGTCGCTGTCCGGGGACGGGAAGCCCCAGGCACGACTGCCCGATTCGACGGCGAACAGAATTCGAACGTCGTTATCGGTCTCGATCCTGTCCAACTGTTGGTCGATCTCGACGCGAATATCCGCCGAAATGAAAGCGTGATCGCCCATGTCCATTCGTCCATTAGACCAGCGCCGGGTTAACCCCCGGTTACCGGCACCGGGGACCGGCGGTCCAGAATCCGCCGGTCCCGTTCCGGGCCGGCGGGATTACCGGTCCGGGTAGTTACCCTTTGACGCAGATAACCTGTTTCAGCGTGTGCATCACTTCAACCAGGTCGGTCTGCGCCGCCATGACAGCGTCGATGTCCTTGTAGGCCGCCGGCGTCTCGTCGATGACACCCGCATCCTTGCGGCATTCGACGCCTTCCGTCGCCGCCACGTGATCTTCCAGCGTAAAGCGGCGCTTGGCCTCGGTGCGGCTCATCGCCCGACCCGCGCCGTGCGAGCACGAGCAGAACGAGTCCGGATTGCCGAGCCCACGGACGATGTAGGAGCGCGCACCCATCGACCCCGGGATGATGCCGAGATCGCCGGCTCCCGCCCTGACAGCCCCTTTCCGGGTGACCCAGACGTCGGCGCCGAAATGCCGCTCCTGCTCCACGTAGTTGTGGTGGCAGTTCACCGCCTGCTTCTCGACCCGAAAAGCCGGCAAGCAGGTGCGCAGCACCCGCAGGATCCGCTCCATCATCACCTCGCGGTTCACGCGCGCGAAATCCTGCGCCCAGAGCACCGATTCGACATAGTCGTCGAACGGCGTCTCGCCCTCCTCGAACCAGGCGAGATCCTTGTCGGGCACCGACACGGCGCCATCGCGGCGCATCAGCATTTCACGCGCCTGGGCGATGAAGTAGGTGCCGATCCGGTTGCCGATCCCACGGCTGCCCGAATGCAGCATCACCCAAACCCGGCCTTCTTCGTCGAGGCAGATCTCGATGAAATGATTGCCGGTGCCGAGCGAACCGAGATGAACCACATGGTTCGCGCCGTCGATTTTCGGGTGCTTTTCGACGATCCGGTCGAGCCCCGCGGCAAGCCCGCTCTTGACGAACCGCTTCGCCACGGACTCCGGCACGCCATCCTTCCAGCCGCCCTTCAACCCGATCCCGCCATGGGGCACCGCGCGTTCGATGGCCGAACGGATGTCCGCCAGACTGTCCGGCAACCGGTCCGCCGCGATGCTGGTGCGCATCGCCATCATGCCGCAGCCGATATCGACGCCGACCGCCGCAGGCACGATCGCACCCTTGGTCGCGATGACCGATCCCACCGTGGCGCCCCGGCCGAAATGGACATCCGGCATGGCCGCGACATGGGAATGGATGAACGGCAGGCGGGCGACATTCTCAAGCTGCCGCCGCGCCGCATCTTCCACCGGCACGCCCTTGACCCACGCCTTTACCGGTGCGCGGCCTGTCTCGAATGTTTCAAATTTCGCCATCGTTCCAATCCTTTAATCAACTCTATCGATAAAGAAAAACCCTCCCGGAGCAACTGCCGCGGGAGGGTCCGTAAACTTGTCCGGATTGTCGTCTTGCTACGACACGTCCGGGTGGGCTCCCCACGGGCAGGTTAGATCACAGGCATTGCCCGGCCGCGAATTCGCGCCAGAAAACCGCCTGTTTTCCGTATGCCTCAATTGAAGAGCCGAAATCATCGTATTCATCTCACATTTTGCGGGGTAGACCCCGCGAATTGGGAGAGGGGTTATGATCGCACCCACGGAAAGAGTCAAGTATTCCGTGCCCGCCCATTCCGAGTCTATGGCAATACGGCAATGCGAGCCTTAAATTGACCGGGCAGGCCCCACCGCAGAAAACAAAGGAAAGTTCCAGCCATGGCAGCCGAATCCGCACCCGAACCGACGGGCAAACAGACCCTCCGCACGCCGATCTGCGAGCGGCTTGGCATTGAATATCCGGTGTTTCAAGCGGGTATGGGCTGGGTTGCGCGGGCGGAACTGGCCGCCGCCGTCTCGGAGGCCGGCGGGCTGGGCGTCATCGGCGCCGGCTCGACCCTGTCGGAGGCCGAGTTGCGTGCCGAAATCCGCATGGTTCGGGAACGGACCGACAAACCGTTCGGGGTGGACATCCTGTTCGCCACGATCCGGGCTGAAGGCGACGCCGTTGCCCGCTACACGGATTCGGTTCAGGGGATGATCCGCACCGTGATGGAGGAACGCGTGCCCGTGCTGGTTTCGGGCCTGGGCAGCCCCAAAGCCGTGATCCCCGAAGCCCATGAGCGCGGCATCTATGTCATGTCCGTTTGCGGCGCGGTACGGCACGCCGAGAAGGCTGTGGCCGACGGTGTCGATGCGGTGATCGCCTCGGGCTGCGACGGCGGCGGCCATGTGGGAAAGATCGGCACGGCGGTCTTGATCCCGGCGGTCGTCGACGCCGTCGAGGTGCCCGTACTTGCCGGCGGCGGCTTGACCGACGGCCGCGCGCTGGCGGCGTCGCTCGCCTTCGGCGCCCAGGGACTTTGGCTCGGCACCCGCTTCATCGCAACGGAGGAAGCGCGGGCGCACCGCAATTATAAGGACAAGATCGTCGACATCGACACCGCCGGAACGTTGGTCACCCGGGCCCATAGCGGCAAGACCTGCCGCCTCATCCGGAACAATTACACCGCAAGCTGGGAAGGCCGCGAGGAAGAAATCCTGCCCTTCCCGCTGCAAGGCATGAAGTTCGGCCACCCCGCATCCGAGCTCGGTCGCCGCCAGGGCGATGTGGACAACGGCGTCCTCCCCGCCGGCCAGAGTTCGGGATTAATCGGTGCAGTGAAGCCCGCCGGCGACGTGGTTCGCGACATCGTCGGCGAGGCGGGCGCAGTGCTGGAACGTCTGAACCGGCTCGGTTGACCGGCCCGGCGCCTTGTCCCGCGCCAACCGCACTGTCATCCTTCGCGTCGAATAATTGGCATACCCGCAAACGACCGCAGGAGAAGCATTTTGGGCGTGACCGAAACCCTGGCGCGGCTGGCGATCGAAACGCCGGGCGAGGAAATACCCGCCGCCGCCTATGCATCCGCGAAGATGCGCATCCTCGACATGGTGGGGATCGCGCTGGCGGGATCGCGGCAGGACTCCACGCGGATCGCGCTGACGACGGCGCGCCATATGGGCGGCAACCCGGCGGCCAGCGTGATCGGCCATCCGGACCGCACCTCCGCGCCGCTCGCCGGATACGTCAACGCGACCAGCGCCCATTCGCAGGAATATGACGACTATACGAAGGGCGTGACCCATTCCAGCGTGGTCATGGTGCCGGGCGCCCTGGCCATGGCCGAGGAGCGCGGCGTCAGCGGCCGAGCCCTGCTGGAGGGGTTCATCACCGGATTCGAGGTGGAGTCGCGAATCGCCCGGGGCCTGCGTCCGGCCCTGATCGACAATGGCTGGCACCCGAACGGCATCGTCGGCGCGATCGGCGTGGCCGCCGCGGGCGCCCGCATCGCGGGGCTCGACGTGCTGAAGACGCGCATGGCGATGGCGGTCGCCGCCTCGGAAGCCAGCGGCCTGCGCAAAAATGTCGGCTCGATGGGCAAAGCGTTTCATGTCGGCCACGGCGTGCGCAACGGCGTCTTCGCCCTGCTGCTGGCCGAAGGCGGCTATCTGATGGATCCGGACATTATCGAACCGTCGCCGACGGCCATCGGCGGGCATGAGAAATTCGGCCTCGCGGAAACTTTTTGCGGCGCCGGAAACTACAGCCTGGAGCGGATGACCGACCGGCTCGGCGAGCGCTGGGAGCTGGCGGAGGACACCACCATCGTCTGCTTCCATCCCGGTTCGACCGCCCCGGCCGCCGCCATCGACTGCGTCCTCGACCTGGTTATCGAGCAGGACGTTCAGCCGCAGGACGTCGACCGGATCGACTTGGATGTGACGCCGCAAGCACACGCCATCGCCTGTTACGAAGAGGCACAGGATCCCTACCGGGCGCGCTATTGCCTGCCCTGGAGCGTCGCGGTCAGCGTGGTCGACCGCCGCGCCGGCCTGCCGCAATACACCCAGGAACGGCTCGATCGGGGCGATGTTCAACTCCTGATGCCCCGGGTGCATGTGTCGGTACCCGACGACTTTTCCCATCACCGGGGCCAGTGGGGCGTCGACGGGGTGAACTGGGCCGAGACCCGCGTGACCTTCCGTCTCAAGGACGGTCGCATGCTGAAGAATGCCCGCTCCTATGCACGCGGCTGGTCCGAGGATCCGGCCACGTGGGACGATATCGCCGACAAATACCGGGAATGCGCCGACGGCGTGCTGCCGCCGGAGCGCCGTGACGCGGTGCTCGGCGCGATCGGTGACCTTGAGAATTTACCTGATACGCGGACACTGATGGATCTCTTGCGCGTGGACTAGGTCACATACTCATTAACGTGATTCCCAAACGGACAGAATTGTGATTCAAATTCCTCGTGAGAGGAGTTTGGCATTGGCACGATTTGATTTAACGGATTTTGAGTGGTCGGTGATCCAACCTTTGTTGCCGCAGAAGTCGCGCGGCGTGCCACGGGTGGATGACCGTCGGGTGCTGAACGGGATCTTCTGGCGGCTGCGGAC
>Ga0224508_10004780_pt1 | contig 10983 bp, 9 predicted proteins | sample SF_Jan12_sed_USG_4_FD_170157 | JGI IMG/M metagenome (GOLD analysis project Ga0224508, IMG submission 170157) | Sediment microbial communities from San Francisco Bay, California, United States - SF_Jan12_sed_USGS_21 | ecosystem: Environmental > Aquatic > Marine > Sediment | place: USA: California... | reverse complement strand
TCAAATCGTGAATTTCTACTGCCGAGATTGGTTTTTCTGGCACCCCTGAAGGGGTATCTACAATGACCACTGGATGGTCTTCCGAATCTTCCGGAATTCTGCCATGTGATCCTTTAACAAGCTCTGTCTGCAAAGGTATGACATTCATTAAGGTGCGAAAACCCAGTTTCTTGCGGATTAATTTCCAGATCACTTTCAGAGAAACGAAAGGATCCCCGGGCTTGGTAAATAATTCCACTGGGTCATATCCAGGCTTGCGGTGTATATCTACACAGCGGGCAAAATCAGGCGCCTTTTTGTCATCCTTCCAATAGTAATACGTGAACCAGGAAGAGGCATCGGCTACTGCGATCAGATCTCCGCTGCGTTCATGCTGGAGATGATGGCCTTGATCTTCTTTTTCAATTACCTTCTCTACACCCGGGATTGCCTGTAAAACCGACTTTATTTCCTGCAACCGTGATCTATCCTTGACGTAAATATGGGCAATCTGATGGTCTGCTACTGCAAAGGCCTCACTAGCTCCAGCATCAAGTAATTCAAGGCCTTGTTCTATCCGGATTGAAAGTAGTCCCTTTTCCCTGAACACCCTGTTTAAATGAACAGGCCTGTTGACATCGGTGATACCGTACTCGGAAAGGAGCATGACCTGAACCTCATTTTCGCGGTAAAAGGTCACCAGCTCTTTTACCAGGGCATCTACTTCCCTGAGATCTTTTCCGATCCTGGAAAAATCCAGGCCGTATTTTTGAAGACCATAGTCGAGATGTGGAATATACACTAAGCTCAATGTAGGCTTGTAGATCTCATCTGTTCTGTAGGCAGCATTAGCGATCCATTGAGACGACTTAATATTTGTCCTGGGGCCCCAGAAACTAAACAATGGAAACTGACCCAGCTCAGTTTGGAGGCTGTCTCTTAGTTCGGGAGGATGTGTATAGATATCCGGAATCTTCCTTCCGTCGGCCAGGTAATTTGGCCTGGGAGTGATGCTATAGTCCACCGATGAGTACATATTGTACCACCAAAACAGGTTGGCGCATGTAAAATGAGGATCTTCCCTCTTGCATATATCCCAGATCTTATCTGCCTGCACCAGCGAATTTGACTGGCGCCAGAATTTCACTTCGTGCTCTTCTTTGAAATACCAACCATTGCCGATGATGCCATGATCCTTGGGCCACTTGCCTGTTAGGTAAGTAGACTGTGTACTACAGGTAACCGCTGGTAGGACAGGCTTAATTTTTGTCCAGCTACCCGCCTCCATCATCGATTTGATAAAAGGCGTATGCTCACCGATCAAGCGATTGCTTAGTCCAACTACATTGATGACAGCTGTTCTATTCATCTTTTTCAAAATAGTTCAATACCCATTCCAGTTCCCGCGAAATGGAGTCGGACATGGCTTCCTTTAAATGAGCAGGTAATACTTCCCAGGTATAGGTTTCTACTTCAAGGTGAGCTGAAACTGGTGTCTGTTTAAGGTAATTCAACACTTTTGTGATATCATTTTGTGTGGATTGCAATACCCCAAAGGTATCCAGGAAAATGGGGACATGGAAATGGGCTCGTAGTTCTGTAAACTGCGGCCGTTTTTCCAGGAGTTCCGGCAAGTCGGAGTATGTAACTACCTTTCCATTGATTGATTGCGTAACCTGATGCAGATATACCGGCTCATCAAAGCTTGATAAAGCCTTCCAGATCGCCTCGTCATTATTTACTGAGATGTGTGCTTTTAATGCCGCGCTGATCTGGATCTTTCCAATTCGGATCTCTTCCTTCGCCATTTTTAAGAATACGTCTTCCGGTTCTTCATAGGCAAGTGAAAAATGGCATACATCATAGCAAAGAGTGATATATCTTTTCAGTAGTGCCTCGGCTTTGTCAGCCGGCAAATCTAGTGTTTCACTAAATACTTTTATAGCTGCCGGGATCAGGTAATTCCTGTAGAACATCAAAAATTCTTCTGAGTTCTCAAGAAGGCCATCCGGTTCAGGTTCTATATCAATATGGATCAACTTTCCTGTTTCTTTTTCCAATCGAACTAAAAATACTGCCATTTCTGCAAGCTGTTTGCTTCCAATGGCGAGGGCCTCTTCGTGTTTTTCACCCCTGTACATATGCCTATACCCAATGGGAGATGTAGAGATTCCCCCTTCCTGCCCTTCCGGGACCAGTTGCGCCATCTGCTCAGCAAGGCGCTTTGTATATATGAGTCGCTCTTTTGTCGTCCAATCCGGATGGTGCACTTTTTCTTTAACGCTTTCACCGTGAAAGTTACCATAAGGAAAGCCATTCATAGAAAACACATAAAGCCCCTCATTGTCTAACCATCGTTTAAATTCTTGCAGTCCCGACTCAGCCAATTCCCTACTGGCCTTATCTGAGAGTCGCAATCCAATTCCGAAAGGTTTCTCCGGGCAAAGACGCGCTTTAATTTTAGGTAAATAGTCTTGTAAATGGAAAATGGTTTCGGCCCAATCGCTTCCGGGATGAATATTGGTGCAGTAGCTCAAATGAAAATGTTGGTGTACCCGCATAGCTCAGGCGACGCTTTGGTTACTCCTCCCCTTCTGCCTGTTGATAGCCTCTTTCATTTCCTCCCTATTAATTTCATGTACATCATGCGCTATCCCAATATCTGAAATTAATGTAATAGTAAGTTTACCACCCAAATGTTCCCTGAATTCCTGGATCCCTTCAAGTAATACGGCTAATTCCTCTGCTGATTTAATGGGTAACTCAAGATCAAAACCGAGTTGGGTGAATAATTTTATGACCCGCTGGCTATGGGTTGCTGCCAGGATCCCAAGGCGTTCTGCATAGACTACATCCAAAGCAATACCCATGGCTACAGCCTCTCCGTGCCGCAAAGTGTACTTGGTCATTTGTTCCAGCTTATGCGCAGACCAATGTCCGAAGTCCAGCGGCCTGGAAGATCCCAACTCAAAGGGATCGCCACCTTTGGCAATATGGTGCATATGCAGCGCAGCACATTTATAGATCAAGTGCTGCATTGTACTTTCATCGCGAGCATTTAGGCCTGCGATATTCTCTTCAATCCAACTGAAGAAGTCTTTATCTTTTAGTAAGGATACTTTGATCGCCTCGGCAATACCTGCCCTCCAATCCCTATCTTCCAGAGTTGACAGGAATTCAACATCATTTATAATGGCAAAAGGCGGACTGAAAGTCCCTATAAAATTTTTCTTGTCGAATTCGTTTATCCCATTCTTTATGCCAACAGCGGCATCATTCTGTGACAAGACTGTAGTAGGGATACGGATGAGTCGGACTCCTCTATGGGCAATAGCCGCTGCATAACCGGCCATGTCAATAACAGCCCCACCACCAATAACAAGCACAAAGGAGTGACGGCAGATATTATTCGTGTTGATACTATCGAGGATCTTATGGACCCATTGATCCGTATTTTTCACATTTTCTCCACCTGGGACCAGTATTTGATCTTGCAATGCCATGCTTTCGGCATGCTCTTGGGCATATTCTTTTATTTGATCTTTTAAATGTGGATGGTGGCTATGAACCCCATCATCGATTATCGTAATGAATTTTACCGGACGTTGATACCCAGATGCTTCTAATAAGGTATGCAAGAGCGAATTCTCCTTAGCAAAAAGCTGCCGGGTGAAGTGGAGCTTATAGGAATAGGCTACGGAGAACGATTGTGAAATGGGTTCTAATTGCATACTGTTTCAAGTCACTTTAAACAGGCTGCCAAGTCCGATAGAAATTGGCAGGAGCAAAAGTACAAAGAAAGCATATGAGATATGGCCAAAGCTGGCGGCAAAGATCACATCCAGCAATATTATGGATAGTACCCCTGCAACAACCGCCTTTTTTATTAGGCGGGGATCAGCTGTCCGATATGCCTTATACCAAGGGATTAATATGACGAGGGCAAACAAGGCTAATGTGCCAATCGTTGTCCCATTAAGGCTTTCTTGTGCATTTACTACATACAAAACGATCAGAATGACGCTAACGTATATGATTCCTGCGTACATCAGATGGCGTTTATTCCCGCCATGAACCTCCCCCTGGCTGATAAGCGTAATGGCAAAAATGTATAAAACAGGGATCACAGCCAGATGCCAGGCACTTAGTGTCCCTAAAATACTGATCCCCAACAAGAGATTTAACCCCCTGCAAACGCCCATGGTCAGGGCACCCGTAAAGGCATTTTTTTTTGCAAGGGCATCATATAGAACAATAAAAAATGCAAGACCCGCAGCAATGATAGCAGCATTTTGATTTACCAAAAAGGCAAGGAAGACCCCGAGGAGCAGCCAAAATAGTCCAAAGATCAATGCCTCCTGTTTGCCTACCAGGCCACTTGGTATGGCCCTTTCCGGCCTTTCAATTGAATCCAGATCTGCATCGAAAAAATCGTTGAGTATTACTCCCCCGGCATAAAGGGCAACAGAAGCAAAAAATAAGATAACGATATCACTAAGAGCCGTGTTTAGTGTAAAAGCATATTGAGTGGATACTGCGCCTGCAATAGCTGCGCCTGCCAAAATATCTGCGCCTGCTGTTGGCAGGTTGGCAGGCCGCATGAGCCTTAGAAAGCCCATTATTCTTGGCCACATATTATTCTATGGTTTCACTGTCTACGCGTGGTTGTTGTCCGCGTAACACGCTGTTATCGTTGTATAGGTTGCGCTGATCGATCAGCTGGGGCTCCAGCCAGTGCGCTTCTTTCATTTTACCATTCTTGCTAAAAGCTTGCAGGGCATTACTATAACAGGTTTTTACAACATCTTCTTCCGGTATGCCTCTGTTCAGCATCAAATTAGCTGTTTTTGGCACGGCAAGCGGATCGCTAACCCCCCAATCTGCAGAGCTATCTACAATGATATTAGTGCTCCCAAAACGGCGAACAACTTCTACCATCCGTTCATTGCCCATTTTTGTTTTGGGATAGATCGTAAAAGCAGCAATAAATCCGCGATCTAATACCTCTTTAACAGTTTCTTCATTGTTATGGTCTATGATCACATTACCCGGATCCAACCCGTGTTCAATACATACCTCCATACTTTTTAAGGTCCCCGCTTTTTTATCCCTGTGCGGGGTATGTATCTGCACAGTCGTGTCTAATTCCTTAGCCATATCCAGTTGCATACGAAAGTAGGTGTCCTCTGCTGGTGTTTGGTCATCATAGCCTATCTCGCCAATGGCAACCACATTTTCTTTATGCAGGTAGAGCGGAAGTAATTCGATCACCTGTTCTGCCAGGGCTTCATTATTTGCCTCCTTAGAATTGAGCCCGATCGTACAATAGTGCTTGATCCCAAACTGACTCGCCCGAAAAGGTTCCCAGCCCACCAGGCTGCTGTAGTAATCCTGGAAGCTTCCCACTTGCGTACGGGGTTGGCCCAACCAAAAAGAGGGTTCAATTACGGCTACCACTCCGGCCGCTGCCATTGCCTCGTAGTCATCTGTAGTTCTTGAGGTCATATGAATATGTGGATCAATCCACATTCGTTCTTTTGTCATCTGATCTGTTTTATAGATTCCCAGCCTATTTCGCCAGTACTAATTTCTTTTTTTATGTCCGGATACCTATTGAGCAATTCCGTTGCTTCAGGAGTGTTTGAATGTAAGCAACATAAGCCCCCTGCTAATTGTTCTGCTTTAAGATCACTGCTAAGTAAGCGTTCCATGTCCTGCAAAAGCCCGGCATCTAAAAAACCCGCTACCGGTCTCCAAAAAAGGGGGTCGATATCCCGGGAAGCCGCCCAGCGCTCATGGGCATAATCTGAAATGATCCGGGTCAGTTCTTTGTTCGCTCTCTGATCAACATCCATGATCAAGGAAAGATCGCGCTGCATAAAGGCAGCTTTCAAATACATCTGGTTCCATTGCTGGTCATTGAAATACGCGGCCGGAAATGGATTATTGAGGGAAATAGCATCGAATACATCAGCAATATTGGTTCGCAAAGCTTCTACCGCTACATGGGTGAAGGCCAGATGGTTGGGAAGAAAGGCAAGAAATTTTAGAAATGCCACCAATTCCCCTTTGTCAGCTACCTGGATCAAGGTGGCCACTTTTGGTGTAAACGTCTCTCCATCTGCTTCCAGAACCCGCATCAACAAATAGATCCGTGCCAATTCCAAAATCTTCGCATGCTGCCTGTTGAGGAGGCTATTGAACAGACTTTCCTGAAATGTCAGAATAAGAAGATCATTGTCCGGTATTTTAGCAGACAAGAGGCTATAGGTCATAAATAAGTCTTTCCCGGACTTTTGCGAAATAATGGTTTCCAAACGCTTGATCAACCATTGAAATGTTTCGTCAGATATATTCCCTCTGATGACATTTTCAACTTCTTTTGACGAGACGGATAAAACCATAAATATTTCTCCTGTTGCTGTTAAGGTGGGGCCTTGTACTAAAAGAAAACAAAGATATTAAGTATCGACAAACTTTAGACTATTCCTATTAATTAACTAGAGGTGCTTCCTAAACTGAATTCTTACCTTTGGCAAAAAGTACAGTATGTTAGGATTAAAGCTCCCAACAGACCCCAGATGGGTAAATATTGTGGAAAAGAACATTGATGAGATCTTGACAGATCACGCCTATTGCGAACAGAAAGCTGCAAGCACAGCCATCTCTTTGATCATAAACTTTCCGGAATACCCTGAATTAGTCGATGAAATGATCGCCTTATCCAGAGAGGAAATGGGACATTTTAAATTGGTTCACGACCGCATCCTCCAAAGAGGGGCAACCCTGGGAAGGCACAGGAAGGATGAGTATGTGATCGCTTTGATGAAATTCTTTCCCAAGGGCGGAGACCGGAAAGAGCAATTGATTCACCGATTACTTTATGCAGCCATGATCGAAGCCCGGAGTTGTGAGCGCTTCAGACTGCTTTCAGAAGAGCTTCAGGATAAGGATTTGGCAGAATTTTACAGAAAACTAATGGTCAGTGAAGCGGGCCATTACACCATGTTTCTGAATTTTGCACGCCAATATGGCGACAGAAAAGTAGTGGACGCCAAGTGGCAGGACCTGCTGGATTTCGAAGCCCAGATCATGAAAGACCTGGGAGATAAGGAAGCTATTCACGGTTAGTTTTGGGCATCCGACTCCACCGGAACCGGTTCCGTGGATTCTTCGTGCAATTGCTGCCTAAAATATTCGTAGAGTGCAAATTGGGATCGCACCGCTACTTTATTATTTCTCTTATAGGCATTTTCCTCTTCGGCTGTATATATTCGGGCCTTTACATTGTCGCTCCAACAGATCTCAAAATTGTCTATTAGCATTTGTTTGAGATCAGCATCGTAAATAGGGCAACCTACTTCCACCCTATTCTCCAAATTTCGGGTCATCCAATCGGCTGATGAAATATAGATACGTGGATCACCATCATTCCCAAAGATGAAGACTCTTGGATGTTCCAGGAATTTATCAATAATGCTAATTACTTCAATATTCTCACTCATGCCTTTGACGCCGGGAATCAGACAACATATTCCGCGTATGATCAATTGGATCTTCACCCCAGCCTGACTTGCCTCGTATAATTTGTCTACCATTTGATACGATGTGAAACTATTCATCTTGATCTTTATATAGGCTGGTTTACCTGCTACAGCATTAGCGATCTCATTATCGATCATTTTTTTGTACGCATTCGTTGTATAATGAGGGGAAACAATGAGGTGCTTGTATTTATTGACCTTATAGGTAGTCTCAAAGAAGCCAAATACTTTATTCAACTCTTTATTAATGCCGTCGTGAGCGGTAAAGAGTGTATAGTCTGTATAAATCCTGGCCGTGGATTCATTAAAATTCCCGGTACTGATAAATCCATAGCGCCTTATTTTTTCGTTCTCTTCCCGTTCGATAACACATATTTTGCTGTGCACCTTTAAACCAGGGACACCAAAGATCACATGAACCCCTTCCTCCTGTAATTGTTCTGCGTATTCAATATTGGCTCTTTCATCAAAACGGGCACGTAATTCAATTTGTACAGTTACCTGCTTCCCATTTTTGGCTGCATTGATCAGTGAAGCGATCACCTGTGAATCATTAGCCAGGCGATAGGCCGTAAGTTTAATGGTTCTCACCATGGGGTCTAAAGCTGCTTCCCTCAACAATCTGATGATATATGAAAAAGTATGGTATGGCGTATAGATCATATGGTCTTTCTCAGAAATACACTTGAAGAGGCTTCCTTCCATATCCAATCCCCTAACAGACAGAGGTTCAATAGGTTTGTATAAAAGGTCTGTGCGGCCTAAACTTGGGAAACCCATATAATCTTTTCGGTTGTGATAACGGCCTCCGGGAATAATACTATCCGTATCCTGGATCTTCATTTTGTCTTTCAAAAATGCCAGGGTGTCCTCTTCGATATTCTGGTCATAAACAAAGCGGACAGGATTACTGATCCGTCTGTTGTCAACACTGGACGATATTTTATCGATAAAACTTTTACTCAGATCGTTATCTATGTCGAGCTCCGCATCCCTCGTGATCTTAATCATGTGGGCTGAGATCTGAGTGTAGGAGAACATATTAAAAATATTGCGCAAGGAATATCGGATCAAATCGTCCAGAAGAATGACATAATCCTTATTACCGATCTTGGGCAGGACTACAAACCGACTCATATTCCTGGGTATCTCAATGAGCGCATATCGGATATTGCCGTTTATGTTTTGATCTTCTACTAATTCGATTCGGACGGCCAGATAAGCTGCCATATCGGTCAGGTTGGGAAATTCTGCCAGGTCGTTCAGGATGATGGTCATCAAAGAAGGGCTTACTTCTTTCAGGAAGTAATCTTTAATGAAAGCTTCATGTTCTTGTTCTACCTGACTTTCATCAATGATATAGATATCCTTTGATTCCAGCTCTTTAATGATGTTTATCAGATAGGTACTACTGTCAGCTTGCAGCCTGATGACTATTTTGGTGATAGCCTCTAAAAGTTCCTTGGCCACTTCCCCGCCCAAAACACTTTTGCCACTTTTACCTGCTTCAACAATTCTTCTGACCGTTGCATAGCGCACTTTAAAAAATTCATCAAGATTATTTGAAAAAATACCAACAAAACGGAGGCGTTCGATCAATGGGACATTAGCATCCATGCTTTCCTGCAGGACACGTTCATTAAAGCTGAGCCAGCTGAGTTCCCTGTTTTTATATTGATATTTCTTACTAGCCACTATCTGACTTCTTTTGGGAATATGGTATTAACTGTTTTTGCATCACGCATTTCTCTCCATTCGTCTGCATCAGATTTCAAATGCACAAGGCCTGTTGTCGGCACATTATCGATACGTAAGCTTCCCCATTGGTTGGCTACATTGGTAAAAGCAAAGTTATGCCCGAATATAAGAACACAATTCAATTGAGGGTCCAGTTGATTGACAAAATCCATTACGCCATCTCCTGAGAAGTCGTACAAATCATCCGTTACCGTAAGTTTTTCAAAAGGAATATTGAGTCCGCGCATAAGAATCATACAGGTATGCAGCGCCCTGTTTGCCGGACTGGAGAATACGGCATCTATCTCAGGCATGATGCCTTTAAATGCAGCTGCAACTGCGTGCCCATCCCTGATCCCACGTTGTTTTAAAGGTCTGTCCTTGTCTGTAACTTCATATTCCCAGGACGATTTCCCATGTCGTATTAAAATTAGCTGTTTCATTCTATTGCTTTTTTTACGGTGCTAGTCGCTCTATTTTCCAATTCAGATCTTCTTCGAGTGTATATCTGAAGCGATCGTGCAATCTATTAGGCCTGCCTTGCCAGAATTCAACAGAAACAGGCTTTACCAAATAGCCACCCCAATAAGCTGGTCTGGGAATTTCTTTTCCCACGTACTTTTTCTCAAGCTCCTTCACGGAATCTTCGAGGATAGCTCTCGATTCGATAACACTGCTCTGTGGTGAAGCAATAGCTCCCATTTTACTTGCATCGGGTCGTGATTCAAAATACCCATCTGAGAGATTGGTAGCTAATTTTTCTGCTTCTCCTTTAATGATCACTTGGCGTTCCATGACCGGCCAATAAAAACTAAGGCATACCTTAGGATCTTGTGCTATAGCTTTACCTTTCTCACTTTCATAATTCGTATAAAAAACAAATCCTTCATGTGAATAACGTTTCAGCAAGACCATGCGATTCTTAGGGAAGCCGTCTTCTCCTTGTGTAGCAACAGCCATCGCATTAGGTTCATCCGTACTACCAGAACTTTCCAATTCGTGAAACCACTTCTTAAAAAGAGTGATCGGATCTATGGGAAGAATTGATTCGTTTAAATCGCTTTTCCCGTACGATTTCCTAATGTTTGCAAGGTTTTTTGCCATTGGTGTAAATCTAGAAACAAGATAAGCAGAATTCCGGTATTGCCTGCTATGATCTCAATGATTCGGGGCATCTTCTACCATTCAAATACTTTTCCATCCCGGGCTAAAGAGGTATTCTGAAACTCGGTTAGTGCCTCTTCCAAAAATTGATCTGTATTTGTATAACGGGTTGAGAAATGTCCCAAAATAAGTTGTCCTACTTGAGCTTCTTTGGCGATCTTGGCAGCTTCTATAGCGGTAGAATGCCCTGTTTTTTCCGCCAGGTGTTTTTCGTTTTCCAAAAAAGTCGCGTCGTGGTACATGACATCTGCATCCGAGACAAAAGGTATAATCCCGGGTTCATATGCAGTATCAGAGCAAAACGCATAGCTCTTAACTTTTTGAGGTGGAAAGGTCAATTCTGAATTGGGAATGAGGCTTCCATCATCGAGCAGCACGTCTTTTCCCTTTTTGATATTGTGGTAATGAGATATATCAATACCATATTTTTTGACAGCATCTACATTTAATCCCAGCTCCTTAGGTTTCTCCCTGAATAAGAATCCATTGGTATACACCCTGTGAGAAAGCGGAATAGTATCTACTGTTACTTTTTCATTTTCAAAGATCCGTTCCGAAT
>Ga0224508_10004778_pt1 | contig 10984 bp, 9 predicted proteins | sample SF_Jan12_sed_USG_4_FD_170157 | JGI IMG/M metagenome (GOLD analysis project Ga0224508, IMG submission 170157) | Sediment microbial communities from San Francisco Bay, California, United States - SF_Jan12_sed_USGS_21 | ecosystem: Environmental > Aquatic > Marine > Sediment | place: USA: California... | reverse complement strand
TTTTCCCGGCGATTTCGAATTAACCGAAATGGGCACAGCCATCGCCGCCTTCTGCTTTTTGCCCTATTGCCAGTTGGTTGGGGCAAATGTTTCGGCCGATATCTTCACGGCGCGCGCCGGCCCTCGTACTGTCGCGGCAATGGCAAGCTTTGCGGGTTTGATCGCGATATTATTCGCCGGCATTTTACTCTGGCGGATGAGCGCCGGATTGCGGGACTACCGCGAATATGAAGAGTTCACAGGGATCTTGGAAATTCCGATCTGGTGGGCCTTCGTCCCAACCATAGTCTCTTTGGGTCTGCTGTTGATCGCTGCCATCATCACATTTGCCGAAGCGCTCGAACAATTACCTGGACGAAAGGCGTCCTAGGAGATGGAGAGCATCACAATCGGCCTTCTCGGCTTGGGCGTTCTAATCTTTCTCATCGCGATCCGACTGCCCATAGCCTACGCGATGATTACGGTTGGCGGCGTTGGCATTGCCCTGCTCAGTGGCCCCTTAGTGGTCTTGAACCAGCTCAAAGATCTCGCATACGGGCAATTCTCAATTTATGACCTGTCCGTTGTTCCGCTCTTCGTTCTGATGGGAGCGATCGCATCCCGAATTGGGCTCAGTGCGGATTTGTTCCGCGCGGCCAATGCATGGCTGGGTTGGATGCGCGGTGGCGTCGCGATGTCCGCGATTGCGGCTTGCGCTGGTTTTGGGGCGGTTTGCGGGTCGTCGCTTGCCACGGCATCGACTATGGGGCGCGTGGCGCTGCCCGAATTGAAACGATATAATTACTCGCCTCGACTTGCGACCGGCACAATCGCTGCCGGCGGTGTTCTGGGAATTCTGATCCCGCCCTCAGTGGTCCTGATCATTTACTCGATCATCGTCGAGGCCAATGTCGTCACGATGTTCATGGCGGCCCTGATTCCAGGATTGATTGCCGTTCTATTTTTTATTCTGACAATCTCGGTCTACGTCCTTATCTGGCCCCAATCTGGTCCTCGGGGGGAGCGTGCATCGCGCCGGGAATTAATCGCGGCGACGTTGAATGTTCTGCCTGTTGGATTGGTCTTTGGCATCGTGATCGGCGGTATCTATTTCGGATATTTCAACCCGACCCCGGCCGCCGCTGTTGGCGTAGTGATGGTCGCGTTATTTGGCCTCATTAGGGGGCAGATGTCGCTGCACAACTTGCGCGAAGCCATGCTGGAAACCGCACGAACGTCCGGCATGATATACTTGATACTTTTGGGCGCGGAACTTTTGAAAATTTTCATGTCTCGCGGTCGAGTCCCGCAAGCGATGGCTGAGTGGATGTCCACAACTGGTCTCGCTCCAATGACAACATTACTGGTGCTTTTGGTCGCCCTGATACTGTTGGGCTGCCTGATGGACAGTCTGTCTATGATCCTTCTGGCGGTGCCCTTTTTTTGGCCGGTTCTGGTCGAACTGAATGGCGGCGACTTCGCCACTGCCGACATCTCTCCGTTTGGTATGACGACGGAAGAATTGAAAATCTGGTTCGGCATTCTCGCCTTGATTGTCGTCGAGCTTGGATTAATCACTCCACCCGTTGGGATGAACGTGTTCATTATTTCTGCGCAAGCGCCCGACGTTCCAATGCGAGAAACGTTCATCGGCGTGATGCCATTCTTCCTGGCCGAATTGCTGCGAGTCGCAGTCTTGATTGCATTCCCGGTATTGACGCTTTGGTTGCCTCAGTTTTTATCCGGTTAGCGCTAAGTACGGTACTGCGCTGATAACCTCGACGGAAACGACATGACGGACTTCTCCTATCAGCTTTACAGCTCTCGCAATTTTCCACCGCTTACAGAGACCCTGAAAATGCTGGACGGACTGGGGTATGCTCAGGTGGAAGGATTTGGCAGTTTGTACGGCCCAGGTGAGGATCCAGTTGCGTTGCGTGACGCACTGGATGCTAACGGGCTGACAATGCCGACATGCCACATGGCATTGGATGTGGTTGAAAATGCCCCCACCGCTGCCATCGCAACCGCGCGTACGTTAGGGTGCATCGCAATTTTTGTTCCACATATAACCAAGCCAGACCGCCCCTCCGATGCTGTCGGATGGGCAGCACTTGGAAAACGCCTTGCTGAAGCGGGCAAGCCCATTCTGGATTCCGGAATAAAACTTGGCTGGCATAATCACGAATTCGAATTTGCCGATCTCGGCGGAACCGACAAGCCGCTAGATCTAATCCTTGCAGGGTCTGACGATATCTCGCTTGAGCTTGATTTGGCTTGGGTGAAAGTAAGTGGTGAGGATCCGGTAGAATGGATCATGAAATTTGGATCCCGTTTGGTTGCAGCCCATATCAAAGACATTGCACCGGATAGCAGCGCCCAAAATGAAGACGGCTGGGCCGACGTCGGTCACGGCGTCATGGAATGGGATAAGATCACTGATGCGCTTCGCAAGACGTCCGTGGAGTACTTGGTGATGGAGCACGACAATCCCAACGATCACGAACGCTTTGCACGTCGCTCACTCGCTGCCGCGCAGAACTTCTGGAGTTAAATAATTGGAAAAACTTGGCGTCGGCATCATTGGCTGCGGCAACATTTCTGCCACCTATCTGAGACTTGGCCCGTTATTCAATTCTCTGGACACGCGCGCAGTGGCGGATGTCGACGCGAGCGTGGCGCAAGCTCGGGCAGACGAATTCGGATTACGCGCTTATAGCGTCGACGATCTGCTGGCGGCTGACGACATCGACGTGGTGGTCAACCTGACGGTTCCTGACGCCCATTACGATGTGACGCGGCGGATTTTGCAGGCTGGAAAACACGCCTTTTCCGAAAAACCATTCGTACTGACAGTACAGCAGGGTGAGGCTCTGCGCGCGATATGTGCCGACAAGAATCTTCGCGTGGGGTCGGCACCAGACACGTTTCTTGGCGGCGCACATCAGCAAGCCCGAGCAGTGATCGACAACGGCGACATTGGCTGTATCGTCGCTGGCAGCGCCTGCGTGATGAGCCACGGGATGGAGCATTGGCACCCCAACCCCGACTTCTTTTTCCAGCCCGGTGCGGGGCCGGTGCTGGATGTCGGCCCCTATTACATCACCAATCTGATCCAGTTAATCGGGCCGGTGCAGCGGGTTGCAGCACTCAGTTCATCTGCAACCGAATCTCGGACAATCCTGTCGGAGCCGCGAAAAGGCGAAGAGATCTCAGTCAATACTCCCACGAACATCCACGCGCTTCTGGAATTCGAGCAAGGGGCGACAATCACACTGTCGGCAAGCTGGGATATCTGGGCGCATCGCCGCGCGCCGATGGAACTCTATGGTACCGAAGGCAGCTTGTTCGTTCCGGACCCAAATTTCTTTGACGGTCCCTTGGATATAGCTGGGCGTGATGGCGCAATCGTTGGTGTGCCGCCCTGGGAACACGCATTTGGGATCGCCAACGAGGATCATTCGGGCATTGCACGGGCCAACTATCGCGCGGTCGGTCTTGCCGACATGACGCAGGCCATTGCAGAGGGCCGACCGCATCGCTGTTCGCTGGATCTAGCCCTGCACACGGTCGACGTGATGACCGCCATTCTAAGATCCGGCGAAACCGGCAAATTTGTTGACATCACCACAACCTGCGAGCGCCCCGCCCCACTCGACGCGAAGGCGGCAAGCAACCTTCTGTCGTGATAACAACCGACGGCGATTTATGCCGTATCCGCTGGAAGCCTCGCAAAGCAGTATTGCCGACTAGGAAACATCGCGGCCCAAAAAAGGTTGGCGTTAGCTGGCCTATTGCGCGCTCTCAAGATTTCTCGGAGTGCCAGTGGTTTCTCGTATAATGAGTTCTGCTGGAACCTCGGAAACGACAATTGGCATGCCGGGGTCACGAAGGCGGTCCAGCATCACACGCGCCAACCGGCGCCCTAGTTGATACGGTGAGACAGCCATTGTCGTCAGAGGCCGAAGTGCAACCGCGGCATCCTGAATGTCGTCGAAACCGATGATCGAAATGTCCTGACCAGGTTCGAGGCCAATTCGCGAAAGCGCAAGCGATGCCCCAAGCGCCACCATGTCACCGTTGCACACGACCGCAGTAATGCTCGGGTGAGCCTTGTAGAGTTCAAGCATGGCGTTCAGGCCCGCTGTCCTGTTGTCGTCCGAATCCCAGATTGTCGCGGCAGGCAAGTTCCGCTTAGCCAGCGTGTCCGAATACCCAGCGATCCGTTCCTTGCGAACCTTGGTCATATCAGTGCCGCCAAGATAGGCGATATGGCGGTGCCCCTGATCTGCTAAATACCCGGTCGCAATTGCCGTTGCCTCGGCATTGCGAATTCCAACATGGTCAAATTTCGAGAATTCCGGTCGGCGAAGGAAAGTTACCGTTGGCATGCCATATCTTGCCAGAACCTCTAACCTGTTATTTGGCGTCTCTACTGCGGGTACCCACAACAGCCCGTCACGCGCGTTCCGGATAAATGCCTCAAGATGCGTGCCCTGGCGTTCGGCATCGTCGCGCGAATCGAGCACTGACACCAGGTAACCCTCCGTTTCGAGCAGATCACTAACGCCACTTATGACCTCTGCATTGAAGGGGTTGGCGATGTGGTGGATGGCAAACCCAATCTCGCGAGACTGACCAGAGCGCATCGACGCCGCGCGCCCGTCGGGCACGTAATGAAGCTTTTCGGCTGCTCGAATGACTCTTTTACGAGTCTGCTCGGATATTCGCCCTGTTCCGCGCATTACCTGACTGGCCGTCGCCGTGGATACGCCGGCCTCTTTGGCAACCGCTTCCAGCTTGGGTCTGACTGACATGCACACAAGTCCTGCTAAATCGATTAATCAAAAACTTCCGTTTTTTGTGACAAGAAATCAAGAGCTCTGTCCAATAATCTAAATTCTTTACAAAATATGGCGCAGATAATTGTTGACGTTTGGTATAACGATATATCATATTTACCAAACGAGCTTGAAAAAGATAAGCGGAAACGGCATTCGGTTCGCGTGTTCGCATGGCAAACCAACTTGCCGTGCTGGAGTGACGCCTTGCGTAAGGATGCAGAAAACAAAGCATCAAATTGAAATCCAAGGGAGGATAAAATGACTATCAGACGTAATTTCGTAGGGGCCGTATCGGGGCTGGCAGTCCTGATGCTTGCTACCGCGTCACAGGCGGATGTCCTGTTCTGGTCGACGCAGGCCAAACCGGTCGAGGAAGCGCAAGCCATGCGTGAGCAAGTTCTGGGTGGCCACGGCGACACCGTGGATTATCAACCAAACGACGGTGGCCCTTGGCTGACCCGCCTTCAAGCCGAATTGCAGGCCGGATCTGGTTCAATTGGTGTTCTGGGCGCGCTACACGGCGACTTTTCTGCGATGAACCCGGATGATCTGGCTGATTTGAGCGATCTGGGCGTAGCTTCGGCCAGCGATACCTTCAATAACCTTGCCAAACTGGGTACCAACAACGCGCAATACATCCCATGGATGCAGGCCAGCTACATCATGGCCGCAAACAAGCAAGCGCTCGAGCATTTGCCCGATGGCGCCGATATTGATGCGCTAAGCTATGATCAGTTGATCCAGTGGGCGGCCAATGTGCACGAGGCGACGGGCGAGCCCAAATTCGGCTTTCCCGCAGGACCGAAGGGCCTGAAGCATCGCTTTTTCCAAGGCTATCTATATCCCTCCTACACCGATGGCGTCGTCCGGACATTTGCATCGGATGAGGCTGTAACTGCCTGGGAAAAGTTTCGCGAGCTTTGGGCGCACACCAACCCGGCCTCGACCAACTTTTCGTTCTTGCAAGAACAGTTGCTGAACGGCGACGCCTGGATCGTATTCGATCACACATCACGCCTGGCGCAAGCATTCAACGAGCGCCCGGATGACTTTGTGGCGTTCCCAGCGCCTGCGGGCCCTTCCGGCCGTGGCTTCATGCCAGTGATCGCCGGTGTTGCGATCCCACGCACGGCTCCGGACATGGCCGCAGCCAAGGACCTGGTGAAATACATGTTGTCGCCGGAAACTCAGATTGCGACGCTGCGGGCGACCAACTTCTTCCCGGTCGTGGATGTGGATCTGCCAAGTGATTTGCCGCCAGCAGTTCAGGCTGCAGGTGGCGCGGTTGCCAAGATGAGCGGTTCCGCCGACGCCAATCCTGGGCTGTTGCCGGCTGGTCTGGGCGACAAGGGCGGCGACTTCAACCGTGTCTTTGTCGACAGCTTTGAACGAATCGTCCTGGCCGGTCAGGACATCCGCACTGTGTTGGACGATCAAAAAGGCGCGCTGCAGGCGATCATGCAGGAAACCGGAGCGCCCTGTTGGGCTCCGGATGCGCCGTCCGAAGGCGCCTGCCCGGTCGAATAGTCTTGTAGAGGCCATCGCAAAAGCGATCTCAGACTGTGTTCGGGCCACGATGGCCCGGACACACTCAGCCCAGAAACCTTCTGCAATTGCGCGCCAAAAAGGGAGCGATTAAATGAGCCCCCGGCTACTGCCATACATTCTGATCCTGCCAGTGACGTTGTTTCTGAGTGTATTTTTCCTTTATCCATTCGTGCTGGTCTCACAGCAAGCGTTCACGACAGGCGCTGGGTTTACGCTGGAGAATTTCGACGAGATTGTCTCGTATTGGAAGTTCCCGATTACCATTCGCAACACACTTTTGCTGGCCGCCGCCGTCGTACCGATCCAGTTGGCTTTAGCGCTGTTGATGGCCACCATGGTCAATCGGATGCAGAAGGGTCGCGATTTGGTCCTTTATATTTGGACCATTCCCCTTGGTATTTCTGATTTGGCCGCCGGGCTGACCTGGCTGGCGATCTTTGAGCAATCTGGCTTCCTGAATACAATGATGGGCGGGCTCGGCATCGTCGAAAAGCCGGTCAATCTGCTGACATTCCAGAATCCCGGCATCGTTTTTCTGGCCATTGCGTTGGCCGAAATCTGGCGCGCCACCGCGATCATGCTGGTGATCCTCGTGGCCGGCATCGGACTGATCCCAAAAGAATACTACGAGGCGGCCGAAGTGTTCGGCGCCTCACCCTGGAAGCGCTTCCTGCGCATCACTTTGCCGCTTTTGCGCCCCTCACTGCAGACAGCGTTGGTTCTGCGGGTCATTCTTGCCTTCGAAATATTCGCTGTTGTGCAGGCACTAGGCGGGACCCTGTTCCCGGTGCTCATGGGCGAGACGTACGCCTATCAGTTCGACCTGCTCAATAGTGGCGCGGCCTCGGCGATGGCGCTGATCATTCTGGTCATCTCAATCGGCTTCACGCTGATCATCCTGCGCGCGTTGCGCGTTCCCAAGGGGGCCCAGATATGACCGATGCCGCCACAATCGACGCCGGAGCCGACACACGCAGAACCGGGCGATACCTTTATGTAGCTTCAGTTGTGTTGCTCTGTGCATGGGTGATCGTGCCGATCTACTTCCTTCTGATCAACACGCTGTCATCACCCGAGACAGTGAACAGCTTTCCCAAACCGTTCCTGCCGGAGTTTGACCTCGCCAGCCTGACATTCTTTGCCAATTTTGCCGGCATGCTCACTGCGTTGAAGAACTCGATCATTGTGGCCGCGTTGACGATGATCATGTCGATCGCCGTCGGTGCGCCGGCGGGTTATGCGCTTTCTCGGTTCGATTTTCGTGGAAAAGAGCTGTTCAGGTTGTTGATCCTTTTGACCCGCGCCTTTCCGCTGCCGCTTCTGGCGTTGCCGTTGGCGGTTATGTTCATTCGCACCGGACTTGACGACACCGCTTTTGGATTGGCGCTGGTTCACACCACTTTGGCGATCCCTTTCGCGGTTCTCATCACCTACTCGCTTTTTTCCGGCATCCCTCTGGAACTGGAAGAAGCTGCCTGGACGCTGGGCTGCACCCGATTTACCGCTTTCACCAAAGTGGTGCTTCCGCTGATATTGCCAGGCATAACTGCATCCGCAATTTTCGCGTTCGTAATTTCGTGGAACGAGGTCTTTGCCGCGGCAGTGCTCACGATCGAAAACAGAACGCTGACGGCATTCTTGCTGCAAAACCTCGACACGTCGCCGCTGCATCTGAAATTCGCCGGCGGATTCATCCTCGTGGTGCCAGCACTGATCTTTATTTTTGCCGTTCGCAAATATCTTTTTGCGATGTGGGGCATCGCCAACCGCTAAGCGCGAAAGTGCTGAGATAGGGAGCCAGAATATGGCTGAAATCCAGATCAAAAACGTCGCCAAGACCTTTGGCACTTATCAGGCGTTGCAAGATATCAATCTGACGATACAGGATCAGGAGTTCATGGTGCTTCTAGGCGCGTCCGGCTGTGGCAAAACAACACTTCTGCGGATCATCGCCGGTCTCGAAACCGCAACCACTGGCGAAGTCTGGATCGGGGGCCGCCGCGTTGATCATCTGGCGCCCAAGGACCGCGGCATCGCCATGGTGTTTCAAAACTACGCTGTGTTCCCGCACCTTACCGTGTTTGAAAACATCGGGTTTGGTTTGCGGATGCAGAAACTGCCAAATGACCAGGTCAAAGAACGGGTCGAGAGAACTGCCACGTTGATGCATATCGAACAGCTTTTGCAGCGCTATTCGGGCGAGCTTTCAGGTGGACAGCGCCAAAGGGTCGCGGTGGCCCGTGCGTTGGCGATGGAACCTGACGTAATTTTGATGGACGAGCCGCTGTCAAACCTCGACGCACTCCTGCGGCTAGAGATGCGAGCAGAATTGAAGGGCGTGTTGGCCGACAGCAAGACAACTACAATCTATGTTACCCACGACCAGGTCGAGGCGATGAGCCTGGCAGACAGGATCAGCGTCATGCATCAAGGCCGCATTATACAGGCTGCATCGCCAATCGAGGTTTACCGTAATCCGGCGGCCGAATTTGTGGCCGGCTTCATTGGAAATCCGCCGATGAATTTCTTGAAAGCGGTTGCTGTCGAAGACGGGCAATGGAAAGTGGCAGGTCAAGTGATAGACGGGCCACACACCGACGCAACGCGGTTGCATTACGCCGTGCGTCCCGAAGATTTACGGCCCGCCGACAAAGGGCTGGACGCGATCGTAAGAATTGTCGAGCCGCTGGGGGCGCACTTGCTCGTCACGTGCGAAGTCGATGGCACGATGTTCAGGGCGGTGCTGGACAGCGACCTTGCCGTAAAGTCCAAGGATAGTCTGACGCTTGCTCCGCAGCCCGACCGGGTGCGCTGGTTTGACCCGCAATCGACGCTGGCAGTCAGTTAGGCACAGGCCGTGACACACAAGCTTATCAATAGCGCCAAAGAGATCCTGAGCGAAAACGACCTCGGCACCTACACTGTGCCGACGCATGGGCTCTACCCGTTTCAATGGAATTGGGACAGTTGCCTCAGCGCCCTGGGGCTGGCGCGTTTCGACGAACCGCGCGCCTGGACCGAGATTGACACCCTATTTGAGCACCAGTGGGACGATGGCATGGTGCCGCATATTATCTTTCACCAGGAAGACAGCGGCTATTTCCCGGGACCGGATGTCTGGCAGACGCGCCGCGAAGTGCCTACTTCTGGCATTACCCAGCCTCCCGTGGCCGGCTATGCGGTTCGCAAACTTTTTGAGCGCGCTGCCGACCGTGAACTTGCCGCGAGGCGCGCTCGCGCCTTGCTGCCACAGGTAGCGGCCTGGCATGATTGGTTCTTTCGCTGTCGGGACCCAGAACGCACGGGATTAGTCGCGATCATTCACCCCTGGGAATCCGGTCGTGACAATTCGGTTGACTGGGACTCCGCCATTGGCAGGGTGCCAACCGACGGCGTGCCGCCGTTTACCCGCCGGGACACCGAGCATGCAAACCCGGCGCATCGTCCGACGCAAGCGCAGTATGAGCGATATATCTGGCTCGTGCAGCTTTTTCGCGGGCTTGGTTGGGACAATTCAAAACTCCACGATGCCTCACCGTTTCGGATCGTCGACCCCGGCTTTAACGCCATCCTGATACGCTCGTGCACTGACCTGGCCGAGTTGGCCGATATCTTGGGCGAAGCTGAGATCGCAAGCAAGTCGCGCGAGTATGCCACCAGCGGCATCGCTGCATTAGAACAGTTGTGGAGTGAGGCGAACGGCCAGTACATTTGCCTTGACCGCACGACCGGAGAGAAGATCGACAGCCCCTCTGTCGGTGGGCTTCTCACCGCATTTGCCGCCATTCCCAACAGCCGCGCCGCAGCAATCGCGAACCGCATCGCTCGAATTGGAGAAACGGCCAAGTTTCTGGTTCCCAGTCACGACCCGGCTTCACCCGACTTCGACGGACTTCGATATTGGCGCGGTCCGGTCTGGTTGATTGTAAACTACATGATCGCCAACGGCCTTGCCCGCGCAGGCGAAACCGAGATCGTTTCCCGGATTGTGGCGGATAGTGTGCGCTTGATCGAGCAAAGCGGTTTCGCGGAATACTATCATCCGATCACCGGCGAGCCATGTGGCGGAACCCGATTCACTTGGACAGCAGCAATGGTCATCGAGTTCCTGACGCAAAACGAAACTTAATGAGAGATTCTTTTTGAGTTTCTGCCGGACTATCGCTGGTCTTTGAAAATGAAAGTTGGCGAAGCATATCACACCGGTAAATAGTGCAAATCTGGAGGAGTTAAGTTGAACATTTTGTTCATCATGTATGACCAACTCAGGTACGATTACCTGAGTTGTGCCGGGCATCCGCACCTTCATACGCCCAATTTCGACCGCGTAGCGGCGATGGGTGTGCGTTTCACCAACGCTTACGTTCAATCGCCCATTTGTGGCTCGAGCCGCATGTGTTTTTACACCGGGCGATATGCGTCAAGCCATGGTGCACACTGGAATGGTTTTCCTTTGCGTGTTGGCGAGATGACGCTTGGCGACCACCTTCGCAAACTTGATATGGGATGCTGGTTGATCGGCAAAACCCATATGAAGGCCGATGCCGAAGGGATGGCGCGCCTCGGACTGAGCCCCGACAGTATCATCGGCGCCAGACAAGCGGAATGCGGGT
>Ga0224508_10004777_pt1 | contig 10985 bp, 7 predicted proteins | sample SF_Jan12_sed_USG_4_FD_170157 | JGI IMG/M metagenome (GOLD analysis project Ga0224508, IMG submission 170157) | Sediment microbial communities from San Francisco Bay, California, United States - SF_Jan12_sed_USGS_21 | ecosystem: Environmental > Aquatic > Marine > Sediment | place: USA: California... | reverse complement strand
TTTTGGTATTCACCCCACGGTCAGACAGGATAATGATATTCGCACCATTGTCTATGGCCCTAACTGCTTTGCTTAACATAACCTCAAGGCCATCTTCCAAACCATTGCAACCGCGTTCCTTGTCATACAACATCGGTATAGAAACCACTTTGTAATCGGGGCTCTTATCATGATGCTTGATCTTATCCAGATCTTCCTTAGAGATCACAGGATTCTGGATCTTTAACTTACGGCAGTGCAATTCCGTATACTCAAAAATGTTCTGATCACTACCTAGCGTTAGGCTTATGTCACAAATGAGCTCTTCCCGGATCCCATCCAGGGGTGGATTCGTCACCTGAGCAAAAAGTTGTTTAAAATAGTTATAGACCAATTGCGGGCGTTCCGAGAGCACTGCAATTGGCGTATCCGATCCCATGGAACCAATGGGTTCTTTAGCGTGCTGGCCCATTGGGAGAACAAGGGTGTTAATGTCCTCTTGTGTATATCCAAAAACTCTTTTTCGCTGTGTGAGCGGAACCTCTTCCTGAATGTCTGTCTCTTCGTTATAGGGGATGTCCTTTAAATGGATGAGGTTATTTTTTACCCATTTTTCGTAGGGATGTTTCTTTACGATGGCTTTTTTGATCTCCTCATCATTCACTATTCTACCTTCTTCCATATTGACCAGGAACATTTTTCCCGGTTCGAGTCTGCCGTGCATTTCAATGTTTTCCGGTTCTATATCCAGTACACCGGTTTCGGACGCCATGATCACGTATCCGGATTTGGTTACAGAATACCTCGAAGGCCTTAATCCATTGCGATCTAAGACAGCGCCGATATAGGTTCCATCTGTAAAGGGGATGGATGCAGGCCCGTCCCAAGGTTCCATCAGGCAGCTGTGGTATTCGTAAAATGCACGCTTGGCCGGATCCATATCGGGATTTTTTTCCCAGGCTTCAGGGACAAGTAGCATCATCACTTCGGGAAGTGATCTTCCCGTCATTAGTAAAAGTTCCACAACCATGTCCATAGAAGCCGAATCTGATTTTCCCGGCAGAACAGTGGGGAGTATTTTTTTAATAGCATCGCCGAAGAGCGGACTAGCCATTAACTCCTCCCGGGCTTGCATGCGAAATACATTTCCTTTTAGCGTATTGATCTCCCCATTATGGCACATATATCTAAAAGGTTGTGCCAGGTCCCAGGTAGGGAATGTATTGGTGGAGAAACGCTGGTGCACCAGGGCGAGACGGGTAATTACCCTGGGATCCATTAGGTCTTTGTAGTATAGTTTAATGTCTTCGGGCATTAAAAGCCCTTTAAAGATGATGATCCGTGTTGATAAACTGGGGACGTAAAAATAGCCCGCTTCAGATATTCGCGAATTATAGATCTCGTGCTCAGCTATCTTTCGAGCTGCAAACAGCTTAGACTGAAATTCAAAATCTTCCTGCTCATCAGACTCTTTGCCAATAAATAATTGCTTTACATCAGGCTCTGTTTCTTTTGCTATGCGACCGGGAATAGCTGGGTTAACAGGAACGTCACGCCATCCCAATAATCTCAGCCCTTGCCTTGTCAATTCCTTTTCCAGTATGGAAATACAATGCGCTTGCTGATTAGATTTACGAGGGAGAAAAATATTACCTACGGCATAGGCGCCTCTTTCAGGGAGTTCAAAAGCGCATACATCCGTAAAAAATTCGTGTGGGATGTCAATTAGAATCCCGGCACCGTCACCAGTTTTACCATCAGCACTGACTGCGCCGCGATGTTCCAGTTTATCCAGTATCTCGAGCGCAATATGTATGATGTTGTTTGATCGTTCGCCCTTGAGACTACAAATAAATCCTGCACCGCAGTTATCATGCTCAAATTCTGGAAAATATAATCCTTGCTGCTCTAACGGCATATCTGATGAATTTTACCAAAAATACCGAAAGGACTAAGTTATATTCAAAGATTTTCTCAATTCAATGAGAAAAAAACAGATATTTTAAAATAGCGTTAAATAATATGCAATTTGAAAATAATTAGCTTGGACAATTATCAATTTGCTAATGCCATATTTAAAATCATGACAATTATTGATGGCCGACCTGACAGCCACAAGTGGGTCGCATAAAACTATTAGTTTCCTGATGCCATGGAAATGCCTGGTTGTATTTGTTATTCTCCCAGTAAAAAGGCTTGCGTTGTTCAGACGCATTCCCGATCTCATTCATGGTCGACGCATCAAACAAGCGGCCATTGACCATTACTTGTTCTACCGTCTGTGTATTCTCAATATTGTCAAGCGGATTATCAGACAATACGATCAGATCTGCCAGTTTTCCAACTTTTAAAGAGCCGATATCTGCACCGGCGCCGATATATTCGGCTGCGTTGATCGTTGCCGTTTTTAAAGCTTCCATATTGGTCATGCCCCCGGCTGCCATCATCCAGGTTTCCCAGTGTGCTCCTAGGCCTTGCAACTGACCATGGGCACCCATGTTCACTTTTACGCCTGCATCGGTGAGTTTTTTAGCTGTATTGGCGACCATAATATGTCCATTATCATATTCCTCTTGCGGCACCATGGTGCGATGTCTTGAACGGGAATCAATGATACGTCTGGGCGTAAACTTTAATAACTTCTCGTTTTCCCATACATTATCGCGCTGGTAATAGAAATATTCCCCATTTAACCCGCCGTAGTTAACGATCAGGGTAGGCGTATAACCAGAACCGCTCTTGCCCCAGACTTCTAAAATATCCTTGTACACCGGAGCTACGGGAATATTATGTTCCACACCTGTATGCCCGTCGATCACCATAGTAATATTATGGTAGAACGTAGATCCTCCTTCCGGCACTACATTGATACCTAGTTCACGCGCCGCTTGCAAAACCTGCTGTCGCTGTTCTCGTCTGGGCTGATTATAACTTTTGACACTTTGAGCCCCAAAGGCCTTAGTTCTTCTAATGCTGCTTAGGGCATCATCCAGGCTGTTGATCACTGCTTTAAAATCACCATCTGCCCCGTATAAAATAAAGCCTGTAGAGTACAATCTCGGACCTACGAGTCCGCCTGATTTTTGTAATTCCGACAACGCAAAAACAGTTTCCGTATTAGAAGACGGATCATGGGCTGTTGTCACGCCAAAGGCGAGGTTGGCCATAAACTGCCAGTTCTGCTGAGGTGTCAACCCATAGCGGAAAGCCCCTATGTGTGCATGGGCATCTACCAAGCCCGGCATGATATTCTTGCCACTAGCATCATATGTTTTAGTGCCCTCAGGAATGGAAACATCTGCACCTATGGCTTCGATCTTATTATTATTCACCAGTACTGTTCCATTTTCGATGATTTCGTCTCCTTCCATGGTAATGATCCTGGCATTTGTAAAGGCGATCCTTCCGCTACCCTTTTTAACAGGGACTTTCAAGCCAATGGCCGTGCTTTTTGCATCAGAATCGCTTACTTTTTCCGGGGATCCCGGAAGGAAGGTATAGCGGTCTTTAAGGTTGGCACTGAAATAGTCGTCCCCTAATGTCCACATGATCTTTTGACTGTTGGGCGACCAATGAATACTTACACCTGCATCTTTGGCAAGTTGCGAAACCGGGATGGATTTAGAATTATTATCCAGATCAATGGCCTTTCCATTTAAGATCAAAGGCGCGACAAATACTTTATGAAGATTTGAAAAAGCGATCCATTTGTTATCCGGACTTGGCACCAGCCAATTGGCATACTTGGATTTTACATGTTCTTTCTCATCTTTGCCGTTAAGGTTTACACTGATCAATTTCTTGGTCAGGGCACCGAAATAAGTTCCGCCAGTTTGCAGGAAAATACGATCTCCTGCTGTATTAAATCGGGGATACTGTCCCTGGGAAGTGATAAATCTCTCTGCACCTCCGGAGGCATCCATGGCATATATGCCGGGTTTTACTGTATAGGTAAGGCCTTGGTCACCATTCCCATTTTCTTTGCGAAAAATAAGGGTCTTGCCATCCGCAGAATAGGCCGGTGTTCTGTAAATGCCTTTTTCAGTAGTTAGTTTTGTCGGATTTCCTCCGGCAAGCGAGATGCGTTGAATGGCTCCTTTATCTTGATCGTTCCATGAAACAAATACCAGGGAATTTCCATCGGCAGAAAAGGCCGGCTCAAATTCAAAGTCACTTCCGTTAGTTAACCTTGAAGGTGTGCCATCCGGTAAGGATTTTTTCCAGAGATATCCAACTGCATTAAAAACCAACGTATTGCCATCCGGAGAGGTCACGGCATGCCGGATCGCCTGAGGCGTAAATTCGTTACTTTCAATTCTGTTGTTAAAATGAACCGTTTCGGCCAGGTCAATTTTCACATTGGCTGTAAAGGGGATCGTAGTTTGTTCCAGGGAGTTGATATTGATCTTCTGGATCTTGCCCCCACTCCAAATAACGATCTCTTCATTATTCGGCATCCAACTAAAATTCGGGTAAACACCAAAGATGGCCCAGGCTTCCTGCTGATCCTTATTAAGCGCGTCATAAACCGGCCACTCTTCTTCGGTTTCCAGGTCGTGAATAAAAAGGACCGTCTTGGTACGCACTCTTTTTATAAAAGCCAGTTTTTTACCGTCTCTTGATAAGGTAGGGCGTGCTGCGCCTCCGGGTCCACCAGTCACTGTCTCTGTCTTCCCTTCTTTAAAATCGTAGCGTTTGATCACATAGATCTGGCTGTTGGGATCTTTGTTGTATTTAAAGAAACCCCCGGGATACACGTCTTCACTATAATACAAATAGCGGCCATCTGGCGATACAAAAGGCTCGTTAACATCCTGCTGATCGTTTTTTCGTTTGGTGACCTGAAGACCTGTTCCCCCGGAAATATGGTACTGCCACATTTCGCCGGCCCCTAAACTGCGTTGGGACGTAAAATGCTTTCGGCCGATTAGGTATTGCCCATCTGGCGTCCATACGGCATTGTTCAGCAAACGGAACTTCTCTTTTGAAACTTGTTTGGCGTCGCTGCCATCGGCATTCATATACCAGATGTTATCCCCGCCGCCGGCATCAGAAGTAAAGGAGATCTTCTTACCATCCGGACTAAAACGCGGTTGTACTTCAAATGGAATCCCCGTACGAAGCGCTTTTGCTGTTCCACCCGTGATCGGGATCGAATAAATATCGCCTAATAGATCAAAGACGATGATCTGCCCGTCCGGACTCACATCCAGGTTCATCCAGGTGCCTTCATCAGTTGTAAAACTATGAGGGGTATACTTAAATGATTCCCCGGGAGCAGACACTTTCCACTCTTTGGTTTCTTCTTTTTTTTCTTTTTTCTTTTTGCGTTGGGCGCTAAGGGATAAGCTGATACATACTGCTAAAAGCAAGGTGAAGAAATATCTGTACATCGTAGTTGTTTTAAGGTAACTAATGTACATAATTTGATGCGAAAGTTAGGACTTCCTAATCCCTCAAAATACTCCGGGAGATCACGATCTTCTGGATCTCCGAAGTGCCTTCATAGATCTGAGTGATCTTGGCATCCCGCATGAGTCGTTCTACATGATATTCTTTAACAAAGCCATTCCCACCATGAATCTGTACGGCTTCTACACCGGCCCACATAGCCACTTCCGAAGCATACAACTTCGCCATGGCGCTGGAGAGGTCGTAGTTGTTGCCCTGGTCTTTATCCCAGGCAGCTTTATACACCAAATTCCTGGCTGCTTCAATTCGGGTATGCATGTCTGCCAGCTTAAAAGCGATCGCCTGGTGGTTTTTAATTTCCGTGCCAAATGCCTTTCGCTCTTTGGAATATTTCTTACTCAACTCATAAGCCCCGGCTGCAATCCCCAATGCCTGAGCTGCGATCCCGATTCGTCCGCCTGAAAGTGTCTTCATGGCAAACTTAAAGCCGAAACCGTCTTCTCCGACCCGGTTTTCTTTGGGCACGATCACATCGTTAAAATTTAACGAGTGGGTATCACTGGAGCGGATGCCGAGTTTGTTCTCCTTAGGGCCTATCTCGAATCCTTCCATGCCTTTTTCTACGATCAGGCAGTTGATCCCTTTATGTCCCTTTTCAGGATCTGTCTGGGCTATTACTAAATATGTAGAAGCAGTGCCACCATTTGTGATCCAGTTTTTAGTCCCGTTCAAAACGTAATGGCCTCCTTTATCCACGGCAGTAGTTTTCTGGGAAGTAGCATCACTGCCGGCTTCAGGTTCTGAAAGACAAAAAGCCCCGATCTTTTCCCCTTTGGCCAGTGGAAGCAAATACTTTTGCTTTTGTGCTTCAGTACCAAAAGCCTGTAAGCCATAGCAGACCAATGAATTATTTACGGATACGATCACTGAGGCCGAAGCATCTATTTTCGACAATTCTTCCATGACTAGTACATAGGACAGGGTATCCATTCCGCTGCCGCCGTATTTAGGGTCGACCATCATGCCCATAAAACCTAATTCTCCCATTTTCCTGACTTGTTCTGTCGGGAATCTTTGGGCATCATCTCGTTCTACGACATCGGGTAATAATTCTTGTATTGCGAAATCACGCGCGGCCTGGCGAATCATTTCGTGTTCTTCAGACAAGGTAAAATTCATAGGGATTTGATTCAAGAATTGCTGTTGCAAATATACATGGAAGTAGGGATTTGGAGACAGCTTCTCGCATGCAATTCGATAAGAATCAACGCTTATTTATCTTAAATATCTAATCTGATATGACCAGATTCACAAATTTGAATATCTTTAAGCGGTTAGACAAAGAACTTGATCATAACAATACCAGCCTGAGAGCGCTGCTAAGCGCTTCAAGAAAAACCAATCTATATGGAAACCATTATTATCATCGTCTTCCTCCTCGGCTATCTCTTTATAACCCTGGAGCATAATCTTAAAATCGATAAACTTATTCCTGCATTGGCCATGATGGCCATATTATGGGCGATCATAGCCTTGGTTCATTTGCCGGTATTTGAAGTAGACGCTGTACAGAAGGCCTTGAAGCCGGAACATATGGATGATGTTTTGTTACATCATTTAGGTAAAACGGCTGAGATCCTGGTATTCTTACTTGGGGCAATGACCATTGTGGAGATCATCGATTATTTTGACGGATTTGCCACGATAAAAGGGTACATACGAACTACAAAGAAGACAAAACTACTCTGGTTATTCTCCATTTTGGCTTTTATCCTTTCTGCGATCATTGATAATCTTACTGCTACTATAGTTCTTGTAACGATTCTTCAAAAAGTGATCAAAGATCGCGAAACTCGTCTTTGGTTTGCCGGGATGATCGTAATAAATGCAAATGCGGGCGGCGCATGGTCACCTATTGGTGATGTTACTACGACTATGTTATGGATAGCTGACAAGGTATCGGCATCGCAACTTGTGATCAACGTATTGCTGCCTTCAATTGTTTGTATGATAGTACCAACTATGATCGCACAGCGATTCAAAGCATTCAAAGGCCATATCCATACGGATGCAAAGGATTTGGAGGTATCAAAATCGAGTTATGGGGCAACCATGCTCTATTTAGGTCTGGGAGCGATTGTTTTTGTACCCTTTTTTAAAACTATTACACATTTACCTCCTTATGTGGGGATGATGCTTTCCTTAGCGGTTGTAGCTGCTTTTGCCGAGATCTACAGTAATGCAAAATTTACGATAACTACGGTTAGTGGGGAAAGTGATGAAGCCTCGCATCACAGTCCGGTTCACAAGGCTTTATCATCTATAGAATTGCCCAGTATTCTTTTTTTCCTGGGTATTTTGATGGCTGTAGCAGCCCTGGAATCCCTTGGTTATCTGTTCAACTATGCGGGGGCCTTAAATACAGCCATACCCAATACAGATTATGTTGTAATGTTGCTTGGGGTAGGTTCAGCAATTATTGATAATGTTCCGTTGGTGGCAGCCAGTATGGGGATGTTTTCTGAGACAATGGATGATCCATTGTGGCATTTTATTGCCTATTCTGCAGGAACGGGGGGCAGCATGCTCATTATCGGATCTGCTGCCGGTGTCGTAGCTATGGGAATGGAGAAGATAGATTTCTTCTGGTATATGCGTAAGATATCAGGCCTTGCCTTTGCCGGTTTTATTGCCGGAGCGGTCGTGTTTATCCTCATGCGAGATTTTGTTTTCTAAGGCATACTTTTATCGATAAAACACCGTTATTAAGGCAACTTAATTAGGGAAAGCATATGCTATTATTTCAAGACCTGACCACAGACACTGAATTGGGGGAAATCGCATCGGAAGAAAAAACCTTATCAGTAATCGACCTTATTTTTAATGGAGGCACCGGAGCTATTGTTATTATTTCGGTCCTTTTTGTAATGCTTGCTGTAGCCTTATATATCTATTTTGAAAGGATATTGGCCATCAAAGCGGCATCGAAGATCGATAAGAATTTCATGAACCAGATCAGAGACCATGTTGTAAGCGGTAAATTGGAATCTGCTAAGATCCTTTGCGCCCAGACAGACTCTCCTGTAGCCCGACTTACAGAAAAAGGGATCTCCCGCATCGGGAAACCCCTGGATGATATCAATACGTCAATAGAAAGCGCAGGTACTTTAGAGGTCTATAAACTCGAGAAAAATTTTAATATTCTGGCATCAATAGCCGGAGCTGCGCCAATGATCGGTTTCCTCGGAACCGTGATTGGTATGATTTTGGCATTTCATCAAATGGCCACCAGTAGCGGCCAGGCTGAAATGGGTGCATTAGCATCTGGAATTTATACGGCTATGACCACTACGGTTGCTGGTTTAACTGTAGGTATTATAGCCTACCTGGGTTATAACCACCTGGTGAACCGTGCGGATAAAGTTGTCCATAAAATGGAAGCTAATGCCGTAGAGTTCCTGGATCTATTGAATGAACCTGCTTAGGCACGAATATGAAGTTTAAAGGAAAAAATAAGATCGACCCGAATTTTAGCATGTCGTCAATGACAGACATCGTATTCTTGTTATTGATCTTTTTTATGCTGACGGCTAATGCGCCAAATGCACTGGATCTGTTACTTCCGAAAGCCAAAGGAAAATCTACGAACCAGCAAAATGTTTCAGTGACCATTAACAGGAACCTGGAATACTTTGTGAACAATGAACAGATCAACGGAGAATACATTGAAATTGAATTAAAAAAAGCACTGAAAGATCAGGATAAACCCACCATTATCCTGCGGGCGGAGGAAAGCGTTGCGATACGTGAAGCGGTCAACGTAATGGACATTGCCAACAGGAATAATTATAAGGTAATTCTGGCTGTGCGACCTAATTGATGTCGCTACTAGATACGAGACACAAAAAGAAATCTTTTACCCTTACCACGATCTTTCTTAGCATCCTGGTACTGCTGATGTTTTACATCGGCCTAACCTATTTGGAGCCTCCCATAGAGAATGGTATTACCGTAAACTTTGGCACGATGGAGTTTGGTATGGGCGATGTCCAACCCAAGGAAAAGATCCGTTCCGAACGTTCTGAGAAAAAAGAAATAGTGGAGGAAGCAGTTCCGGAAGAAGTTGCAGCTGCTGAACCGGAGGAAGTAGCTACAGAAGATACTACAACAGAAACAACAGAAAAACTTATCACCCGGGAAGATCCGGAAACCATTCGTATCAGACAGCAGGCCGAGGCCAAGAAACGTGCTGAAGAAGCCGCAAAAAAGGCCCAGGCAGAAGCTGAACGAAAAGAACGTGAGCGTCAAGAAGTTGAAGAAAGACAAAGGCGGGAAGAGGAAGCCAAAAAGAAAAAACTGGACGCCATCATGGGTGGTATCAATAATTCTGACGGAGATGCCAGCGGCAGCGAAGGAGATGATAACATGCCCGGCGATAAAGGCGATGAAAGAGGGGATCCGTACGCGTCTACATATTACGGGGCACCGGGTTCCGGAAGTGGCACAGGAGGTTATGGCCTAAGCGGCAGATCTTTGGTAAGCAGGGGTAAGGTAGAACAGGAGTGTAATGAAGAGGGAAGGGTAGTAGTTCGTATTACGGTAGACCGAAATGGAAAAGTAATACAGGCAACACCAGGCGTAAAAGGCACCACAAATAACGATCCTTGTCTATTGGAACCTGCACGCAAAACAGCATTTCTTCATCGCTGGAACCTGGATAGTAAAGCCCCTAATCAGCAAATTGGTTTTGTAGTTGTGAACTTTAAACTGGGGCAATAATTCATGACGTACCAGGCAACGTTGGACTGGATGTTCCAACGACTCCCTATGTATCAGCAGCGAGGCGCTTCGGCCTATTCCGGGAAGCTGGATCATATTCTAGAATTGTCCCATTATCTCGGAAATCCCCATACTAAGTTTAAAAGCATTCATGTTGCCGGCACAAACGGCAAGGGCTCCAGCAGTCATATGCTGGCCTCAATTCTGCAAGAAGCCGGATATCGTGTTGGATTGTATACCTCTCCTCATTTAAAAGACTTTAGAGAACGCATTAAAATTAACGGGGAGGAAGTCAGCAAGACCTTTGTAAAGGAATTTGTAAAACAGCACAAAGCCTTTCTTGAATGCGGTAGCTATTCATTTTTTGAACTCTCTGTTGCCATGGCTTTCCAGTTTTTTCATCAAAGGGAAGTGGAGATTGCCATAATTGAGGTGGGTCTGGGTGGCCGACTTGATTCTACGAACATAATCAGGCCGGAAGTAAGTTTGATCACCAACATTGGTATGGATCATATGGAATTGCTCGGTGATAGTTTAGAAAAGATCACAAGGGAAAAAGCAGGGATCATAAAACCTGGTATACCAGTGGTTATAAGTGAATATCAGGAAGAGACTGATACCATTTTTAAAGAAGTGGCAAAAGAGCAAGGCTCAGACATCTACTTTGCCGAAAATGAAATAAAAGCAACTTATGCTACCGACCTGAAAGGAGCTTATCAAAATCATAATATAAAAGGGGTAGTTGCCTGCCTGAAGGTATTAAAGGGATTTCCTGTTACAGAAGACCATATTCAGGCCGGATTGAAGAAAGTTGT
>Ga0224508_10004776_pt1 | contig 10986 bp, 10 predicted proteins | sample SF_Jan12_sed_USG_4_FD_170157 | JGI IMG/M metagenome (GOLD analysis project Ga0224508, IMG submission 170157) | Sediment microbial communities from San Francisco Bay, California, United States - SF_Jan12_sed_USGS_21 | ecosystem: Environmental > Aquatic > Marine > Sediment | place: USA... | reverse complement strand
TGAGTTCGTGTTCACAATCGGGTACGCCCCTGACATCATGCTCATACGATCCTCAGAGTTTCCGCAGAGTCTGTGGCGGAGATCTCTCTCAGGCCGCTCACAGGAAACACCAAGGTGAACGACGCAATAATCTCTCTGAGAAGAGGAGGCGGCGTGCCTGATCCCACCAAGAACATCCTGGTCGTTGACGATGAAGAGTCGATCGCAGATCTCGTTTCCAGCGCTCTGCGGTTCGCCGGTTACGACGTGACCACAGTCCACGAGGGCTACGGCGCTCTTCGCTCGGTGAAGAAGCAGCCGCCCGATCTGGCCGTGCTCGATGTCAACCTCCCGGACATCAGCGGGTTCGACGTCTGCCGCAAGCTGCGCCACGACGGGCACAGCTTTCCGGTCATCTTCCTCACCGCTCGCGACCAGCCAGAAGACCTCCGCACGGGGTTTGGCCACGGAGGCGATGATTACCTGACGAAGCCCTTCAGCCTCGAAGAGCTGGCACTGCGTATCGAAGCCGTCCTGCGCCGATCGAACGGTGGAGCACAGGACCAAGCCCATCGCGTTGCTGTTGGCGACATCGTCCTCGACGAAGACGCCCATCTCGTAACGGTCGACGATGTGGCCATCAACCTGTCACCGACCGAATTCCGCCTACTTCATTACCTCATGCTCAATTCCGGGCGGGTGCTGTCGAAAGGCCAAATCCTCGACTACGTGTGGGAATACGACTTCGATGGAAACGCATCGGTGGTGGAGACCTACGTCAGCTACCTCCGAAAGAAGCTCGGTAACAGCGGCAGGCATTTGGAGACCATCCGTGGCGTGGGGTATGTGCTGAGACCATGAAGCTGCGCACCCGCCTCGTGTTGTGGCTGACGCTCCTCCTCGTAGCGATCGTCGTCATCTTGGGCGCGGTGATCGTGCAAACCAACCGCGCAGTATTGATCGGCCAGATAGACGACGAGCTTCTCTCGGCGCTGCAACTCAACACGCGCCCCACCAGGCGTGGCCGGCCGGCTGGGTTCGGTTTTCTGCCAGATGACCAGGCGGTGGCGCTACTTCGGTGGGACCCCACTGGGCAAGTCCTTGCGCAGCCGTCCGGATACCCGGATTCTCCCGACCCGTTGCCGGATGTCAGCCAGTTGAACTCGCCAACTGACGGGCCCTATCTAACAACACTCGTGGCGACCGACCGCTCCATCCGCTTCCGAGCGGTGGTCTTTGAACCGGCTGAAAACGCAACGGCTGTCATGGCGGTGCCACTCGAGGAAGTTGAAGCGTCGATCTCGGCGATTCTCAACACGACGTTGATTGCCGCTGCCGCCATCGCCCTCATTGGCGGGGCGGCCACGTGGTGGACTGTCACACGCGCCTTGCGACCCGTTGAAGAAATGGTGACCACCGCCCAGGACATCGCAGGCGGCGACTTCACCAGCCGGGTAGAAGACGTCGACCCGCACACAGAGTTGGGTCAGCTTGGCGGCGCTCTCAACGACATGCTCGCCCGGATCGAATCCGCGTTCGAGACGGAGCGAGACTCGCAGACTCGGCTCCAACAGTTCGTTGCCGATGCATCGCACGAGCTGCGAACCCCAATCACGGCGATTGCCGGTTACATGGAGCTGTACCAGAAGGGCGCCCTGAGCGGCCATGAGCTCGACAGAGTGGTAGCTCGCATTCGTCGCGAGGCCACCCGCATGCAAAGGTTGGTCGAGGACATGTTGTTGCTGGCTCGGCTGGACCAAGAGCCGGCAGGAGTTGCCAGGGAGTTCGACCTTATGGGTGTCATCGGCGATGCCGTCAACGATCATCGCGCCATCGACTCAGGCCGGTCTGTGAGGGTTTCAGGGCCCGACGAGATCATGATGCGTGCCGAGGAGAACCGGATCTCACAAGTGATCAGTAACCTCCTCGCCAATGTCCGCGTTCACACACCGGACACAACGTCGGTCGAAATCGCGGTGACCGCCGCGGCGGACGACGTCAGCATCGTCATCGGCGACAACGGCCCCGGGCTCGATCCTGATCACATCCCTCATCTCTTCGACCGCTTCTACCGCGTCGACCGGTCGCGAGCGAGGGCTACCGGCGGATCCGGGCTCGGGCTGGCAATCGTCAGTGCCATCGTCGAGTCGTACGGCGGCTCTGTTGCCGCTTCTAATGGGCCGGACGGCGGCGCTCGCTTCGAGGTTCGCTTGCCACTGGCGCCAAACACTCAGCCCGTTTGGGTGTAGGAGCGGATCACCTCGTCCGAGAATGCGGGCCACGCCGCAAGTGACCACTCCCCGAACTGGCGATCTGTCAACGCCAGCGCGGCAACCTGGTGCTCGGGGTCTACCCAGAGAAACGTCCCGGTTCCGCCAAAATGGCCATACGTCGACGGCGAGTTCAAGAAGCCGGTCCAATGCGGGGACTTGTCACCTCTGATTTCGAACCCGAGACCCCAGGGGTTCGGGTCGAACGAACCGAGACCAGGCACACCGCCCCGCAGCTCAGGGAACTGGACGCTCGTGGCCGCCCGGAATGTGTCGGCCGAGATGAGTGTGGGAGTCAACAATTCGAGCGCCAGACGCGCCAAGTCGTCGGTATTGCTCCACACATCATGGGCCGGTGAGCCACGTAGAAAGGTGGCAGTCATTCCCAGCGGTTCGAGAACCGCATGTCGCTGATACTCGGCAAACGGCATACCGGCCCGCTCAGCGAGGTGGTCGGCGAGCTGCTCGATTCCTGCGTTTGAGTAGATCCGCCGCCGCCCGGGAGCGGTAACCGTTCGATGCTGATCGAAGAGCAACCCCGAAGCGTGCGCGAGCAGATGGCGAACGGTAGATCCCGGAGGGCCGGCGGACTCCTCGATATCCAAGGTCTCCTCTTCCAACCCCACCAAGACGGCGAAGGCGGCAATGAGTTTTGACACGGAGGCAATCCGCACGGTCCACGTGCTGTCTCCGAGCGTCTCGAGCACCTGGCCGGGAGCGATGACAGCGGCGGCGGCTCGCCCAACCGGCCAGGACTCGACTTGATCAGAGAGAGCACCCACCGCGGGCACGTTACACCCGTGCGCCTGCCCGCCTGTAGGAAACGAAGCTGAGCAGCGAACGGTATCCGGCGTAGATTCCAAAGACCATTGCCGGAGCGACGAACGCCTGGGTCCCACTGAGCAGGGCACGCACGATCATCTCGATCACGGCAACCAGGCTGATTACAGGAGCTGCGACCGGAGCCGGCAGGCTGGATCCGACATAGTCGACCATGAGCATCGTCCCATCCATGAGGCCGGCTTGCGCATCGAACGCCGTCGCCACCGCCAGGTCGATCGGAGTCGAGGACTCTGTCTGTTCGGCATCGAGGCGCGCCGACTCGGCATCGAGCGACTCGATCTGCTCACCGGTCAGCCGTTCGTTGACAGCGGCGAAAGCGCCGGCATTGCCGCTGCCGCCATCAAACAACGACGGCACCGTCGTGGTGGTACTCGGCGGGGGCGGCGCGGTTGCGTCGCCTGTTGAGGGCGCGATCGTGGTGGTTGTGGAGCTCGAGGAGGCGGGCGCGGTAGTGGGCGGGACGGTGGTCGAAGGGGGAGGCGTCGGCAAAGCCGGGGAGGTCGTTGTCGTGGTGCTCTGATGAGGCTTCGTGGTTGTCGTATTACGGGGCCGCGTTGTGGTGGTGGTCTGATGAGTTGTCGTCGTTGACTCGGGGAGTGTGGTGGTCGGCAACTCGGGCAGCGTGGTCGAGGACGCGGGCAAGGTTATGGTCGTCGTAGTGCCGGGTGGCTCGGCGGCTTCGTACATCTCGGCGAGTTCCTGAAGAGTCTCGTCGGCGAGCTCGTTGATCATCGCCGAATAGAGCTCGCGAGCCTCCTGCAGCTCGGGGTCGCCACCTGCTATTTCGGCGATCGCGTTGAGTTTGTAGTCGCGCTTGTATTCAACTTCGGCCACGCAGTCGATGTAGGCAGCCCACTGTTCGTCTTCGGTCCGAGCCTCCTGCAGCTTCCACTCGAACTCATCAATCACATGGTCCATCGCATCTTCCATGTGCCCGACCACTTCTTCCATCTGCGCGATCGGATCCCCACCTCCGGCTCGGGCGGGGATGCTGAGCAATGTTGCGGCCAGCGCCACAATACTGAGGGCCAAGATCGGCCTGATGAATCGGGTTCTCGCTCCCATCCCTTCAATATCGGCACTGTGTGCGGTCTTCTTGACCGCGCAACGTGGGCAGGTCTCAAGACACCTCCGTTTGTAGCCGAAAGAAAGACCTATGAAAGGTCTCGATTCGAGATCCGTGCTATTAACGGCACTCACGATTGCGGTGGTTCTCCTGACCATCGTGTTGTCGCTCGCGTTCGCGCAGACTGAGCAAACTCAGCGTGTCGCCGATGCCGCCACTGAGCGCCGGCAGGCCGCTGATGCCGCAGGGATCGCCGCATTCACGCAGAGCCAGATCGAAAGCGCTCTGCTCTTCACGGCGGCCGAGCAGGCGGACCTCGCCAACGAAGAGCAAAAGGACGAAGCATTGGACGCCCTGCGCGACACCGGCGTGGTCTATGCACAGTCAGCCAATCCGATGCTTGTCGCGGAAAGGAAAGTCGTGACCAGCGGAATCAGCGACCTCCTGGAGCTCCTGGAAGCCGGAGACACCGATGCCGCCCGAATCTTGATCGACGGTCGACTCACCCGCAGCCTCACCAACATTCGAGAGGTATCAGCCGTGGAGCGGCTAGCCGCCGAAGAGATCATTGCGGTTGAATCGAGCACTGCCGGTCGTTGGGGCCTCATCACGAGCTTCGGAGTCGCCGTGATCGTGCCGGCCGTGGCGTTGATTGCGTTCCGTGCGATCGTGACCCGGAGACGACGACAACGCGAGTTGCTCCAGGCCCTCAGACACGAATCCGAGCTGAACGCCGCCAAGGACGAGATGATCTCGAATCTGAGCCACGAGCTCCGCACGCCGCTCACCGGCATCTACGGGTTTGCGCTGGCGATGGAAGAGTCTGGCTTCCTCGACCGAGGATTGCAGTCGGAAATGACGAACCTCATCATCCACGAGGCGTCCGACCTGAGCCGTATGGTCGATGACCTTCTCACCGCTGCAAAGGCGGAAGGTGACGGCCTGCACTTTCAAACGGAAGATGTCGACGTAGCTCGCGAAGTCCGTGAAGCGGTCACGCCGTTCCGCAGGGGAGCAATTGACATCGACGTTGCCCTTGAACCCGCGGTTGTCGTTGGCGATCGGCTCCGACTCCGCCAGGTGCTTCGCAATTTGATCTCCAACGCCACCACACACGGCGGGCCCACCATCACGGTGCACGGATTCCGAGATGACGGTCGATACTTCCTCGAAGTAATCGACGACGGCGAGGGTGTTCCAGACAGTGTCGCCGATCGGTTGTTCGAACGGTTCGTACACCGCGGCGAGACTCCTCTCCTGACCGGGAGCATCGGGCTCGGGCTGTCCATCGTGGAAGTTCTCGTGGCCGGCATGGATGGAACCGTTACCTACGAGCGCCGAGGCGGCCTCACCGTATTCACCGTGGGGCTGGAAGCCACCGACGCATCCGGCTCATCGTTTGAAGCTCCCCCTGCCCACAGCACCACCGTTGCATCCGGACCGCTGTGGAGCCGCGGGCCGGATCCGAGTGATGGCTCAAACAGTTCTCGTCGAGCTCCAGACCCGCCGCCGATCGAGTTGAAGGCACTCCAGAGGTAGTCGCGCCGCTCGGCCACAATGAAGGTATGCGAGCCGTCACCACGACGCTGTCCCTGGTCGGTGATATCGATGAAGAGACCTTCCCGGCGTTGGCGTCGGTTGCCGCCAATATCAGCGTCGAACCAGCCCCATCTGACAACGACGAAGAGTTGCTGGCGGCGTGGAAGCGCGCCCAGTCGCGAACAGCCATCTATACCGTGGTCGGCTTCGACCCACTCCAGCAACTCGTCGACCAGTGGGCGGAGTCGCTAGCCGGCGGCGAGCCAATCGTGTTTGGGCTCGCCGCCATCGAAGTTCCGGATTACTACCTCGTCGACCTCTCACTGGGCGAACCGCGTCTTTCCTGGTACCTCCAGTTGCTATTCGATCTCGCTCCGCAACGGATCATCACAGTCGAGGCCACGGTCGATGAGCTTTATCGCACCATTGCAGATCTGCCTTACGGAGCGGCTCTCCCCACAAGCCGAGCGCTCGAGCAGGCTGCCGGACGATTCGTCCCAACTCCCGGACTGCATGCCGCATTCGCGTCGAGCTTGTGAGAACGCTTTCAGCGTCGGTTAAGACCACCGTGTGATGATCTTGTCATGCCACTCGGAACCGTTCGACACGAGCACTTGCGCAAAGACCTTGGGGGGTACCCACATCGCTTTCCTGCTCACGGTCCATGGACCGTGCCGCAGACAACGCGCGTGGGGCTGACTTGGCGCAGTCTGTTGTCGGAAGCGGCCCGGGCGGCGCTGAGACGGATAACACCGACCTCACGGGGGGGTTAGCGCCGGGGTATCGATACGAAGCGGCGGAGAGTGGTCAGTCGGGGGGACGACCGCTCTCTGCTCGCTCGTGTCAACGGCTGGCCCCGACGACCTTCTGATCGAAGTCAATCACTGCGCCGGTCATCAACCCGGCTTCGTCAGATCCCAGATAGGCGATCAATCGGGCAATCTCACGTGCATCGATCAGCCGCCCGAACAGCAGGGATGCCCCAGCCGTCTCGCGCCAGCCATCAGTTCCCCCCATCGAGAAACCATTGAGCGTCGGACCGAGGAGCCGCCACGCGCTCCGTCCATGGTTTCGCCAGCGACGATGTGGTGTCGCATAGCGAGCGGAGCCGCGCAACCATAGTGGCGACGGCGTCGTCGGCCCGATCGGCAGGCGCATGGAGATATTCGCCCCACAATGCCCGTCCGACGGCAAAACCAGAGGCACCCGCTTCGCACGCTCTACGAACCTGGTCGGAGAACACACCAAACGCAACGCCGGCCGAGAGAAGCACCCATGGCCGGCCCAATGCTGCCTGATCGAGGAGCTGGAATCGGCTCTCGCCGGGCGAAATCGCCAGTTTCAAGATGGCCGGCCCGAGCGATGACATGCGTTCGATCATGGCGAGGTGGGCATCGAAAGGAACCTGTTGCCTGATGATCGGCTCCAAGAGCAATGGAAGGCCGACGCGAGCACAGTCGTCAACGAGCCCTGTGATCCAGTTGATCTGTGCTCTCTGTGACGTTTCGTCGGATGGGTCCCAGAGGACCAAGATCTTGGCAGCCGACGCTCCTGCCGCTGCCGCCTGGTCCACGCTCCAGCCCGGCAGAGTTGTGTTTGTCGCAGCGGTGGGATCGGCGAGATAGCCCTGCGCCTCGATGGCTGCCGTGAACCCGCACCCCGGAGGCAGAATCCCGGACGCGATTGACTGCGCCATCGAGAATTCCGGTTCCAGCATGACCGCGCTGGCGAGGCCACCGACGTGCGCAACCAACCGCATCTTCAGGTCGACCAGCGTCGAGTCTGCCACCGAGCCGGGGTCCGCCGGATCGACGGCAGCGCGCAGAGCATCGCGATGATCGACCGCAAGGATGTTGAAATGCCCTGCCGGTGTCGAGAGAGTCTGTAGCCGGCGGTAGACCCCCAACGCAGTCATGGCCTGTCCTTCAAGAAGGCTTCGACCTCACCGGGCGTCGGCATAGCTAGCGAACACCCGTGCCGGGTGACGCAGATGGCGCCGCACGCGTTGCCGTAGCGAGCAGCGTCGGCCCAAGAATCGCCGGCCAGACGCCTGGCAATGAGGCCGCTGGCAAACGAATCACCGGCTCCGACGGTGTTGACGACCTCGACCGGAAAACCCGGAATGTCATGAGTATCGACGCCTTCTACCAGGGATGCGCCGGACGAGCCGCGTTTCAGCACCACCATCTCGATTGCCATGGCCAGCCCGGCGACGAGCTCGTCGACCTCTGCCCTCTCGGCCGAACTCAGCTGCTCACCTCTCATGGCAGGCGATACCCCGTCCGACAGTGCCGCGTGGAACTCCTCCTCGGTGCCGATGACAACGTCCAGTGACGGGAGCAGCGGCCGCATCATCTCGGCGAACGCCCCGGGTGACGACCATTGGTCCGGGCGAAGGTCGAGGTCGAGGAACCGGGTCAGTCCCAGGGCTCCAGCCCGTTCTGCGGCATACAGAGACGCGTCACGGCAGGGGCCTTTGGCAAACGCATTTCCGGATAGCAGCACCGCCCTGGCATCGGCGAGGGGCAGAGCGTCGACGTCGGACCTGTCGATGTAGAGGTCGGCAGCGTTATCCCGATAGAAGACGAGCGGAAAATGGTCGGGCGGCATCACTCCGAGAATGGCGACCGCCGTCTTCCCCTCCGGCTTGGTGGGGACGTAATCGGTCACGACACCCTCGCGGGCGAGAAATGCCTTCACGTACGAGCCGATCTCGTCATCGCCAACCGCGGTCAGAGCGATCGTATCGAGACCGAGCCGCGCAGCACCGATGGCGATATTGGTCGGAGAGCCGCCGACCATGGCATCAAACCCAGACGGCACATCGGAGAAGGAAGCACCGATGTCGCGGCTGTAGAGGTCCATATTGGCGCGACCGATCGTGATGAGGTCGACCTTGCCAGAGCGTGCCGTCACGGTCTGTCCGAAGGAGGAACCTTGGCGGCCGCCTGACCGAGGGCCTCAGGGCCCAACGCACCGTAGCCGCCATCGACGCTGAGGTCGCTTCCAGTGATGAACGATGCGCCGTCCGAAGCCATGAACAGCACCGCTGCGGCGACTTCCTCAGGATCGGCCATGCGTCCGAGTGGTTGAAACTCGGCGGCAAACAAATCCGCCTGCGCTCGGTCGTGATACCGGGCTTCGATATTCCGGCTCCACGTCCACCCCGGAGACACAGAATTCACCCGTACTCCGTCGGCGGCCAGTTCTTGAGCGAGGTTCTTCGTCATCTGCAGAATGGCCGCCTTCGTCGTGTTGTAGACCAGACGGTGCGGCTGCGAGACCCGCGCGCTGATTGACGAAACATTGACCACCGAGCCCTTGGTCTCGACCAGCTGATCGCGACATCGTTGCACCAAGATCGAGCTGGCCACGACGTTGACATTGAAGGCGTCGAGCCATGTAGCCCGATCGGTTTCCAGCTGATGATCGACAAAGATCGCCGCGTTGTTCACAACGGTCTTGATCGGCGCCATGGCGGTGGCGATGCCAACAGCCCTGTCGATGTCATCATCGAGCCGCATGTCCGTGGCAACGAATTCGCATCCGTCGCCAAGCTCGGCCGCAACCAGATTGCCCTCGGTCACCTTCATATCGGCGATCACCACGGCCGCCCCGCGACTGAGAAACCCTTCAGCGATGGCCGCGCCAATGAGTGACGACCCACCGGTGACGATCGCCGATGTGCCGGCAAAGTCGAGCGAAGGCGTAGTCATGATCGGCAGTCCACGACAGTGCTACACACCGACGCGCTGATGCTTCTTCTCAGCATCCGACTCGGCGCGAGCAACCCGCACTTGTTCACGACCAGAAACCTCTGGAACACCGACCTCCCACCAAGCGCCGCCTTCGGTCCAGGTGTATTGGTTGACGTCCATGACGATCGCATACGTCTTCGCAGAGGCCTTCGCTCGAGCAAAGGCATCGGGAAGGTCATCGAGGGAAGTCACCCGCTCGGCGGTGGCCCCCATCGCCTCGACGTGTTTGACGAAATCGACCCGGAACAGATCTTCGTGCTTGGAGCTCTGGAGCAGATTGTTGAATTCCGCTCCGCCAGTGTTCATCTGCAGGCGATTGATGACGGCAAAGCCACCGTTATCCAAGACCATGAGAATCAACTTGTGGCCGGTGAACACTGTCGAATAGACGTCGGAGTTCATCATCAGGTAAGAGCCATCGCCGGTCCACACGATCACATCGGTGTCGGGGCGGGCCATCTTGGCGCCCCAACCGCCGGCGATTTCGTATCCCATGGTCGAGTAGCCGTATTCCGAGTCGAATGTGCCGACGCCCTTGGATCGCCATCCCATCGTCAGTTCACCGGGCAGGCCGCCCGCCGCCGAGAGGCAGTAATCGTCGTCGTCGGCCAGGTCGTTGATGATCTGGATGACCTGGGCATAGGCAGGCGGATCGATGTCGTTGCGACGCCACGAGTCGAGGTACCGGTGCCACGAAGCGATCTGCGTTTGCGCGAAACCCAGCCAATCGGAAGGCGCCGCGAAATCGCCGAGTGCCTCGTCGAGAAGCCCCAAGCTCACTTGTGCGTCGCCAATGACGCCCACCGCGTGCTGTTTGGTTGCATCCCATCGAGCTGCGTTTATGGCGACAAAGCGGACCGCCGGATTCTTGAACACAGACCACGAACCGGTGGTGAAGTCCTGAAGCCTGGTGCCAACCGCCACCACTACGTCGGCCTCTTCTGCAACGGCGTTGGCAGCCTCTGAGCCGGTGACGCCGATGGGTCCGGCGTAGTTGGGGTGGTCGTGGACCAACGTTGCCTTGCCGGCCACCGTCTCGACCACGGGGATATTGCGACGCTCCGCAAAACCGGTGAGCTCGGCTACAGCACCGGAGTAGTGCACACCCCCACCGGCGATGATCAGCGGCTTCTCGGCTCGTGCCAACACCGCTGCGGCCGCAGCGATCTCACGCTGGTCAGGACCGGGGCGGCGTATGAAATGAACCCTCGTCTTGAAGAAGTCGGTGGGATAGTCGTATGCCTCGGCCTGAACGTCCTGGGGAAGGCCGATGAACGCGGGGCCGCATTCCCCTGGGTCGAGCATCACCGCAAGCGCCTGGGGAAGGGACTGGATGATCTGCTCCGGCTTGGTGATCCGATCCCAGTAGCGAGTCACGGGCTTGAACGCATCGGTCACGGTCAGGCTGGGGTTGCCGAAGTTCTCGACCTGTTGGAGCACCGGGTCGACGATGCGGTGTTGGAAGGTGTCGCCTGAGAACAGCAACAAAGGAAGCCGATTGGCATGAGCGACGGCGGCGGCGGTAACCATA
>Ga0224508_10004775_pt1 | contig 10986 bp, 9 predicted proteins | sample SF_Jan12_sed_USG_4_FD_170157 | JGI IMG/M metagenome (GOLD analysis project Ga0224508, IMG submission 170157) | Sediment microbial communities from San Francisco Bay, California, United States - SF_Jan12_sed_USGS_21 | ecosystem: Environmental > Aquatic > Marine > Sediment | place: USA: California... | reverse complement strand
GATCACGATCAGGAAGCTGATGCTCATACCAACAACCGAGAAGCCCATGATGGCTTTATCGACCCATCCGCTGCGGTGATACGCGGCCACGAGCGCCAGCAGAACACCCAGCAGATTGCCCAGAATAAATCCGGGCGTAACCAGGGCCAGCGAAATCGGGATTGAACGGCCCAGCATTTCGCTGACCGGCTCGCCCGAGGAATCGGATAAGCCAAAGTCCAGTGTCGTTAACTCTTTCAGGTATTCGGCATAACGTACGAGGAACGGCCGGTCGTAGCCAAGCTCCGTACGAACGTCGGCAATCTGCTCCTGCGTCGGGTTCTTGCCGAGCATCTCGAACGTCATATCTGGTCCGAAATACACCATCAACAAGAAGCTGACGAAGGTGACACCGAGTATCAACGGGATGCCTCCGATGAGCTTGCGAATCGCGAATTTGAGTACGTCCACGATCAGTTGCCGCCATCCGCCAGATCGACAAAACGGAGATGGAAGCCACCGAGGATCTCCCGATCTGGCAACATAACAACGTCTTTGTGCCACAGGTAGATACGCGTGCGAGACAAGCCGGCGATCGCCACGCAATCATCAATGATCATCCGATTCATTCGCTGATAGATCGCAGTCCGCTCCGGCGATGGCAGCATGACCGCCGATTGCTCGTAAAGCCGATCGAACTCCGGATTGCGGTAATTGGCATCATTAGAACCTGGCGATCCATTCGGTCCATAGAATAACTGCAGCGTATTCTCGGCATCGGGGAAATCGAGGCCCCAGCCTTTGAAAATAATCGGCAGCAGACTTCTGGATGTGTCTTTGACAAAATCGCCGAACGTTGCGTACTGCTTCAGTACGATTTTTTCCGGCGAGTAACCGATTTTTTTTACAAAACCACGGAATTGCTCGTACAGCATTCGCTGATTAACACCCGCAGCAGTTCCGTAGACAATTTCGGGGAGGTTGTCTTCATTCCATCCATTGTCCGCCAGCAGTTTTTTTGCACCCTCGATATCGAGGGTGACGCTCGCGCGGGATAATTTCGAATCAAACTCCGGCACAGCGGGCGGAATTACCCCCGGAAACACCTCCGCGAGACCGAAGTAAAAACTCTCGTTGCGACGCTCCCAGTCGAAACCTTTGGTGATAGCGCAGCGCAGCGCTTTGTTGCGCCGTTCCCGTTCCGGGTCGTCATTGTAGCCGAACTCGGGAAAATCCATATTGAAGCTCATAAACACAAATCCCGACTCAAGGTTGTTCAGGACATGGTATTGCTCCTTGATCTCGGGTTTGGCGACGATCGGTCTTTTGGACGCCAGTATCTGATCGACCTGTTCGTTCGGTACCATGACGTACTGAATCTCGTTGCCTTTCGTAAAGGAGTTCCAGCGCGCTGCGTTCTCCTGGATAAAATTAACCTCGAGGCGGTCGATGAACGGAGGCGACAGACCCTGAATCGCCTCGACGCCGGAATAAGCCTGCGTCTCGGGGTTGTACCCCTCCTCCCAAATGTCGACCGGCTCCTCGCGGAATTTTGTGTTTCTCTCGTAGACGATTCGTGCAGAGTCGTATGAAATGACCTTGAAAGGTCCCGAGCCGACTGGATGCGACCCGAATTCGCGGCCATACGTTTCTACGGCCTCGCGTGGCACGATCGCCGCGTAACCCATCGTCAAGGTATAGATGAGCTGCGGGTAAGGACTGACCAACCGGATTTCGATCGTATAACGATCCACCGCCGCTAAACCTTCGATTTCTTGCTCGTAGTCCGAACCTGCATCCTTCCAGGCATCGATGCCCACAATACGACCCTGCCACAACCAGGCACCCCGTGGTCGCTGCGCCGTATCGAAATGTCGCTTCAGACTATAGACAAAGTCCTCCGCCACAACCTCGCGACCGATGCCATCTTTAAAAGCCGGATCGTCGACGAAATGAACGCCGCTCTTGATGCGAATCCGGTATACCAGTCCATCGGCGGATATCTCCGGCGGGCCCTCCGCGAGGTTCGAGGTGACCGCGTAAGGCCTCGCAAGATATTTGAATCGGTACAGCGTGTCGTACGCATTTACGACGACTGCATTTGCATAAATATTGGATGCCTGTACCGGGTCGATCGTCGACGGTGCACCGTCCAGCGACGTTTTAAAAATTTTGGTGCCTGACGCGATCTCGCCAGTCGGCTCATTCACAGCCTCTGGTTCGCTACCACAACCCACCAGCACCATCAAAGCGATGACAAGCAACAGCGCAGACTGGCGTGGCGGCATAGGGTCTCTGGCAGTATTTGCCGATTGGCGAAACGGCCGTCTAATCTAGACGGATAACGCGCCGGGCGCAATAACGTTGAAAACGTGCATTATTCCGCGCGCTTACGGTACAGTTCTCGGCTATGAAAACAGTCAATTCCAGATTACTCGCCGTACGTGCCGGTGCGAAACTAATGGCGATTACACTCCTTGCACTAGCCACCGGTTGCTTTGCACAACCCAATGGCGGCCCCGCGAGCGATGCCAGATCTGCCGGTCACACGGTGTTAATTACCGGCGCCAACCGCGGCATCGGCCTTGAATTGGCACGACAATACGCAACCGCCGGCTGGCAGGTCATCGGTACGGCGCGCAAGCCAGATAAGGCGGCAGCACTTCGTACACTGAACGCGCACGTCTTACAGCTTGATGTAACGGATCAGCAGAGCGTTGATCGTATAGCGAACGATCTCGCGAATGTTCCGATCGATTTACTGATTAATAACGCCGGAATTCTTCCGAGGTTGCACTCGATTTCCGATGTTGATTTTGATGATGTCAATCGCGCTATGGCCGTCAATACGATTGGCCCAATGCGGGTGACCCGTGCATTATTGCCCAATCTGCGCAGCGGGGGCGCGAAGACGGTCGTGAACATCACCAGCCAGCTCGGGAGTATTGCCAATAACTCGGGTGGTGGCTTCTATGGCTATCGCGAGAGCAAAGCAGCGCTCAATATGTTCACTCGCTCGCTGGCGAACGAGCTGCGTGCGGACGGTTTTATCTGCGTCGTCGTGCATCCGGGTTGGGTGCAGACCGACATGGGCGGTGCCAACGCGACATTGACGGCGCAAGAGTCCGTTGAGGGCATTCGTGGCGTTATTGAGAACCTGTCGTCCGAAGATAGCGGCACCTTCTGGAACTACGACGGCGAACCGCTGCCCTGGTAGGCATTGACCCGTTATCTTGTGACGCGGCGCACGCTCGCGCCTCTGTCTTCCGCGTACATTTTCTTCAATATCCGGGCTTGCCTGCCGATACGGTATCTGTAGCCGTATTACTCCCTGCAGCTGTCGAAACGAGGCGACCTGCGCGATTCAGGCGGCACCAGCCAACAGCGAACACGAGGAGCTGGACGGCTTCGAAGTTATGCGGCGGACCGTATGAAGAACACGATGAAAAAAGCAGCAGCACAGAATGACTCCGTCGAATCGCAGCTCCTGTCGGCGATTACGCGCGCGCAGTCACAGTTTGTGCTTAGCCGTGATGCGGGCACGGTTTTCGATGGCATGCTGGATGCCCTGCTGGCGTTGACGGACAGCGAGTATGGTTTCATCGGTGAGACTTTTTACGAAGACGACGGTACGCCGTTCCTCAAAACGCACGCTATAACCAATATTGCCTGGGACGAGGAGACCCGTCGTCTCTATGATGAAAATGTCGAGCAAGGGCTGGAATTTCGTAATATGAATACCTTGTTCGGGAAAGTCATCACGGGTGGCGACGTCGTGATTGCGAACAATCCGGCCGACGATCGCCGCGCCGGCGGTGTGCCGAAGGGTCATCCACCGTTGAATGCATTCCTCGGTTTACCCTTTTATCATCGTGACAAGCTCATTGGCATGGTCGGCATCGCCAATCGTGCCCAGGGTTATGATCAAAAGCTGGTCGAATCGTTGTCCCCCTTCCTGACGACCTGTACCAATATCATTCTCGGTGTCCGCGCTCGGAAAGGCCAGGCAGCGGTGGAGAAGTCACTACGCGAGAGCGAGGCGCGCGGACGTGCGATTCTGGATAATGCGATCGATGCGATCATAACGATCGACCACCGGGGCAAAATCGAGTCCTGCAACAGCGCAGCCTGCAAGGTATTCGGCTACGGCAGCAATGAGCTGGTCGGCATGAACGTCAGCAAGTTGATGCCGGCGGAACATGGAGCACACCACGGGAGTTACATTAACGCTTATATGCGCACCGGTCGCGCGCGCATCATCGGTGTCGGCCGCGAGCTAATCGCCTGTCGGAAGGACGGCTCCGAGTTTCCTATCGAATTGACCATTAACGAACTTAAACTCGAGGGTCGGACCTTATTTGTCGGCATGGTGCGCGATGTTACGGCACGAAAGGCCAACGAAGACCAGCGCAACAAACTGACGAAAGAATTGACCGGTCGCGTTGAGGAGCTCAATCGGCTGAACGATGAAAACGCAATGCTCAGCGGCCTCGGCAGCTACCTGCAGGCATGTGCAAACAGGGAAGAAGCCTTCGACGTGCTTCTGGCTCACGCAAAGGCATTGTTTCCGAACGAAAGTGGCGCGTTGTACACGCTGACCGAGACAGCAAGCGCCGAGTGCGTGATCAGCTGGGGAGAAGAGAAGGATATCCTCTCGCATCCGGTTCAAAAACACGACTGCTGGGCCATGCGCCGTGGTGTAGTGCACGAGACGAGCGATGTGCGCGCGTCTTTGCGATGTCGGCATTACAACGGAATCGGGGCTGGTGATCAGTTTTGCATACCGGTCATGACGCAAAACGGACCGATTGGATTATTGACACTACACGTACCGCCTGGGAGCGACGATGCGATCTCAGCCTCCCGAGGCCAGCAGAACCTGTCGTTGATGAATGGGATCGCTGATCGCCTCGGCCCGACGCTCTCCGGCATCGAGCTGCGAACTCGACTGCATGAGGATTCGATTCGCGATCCGTTGACCAAACTCTATAACCGCCGTTTTATGGACGAGAGCCTACGTCGCGAACTGCTCCGGGCACGGCGCAGCCAGACGCCCGTCTCGTTGATTCTGCTGGATCTCGACAACTTCAAACTGATCAACGACGAACACGGCCATGACGTTGGCGACCAGGTTCTCGTGATGCTGGCGCACCAGCTCAACAAATCGGTGCGCGAGGAAGATTTCGTTTATCGCTACGGTGGTGAGGAATTCGTAATGGTCTTGCCCGGGGCCAGCCTGGACATTGCCCGGGAGCGCGCAGAACAAGCCTGCGTGGCAGTACGTGGAATGCGCGTCGAAACCGGCAAAGCGCCGTTGCATGTGACCATTTCCGCCGGCGTCGCTACATACCCGGACCACGGCGTCGATCATGAGCAACTGATTGTGCAGGCGGACAAGGCGCTGTACGTTGCCAAGGAATCCGGCCGGGATCGTATCGAGCTGGCCGAGGTCGCCAAAGCGAGCTAAATCGCTGTGCGCTTATCGTCGCGTGTTGCCGTGCGCTGGCGCTGCCCGTGAAGATGCGTATGATCCTGGCGGTATGTCCCGGACTCGACGAAGCTGAAGATATGGCCATCATCCTTGGCATAGACATTGGCGGCAGCGGCATCAAGGGCGCACTCGTCGATACGGACGCCGGCAAGCTCGTCAGCGACAGACATCGCCTCGCCACGCCCCAGCCAGCGACGCCCGTCAGAATGGCGGCAACGGTCAGCCAGCTCGTCTCCGAATTCGACTATTCCGGCCCCATCGGCTGCTGCTTTCCGTCAGTAATTGTCGACGGTATGGCCCTGACAGCGGGCAATATCGACAAGAGCTGGCGTGGCACGCATGTCGATGCCGAATTTGAACACGCGACCGGGCTACCGTTTGTTGTACTCAATGATGCGGATGCGGCGGGCATCGCCGAGATGCGACTGGGCGCCGGGGTCGGTCTCCAGGGAATGGTGATCATGGTCACTATCGGCACGGGCCTCGGCAGCGGCGTCTTCTATAACGGCGAGCTCATACCCAATATCGAACTGGGGCACATGCCCGGCAAAGACGGCGAGCCAATCGAGCGTTACGCGGGCAATCGTGCGAGGAAACTCGAGGGCCTCTCTTATGAAGAATGGGGACCACGATTCAATTATTTCCTGGAACGTGTTGCGCGTGTGTTTACGCCGGACCATTACATCCTCGGCGGCGGGGCGAGCAAGAAGTTCGAATTCTATAAAGATGCCATCAAAGTCCCAACCGCCATTCACGTCGCCAGATTTCGGAACGAGGCGGGAATTATTGGCGCGGCTGTTGCAGCCGCCGGTTTAGCCCCCCATTAAAACAGCCGCTACCAGCAGCGCAATGACAAGTGCTTGCAACGCAACCCGTTCCCACATGAACTTCTCGGCATGCTCTCGATCGTATTGGCCACCATGTGCCATCGACCGAAGGCCCAGTGCCAGTACAACTACCGTGGCGATGAGCGCCGCGATGATTAGCATTGTGGCAGTTCCCATCTCAGCCTCCTTTGCTCGCCGCAGCGGGCGACATAGACCCCATACTCATATCGCCAAATGCCGTCGCGCGCAATCGAGGTAAATACGGACTCGACCTTCAGAGACGGATCGGCGGCCCGGCTGTCACCTGTGTCATTCACCCAGTTACACTTGAGGAAGGTGTGGAAGAATATGGAACGCACGTTGCCAGACTGACCGAATGGCGTACGTCAGGCTACGAACTCGCATCAACATCCGGGGGGTTATCGACACGATAGATTTCGAAATGTTCGAAATCCTCGGCTACTCTTTCGATATTGTCCGGCAGCGGATAGTCAGCGCTATCCTGATTGTTCCGGAGCACGAGATAATCACAGGCGAGTTCACCAAACAAGGTCTGGTAATCCGAATACGTTGTCGCACCGTGAAATACCCAGTGATAATTAATTTTTCTCGTACGCCACACCAACCGCTGCCCCTCATTATCAGAGACCGCGATTGTCAACGCCTTGCGCCCGGCACTCTTTCTCTCACCCTCGAGCCATTCCGCCAAATTTCCCCTTTCGAACTCTAACGCCGTCTCATGTTGCTGGTTTTTTACGATGTATATGTTGCGCACTAATCCTAACATCGTGCCCGAGAACAATATTGTGAACAAGACAAAATTCAGCAGTCTTGACTTTCGTCGCACAAGATAGATGAATGAAAAAAACACGAGCAAGACTACCGGTATCGCATGGCGCCTCCTGAAGTACCACTCACTAATATAATCATTATGTAGAAGGTGGATAACAGCAAAAGCGCCGATAGCGATCAGCACAGGCAGGTACCACGCCACTTTATCGTTTTGTTCGACAGCTGCGACGAAGCTTTTGATTTTTTGAACTGTTAATTGTCTTAATGACGTGAGCAGCACAATAAATGCCACTGGAATTAGGTAGATGAATTCGTGAAAAATAGAAAAATATCCGTAGCGATTCAAATACCCGAACGCGACAGAGAACCCCGATAGCCGATCCTTGAGGAATTCGGAAAAACTCGATTCGTTAATCGCAAAAGCCGGAATACTCAGAAGACTGTTCGGTCTCGCTGAAAAATGAAAGAAATTAAACCAACGAGTCTCCTCGGAGATACCGGCAACGTAAACCCAAAAAGGCAACAAAACCAACATCAGTGACGTGGCGGACGTGAGGGCCATGCCCAAGTACAAATATCGATTCTGCTTGCCGAAGATCGCGAATACATAGGCTATCGTCACCGCAACCACAACGATCAACCACTGGCTTCGGGTCAACAGCAAAAGGCCGAGCCAAATGCCAATCTCAAGACCGTTCAAGATGCGCGGACTCTTGAGCAGTGAATGTGATCGTAGAAGAAACGAAAAGAGCAAGACGAACGCCAGACCCTCCGTATACGGCCTTGACGTGAACAGAAAATATGAAGAATTCAGACCGAGAAAAATAACGAGAAAGTGTCCTGCATTTAGATTTGGGAATTTTGCGAACAGCCTTTCGGTCCAGATCTTGTTGGCCCAGAAGTACGCAAGAATAAGACTTAGCAGGTAAAAATATGTCGGCAACCAGATTGCCATGAATGGCAATGAGGATATTCTTGAGACGTATCCCAAGACGAGTGGCCACAATGGGTAAATTGAGGTCGGATGTGGAAAATAAGAATATCCCTTGTGATACAAGGAGATTCGCGAATTCAGTCCCAGACCATCGCGTACGTGACGCGCTACATCAAAGTAGAATCCGCCGTCTATTGAATAATTCGTGATGTATTGGTTGAGATAAAACTTAAGTGTCGTCAAGACCAACAGAATTACGATCAGGAGTCCCGTTTGCCCGGAGATGGAGAACTTCTCCCAAGAGGATGCGCCCGAGACGCTGTGTATTGACTTCTGTGTCATCTAGCCCATTCGGAGGTCACCCCGACACTTCGTTTCCAAGCCTGTGAGCAAAATGAAGTTAACATACGAGAATAGGAAATTCCTCTGACGCTGTCCCGAAATCGACTTTGTATTTATTTACACTCTGTTGTGCTTTTCTCTTTGCGCCGGGCAGAATGTCGCTAACCTGAGCGCGTATGATCGGTCGTTCGAATACGTTCTTGAATCCTCCGATCACGTGTCGTATCCGAGCTGTTTTTCCCATCGATAACGAGCCCTGCTATCGTTTGGGCCGTGCTCGTTGTTGTCGTGGGTATTGAATTTGCTGTGGAACTCTTTGCCACAAGAGGCGCCGGGGAAACGTAGGGCGCAGCATAAATTACTTGGTATCTACCCGCAGTTGCATCACCTGCACGACTTGATCATCAGGATCTCGCAGTTGCAGCAAGAAAAGACCGTTGCGCTCGTCGTCCAGCACGGTCGGCGCGTCGATGTGCTCGGGCAACGAGGCGACAAATATATTGATGTCGTCGACCAGCATCCCGACCTTGAAGGGCCCCTCGACGCGACCGTCCGGACGGTCCATCGCGTCTACCAATTGTATCAATTCGACGAAAATCCCGTTCCCGGAAAGATTGATGACATCGTACCGCCCTACCTCGGTTATCCGGGTCGTCTGAGTCAGCCCAAGCGCGCTCTCGTACCAGTCGCTGGACACCTCGATGTCGCTGACGATCATTGCAAAATAACTGCCCGTTATCTCGGGCTCCGCAAGTACGGAACAAGAATTTAGCCCGAGAACAAGGGCGACAGTCGCCAATCGCATGATTTTCATCGTCTTGTGTACCCCGTTAATCGCGATCGCCCCCAATCGTTTTACTTTGAGGCCTCACGGCTCAGAATGTAACATCTTTGCCCGATCAATCAATTTGTGTAACCGATATCCCGGGCGGCCGCTATAAGCACAGAGAACCCGGTTTTCCGAACGCCCAGGAGGTCGTCATGAGAACGCGAATATTACTTTTGCTGCTGATTGCCGGTATCGGAATGCCCAAAGCAGCGGCGGCTGATGTCGGGTGCGCGGCAAGTGATGCAGAGCTGAGCGACGCGATCACTGAAATTCATGTCAAACAGAGCAATGTCGGACTTGCCGCAGCGATTATGCGCGATAATCAGGTCGTTTTCGCCGAGTATCTGGGACTTGCGGACATCGAATTCGATGCGCCTGTGAATCGCAAGACACGATTCGGTATTGCCAGTATCACCAAACTCTTTACGGCCGTCGCTTTGCTGCGGCTGCACGCCGATGAACGCCTTCTATTGAACGACATCGTCCAGAATTATGTCCCCGATTTCCCGAGGAAACCTGAAGGCGACATCACACTGGAAATGCTCGCATTACACAAGTCCGGCATCCCACATCCTCAGTCCGTCCGAACACCGGCGCTCTTCGCGACGCATTTCGACAATGCGACCGACGCAACCAGTGTCTTCGCCGACGATAAACTGCTTTTTGAGCCCGGTTCCGACCAAAAATACTCGAGTTCCAATTACAACCTCCTTGCGGCGGTGATCGAGCAGGCGGCAGGACAAAATTTCAAGAATTTTGTCACAGCCAGGATTTTCGAACCGCTGCAGCTGACGGCTACCGATTTCGATGACGTGTTGCGCCCGCTCGCGTTCCGGGCTCGACGTTACAGCTACTATCATCCATGGACTTATGCGGAAAGCGACGACCTTTTCCTGGTCCCGTTATGGGATTACAGCTTTAACACGGGCGGTGGAAATATCGTTTCCACGGCGGCTGATGTTGCTCGGTTCGGAGCGGCGCTCTTTGGACCGGGACTATTGCCGGAAAAAGAACTGAACCTGCTGCTGTCAGAAAACTGGTTTGGCCAGACCAACGATCGTGGCCGCAAGGTCGTTCAGGTAACCGGCGCCAATCCCGGCCTGCAGGCCGGGCTCGCAATAATGCCGGAATCAGGCATTTCTGCCGCGGTAATGTCAAACACGTGGGGCCGGGGCTCAAGATCCGGAGAAATGGTGCAACTCGCCCTGAAGCTGGCAAATCTCTGCGATACGACGTCTTGAGAGGTCAAGGCCCCGTGCAGGAGCCTTTCATGTACCTGCCGCATACGCGATCACACTGGCGTCCGCAATACGGACGCCGATATTCGTATTTGTTCGTTAATCGCCTGCGCGTAGTCGACATTCGCGATTCACCCGGGCCCGCCTTCTGCCCGACGTTCCACTTGGCGACGGCACGCCCCCCGATGATGACGGCCGATGTGCGCAGGCTGCAGACGAACTTCGCGGTTTTTTTTTTCGAATCTACTTGAACTACCACAGGCAAGTTTTCGAAAATCGTGCAAGTCGATTCTTTCCGAAAAATAGATACATCCGAAATCGTTGACATGGCTGCTGAGGTGAATAGATTGGAGGCTGAGGCGAAAGCCTCACGCGCCAACAAGTTCGCTTGTTGACAACCGCCCTGCTGAATGAGGTCCGAGCCTCAACAAGTGTCGGGGGCGGTGGACGCGAAAGGCGGAACCTTTTTGGGACTTCGGGAAGCGAAAGCAGACCGGTGAAACAAAAGGGACGTGACAGGGGAACTCGGAAAGCCACTGCGACGTTACGCCGAA
>Ga0224508_10004774_pt1 | contig 10988 bp, 11 predicted proteins | sample SF_Jan12_sed_USG_4_FD_170157 | JGI IMG/M metagenome (GOLD analysis project Ga0224508, IMG submission 170157) | Sediment microbial communities from San Francisco Bay, California, United States - SF_Jan12_sed_USGS_21 | ecosystem: Environmental > Aquatic > Marine > Sediment | place: USA... | reverse complement strand
AAATCCCGGCATGGAGATGGTCGATTGCACCGCGATGATGGATCAGGTGCGCTGGATCAAGACGAAGCCGGAAATCGCGCTCCTTAAAACCGCCGCCGACCTGCTCGACGATGTCTATCTCGACGTCTTCCCGCAGCTGCGTGTCGGCGATACCGAAATGCATGCCCATGCGCTGACCATTGCCGGTTGTCTGGAGCGCGGCTTCAACTGGGCGCATGGCATCCTGCATGCGAGTTCCAACACCATCCCCTATGCGGGCGAGAGCCGCGTGGTGTTTCAGCCGGGCGACGTCATGCGGACCGACTACGTGGCGTATCTGGACGGCTATCCGGGGCATCAGTCTCGCAACGTGGTGTTCGGCGAACCGACCGCGCAGCAGATGAAGGAATATGTGTCGATCCGCGATACCTACCGCGCGGCGATCGACCAGTGCCGCGCCGGCGCCCGGGTCGGCGATATCTACGACACCACCGTCAACGCCTTCCATGCCGACGGATGGAAATTCGCCTCCCTGCTGATCGGCCACGGCGTCGGCGCCTGGTGGCATCAGCAGGAGCCGATCCTGCGCCGCGGCAGCGATATCGTGCTCGAAGAAGGCATGGTACTGGCGCTGGAACCGCATATCGGCCACTGGCACATCCAGGACATGATCGAGGTGCGCAAGGGCGCGCCGCGGCTGCTGTCGGACAAATTCTCGACCGACGAACCGCTTGTGGTGGGGTGAGGGTTGGAAAACGACGAGCCTGACAATACCCGCGTTGTGAGTTAGGATTGCCGCTGCCGATCTCGAAAAATCGAGCCGATAACGGTGTCCTTTAGGGCGGCGGCGAACAGGGAGAAAAGATCAATGAAAAAAGCGTCCTTGCATTTGGTGGCTGTGGCGGCGTGTGCCGCGACGGCCGCGTTATCCGTTTCACCCGCCCGCGCGGCGGTAACCCTCGAAATGGCGTACATGCCGATCGTTCCGTGCAGCCAGCTCTTCGTCATGGAGGGCATGGGCTGGACCAAGAAGGCGGGCATCAATCTCAAGCTGACGCGGTTTCCCAATGGACCCGCGATCGTTCAGGCGATTGCGTCGGGCAAGATGGATACCATGTGCTTCGGCATCGGTCCGGCCATGGTGACCCGCGGCAAGGGTATTAAGCTCAAGGTCATTGCGGCGGGTATCGTCAATCAAATCGCCGTGATCGCCCAGGGCGACCTGGTCAAATATTTCGACAAGCACAAGAACGGCAAGGCCGCGCTGACGGCGTTCACCAAGGACAAGGGCCGCAAACCGAAGATCGCCAGCTTCCCCAAGGGTTCGGTACCCGACACCGTAACCCGGCATTGGCTGCTGCGTTCGCTTGGCATGCAGTTGGGCGACGTGGAGTTGATCGGCATGGGGGCGTCGCGGGTACAGCAGGCGCTGTTGTCGCGGTCGGTCGACGCGGCCGGCATCCTCGAGCCGATCCTGACCATCGTCGAGAGCAAACTGAAAGGGTCCAAGGTGGTCGCCCGCGCGACCGACATGATGAACGGCCAGCCCGGATCGACCATCGCCGCGCGGGAGAACGTTATCGCCACGCAACGCGCGGCCCTGGTCAAGCTGGTGGAGCTTCACATCAGGGCGACGGAGTTGCTGAAGAAGGACCCAGCCGCGGCGGCGCCACACGTGAAGAACTTCGTCGCCAAGGGGCTGATCGACGTCGGCACCATTCAGAAGTCGCTTGAATCGCCGTCTTCCAACTTCGAGGCGGATCCGAACAGGATTCTGAAGCAGACCAAATACATGCACGACTTCCAGAAGAGCGAGAAGATCAAGACCAAGGTGTCGGTCGACGGGTTGTTCGATCTCAGCATCTACCGCGATGCGGCCAAGAACCTGGGCAAGTAGCGGGAACCGACGCCCGGGAAGCCGGTCACCGTGAAACCGATCACGCGCTATGCGCTGTCGGCCGGCGGGCTTGCCGGTTTCCTGCTGTTGTGGGAAGCGCTCGGGCAGAGCGGCCTGATCGAGACCCATCTGCTGCCGCCGCCCAGCACCATTCCGCCGGCGCTGATGTCGGAAATCCGCGAGGGATTCTGGCAGGTCATGGTGTGGGCCAGCCTGCGGCATTACACCATCGGCTTCGTGCTGGGGTCGTTGCTCGGTGTCACGCTGGGCGTTGCGGTCGCGCTGTTCCCGCGGGTCGAGGCGTCGCAGGCGTGGCTCGCCCGGGTGCTGCGGCCGATCCCGCCGCTCGCCTGGATTCCCTTCGCGATCATCTGGTTCGGAATCTCCGAAACGGCCGCCGCCTTCATCATCTCGATCGGTATATTCTGGATCAACTACTTCACCGCGATGGCGGCGGTGCAAGCGGTCGATAAGGATTTGATCGAGGTCGCGCGTGCTTTCGGCCACCGCAGTTTTCCGGCGCTGCTGCGCAAGGTGATCCTGCCGGGTGCTGCGCCCGGCATCCTCAGCGGCCTGCGCGCCGGACTCGGCCAGGGCTGGATGACCGTTGTGGCGGCCGAACTGTTCGGCATTCAAGGCATCGGCCAGCGTATGATCGAGGCCTCCGGCCTGCTCGCGACCGATATCGTCATCCTCTACATGTTCTCGATCGCCCTGCTGTACGGCGTCAGCGATTACATTTTCGTCCGCATTCAGGAAAGGCTCCTCGCATGGCAACGGTGATCGAAACGCGGGATCTGGCGGTTTCCTTCGGCGGTGCGGGCGAGGCGGGCATTGTCTTTCGGCATCTGAACTTGGCCGTGGAGGAGGGCGAAATCGTTACCTTGGTCGGCGTTTCGGGCGCGGGCAAGTCGACCCTGCTGCGCGTCATCGCCGATCTAATTCCGCCGCATGAGGGGACGGTCACGGTGGAGACGCCGCCGGACCCGGCGCGCCGGCCGATCGCCATGGTGTTCCAGGCGGCGCTACTGATGCCGTGGCGCAAGGTGGCGGACAACATCACCCTCGGCCTCGAAGGCATCGACGTGCCCGATGACGTGCGCCGCGAGCGTGTCGCGCGCACGCTCGAGTTGGTCGGCCTGTCCGACTATGGCGACCGCTGGCCCTATCAGCTATCCGGCGGCCAGCGCCAGCGTATCGGTATCGCCCGGGCGCTCGCCGTCGAGCCGGATATCCTGTTGATGGACGAGCCGTTCGGCGCGCTCGACGCGATCACCCGCACGGCGCTGCAGGACGAATTGCTGCGCATCTGGCGCGAGACGGGCAAGTCGATCCTGTTCGTGACCCATGACATCGAAGAGGCGGTCTATCTCGGCGACCGGGTGCTGTTGCTGGGCGACAAGCCGGCGCGTATCGTCAACGAATACCGCGTCGACATCGACCGTGCGGCGCGCCGCGAAAGCGCGGATTTCCTGCACATGGTGGAAACGGTGCGCGGCGGCCTGTCGGACGCGATGGCGATCGATAACGGGGCCGGTTGACGTACGGTGGGTGCGGGTTTTGGCTTTGGGTCGTGCACGAATGCGGGAAGTGCCTGAGTCCTTTGAAGGAGTATGGTTTTAGAGTCGAGAGATCGCGACAGCGTTCCTTCCCCCCTTGCGGGGGAAGGATAGGATGGGGGTATCCCTGCTTGAGAACGCGAATATGGAGTTTCTAATTATCGGCCTGCCGGCCGATGCCCCCCACCTCGATCCTCCCCTGCAAGGGGGGAGGAAGGTTTACGCCGCGCTTTTGCGATTGGCGCAATGGAATAGTTGGGAAGAGGCTGATATGGCGATACACCTGGAAAAAAGGCCGATCTTCGTGACCGGCTCGGAACGTTCCGGCACGACGCTGATCATGACGATCCTCGGCGTTCACCCGAATATCGCGGTGCCGGAAGTGACCTGGTATTACCCGCGCTTCCGGCCCTATCTGTTCACCTATGGCGACCTGTCGGATCCGGCCAACTTCCGTGCGTTGTCGGATGAGATGGCCTATGGGCTGCGCAAGCCGTTCTTCGGTATGGACGTGAACCCGGCGACATTCGGCGGTGAGATCGCGGCCCGCGCCACCGACCGCGAAGCGAGCTTCGCCGGGGTGTTCAGTGCCATGCTCGACCGCTACGCGGAAGATGCCGGCAAGCCGCGCTGGGGCGAGAAGACGCCCTACAATCTGTTCTACATCGAGCAGATATTGCGGGATTTTCCCAACGCGCAGTTCGTCTTCATCACCCGCGACGGGCGCGACGTGTGCGGTGAATTTCTCGATGCATCATTCGGGCCGATGAATTTCTACACCGCCGCCGAGTTGTGGCATATGGGCCAGCAGGCGGTTAAACCCTGGCGCGCGACGCTGTCCGACGACCAGTGGTTCGACATCAACTACGAGGAATTCGTGCGCGATCCGGTGCCGGGGCTGAAGCGTCTGTGCGACTTTCTGGGCGAATCCTATACCGACGATCTTCTGGCCTTTCACACCACGCCGGTGGCGCAAGGGCGGGGCCGGACCAAGGACAACGCCGCGGTGGCGCACCCGATCTCCGACAAATATGTCGGCCTCTACAAGGACCAGCTCAGTCTCCGCGATCAGCGCATCATGGCTTGGGTCGCCGGCGATACGCTGCGCGACCTCGGCTACGAAGATGTGGCGGAACCGCTCGAACTGTCCGCCGAGCAGGTGGCGTTTTACGAGGAAATGGACGGCCGCTACCGCGCGGTCAACTTGGAGGCGCCGGGCGGCTGGATCGTCTTCGAAAGCTACAACGACTGGCTGATCGACCGCCGCGCGGCGAGGCGGCAGGCCGGATTGTGGACGGAACTGCCCGACCCCGCGCCGTTCCCGCTCGGCACGAAGTACGAGGAAACGCTGACGGGCATGCGCGCGCACCGGAAATGGAAGGAACACTTCGCGATCAAGCGCGATTACTCGGCGAGCCGGTCGGTGTTGTAAGAGGACGTCGCGCTATTCATTGCTGTCCATACGTCGACCGATTTGATGTCGAGAGCCGCCGAGCGGTTGGACCAATCATGGGCCATAATTTGAAATCGCGCGGTGGCCGCATATTCGCTTTCGGATTTTGGATATTTGCCGTTGTTATCCTGTCAGGCATCGCTCCGGCAATCGCCTGTACCTCGATCCCCCTCACAAATCAGCAAATACGCGTAAAAGATATATTCGATCTATGGGATCGAAATCTTAATAACGGCAGTGGTTACAGTAAATTCAACAATAGAAAAGGAATATTGGCGAATAACGAGCCTGCTATTATTAATGCTTACCTAAGAATGTATGAAGCGACAAAGGACGTAAAGTATCTGCGAAAAGCCGTTGTGCATGGCGATCGAATTCTGTCGCACCGCGATGACATCGCCGGCTATACCAATTATCGCGGCCTGAGCGCTCCCGTATGGAGCGATGCAAATCCGAAATACGCGCGCGATGGAAAGGCCTATCCGTTCGTATTGGAAAGCGGACTGCTGATTAAACCCCTGGCGTATTTTGCAACCCTCGTCCGGAATGAAGACTGTCTGCACAAAATAAAGATGCCGGACGGTAGAATGTTCATCTCTATTGCGGGAAATTATATTGTAAAGGCTAGAGAAACGGTCCGTTACCACGATGAAAGTTGGCGTATAGATTCAATAAACGGCCGTCCAACCGGGTTCTATATTATACCAGATGACGCCGATTTTGTTGTCGGCATTGAGCCGCGAAAACCGGTCCCGACTAATTTTCACACGGCAATGGGAAGCGCGTTGCTCTCATTGTATATGGCGACCCGCTCTCCGTCGTACAAGAAAAGAGCCGACCGCCTAGGGTATTTTTTCTTGGATGAACTTAAGTACAAGCCGAACGATTACAGTATATTTAATTATTGGCCGATGATGACTTATTATCCTTCCGGCTATGTTATTGGGTCTCTTAAGGCCGATGACATCAGTCATGCTGCATTATCTATGGAATTTGTCCGGCTATACTACGAAAACTCACTGGGAATTTTTTATCGAACGGACATCCGACGGCTTGCGAATACGTTTCTGTCAAATTTGTACAGGAGAAACGGTTCGTTCGCGCACCGGGTCGACGGCTCCGGAACCGCCACCCGATCCGGCAGGCATCAGATCGGTCAATTTGCTTTTCTCAGCGACCAAGATCCCCGTGTCTTCGACATCGTGGAAAATGCGTTGCTGTTTTCGCTGGACCTCCTGAACAATCCACCGGCGAGCACGTCCGGTTATCTGAGCCTGGCAAATTACCTCTATCAGGCGGTAAAGCGGTTTCCGGCCGGAACGTCGCGATGCCCATGGGCGAAGGCCTGCGATACGGATAACGACTGTCTCACCTCCTCGCGGACAAATTTCTCGTATCACGCCGCGGATACCGCGGACTCCCGGTGTTATGCGTCCGCGTCGACCGGTGCCGTGGTGGATTCACTGTGCCAAGGAGATCCGCCGACCAAGAGTTCGCAGGGCGATTTCTGGCGCTACTCGCCGAATGCAAAGTCGCCCGCCGGCCCGGCCTGCGTGGACCCGCGTGCTTCATCGGTCCGGTCTGCAAAGACCGCTCAAAGAGCGCTGCAACTTTGTGTGCGCAAGTATAGATGCCGGTAAGCTTTACCGCGGTTGCGGACTGAGACCGGGCTACTCGTTGCTCGTCAACACCCGGATCGGCGCGTCGTTCAGCCACGCCTCGATGTCCTCGACCGCGCCCTGGTACCATAGCTCGTAATTATCGCGGATGAAGCCGCCGGTGTGCGGCGTGATGATGCTGTTCGGCAGCGTGCGCAGCGGATCGTCCAGCGGCAGCGGTTCGGTGCCGAACACGTCGAGGCCGGCACCGGCGATGGCCCCACTCTGTACGGCGGCGACCAGCGCGTCCTCATCGACGATCGGGCCGCGCGCGGTGTTGATCAGATAGGCGGTCGGCTTCATCCGCGCGAGGTCGTCCGCGCCGATCAGCCCGCGGCTGCGGTCGCTCAGCACCACATGGATCGAGACGAAATCCGACCGCGCCATCAAGTCGTCCTTGTCGACGCGCGTCACGCCGATCTCCTTCGCGCGGGCGTCGGTCAGGTTGGGACTCCAGGCGATCACCTCCATGTCGAAGAGTTTGCCGACCTGCGCCACCCGGCTGCCCAGCTTGCCGAGCCCGACCACGCCCAGCACCTTGCCGGAAAGGCCGATGCCGGGTTTCATGCCCCATCGTCCTTCGCGCGTGGTGCGGTCTTCCTCGGGAATGTTCTTGGCCAGCGCCAGGATCAGCGCCCAGGTGTGCTCCGCCGTCGGCGTCGGCCCGAGTTCGGTGTGGCAGACCAGCACATCGTTGTCGTCGCAGCCGGCCAGATCGATCGACTTGTTGCGCCCGCTGGAAGTGATCAGCAATTTCAGCTTCGGCAGACGCTCGACCAGCGCACGGGGGAACGCCGTGCGTTCGCGCATGATGACCAGCACGTCGTAGGGCAGCAGCCGCTCGACCAGCGCCGTTTGATCGGTCAGGTGGTCCTGGTGGAAGTCGACCACGAGGTTATCGGGCAGGCGATCCCAATCGGCGGATGTGGCCGCGATGTTGAGATAATCGTCGAGAACGCCGACACGGGTCATGGTTTTTTTTCCCATCCTTGTGGGTGCGATGTGTATGAAAACTCTAAACCACGGCGGTCATCCTTGTAACCTGCGCGTTGATAACTGAAACGTGTGTTGCCAGCGTCCACACCGGCGTTATCTATCGATTGATTGCAGTCGACGCACCGAACCACAATTTGCACCGAGGAGAACGGAATGAGCTTGGCCGAAAAACTGGACGCAATCCGCGAAGGATCCGCCAGCCGAATTCCCGAAGACAAGCGCGCCATCATGGCGAAAGCCACGGCGGATTTGCGGGCATCGGACATCATGAACGGGGTACCGAAAATCGGCGACACCCTGCCGGAATTTTCCCTGAAGAACGCGCATGGGGTGGACGTGCACTCCGCCGACCTGCTGGCGCAGGGGCCGTTGGTGCTGTCGGTTTTTCGCGGCACCTGGTGACCCTACTGCAATGCAGAGCTGTATGCTTTGCAGGAAGTACTGGAAGAACTCGAAGCCCATGGCGCGACTCTGGTCGCCCTCACGCCGCATCTGCCCGAATACAGCGTCGAGATGACCGACAAGCATTCGCTGAATTTTCACCTGCTGTCGGACCCGAATAACGCCTATGCGGCGCGGTTGGGTCTGCGATGGCCGTTGCCGGAGGATTTGAAGCAGGTTTACGCCGGCTTTGGCATCGATCTGCCGAAATTCAATGGCGACGACAGCTGGACCCTGCCGATTCCGGCGCGGCTGGTGGTCGACAGCGCTGGAATCATCCGGGTTGCGGATATCGACGCCGACTACACGCGGCGGCCCGAGCCGAATAAGACGCTCGAGGATGTGGCCGCGCTGACCGCATAGGATGTGGACGCTCCGGCCGGCGGCGTGTTGCCGCCGGCCGCCGTTTATTAATTCTTTATCAATTCGTTCTATTCGATCTCCTGGACTATGTCAGAAGTCAGGAGATTTTTATGAGCTTGGCCGAAAAGCTGGACGCCATCCGCACGACGTCCGCCAGTGCGATTCCGGAAGAAGCGCTCGCCGTCATGAACAACGCCAAGGACGCGTTGCTGAAATCCGATGCATTGAGCTGGGTCCCGAAAGTCGGTGAAACCCTGTCCGGGTTCACCTTGAAGAATGCCTACGGGGTCGATGTCCATTCGGCGGACCTGTTGTCGCAGGGACCGGTGGTTCTGTCGGCGTTTCGCGGCACCTGGTGACAATACTGCAATGCAGAGCTGTATGCTTTGCAGCAGGTCCTGGAAAAACTCGAAGAACGCGGCGCCAGCCTCGTCGCCCTGACGCCGAACCTGCCCGAATACAGCGTCGAGATGATGGACAAGCACGCCCTGAACTTCCATCTGCTGTCGGATCCGGGCAACGAGTATGCCAATTCGTTGCGCTTGAAGTACGACCTTCCCGACGACCTCAAGGAGGTTTATCGCAACCTCGGCGTCGATCTGCCGAGGTTCAACGGCGACAAGAGCTGGTCCCTGCCAATGCCGGCGCGGCTGGTCGTCGACGACAACGGCATCATTCGCGCGTCCGACGTCAGCGCCGACTACACCCAGCGGCCGGAACCGGAAAAGACGTTGAAGGACGTGATCGAAATTACCAGTTGAGGCGGCGTGCCCGGCGCCGGTTCGCCGGTCCGGGCGGATTGCAGAAAACGCGAGTCACCGAGTTTGAAACCATCCTTCGACGTCGCTCAGGATGAGGTGATTGCCAAATAGATCCCTCGTGCTGAGCCTGTCGAAGTGCGAGCCGGCGTCACGCACCCGACCGGTAAACTGCGGGCGTCCTTACTCCGCCGTCCAGCCGCCGTCGACCAGTAGCGCCGTTCCGGTGATCAGCGCGGCGGCGTCGGAAGCCAGAAACACCACGACGCCCATCAGATCCTCGACCTGTCCGATCCGGCCGAGCTTGATCTTCGACAGCACCTCCGCCTTGAATTCCAGATTTTCCAGATAGGGTTTGGCCAGCGGCGTCTCGATGAAGGTCGGACCGATCGAGTTCACACGAATGCCGTGCGGCGCCAGTTCGATCGCCATCGCCTTGGTCATGCCCTCGACCGCGTGTTTGGAGGCGCAATAGACGGTGCGGTTGACCGCTCCGACATGGCCCATCTGCGACGACACGTTGATGATCGCCCCCGGCCGTTTCACCGCAATCAGCCCGTCGGCGGCGGCCTGTGCCGTGAAATAGGCCGCCCGCACGTTGAGCGTCATCACCGCGTCATAGTCCTCGGGCGTCATCTCGCTCAGGTTTTTCGGCCGGTTGGTGCCCGCGTTGTTGACCAGGATGTCGTACGGTCCCGCGTCCAGGATGGCGGACCGCGCGGCGTCGATATCGGTGATGTCGAGCACCATCGTGTCCGCCGAGCCGCCATTGTCGCGGATGGCCTGTGCCGCGGCGTCGATCTCCGGCGCCGAGCGGGCGAGCAGGGTGACGTCCGCGCCGGCTTCCCCCAGCGCGGCGGCAAGCGCGAGGCCGATGCCGCGGCCCGCGCCGGTGACCAGCGCGCGCCGGCCGTCCAGCCGGAAGGAAGGCGTCTTCGGCAATTCCATCGGATCACTCCACAGCGGTGGCGTAAGGGACATTGCGGCCGCCATAGCGGCGCACGCGGATATTCGCCTGTTCCGCATGACCCGCGAAGCCTTCCAGCATGCAGAGCCTTGAACAATGCGCACCGATGCGCGCGCTCGCCTCGTCGGTCAACACTTTCTGGTAGGTGCAGGTCTTCATGAACTTGCCGACCCAGAGCCCGCCGGTATAGCGCGCCGCCGTTTTCGTCGGCAGCGTATGGTTGGTGCCGATGACCTTGTCCCCGAAGGACACGTTGGTGCGCGGCCCCAGGAACAGCGCGCCGTAATTGCTCATATTGTCGAGGAAGTAATCCGGATCCTCGGTCAGCACGGTAACGTGCTCGAAGGCCAGCCGGTCGGCTTCCCGCACCATCTCGTCGTAAGACTCGCAGACGATCACCTCGCCATAGGTCTCCCAGGCTTCGCGGGCGATCTCGGCGGTCGGGAGAATCTTCAGCAGCCGGTCGATTTCCTCCAGGGTCGCGCGCGCCAGCGTCTCCGAATTGGTCAGCAGGACCGCGGGCGAGGTGGGGCCGTGTTCCGCCTGGCCCAACAGGTCGGTCGCGCAGAGTTCGCCATCCGCGCTGTCGTCGGCGATCACCAGGGTTTCCGTCGGGCCCGCGAACAGGTCGATGCCGACACGGCCGTAGAGCTGCCGCTTCGCCTCGGCGACGAACATGTTGCCGGGACCGACCAGCATATCGACCGCGGCGATGCTTTCCGTGCCGAGCGCCATTGCCGCCACTGCCTGAACGCCGCCGAGCACGAGTATTTCGTCCGCGCCGCCGAGATGCATCGCCGCCACGATGGCCGGATGCGGGCCGCCGTCATGGGGCGGGGCGGCGGCGATGACGCGCTCGACGCCCGCGACCTTGGCGGTGACCACGCTCATATGCGCCGAGGCCACCATCGGATATT
>Ga0224508_10004773_pt1 | contig 10989 bp, 13 predicted proteins | sample SF_Jan12_sed_USG_4_FD_170157 | JGI IMG/M metagenome (GOLD analysis project Ga0224508, IMG submission 170157) | Sediment microbial communities from San Francisco Bay, California, United States - SF_Jan12_sed_USGS_21 | ecosystem: Environmental > Aquatic > Marine > Sediment | place: USA... | reverse complement strand
CATGGTACACGGACACCCCCTTCGATTAGTCGCTGGCGGATGGCCGGCCTCAGTATCCGGGAAATGGGTGAATCGTATCAGTGTGCGAAACAAGGTGCACGACGGGCCTAAAATGGGAGGCACGTCTTATCGGGTTCCTTGCAAACCCGTTGCTCCCGGTGAAAAGGTCAAGGATGAAGATATGTGTATTATTGAATCAATGCCCGTTAAATCCCTCATCACCTATCCAAAGTCAGGGGCTATGATATCCCTAAGCAAATCCCTCGATATTAGAGGACATGCCTGGGCCGGTGAATTAAATGTGCGCGCGGTCTCCTACTCCATAGATTTTGGATCTTCCTGGCAGGAATGCCAGCTGGATCCGGCACCAAACCGACTCGCATGGCAGCGATTCAGAGCGAATATCAAATTTCCTGAAAAGGGATACTATGAAGTATGGGCCAGAGCTACGGACAGCAATGGGGAAAGTCAGCCTATGGTCTTACCCGGCTGGAATCCTAAAGGTTACCTCAATAATGCCTGTCATCGTATCGCAGTAAAAGTCGGATAAAGATGTCGGATCAGGAGCAATTTAAGGAACAGTTGCGGCAAGTATCACGACTTGTAAATGGCATTATGCTCATCTTCTTTCTAATGGGTGCAGTTGTACTTTATGTCATGATAGATCCACAGCTTTCGCTCTTTAAAAAAGAAGCCCCTGACACCTATGTGACAGTAGAACCTGAAGAAGACGATTTTGACAAGATAGAAAATGGCATTCACCTCAGAACCGGATTAAAGGATGCCGAGGGATTGATGACAGTAGTCAATAATTGTACGAATTGTCATTCTGCTTTATTAGTTACTCAAAACAGAATGAATGAGGAACGCTGGAAAACCACTATTAAATGGATGCAGGAAACTCAAAATCTTTGGGATCTTGGTAAGAACGAGGACATTATTATAAAGTATCTGGTAACCAATTACCCGTCCCAGAAGAAAGGACGCAGAGCAAATTTACAATTTATCGATTGGTATGAGCTTGAATAAAAAAATAGCTGTTTTGCTTTTATTAGCGCTCTTTATTGGTTGCAAAGAGAGCGAAAAAATCACGTCTGAAGATATGGATACATGGCGTAGCACTCCTATAATTGATGCCAAAACTTTATCGGAAATCATAGCTCATCCAAACATCAAGATCGCAGATGTCAGACCCAAAGAAGACTACCAAGAAGGCCATATTCCGGGATCGATTTCATTTACCCGCAATGAAATTTCAGATGCTGATAACCAGATTCCCGGCATGCGCGCCTCAGCAGCTCAACTTGCCAGGGTTTTAGGAAAGAAGGGCGTTAAGGAAAATGATACCCTTATTGTATATGATGATCGCGGCAACCCGGAAGCAGCGCGTCTCTGGTGCATATTGTACGCCAATGGTTTTACAAATACAAAATTATTAAACGGCGGTTATGGTGCCTGGACAGGGAGAGAGCTACCTACTGAATCAGGTGCTACTCAGTATGAGGCTGTTTCATTTGAATTCAAAGATAACACCACACAGGACCTTTGGATCGAAACTGAGGAATTGCACTCCTGGCTCAAAGACCCAGATAAGAATATTACCCTAATAGATACGCGCACACTCGATGAATACAGCGGAAAGCGGCAGAAGACAAATGCGTTCAGAGCAGGACACATCCCAGGAGCGCAGAGAGTGGATTGGGCAGATGCCATAGATTTTCATGGGGATCATTCCTTGAAATCTGAAGAAAAATTAAAAGAGCTTTATGGAAAAATAACACGGGATCAATCGGATACTATAGTTGTCTACTGTCACTCAGGCGTGAGATCTTCTTTCAGCACTTTTGTGCTTACACAGCTTCTTGGTTATAAAAATGTACGAAACTACGATGGTTCGTGGACAGCCTGGAGCAGAGTACCAGAATTACCCATCGAACAAGATAGTATTACTCAAATTTTAAAATAAAAAAGATGAACGAATATTTAAATGCCTTTGCAAATGCCTTTCTTTCCAGTGTCAACTGGACGTGGAAATCTATCCTTTTTGAAGTGCCATGGTACACCAATTATTTTTGGGGATTAACAGCAATTTCACTGATAGTCTGGTTATTAGAAATAGTATTTCCCTGGAGAAAAGAACAATCTATTTTCAGGAAGGATTTTTGGTTGGACGGATTCTATATGTATTTTAATTTTTTTATGTTCTCCATTGCCATAAGTGGGTTTTACAAATTTCTGGAAGTCGGATTTAAAGATCTGGGCATCAACGCCTCCAGCCTGACACTCCTTGATCTTTCAACCCTACCGGCATGGGCACAGCTCCTGATTTTCTTTATAGTATTGGATTTTGTGCAATGGTTTACGCATATTCTCCTGCACAAATACAAGGTTCTTTGGAACTTTCACAAGGTGCACCACTCAGTAAAAGAAATGGGTTTCGCAGCGCATTTACGCTACCACTGGATGGAAAACATATTCTATAAACCGCTTAAAACATTAGGAGTTATGGTACTTGGAGGTTTTGAACCCGAGCAGGCATTTATTGTCCATTTCCTTGCCATATCCATCGGCCATTTAAATCACTCGAACGTCAAACTTACTTATGGACCGCTTAAGTATGTCTTTAATAATCCGGTGATGCACCTCTACCACCACGCCTATGTACTTCCAGAAGGCAGCTATGGTGTTAATTTTGGTATTAGTCTGAGCCTATGGGATTATATTTTTAAGACTAATTATATCCCGGAAGATAGTGGAACAATTCCGCTTGGTTTTCCCGGCGATGAAAATGTCCCCAAAGATTTTATTCATCAGAATTTATATGGCTTCAGGAAGGAAGATTGATTCCTTATGGTCAGGTATCTGAGAGGATAAAATCTACAGCCGCCTTGGCATGTAGTTGGGTAGTTTCTATCAAGGGGATCTCAGCATCTTCCTGTGATAATAATAAGGGCAATTCTGTGCAACCCAGAATAACGCCCTCAGCGCCCATTTTCTGAAGCTCAATGATCTGATCTTTGTAAAAGGATTTAGCCTCAGGGCTAAAAACACCCTGGGTTAGTTCTTTAGACACAAAATAGTGGGAGCGATCAATGCTAAAATTTTCAGGGATCAGGGTTGTGATCTGAAACTTGTCACGCAAATAAGTGGGAATGAAATCTCCGGTCATAGTGGGTCTGTTTCCCAGCAATCCCAATTTGTTTATCCCAAATTCACGGGCTTTGTTGCCAATTGCCTCAGCAATATGCAGTATTGGGATCTCTATTTGAGGTTGCACATGATCATATACCATATGCGGCGTATTTGCACAAATGATTACAGCTTCGGCTCCCGCCTGCTGAAGTTTCCTTGATATCTCAAGATATGCGTGATTGATCTTCTCTTTATTTTGCTCTCGCATTAAAGCGATATTAATACTGTGTAAAATTAGAGGAGGATTTTCCTGGGTGCCTATCTTTTCGCCCACACCCAGATTGATCAATCTATAATATTCAATCGTGGAATGCCATGATGTGCCACCTATCATACCCAGAGTTCTCATAGGCTACTATAATTGAAATTTTTATATAAATTCCGTAAGCTTTTGCTTTAATTGGGCAGCAGGAACAACCCCGGAAGTCCGCCATTGAACCTGGCCCTTTTTAAAGACGATCAATGTCGGAATTCCCCGCACCTGGAATTGGGCAGCGACTTTCGGGTTTTTGTCTACATCTATTTTCAGAATCGTCACCTGGTCACCAAGATCCTCTTTTACTTCCTTGAGAATTGGTGGCATCATCTTGCACGGTGCACACCAGTCTGCGTAAAAATCGACTAATACAGGTTTTTCGTCAGCAATGAGCTGCTCAAATGTCTTCATTGCAGTTCAATTTTGAGTTTGCCATTTCCAGGCACCCATCTAAAAGGAAGCTATCGGGATTTCTCAAGTTCAGTTCCATAGTAAAAATCAGGCAACGTGTCTAGCCTTATTGTTCGTCGGATCCATGCATCTCCTCATGGTGATTCTGATACCATTCGGGCTGCTCCACTTCATTGTCATACAGGTATTCTGCAATACCAATGATGACACTATCCGGATACACCTGGTGGCTCATCAGTCCATATTTACCGATGGCATCTGGCATTTTTGTATTTTCAGCTTTCGGTCCACTCATCCATGCCAGCAAATCGGCCGTAAAGGCTTCTTTGGTGGTTTCCTCCATTATATAATAGTTTTTAACCGCGATCATTGGCGGTGCCAGGTTGTTGTCAATTGACATTTTTGGATCATGACACTGATAGCAATAAGTAGCCATTAATTTTTCTCCCCTGACGGCAAGGTCCTCTGACTTAACCTCAGTTTGCATAGGCGTGTCTTCAATTTCTCCTGACTTCTTGTCTTGCTTGCAACTAATAATAAGAGTCAGTGCGGTAAGGATTAGTAATGTTCTCATAATTCTGAATCGTTTAATTATTTCTCGGTTTTTTGCCAATTCAGGATACCCCCCTCCAGGTCATATACCTTTGTAAAACCCCAGCTAATAAGCTTTTTCGCAGCTTTAAGACTTCGCTGCCCCGATCGGCAATAGAGGTAAACTGGTTTTTCTTTGTCGAATTTTTCAAAAGCTGTACGGAAACTCCCGTGATGAAAAAAATCGATATTAACCGCTTTCGCTAAGTGCCCACCTTTGTACTCCTTGGGCGTGCGTACATCTACTAATTGCACTTCTTCTTTAGCTATCTCTTTTTTGTAGGTTTCCTTATCAAGTACCTCGATTTGATTCGAGGTAGCGGCCTTAGATCTAAACAATGATTTCAAGAATGTCATAGTTCCATTTTGAGATAAAGGGAAACGATTCCTGAAGGTACCGTTTCCCAAAACAACCTTCAATACCTATACTTAATTAATTCAAATCCTTTTTGGCCAGGTAAAAATCCACTTTCTCCAGGGATTCATCTGCCCAGCGTTCTTCCATTTCTGCCAAAGTTTTTGGTGGAGGCACAATCACTTTATCACCCTTTTTCCAATTTAGCGGCAAGGCTACATTGTGTTTATCAGCAATCTGAAGCGCCTGAAGCGCCCTCAAGATCTCATCCATATTTCTTCCAACATTAAGCGGATAGTACATGATCAGTCGGATCTTTTTCTTTGGGTCGATAAAAAAGACTGCGCGTACTGCGGCAGTTTCACTCTCATTAGGTTGAAGCATCCCATACAATTTGGCTACTTTCATGTCTATATCAGCAATGATTGGGAAATTCAAGTAGGTACCTGTATTTTCCTTGACATTGTTTACCCATCCAAGATGCGCATGTACACTGTCTATACTTAACCCAATTAGTTTAGTATCTAAACATTCAAAATTTCCCTGCTCTTCTGCAAAGCCGCACATTTCAGTTGTACACACTGGAGTAAAATCCGCTGGGTGAGAAAATAACAGCACCCATTTGTCCTTTGCAAATTCAGAAAATTGAATAGGTCCTTTCGTGGTCATTGCCTTAAAATCAGGAGCGGTATCTCCTATCCGAGGCATTCTATATGTTGTTTCAAGTGTTTCCATTTTATTTATTATAACATTGTTGTTGGTTCTACGTACTCCGTCAGTTCAAGCGAGGTTTCCTTCAAGCCGTCGAATCCTTCTTCAATATCTGCGAAGTGCTCCCATCCCCTTTGTTTAAGCATACTGGCAGCTATCATGCTCCTGTAGCCACCTGCACAGTGTATATAGAAGAATTGATCTTTGGGAAATTGTGCCAGATGTTGATTGATCTCATTCAAAGGCACATTAATAGCATTCTTTAGGTGTTGGGAATCAAATTCACTTTTCTTGCGAACATCTATTACCAAAGGTTTCTTTTCCTTGTTAATCGCTACAAATTCCTTGAGGTTTACACGAGCTACTTTATCAACTTCTTTATTTGCTTTTTCCCAGCTTCCAAAACCATTCTCAAGAACTCCAATAGTATTATCATAGCCTACCCTGGAGAGCCTGGTAATGGCTTCTTCTTCCTGGCCAGGATAAGTGATCAATAGAATCGGTTGTTTTACGCTGGGGATCATTTCTCCAACCCATTGGGCAAAACTGCCATCCAAACCAATATTGATACTATTGGGAATAAACCCTTTAGCAAAGTCTTTAGCATCCCGTGTATCCAACATTAATGCTTCTGTTTCATTCGCAGCAACTTCAAAAGCCTCGGCAGTAAGGGGCTTCTCACCACGTTCCATTACTGTATCAAGGCTTTCATATCCTTGAATATTCATCAAGACATTCTGTGGGAAGTAGCCCGGAGGTGCTGTCAAGCCTGTGAGTAATTCTTTTATAAATTCCTCCTTAGTCATATCGGCTCTAAGGGCATAATTCACTTTTTTCTGATGGCCCAGCGTATCCTGGGTCTCATCGCTCATTTTTTTACCACAAGCGGAGCCTGCACCATGATTCGGGTAAACGATCAGTTCGTCAGGCAAGGTCATTATTCTATTTCGTAATGAATCATAAAGATGGCCTGCAAGTTTTTCTTCTGTAAGATCTGAAATGACATGCTGTGCAAGATCTGGCCTTCCTACATCCCCTATAAATAAGGTATCTCCTGTAATAATACCATGCTTCTTGCCGGTCTGATCAATAAGCAAGTAAGTAGTACTCTCCATGGTATGTCCGGGGGTATGAATGACTTGTACTTTATAATCCCCTATCTCAAAAACCTGGTTATCCTCAGCTACCAAAGCATCATAGCCCGGCTTGGCAGTTGGACCAAAAACTATAGTGGCTCCTGTTTTCTTTTGAAGGTCGAGATGCCCACTAACGAAATCGGCATGAAAATGCGTTTCAAAGACATATTTTATTTTAGCATTGTCCTTTTTAGCTCGGTCAATGTAGGGTTCAACTTCCCTTAACGGGTCAAAAATAGCAGCCTCTCCATTACTCTCCAGATAATAGGCGGCGTGCGCTAAACATCCTGTGTAAATTTGTTCTATTTTCATGCTCTATGCTTTTTTTTAGAATTTCCCATAAAGGTAGTATCCGTGAAGTATTCGTACAGTAACAATTGTTACCAATAACTTTGGAATGGGTTTAGGATAATGCTAATTCCTGGATCAGGATAATAACGGACATTAGCAGTACAAACCATCCAAATCCCTTTTTTAACTGAGTTCCGGAAATATAACGGGTAGCCCAAATCCCAAGGAAGATTCCCAATATCGAAATAGCCGTAAAAGAGAGCAAGAAAGGCCAGTCGATCGACAAATTCTGGACATCCCCTACAAAACCGATCAGGGATTTTATGGCAATGATCAGAAGTGAAGTTGCAACCGCTTTTTTCATGGGTAGTCCTGCCAGTAAGACAAGGGCAGGGATGATGAGGAATCCACCTCCGGCACCAACAATTCCTGTGGCCAGCCCTACGGCTATTCCCTCTAATATGATCAAGGGATAATTAAAGGATTTATTCTGAGCAATTTCTTCTGCACCAGGGTCCCTGCTTTTTATCATGGAATAGGATGCGGCCAGCATAAGAATGGCAAAAAATACCATCACAGCTACATCCCTGGTGATCATTACACCCCCAACTGTAAATAAATTTTCAGGAATAGCCGGAATAATAAATCTGCGGGTGATGTAAACTGAAATTAAAGCTGGGGTCGCAAATACAATGGCTGTTCTAAAATCTACCAGGCCTTTACGAATGTTCTTTAAAGCTCCAATCAAGGCAGTAACGCCAACAATAAATAGGGAATATGCTGTGGAGATAATTGGATTAAGACCAAGTAAGTAGACCAGGACAGGAACGGTAAGGATAGATCCTCCGCCGCCCACTAAGCCCAGGACAACGCCTATGGCCAGTGCTCCTATGTATCCAATTATTTCAGAAAATTCCAAGAAGGCAGGTATTTATACCAGCAAAGGTACAATACTTGATCCCTGATAGACGTAACCCGTGTTACACTAATTGAAAATCAAACAATCTCCGGTTAACAGTTCTTAGAATTTTGAGGTATGAGATTCAATCGACTATTATAGCTTCTTCTAAAAGTATGGGGTAGACATAGCCTGCACCCAAATCTTTATCTAAGCGAACGATAGCTTGAAGGGTAAGGGAATCTCCTACACGAACAGTATTTTTAGAGGTAGCCACAATTCCTTTTGTTTTGGAAGGATCTGCTTTTAAATGGATCCAGTTCCGCTCCATAATTCCGACGTTGATCTTTGTACAAATGCCACTCACTATCACGCTTTTATCTTTATAGCGCTCCGGAAATGCCAGGATCTCATCCAGTGTAACTTTTGTGGTTTGGGTATTAGATTCTGCTTTATCAGAGATCTTATTTGTTTCAGCATTTGTATTGCCAGCATGCGGATTGAATCCAATTCTTTTTAATTCATTTTTTCTGGATTCCGGTAATAATTGGGAAACCATATATATAGAATCGAATTCCCGATCGAGTTCTTCATTTGTAAAATTTCGTTTTACTACGGCCTCATTGAAGTAATAACGATTCCCTGGCTTCACGGAACCCAAGCCTGTCACAAGCCAATAAGAATCACGCCCTTCTTCTACTTTCAGGAATAAGTTATTGCTTGTTGGTATGATCTCACGAATGATGACCTCATGTTCGGCCCAGCGGATATCTTCAATAGATTCAACTACAGGCGTCCGAACTTCTAGCGAATAGGGTTCCTGGGTATCAGGTCCACGTTTACAGGAGGCTATAAGTATAATAAGGCTTACCAGTACAACTTGATTAACGCCAGCCGAGAAAAATTGAAGATGATTTACAAGTTTAAAGGATGAATCGATGATCATTCTTTTAAGGTACGCATGTAATTCACAATCAACCAACGATCCTCATCATCAGGGATTTTCTTTGTGAATTCCGGCATATCATCACGACCAAAGGTGCTTTTATAAAACAACGCTCCATCGGACTGAGCCTGGAATTCAGGTGAAGAGAAATCACCCAAATCACCGGTCTGGTCAGCCGCTTTTGGACCATCCCCATACCCTTCTTTTCCATGGCAAGACTTACAATGTGTGGAATAAAGGGATTTTCCGATTGCCTTATTTTCCTTATCAGTCATATCCGTAGGATTTTTCATATCCTGATATTCCTTCGGGACCACCCATGGGTCTTGATATGAGTGATTAAAGGCATACAATGAAAGGACAAGAACGCCTAAACTTAATAGGATTAGTTTACTTTTCATGACTCTTTATTATTAATTTTTGAGATTTTATACAAGTTTACAATTAAAAACACAATCGTGCCCCATACTGCTATAATCAGCAGATTAGGAACAGTTAGCCAAAATATCGGTGTCTTGCTTGGTGGAGACCACATGGTTCTTTGATCAAATGTAGACGTATCAACGATGGGTACACCTATGGGGGCTTCGACACGGGAATGGACCGTTCCAAAATCGTCATCATCCATAAGCCGAGCTTCCAACATGAGATTACCGTGCAGGCCGGGGATATCATTCTCTATAGGAACCAGAACGCTCCCGGAATCGTCGGTTAGATGAAAATCCCCTCCGATCTTAAGCAATCCGAAAAGTCGCTGAACACCTACTTCCAAAGGCCTCCCCGCAACGGATTCTCCAGAATGCAGGTCCGTAAGTGTCGCTTTTAGTTGCGAGATCCCGGCCTCCTCTACTAAATAGGCATCCAATTGGCTTCTTTTAAACGAAATATCCCGTTCAACCGGTTGGTAGCTGACATGCTCTTGATGTATCACCCTATAGGTAAAGCTACCCAGAGAATCCCTGAATTGCGTATTGAGATCCGGCAAATCGAACATGGCTTTCCCCATATTATCCGTGGTTTTGGAGCCAACAGCAACCAAGCTATCATTGAGATGGACATTGAAAATATCGAAAGTTAGACCCGAAGCCGGTTCGAAACCTTCCTCTCCACGAAAGCGTGCTTGCAGGGCCACATTTGATTTATTGGGCATTTCAGTTATAAAACTGAGTGAGACCCGAACCCTGTGCTTTTCCTGGGCAAACAAATCCCCAGCTGTTAATAGGAATAAAACAGATGCCCATATAGCGGAGACAATGGAATTTTGATAGGGTTTCATTCGGTTTCTGCTTTTTTTTCTGGTTTTAAGTTTATATGCTCTTCCAGACCTTCTTGCATCAATGCATTTCGTATTGGTATAACAGGCAAATATCGTACCAGAAGGGTAATGATGAGCAAGGTCATGGCCAATGTTCCTGAGGTAATAATCCATTCAAGAAGGGTTGGGTAATAATGGTGCCAGGTTTCCGGTACGCCTTCCATAGGCAAGAATGGATGGAGCAAGGTCGGGGCAACGATCAAATAGCGCTTCCACCAGGCCCCTAAAACGACAACAATACTAATTATGAATAAAGGAAGTGGTTTTCTGAATTTCGGAAATGCAAGCAGGAAAATGGGTGCTATAAGACCTCCAAGGGTAACCAGCCAGAACAGGAAACTATATTCTCCTATAAACAGGGAATCGAGGTGTTCTGCCTCATCGACCGTATTCTTAAAAGCCGGAACCAGGTACTCATTTATATTGAAATAAAGATAAACCATACAGAGTAATACCAGGAGCCGGGCCATCCGATCAAAATGGAAATTGGTAATATATCGTTCCAGGTCATATACCCTACGAATTACATACATGACTGAGATCACTGAAGCGGCCCCTGCGACAAAAGCCCCAGCAATGAAATAAGGTCCGAAGTTGGTACTGTCCCATCCAGGTCGATAGGTGGTAGCAAAAAGCCAGGCCGTGACCGTGTGGATCGCAAAAGCAACAGGAATGATCATGATACTCAGTATCCAAATAGAGCGCCTGTGGAGTTTGCGTTGTTCGGGTAATTTTTTCCAATTGAGCGACAGTTTTCCATAGCGCTTGCTCAGTTTAGGGCGATCTTTATAATACTCTTTGAGTATGGCAAAATCAGGCAACAAGGGATAGTATAGCAATAACACGCTCATAACCAGATAGGTAGTGATCACGACGACGTCCCAAAT
>Ga0224508_10004772_pt1 | contig 10989 bp, 9 predicted proteins | sample SF_Jan12_sed_USG_4_FD_170157 | JGI IMG/M metagenome (GOLD analysis project Ga0224508, IMG submission 170157) | Sediment microbial communities from San Francisco Bay, California, United States - SF_Jan12_sed_USGS_21 | ecosystem: Environmental > Aquatic > Marine > Sediment | place: USA: California... | reverse complement strand
CGATGTCGGGTGAGGGCATGGTCAATGTCGATCCCGGTTTCTCGGGATTCGATGGCGATACGGGCGGCGGTGGCGACGGCGGCGGCGGCGGGTTCTAGAGGACTGAGATTAGGATACTCCTTTGATCGTTGGATCGGCTGACGTCCGCTTGTGAATTTGCAAGGCTGACCGCTTTCTTGCTCTACTCTGGGCATGAAACTTTCCCTGTCCGTTCGTATCGCCGAATCGCCGAAGCGCAAGGATGTGGCGGCGGTCCCGATCGACGTGCTTGCGCCAAGGGCAGCGGCGCTTGGCATCGACGGGCTGTCGATGCGGGCGTCCGTGGTGTCGGTGGACTCGCCGCCCGAGCGGGTGGCCGGGGTGAAGCGATTGCTGGACCGGCACGGGCTCGCGGTGTCCCTGGTGACCGGCGATGTCGCGCTCGCCGCCAATACCGCCGACGCCACGACGGCGTTGCGAAATATCACGCCCTATCTCGATTTGGCGGAGGCCCTGGGCAGCCGGCTGATCCGGGTGATGGCGCATGACGTGGAGGATGTCGGCCGCATGCGCCGCGCCGCCGATATGGCTGCGGAACGGGGCCTGGCAATCGCCCATCAAACCCATTGGGGCACGCTGTGCGAAACCGTGGATCTGGCGCTCGACGTTGTGGCCGCCGTCGGCCGTGAAAATTTCGGCGTGACCTTCGATCCGGCGAATATCATGGCGTGCGGCGGCGACTACGGGCCGGACGCCGTGCGCCGGCTGGCGCCGCATCTGTTCAACGTGTTCTTCCAGAATGTGCGGCTCGATCCGGGCTCGCCGATCGCTTTCCCGTCGCGGCGCATGGGCGTGGTGGGGGTCCGCTATGTCCCCTTGGACGACGCCGGCGGGGTCGATGTCCTGCCGATCGTCGAAACGCTGCGCGCGGTCGGCTATGACGGCTGGTTTACGGTGCATCAGCCGCTGCGGGAGGGCCAATCCGTCGACGACGCGATGGCGGAAGCGGCAGGGTTCTTCCGGCCGCTGATTGTGTAATCCCGATCTATTTGGCTGGGTCTCGGGCGCCCGCGCGTTTGGCCCGGTTGATCGTGGCCACGCCGGTCAGGATGAGGATCACCCCGGCAACGGTCGGCCAGCCGATGGATTCGCCGAGGAACGCCACGCCGACACAGACGCTGATCGCCACGCGGAGGTAGCTGTTGCTGGACAGTCCCATCGAGCCCAGGGTGCGGATCAGACGGAAATACAGGATCAGCGCAAGGGCGGTACTGAACGCGGAGAGGAAAAACAGCGCCGCCAGCGACGCGGCGGAGGGTGACACGGTCCACGGCCGGTCGAAGAAGAGGCTTAGCGGGACCAGTACGACCGCCGCCCAGGCCATCGTCCCGGCGCCGGTCATCGCGGGGGGAACCGCATTGAAGCGGCGGCCGTAAATCGCGGCGAAACCATAGCATAGGCTTGCGGCGGTCACGGCGAGCTGCGCCAGGGCGCTTTGGCCGAGACCGGACAGGGCGTCGATGCCGATCATCAGCGTGACGCCGCCAATGCCCGCGGCAACGCCGAGCAGGCTCGATAGGGTCACGGGCTCGTGCCGGGTGTAGAGATAGGTAATCAGGAGAACGAAGATCGGCGGCGTGGCGTTGAGAATGCCCGCGAGGCCGCTGTCGATGTACAGCAGGCTCCACGCGATCAGCGTGAAGGGCAGGATGCTGTTCAATAGGGCCTGCATCAGCAGGGCGGGCCAATGGCCACGCACGGTGTCCAGGCGGTGTCCCTGGGCCTTCGCCACGGCGATCAGGATCAGGCTCGCGAGCAGGGCCCGGATGGCGATTGTGGTGAGCGGCGGCACGGTCTCCACCGCGATCTTGATGAAGGCGTATGAACTCCCCCACAGCACCGCCAGGAGGACCAGCAGGGCGTAATCCAGCGCACCGGGGCCGTCGGATTTCAGGGTTTTCGCCTGGCTTGGTAAAGCGTCGTCGAGCGCCGTCACGGAATGCCCCCGGCTCAATGTGCGTTAGGTCTATTCCATGCAGGATACGCGCCCGGGTGCTTCGATGGTTCGGTCAACGCCGAACTAAGGGCGGTGGTCTGAATTGTTCATAATTTCACGGGTTGATCGGTAATCAAGCCGAGTTCGCGGGCCTTGCCGGGATCCCGGATGGCCCCGTATAGGCAACAAACAATTAACTTTGATCTGTAATTGTCACGGCCGGATTTGCCGTGGGCAATGCAAGAAGTTCCAGGTGAATTACACGCCTGCGCCGACTAAGTCTCCCCCAGGCCGCGACGAAAATAGCGACGCCTTGCAGGGAAGAGGATGACGCATTATGGGCCTTGATTGGTTACCGGGAAATAAGCCCAAACCGGGCTTTGAACCTGAATTCAAGCAGATTTTTGACAAGCTGACCGAACCGAAAGATGGGACCTCATCTGAATTACCGGATGAGGAGAAAAATGCTCTCGAAGAACGTTTCTTCGAAATTTCCATATCCGCTTTTGAGACTTTGCAGGCGCCGGTGGTCGGGCAGGACGCGGCGGCGGACAATTGGGCCCGGGAATTTCGCCGTAGTGAAAATCCGGATTTCACCGAGGAGCAACTGGAAAATGCACTCCGTGAAGCTGCAGGATACCGTGTGCTCGACCTCCTTCCGCCTTGTGACGGGATACCGGTCTACAGCAATGCGCCAATGGGACATGTGGAAGCCTATTCCTTCCGTGCGGAATTCTTGACCGACTGCGCGGAGATTATCGGCGAGACCCTGCTTGACCGCGCCTATTTACCGATGATGCCGGACGAATTTCTCGCCTACGGGCGCGATCTACTTGGGAAAGCGGAAGATTATGCAAGCCGGCATGGTCTCGATATCGATAATTTAGACACGGAAGATGCCGATGGCATTCAATTCCAAGTCCATGTCGTCTTGTCGGCGGGACGGTGGTGTGTCTATTGGGCCGAACGCGAGCACTGGATGGAAGCCTACTGGTAGGCTTGGTGGAATTTATTGATGGTTGGGCGCACCCGCGTGTACACTATCGCTAATCATCAAACGTCCAGATCGCGGACGAATTGCGCGTTTTCCTGGATGTACTTGAAGCGCTTTTCAGGTTTGCGGCCCATCAGGCTTTCCACCAACTGCGCCGTTTCCCGGTATTTATTCTTTTCCGACTGATCCGGCAGTTTGACCTGCAACAATGTTCGCGTCTCGGGGTTCATCGTTGTCTCGCGCAATTGCGCCGGCGGCATCTCGCCGAGGCCTTTGAAGCGGCTGACATCGATCTTGGTCTTGCCCTTGAAAATCGTCTTTTCGATTTCGACCTTGTGGGCGTCGTCGCGGGCATATGCGGTGGTGCCGCCATGGGTCAGGCGGTACAGCGGCGGCATGGCGAGAAAGAGCCGCCCGTCTTGAATCAGTCCGGCCATCTCGCGGTAAAAGAATGTCATGAGCAGCGAGGCGATATGCGCACCGTCCACATCGGCGTCGGTCATGATGATGATCCGCTCATACCGCAGTTTGTCGCCGTTGTAATCGCTGCGCGTGCCGCAGCCGAGCGCCTGGATCAGGTCGGCGATTTCCTGGTTGCCGGCCATTTTGTCGGCGGATGCGCTGGCGACGTTGAGGATCTTGCCGCGCAAGGGGAGCACCGCTTGGTTCGCCCGGTTGCGCGCCTGTTTGGCGGAGCCGCCGGCGGAGTCGCCCTCGACCAGGAACAATTCGGTGCCGGCCGATGAGCTTTGCGAGCAATCGGTGAGCTTGCCGGGCAGCCGCAGTTTCCGGGTCGCCGATTTACGGGCGAGATCGCGGGAACTGCGCTTGCGCTGGCGTTCGTCGGCGCGTTCCAGCACGCGTTCCATCAGGTCGCCGGCGCTTGCCGGGTCGCCTGACAGCCACAGTTCGAAATGATCGCGTACCGACCCTTCGACCAGCTTGGCGGCGGCCGGTGAGCTCAGCCGTTCCTTGGTCTGGCCCTGGAATTGCGGATCGGTGATGAAGACCGACAGCATCACGCAGGCGCCGCCCAACACGTCCTCGGCGGTGACCGCCGAAGCCTTCTTTGTGCCGGTCATGTCGGCGTAGTTCTTCAATCCCCGCGCCAGCGCCGAGCGCAGCGCGGAATCATGGCTGCCGCCTTGCGGAGTCGGGATGGTGTTGCAGTAGGAGTTGACGAAACCTTCTTCATCCTGCGGCCAGCAGATCGCCCATTCGACCTTGCCGACGCCGTTGCTCACCCGGCCGGCGAAGGCATTCGGCGTGATGGTCGGGCGGGCGTCGACGGTGGCGGCCAGGTAGTCCTGCAAGCCGCCGGGGAAATGCAGCTTGTCGTTCTCCGGCGTTTCATCATCGCCCTTGAGGAGCTTGGCGTCGCAGTTCCAGCGAATTTCGACACCGCGAAACAGATACGCCTTCGAACGGGCCATGCGGTACAGGGTCGCCGGCCTGAATAGCGCCTTATCGCCGAAAATTTTCGGATCGGGATGGAATCGCACCGTGGTGCCGCGGCGATTATTCACCTCGCCGCCTTTCTTGAGCGGCCCCTTCGGCGCGCCACGCGCATAGCTCTGCACGTGCAGCTTGCGGTCGCGCGCGACCTCGACGGTCATGGTATCGGAAAGCGCATTGACGACGGAGATTCCCACACCGTGCAGGCCGCCGGCGGTGTCGTAGCTCTTGCCGGAAAATTTACCGCCGGAATGCAGCGTCGTCATGATGACTTCCAGCGCCGATTTCTTCTTGAATTTGGGATGCGGATCGACCGGAATGCCGCGGCCGTTGTCGCGCACGGTCACGAAACCATCCGCTTCCAGCGACATTTCGATCCGGCTTGCGTGACCGGCCACCGCCTCGTCCATCGCGTTGTCCAGGACCTCGGCGGCCAGGTGATGCATGGCGCGTTCGTCGGTGCCGCCGATATACATACCGGGGCGGCGGCGTACGGGTTCGAGCCCCTCGAGGACCTCAATATCTTTGGCAGAGTAGCTTGAGGTTTTGCGCTTGGGCGCACTGTCAAAAAGATCTTCTGGCATGGCGGCGATTATATGGGCGCGCGAGCGTAACGCAAGCACGATGCAGTAGATTTAAAGACAAAAATCCACAACATCTTGTGTTTTTGTTCGACGATTATTTGCGATGCAAAACGGGCGTTTCCGTATCCTCAGGGGAGTTCGGCGATCTGGCCGTCCCCGTAGCCGCTAAGCCGTTCCGAGAGCCGTTGAAGCAGGGGCCGGATGCGCGCGCCCATGTGCATTTGCGGCTCCGAGGCTTTCAACTGTTCGGACGCTTCGCGCGCGGCAATGGATTTTACCGCGGTGTCGAACGCGTCGGAGAAGGAATATGTTCGGCGCAGCGCCTCATCGAAATAGGCCTTGCCGAAATAGGTCCAATCGGCCAGATCGCTGCAGCCGAACGAATTGGCCGTCGCGCTCGAGGCGGTCAGCACCAATGTGTTGGCGTCGCGAAGCGTGTCGATGAAACTGCCGGAATAACAGGCGGACACCACGACGACGCGCCATTTAATGCCGGATTTCGCCAGCGCCTCTTTCAGATCGTCGGCGGTCAGGTCATTGAGCCCGAGCGGATAGAACTTGGTCGACAGCAAGTAGGACGATCCGTGCGAGGTCAGGAACAGGAACAGGATATCCTGCTCCGTATCCATGCGCGCGGCGACTTCCTGCAGCGCGATCGTCAGGTTGTGGCGGTTCGCCAGCGGCGCGGTGTCGATCGTCGCCGGGTTGTTGATCAACAGCATCGATCGATGCTTGGTGTCGAAGCGCGTGTCGAACAGGCTGCGTACGGAACGAACTTCCTTCATGAAGACATCCTGATGGGCGTGTCCGGCGAAGCCGACGAAATAGAGGTCGGTTGTGTCCTCGCGTTGCGGCGCGAGCGCGCCGGCTGCCGTGGCCAGCAACGCCGGCTGCCGGTAGTAGGCCGCTTCCACGTCCGGATCGAAATCAATCGCCGTTTCAGCCGATTCCGGCTCCTCGGCGATTGAAATCCACAGCGACTCCTTCGGCACGAAATTATAGGCGAAAATCAGGATGAGCATCGGGGCGGCAAGGGCGCCGGCCTTGACCAGGGACCCGCCGAAAACCACGTGAACCGCGCGCATGATGGCGACCAGGCAAAGTCCGGCGATGGCTGCGTAAAGCACGCCGAGGTTGTTTTCGGTCAAATACGGTCCGGCCGCCCAGAGCACCTGCAGGACGCTGCCAGCGAACACATAGATGATCGTCAGTGCGCTGGCGGACGCCGCCAGGATGGTTCCGTATTCGTATGCGCGGCGATGCAACCGGACCGCCGCATAGCAGGCCAACAGCAGCGCAAGGCTGGTGACGCCGATCGTGGCAAGGCCAAAACTGTTGAAGACCCGGTCGGGCTTGGTGACCGCGAAAGAAAGAAATACGCTGGCCAGCGACAGCAACAGGACGAGCAGCACGGATTGGTCGGGACCCGGCCTGAATTGCCACCGATCGACCGGCATGAATCCGGCGAGGCGTGCGCCAGCCGCCAGATTGCCGTGCAGGTCACGGAGTAGCTTCACGATAATCCCCTCTTCAGACGACGGCCGGAAGATGGACCGGCGTCTTGGCCGTCATGCTGTTTGAGCCTGTTGTGGCGTGTTGTGTCGCCGGTTTTGTCGCGCGCCGGTCGTGCTTTAATTATATCATTTCAACCCAATTGGTCTTAACGAATAGTTATGATCGACCGTGGGTGGACGCTGAAATTTGCGCCTGTCGATACATTGAATTTAGATATCAAAGATGTACGGATAACTCCTTGATGTAACTATTTGTCGCAGGGCCCACGGCATATCGGACGGAGGCGATGTCTGGTGAAGTCCATCCGCATCCTGCGCTATGATGGCGGCGGCGAACCCTGGAGGACGGCATGCATAAAACGATACTGGGACTGGCCCTGTGTTTGACCGCGGCTTTCGCCGCACCGGCAAGCGCCGGCGAGGCGGATGTCTTGAAGGTCGAGGCGAGAAAAGGTGGCGGCGGCGCGTACAGCTTCGATGTCACGGTCAAACATGCGGATACTGGCTGGAAGCACTACGCCAACAAATGGGATGTGCTGTCGCCGGACGGCAAAAAGGTCCTTGGCACACGGACGCTGTTTCATCCGCATGAGGATGAGCAGCCCTTTACCCGATCGCTGTCGGGCGTACGGATCCCGGCCGGCCTCGATGCGGTGCTGGTCCGCGCCCATGATTCCGTCCACGGCACGGGCGGCAAGACGATACGGGTGAAGGTGCCGCGTTAGGCGCGCACGACCATTTCCTGTTCAAACTGACTCATGTGAAATGGTCTCTCTCTCTCTTTGTTTTTTCGCAAATACGTCGTCGCGAACCGATTTGGTTCGCTCGGGATTTGCTCTTGGGACGGCCGCGAATACAAAAAAGGGCCGCCAAATTTGGCGGCCCTCTGAGTGAGTTGAGCGCTCGATCGGGACGCGTTACACGCTGTAGTACATCGAGAATTCGACCGGATGCGGTGCGTGCTCGAACTGGAAGACTTCCTCCCATTTCAAGTCGAGATAGCCGTCGATCAAATCGTCGGACATCACGTCGCCCTTGGTGAGGAATTCCCGGTCCGCGTCCAGCGCTTCCAGCGCTTCCCGCAGCGATCCGCAGACCGTCGGCACGCCTTCGAGTTCCTCGGGCGGCAGGTCGTATAGATCCTTGTCCATCGCGTCGCCGGGATGGATCCGGTTTTCGATGCCGTCGAGCCCGGCCATCAGCATGCACGCAAAGGCGAGATACGGATTGGCGGCCGGGTCCGGGAAGCGCACCTCCACCCGCTTGCCGTTCGGGCCGGTCACATAGGGAATACGGCAGGAGGCGGAGCGGTTGCGCGCCGAATAGGCGAGCAGCACGGGCGCTTCGAAGCCCGGGATCAACCGTTTGTAGCTGTTGGTCGAGGGATTGGTGAAGGCGTTGATCGCCTTGGCGTGCTTTATGATGCCGCCTATGTAGAACAGGGCCGTTTCCGACAGATCGGCGTAGCCGGAGCCGGCGAAGGTCGGTTTGCCGTCCTTCCAGATCGACTGATGGGTGTGCATGCCGGACCCGTTGTCGTCGAAAACCGGCTTCGGCATGAACGTCGCGGTCTTGCCGTAGCGGTGCGCGACCATGTGCGTCACGTATTTGTAGATCTGCATGTTGTCGGCGCTCCGCACCAGGGTGCCGAACTTGATGCCCAATTCGTGCTGTGACGGCGCGACCTCGTGATGATGCTTTTCCATCTCCAGGCCCATTTCGACCATGGTGGTGACCATCTCGGCCCGGAGATCGGTGCCATGATCGACCGGGGGGACCGGGAAGTAGCCGCCCTTTGCCTTCGGCCGGTGACCGGGATTGCTCGGCGGCATGTCGGCGCCGGAATTGTACGGTCCTTCGATCGAATCGATGGCGTAGAAGGTGGAATTCTGCGACACCTCGAAACGGACGTCGTCGAACACGAAGAATTCCGCTTCCGGGCCAAAATAGGCGGTGTCGCCGATGCCCGTCGACTTGAGGTGCGCTTCCGCTTTCAACGCAACGGACCGCGGGTCGCGGCTATAAGGCTGTCCGGTGGACGGCTCGTAAATTGAACAGAACAAAATCATCTGCGGCTGTTCGGCGAAGGGGTCCATCACGGCGGTCGCCGCGTCGGGCATCAGGATCATGTCGGATTCATTGATCGCCTTCCAACCGGCGATCGACGATCCGTCGAACATGATGCCGTCCTTGAAGGCGTCTTCATCGATGGTCGAGACATGCTGCGCCGTATGCTGCCACTTCCCACGCGGGTCGGTGAAGCGGAAGTCGACGTATTGGACATCATTGTCCTTGATCATCTTTAGTGCGTTTGCCACATCCGACATATTTTTTTGCTCCTTGGAGTCAGTGTGTTACTGAGTACTCTTCAAATTGAATGGTAGGTACGGGCCCGGCCTGATCCTCAGACCGCTTCGGCGCCCCGCTCCCCGGTCCTGATGCGAATGGCTTCGCCTATATCCGATACGAAGATCTTGCCGTCGCCGATTCGGCCGGTCCGCGCGGCGTTCTGGATCGCTTCGATCGCCCGGTCGACAAGGCCTTCCTCGAGGACCACCTCGAGCTTCACCTTCGGCAGGAAATCGACGACGTATTCGGCCCCGCGATACAGTTCCGTATGACCTTTCTGGCGGCCGAATCCCTTGGCCTCGGTGACCGTGATGCCCTGTATGCCGACATCCTGCAGGGCTTCCTTCACTTCATCGAGCTTGAAGGGTTTGATGATGGCTTCGATTTTCTTCATTGCGCTGATCGCTTCCCATACTCGTGACGATCGGTGCGCGGCGCGACCGCCGCGCACAAACAAGGTGCCTCTGACACCAGAATAAGCATGTGCCGTGCCAGAACGGCAAGGGACGACCGATTGCGGAAAGCCGCGGGTCTTGCCGGAAATACTGCCGGAGGAGTCATGTGTGGCTGCCTAAATATTAAGCGGTTGCCTATTTAGCGGGCGGTCATTGCAGGCATTGTTTGATGCGCGCAATCGCGTCCCGAATGTTATCGACGCTGTTGGCGTAGGAAAAGCGGATATAGCCTTCGCCGTAATCGCCGAAGCTGGTGCCCGCAACGGTCGCGACGCCCGCTTCGGTCAGCAACTTGTCCTGCAGCGTGCGGGCATCGAACCCGGTCCCTTCGATATTGGGAAAGGCATAGAAGGCGCCGCCCGGATCGACGCAGCGGAATCCAGCGATCTGGTTGAGTTCCGAGACGATCACACGGCGCCGCTCGTCGAACGCGGCAACCATGTCGCGCGCCGCGTCCTGCGGTCCTTCCAGCGCGGCGATGCCGGCGAACTGGGTCGGCGCGTTGACGCAGGAGTGGCAATTGACGGCGAGCCGTGTCGCGCGCTCCGCCAGCGCCTCGGGCCAGACCGCATAGCCGAGCCGCCAGCCGGTCATCGCATAGGTCTTGGACCAGCCGTCGAGCATGATGACCCGGTCGCGCAGATCGCCGTATTGCAACAGGCTGACATGCTCGCGGCCCTCATAGAGCATTTGGCTGTAGATCTCGTCCGACAGGATGGCGACGTTGGGATGGGCGCCGAGACCCTCGACCAGCTTGTCCCACTCGGCCTTCGCGACCGCGCCGCCGGTCGGATTGGCCGGGCTGTTGAGGATGATCAGCCGGGTCTTGGCCGTGATCTGGGACAGCACCTCCGTGGCGCTGAAGGCGAAGCCGTTTTCTTCGCGCAAGATGATCGGCACCGCCTTGGCGCCGGAATAGTCGATCACCGATTTGTAGATCGGGAAGCCCGGATCCGGATACATGATCTCGGCGCCCGGTTCGCCGAACATCAGAATGGCGAAAAACATGGTCGGCTTGCCGCCCGGCTGCACCACTACGTGGTCCGGATTGACCTCGACCCCGTGCCGCCGGTGCAGGTCGGCGGCCACCGCTTCGCGCAGCGGCAGGATGCCGTTCGCCGGGGTATAGCCGTGATGGCCGTCCCGCAGCGCCTGGATCGCCGCCTCGACGATGTGGTCGGGCGTCTTGAAGTCGGGCTGGCCGATGCCGAGGTTGATGATGCTCTGGCCCTGGGCTTCCAGCGCGGCCGCCCGCGCCAGCACTTCGAACGCGGTCTCGGTGCCGAGCCGCGACAGGTTCTCGGCGAGCTTCAACATGATCGGCCTCCCCATGGCATGGTATTGTTTTTTAGCCCGACCAAGCTTCTACACCAGCGGTGAGTCGAGCGAAAGCCGGGGGCGGTGCACCCTATCCTTGACGCCCGCCGCACACCGGATTACATCAGGCAATTCGTTATTATGGTGGCATTAGCTCAGGTGGTTAGAGCGCTAGATTGTGGATCTAGAGGTCGGGGGTTCAAGTCCCCTATGCCACCCCAAATTTTTCAGAAGGTTAGTTGAAGTTAGACCTTGGTTCGGACTTGATGGGTAGCATTTTGGGTAGCGAATTGGCCCTAATCTTCATGAATTTCCGCTTTTAGACTTGCAACTGAAAGGCCCTGGC
>Ga0224508_10004771_pt1 | contig 10990 bp, 9 predicted proteins | sample SF_Jan12_sed_USG_4_FD_170157 | JGI IMG/M metagenome (GOLD analysis project Ga0224508, IMG submission 170157) | Sediment microbial communities from San Francisco Bay, California, United States - SF_Jan12_sed_USGS_21 | ecosystem: Environmental > Aquatic > Marine > Sediment | place: USA: California... | reverse complement strand
CCGGGAATGTCGAGGAACAGCACGGGCGTGCGTCCCTCGATGCGTACGATCTCGACGGTCATGTCATCAACGGGCTGCGTCTTGCACCAGGCTTCGAGCATTCTCACGGCCTTGTCCATGTGGCCGTTCGCTTCCCAGTCCGGGTCGAAGGCCGGCGACTTGTTGGGAATGCGCACGTAGTCGCAGAGGGTGGGAACGATGCTGGCGTCCCACAGCTCGTTGACGAAGGTGCTGATCGAGTCTTCTTTCATATCGGCTTTCTCTAAAGCGTCACACCGAGCTGCACGTAAACGGCCCGGCCAGGGGAGCGATAACCTAGTTGGTCCTGATAGTCCTCGTCCAGCAGGTTCTCACCACGTACCGCGATCTCCAGGTGCTTGCTGAGCTGGTAGCCAACGCGGCCGCGCAGCAACGTATAGGCGCTCAGGCTGGCTCGGTTGGCGGGAAAGGTGCTGAAGTCCAAGTCGTCCTGATTGTCGATGTGAAATGCGGAGACTTCGGCCGTCAGCGGACCGCTCGCGTGCTGCAGCGTGATGAATCCCTGCCAGTCGGGGCGCCGGATCTCCCGCGAACCATCCGGCTCTTTTGCGTCCAGATAGCTCAAGCCCACCGTGACCGTAGCGAGAGAAAGATCCGCCGACAGCTCCAGCTCGGCGCCGTCGCGTTTGCTCTTGCCCGTTTCGTTGACGGACGTGAACCCGCCCAGCGCGCCGTCGAAGAAGAAGCCGTTGATCTCGTCCTTCAAGCGGTCGCTGAACAGGGTGGCGGCCACAGACCAGCGGCCTGGCTGGTAGCGGACCCCTGCTGAAATGTGCCGGTTGGTCTCGGGCTTCAGGTCGCGGTTGCCGAAGAAGGTATCCGGGGTGAAGCCGAACCGCTCGACGAAGCTCGGGTTCTTGATGCCGGTACCCCAGCTTGCCCAGACCTGCAGGTCATCGCGCAGCCGGTATCTGGCGCCGGCCCGGAAGCTTTCGCTGTTGTCGAAGTCGGTGTTGTCGTCGGCGCGTGCAGACAGCGTCAGGGCCAGGTCGGCGCTGGGTCTGGCCAGGTACTCCAGAGCCACGCTGCTGGTCTCCACGGCCTGCTTCTGGTTGGGGTCGCCAAAAAACGATGCCGTTCCGCGTTGTTCAAACGACTCTTTCTCATGCTCCAGCAGCAGCGTATAGGTCTGCCGGATGTCGGGTTTGAAGCGCGTAATGGCCGTGGCTTTGGTTCGCTCGGCGGCGGTGCGGCCGTCCTCACTGTCGTCTGTAAAGCTGCGATTCTCGGTCTGCAGGTAGGAGACCTGCAGCCGTTGCTCGATGCGGTCGTGCCCGTGCCAGTCGAGGGTGAGGCTTGCCAGGTCCTCGTCGTGATCTGACACATTGTCGCCGTCGCGCGGCTGAAATGAGGGGAACGGCGTGGGATCGAAATCGGTGCGGCTGTCCATGTGCCGCAGGATTGCCGAGGCCGACCAGACCGCTCCGGTGAGTCCACCGCTGAACAGGTAGCTGCGCTGGTCGAATCCGTCCTTCTCGCCGTTTGCGACATCGGCGATGTTGGTGCCGTCGGTGGAGAAGTCGGCCACGCTCAGATTGTAGTAGTGGGAGTCGGTGCGATCGGCGACCTGCAGATGGGCGTGCCGGGTGTCGAACGCGCCGGCTTCGAGTTCGACCCTGCGTGTGCGTTCGCTGGGTATGGTTGCGACGTTGAGCACGCCGGCCAGTGCGTCGCTGCCCCAGATGGCGCTGTGCGCGCCGGCGAGCAGCTCCAGATGGTTGGCGCCGTTCAGCGTGAGGTTGGCAAAGTTGTAGCTGCTGTCGGTGGCAGGATCGCCGAGCTCTACGCCGTCCATCAGCACCATCAGGTGATTGGCCTCCGAGCCGCGTATGCGCACCTGGGTGACCGAGCCGAGATTGCCCGCCTGGCTGATTGCCAGGCTCGGCAGATTGCGCAGAGCGTCAGCGCCAACTGCGGGGCCCGAGGTGGGCGTTCGAATCTGCACGGGCAGCACGCTGTCGGCTGTGGGCACGCGGTGGGCGGTGACGGTGATTGTTTCGAGCTCTCTTTCCGGGGCTGTTTCTGCCAGAGAGGTGGATGCGAGTGCAGCTATGATGATCATCGCTACCAGTTTGGAACAGTGAGTCATTGTGGTGATTCCGGTGGCCTGCCGAACCCCGGGCAGGGTATTGATACCGGGAGCGGGCCGGTCTCCGGACTTAAGAGCGTTGACGATACCGCCTTCCCAACGCGTGCGTCAGTGGCCGGGCCGTAGCCCTGGTATCGCCCGTTTGTTGAGCCGCTTCCTGCTGGAGGTGGCGACTCAACTGCTCTATTACCGTTGCGGGGGCAGCGTCGGATTCGCACCGACTTCCCGTACACCCACTCCCGCTGCGCAACCACTGCGCAGCGGGGCCAGTCTACTCGAAGCCCTTGATGCAGTCATATTCATAAAGCCAGTCGAGCTGGGCCATCGTCATCTCCGGCAGAAAGCGGCTCATCAGGCTGAGCTTGAGGTTGCGCAGCCGTACCGCGTTTGGGGCGGACAGCGTCCATTGCTCGGCGAACGACCGGCTCGCCCGGCGCACGCGGGTGATGCGTACCTTGCGATAGCGCTGATATTCCTCAAAGCCTGCGCCTGGGTCGTCTTCCCACCGCTCGAGCATGCGCGAGAGCACCCATGCATCCTCCATGGCCAGTGCGGCGCCTTGTTGCAGGTGCGGAGGCAGCGTGTGGCAGGCGTCTCCCAGCAGAACGATGCGCCGGTCGTACCACTGCGTGATGGGTTGGTGTTCGCCCACCGGTTGCGCATCGCGTGAATCGTCGGCGTCGAGCAGGGCGCGTACGTTGTGGTGCCAGTTCTGGTGGGAAGAGGCGAAACGCGATGATTGGTTAGCGGCGCCCTCCGCAACGAGGGCCAGATACTCAACCTCTTTGCCGTTCGGGCTTGGCCAGTGGGTGAGAAACTGGCCGGGTCCCAGCCAGGTGGTGATGGCGTCTGTGGCCAGCGACCGGGGCAACTTGTCGATGGCTGCCCGTCCCCAACTGACCTCGAAGGCGGCAGCGACCGGCGGCGGGTAGCTGAGATGGTCTCGCACCAGTGAGTCTGCGCCGTCGCAGCCGATCAGCACATCATGGTTGTTGTTCTGTTCGTCGAGTCCGACCCGCACTCGGCCATGGGCCTGGGACAACTCCGTGCATGGCCTGCCGACAACGGTGATCTCGCAGACGTTGCACGCCTCGAGTAGCAAACCCAATAGATCCTGATGAGCAACGATGCAGTGCGGGGCTCCGTAGCGGTCTTCGGCAAATTGGCCGAGCGGTCGCTGCGAGAGAAGAAAGCCGTTGCGCCACGTGCGTTGCAGCTGGGCCTGGGGATAGCTGCACACCGTGTGCAGCGCATCCTTCAGGCCCAGGGCGTGGAGGATGCGGGTAGCATTCGGCGATAGCACCAGTCCCATATCGGGTGCAGCGCCCGGCGTGCCGGCTTCATAGACGCTGATGTCCCGAAAACCGGCCTCGGCGAGTGCGAGCGCCGCCGTCAGGCCGCCAACCCCTGCCCCCGCCACGCCGATGGAAAGCACCTCAGTCGCCGCTGACCTTCCAGCGGGTACCGTCGCGGGTGTCTTCCAGCTCAATGCCCATTGAAGTGAGCTCATCGCGCAGCTCGTCTGCCCTGGCAAAGTCTTTCGCGTCGCGGGCATTGTTGCGGGCGGTGATCAGACGCTCGATTTCCGCCGGGTCGATATCGCCGCCGCCAGCTTGAAAGTGACTCTGCACCGACTCGGTCAACAACCCGAGCAGCCAGCCGCCAGCCAGCAGTTGCTGGGCGAAACGCTTTTTCGCGACAGGATCGTCGGTTCGATTCACCTCGCCGGCCAGGTGATGCATCGCGGCCAGTGCTTCCGGCGTGTTCAGGTCGTCGGCCAGAGCCTCCACAACCGCGGCCGGGTAGTCGGCGGTCGCCGCGCCTTGGTAGGCGAGGGAGGTTTCGTCGTTGCCGCCGGCATCGCGCAATGCCTGATAGAGGCGGTCGAGGCTGCTGCTGGCCTGATTCAGAAGATCTTCGGACCAGGCGAGCTGCGACCGATACTGACCGGACAGCAGCGCATAGCGCAGCACTTCACCCGAGAAGCTCTTGCGCAGCTCGCGAATAGTGACAATGTTGCCCACGGACTTGGACATCTTTTCCTGGCCGAGGGTGAGCATGCCGTTGTGCAGCCAGTAACGAACGTACTCGGCGTGGTCGTTGGCGCAGCGGCTCTGCGCGGCCTCGTTCTCGTGGTGGGGGAAGGTCAGGTCCGAACCGCCGCCGTGAATGTCGATGCTGGGCCCCAGATGCTTGCGGATCATGGCGGAGCATTCGATGTGCCAGCCGGGTCGGCCGCGGCCCCAGGGGCTGTCCCAGCCGGGCAGGTCGTCGGTGGACGGTTTCCACAGTACGAAGTCCTTCGGGTCCTTCTTGTAGGGAGCGACCTCCACTCTCGCCCCGTCGAGCATGTCTTCCAGGCTGCGCCGTGACAGCGTGCCGTACTCCGGATCCGACGGCACGTCGAACAGCACGTGGCCGTCTGCGGCATACGCATTGCCTTTGTCGATCAGGATCTGGATCATCTCGATGATCTCGGGAATGTGGTGCGTGGCTCGGGGCTCCACGGCCGGATCGAGCACGCCCAGGCTTGCTACGTCTTCCTGGTAAGCGGCCGTGAACTTGTCGGCCAGCACCTGAATCGGTTGCCCCGTCTCCTTTCCCGCAGCGTTGATCTTGTCGTCTACGTCGGTGACGTTGCGGGCGTACACCACCTCGGGATAGAAAACCTTCAGCAGCCGGTAGAGCACGTCGAAAACCACCGCCGGGCGGCCGTTGCCGATGTGAACGAGGTTGTACACGGTAGGCCCGCACACATAAACGGTAACCCGTTCAGGGTCTATGGGCGTGAAGGTCTCTTTACGGCCGGATTGGGTGTTGTGAAATCGAATTTCCATGCGCTTCTCGTAAATGTCTGATCTGACTCTTGCGTGAAAAAGAGGTAGTGGGCAGGGGCCCGGGGGTCGCAGCGGTTAGCGGCAACAACAGATCAGACGACAGCAGTACGGGCGCGGGAATTTCATAACGCGGCGATTATAGGTCAGCCGGGTTCTGAGGTCACCCGCACCTGATCGCCATCGGCCAGCAGATAAAAGCACGAGGGCCGGTCCGTGTGGCAGGCTGGACCGGTCTGATCCACCAGCAGCAAAATGGCGTCGCCGTCGCAATCAAAACGCAGTTCCTTCAAGGCCTGCAGGTGGCCGGATGTCTCGCCCTTGCGCCAGAACGCCTGGCGGCTGCGCGACCAGTAGCAGGCAAATCCTTCGGCCAGGGTGCGCTCGATGGCTTCCCGGTTCATCCAGGCGAGCATCAGCACGTCACGGGTGCTTGCGTCTTGAGCCACGGCCGGCAGCAGACCGTCGGCGTTGAAGGTGAGCTCTGCCAGCACGTCCTGCAGGGCCACGCTGTGCCCGATTGCTGCGCCCTCGATCTGGTTGAAGAGCTGCTTGGACATGTCAGCCTCCGAATCTGCGCCGCAGGTGGTCGAATACGGCGCGTATCGCCATGGCCTCGGCGCCTTCCGGCCGACCGGGCCGCGCGCGGGTGTTGTACGCCATGATGTCGAAGTGCACCCACGGCACATCGTCGACGAACTTCTGCAGGAACAGTGCCGCAGTAATGGCCCCGCCGTAGGGCGTGCTGGCCGAGTTGACGGTATCTGCGACCTTGCTCTTCAGCAGATGGCCGTAAGGCTCGTGAAGCGGCAGCCGCCACACCGGATCGTCCCAGCGGGCGCCGGCTTCGCTTAGGTCGGCGGCCACGGCGTCGTCGTTGCAGAACATGGCGGCGATCTCGGCGCCAACGGCCGAACGGGCGGAACCCGTGAGGGTGGCGAAATCCACCATCAGCTCCGGCTTCTGCTCGGCGGCCAGGGCCAGGCAGTCGCACATCACCAACCGGCCTTCGGCGTCGGTGTTGTCGATCTCTACCGAGATGCCTTTGTAGGTTTGCAGCACATCGCCTGGCCGGTAGGCGTTACCGGCGATGGCGTTTTCAACCGCCGCGATCAACACCCGCAGCCGCACCGGCAGCTTGCGGGCCATGATGAGCTGAGCCAACCCCAGGGCGTTTGCTGCACCACCCATGTCTTTCTTCATGGTGCGCATGCCCGAGGCTGGTTTGATGTCGAGCCCGCCGCTGTCGAAGCACACGCCTTTTCCTACCAGGGTGATCAACGGGTCGCCTTCGTTACCCCAGCTGATGTCGATCAGGCGCGGCGCATCGTCCGCGGCCCGACCTACGGCGTGGATGGCGCCAAGGTTTGCGGTCAGCAGATCATCTCCCACGGTGACCTCGCAGGTAGCGCCGTTGGCCTCGGCGACCTGCACTGCCTCGTCGGCGAGGTGGCTCGGCAACATGTCACCGGCGGGAATGTTGATGAGATCGCGCACCAGCGTGGTGGCGGCCTCCATGTCTGCCACGGCATCCAGGTCGTTGGTGGACGACGCGATCAGCTGCGCGGGTGCCCGCTCGCCTTCCTTGTAGCGGGTGAAACGGTAGCAACCGAGTGCCCAGCCAAGCAGCTGCAGATCCGATACCGGACTTTTCAGCTGGTACACGCCTTCGGGGACTTTGAATGGCAGGCCGCCGAGGGTTGCCAGGTCGTCCTTGCCGTCCCAGCCGGCAACCAGCTCGACCGGTTCGCCACCGGCGTCGGGCAGCCAGGCGAACTCGCCGCTCTTGCCCTTAAATTGTGAGCGCGTCAGCCAGTTCCGTGCGGGCTGGGTGAGACCAGCGCTCCAGGCGTCGAAATCTGCGGCGCTGACCAGGGTTAGCGGGGTGGCCTTCGGGTCTGGAGTGTCGGTGGAGGCGAGTAGCGAATCTGCCATGTGTGTGTTCGGTTCATCATTCGGGTTAACGAAGCCGGAGATGGTCTATGATGGCCCAACCGTGCGCAAGTCCGAGTCGATGAAACTATCCTCCCTGTTTATGCTGCTGTGTGCCTGTTCCAGCATGGCAATCTTGGCGGCCCCCGGAGACGGCAAGCTGCACGACATCGTGAAGGTGGTATCTGCCGATCGCATTCGAGCCGACATCGAAACCCTGGTTGGCTTCGGCACGCGACACTCGTTGTCCGACACGCGCTCCGACGTTCGTGGAATCGGCGCCGCGCGGCGTTGGATCAAGTCCGAGTTCGAAAAGATCTCCCGTTCGTGCGGCGGCTGTCTGGAGGTGTATTTCCAGCGTGAGGTGATTGCCGGCGGTCAGCGGCGGATCCCCGAGCCTACCGAGATCGTCAACGTCATCGCCATCCAGCGCGGCAGCTCCGAGCGAGATCGCTACGTCGTGATGAGCGGCGATATCGACTCCCGGGTGTCCGACCCTATGGACTCCACGTCAGATTCTCCCGGCGCCAACGACAACGCCAGCGGCATGGCCGGCACGTTGGAGGCCGCCCGTGTGCTCAGCGGTCACCGTTTCCCGGCATCCATCGTGTACGCCGGATTGTCCGGCGAGGAACAGGGATTGTTCGGCGGCCAGATCATGGCGGCGGCAGCGAAGCAGGATGGCTGGCAAATTCACGCGGTGCTGAACAACGACATGATCGGCAACATCGAAGGGATCAACGGCGTCATCGAGAATTCCACGGCCAGGGTGTTCTCGGAAGGGACCCGGGTGGTGGAGACCGAAGAAGAAGCGCGGCAGCGCCGTTACATGGGCGGCGAAGTAGATTCTGCATCTCGAAATCTTGCCCGCTACGTGGACGTGATGGCAGATCGCTATGTGCCGAACCTGGATGTGATGATGATCTATCGCCTGGATCGGTTCGGCCGCGGTGGCCACCATCGGCCGTTCAACGACGCGGGCTTTGCCGCTGTCCGAATCATGGAGACTAACGAAAACTATCATCGTCAGCATCAGGACCTGCGGGTTGAGGGTGGCATCGCCTACGGCGACGTGATCTCGGGAGTGGACTTCGACTATGCCGCCAGGCTCACCGCGTTGAATGCGGTGAGCCTGGCATCCATGGCCTGGGCGCCGGCGCCACCGGCTGCTGTTACCATCGAAGGAGCCGTGCAGCCGGACACCACCCTTGCGTGGGAAAAGAGCGTGGGTGCGGCGGGCTACAAGGTCTATTGGCGGCTGACCACGTCGCCGGTGTGGACGCACCATCGCTTCGTCGGTGATGTGCAGACCGCCACACTGGAAAGCCTGATCATCGACAACTACCTGTTCGGCGTCGCCAGCGTTTCTGCCGACGGCTTTGAAAGCCCGGTGGTGTTTCCGGGTCCTGCGGGTGCGTTTTAGGAGTTGTATGCGAACGCTTGTTACCACCCACCATCTCGAGCTGACCGAGCCTGGGCAGCTGAAACCGGCCAAGCCGTCCTCCGCTGCTTACCAGCTCGTGCAGGCCGAGGTGCCGAGCCCGGAGCTCAATCGCTTTCTGTATGCGAGCGTGGGTGCAGACTGGTGCTGGTACGAGCGGTTGAGCTGGCCGTATCAGCGGTGGCTGGATTATCTGAATCGCCCCGAGGTCGTAACCTGGGTTGCTTACGTGCAGGGCACGCCCGCCGGCTACTTCGAGCTGGAAAGCCAGGATGGCGGTTCGGAAGAGATCGCGTATTTCGGGTTGCTGCCGGGATTTATCGGCAAGGGTCTAGGCGGCGCGCTGCTGACCGACGCCATCAACACCGCCTGGGCTCGCGGGGCCAGGCGGGTGTGGCTGCACACCTGCTCGCTCGATCACCCCTCGGCATTGGACAACTACCAGGCTCGTGGCTTTCGCGTGTTCGACACCGTGCAGGACTACGAGGAGCTGCCGGATGAATCGCTGGAGCCGTGGCCGGGAGCTGGGGCGGTGCCTTCGGCTTAGCAGCGTCTAGGAAAGCGTCTTAAGCGGGACCGTGCCAAGCCCGAGATTATTCTGGTCCAGGATGCGATCCGCGCGATAGCTCGAGCGCACCAGCGGGCCCGACGCCACTTCCATGAAGCCCCGGGCCAACCCCCATTCGCGGTAGCGATCGAACTCATCGGGATGCACCCAGCGCGCTACCGGCAGGTGGTTGAGGGTGGGACGCAGATACTGGCCCAGGGTGAGGACGTCGACGCCGTGCGCGCGCAGGTCGTCCATGCTCTGCTCGATCTCGGTGTCTTCCTCACCAAGTCCGACCATCAGACTCGATTTGGTCAGCACGTCCGGGCGGCAGTGTTTGGCGTGCTCGAGCACCTTCAGCGTCTGCTTGTATCCGGCGCGCGGATCTCGGACCTCGTGGGTGAGGCGCTCCACGGTCTCCAGATTCTGAGCGAACACTTCGAGCCCCGAGTTCACCACTGTTTCCACGGCCGATTGCGAGCCGCTGAAGTCGGGTGTCAGGGCCTCAACCGCCGTGTTCGGGTTTACCGCCTTGATGGCGCGCACGCAGGCCGCGTAATGGGCGGCGCCGCCATCGGCAAGGTCGTCACGGTCTACGGAGGTGAGCACGATGTAGCGAAGATCCATGAGCCGCACCGATTCCGCTGCGTTGGCCGGCTCGTTGGCGTCGAGCCAGCCGCTCGGATTGCCGGTGTCCACAGCGCAGAATTTGCACGCGCGAGTACAGACCGCGCCCATCAGCATGATGGTGGCGGTGCCGTTGTTCCAGCATTCACCGATGTTCGGGCAGTGGGACTCTTCGCACACCGTCGCCAGCCGATGCTTGTTCACGGTTTCGCGCACGGCCTGGTACCGCTCGCCCCCGCCCAGGCGCACCCTCAGCCACGGCGGTTTGCGGCCAGTCTTTTCGCGTGGGGTCGCCCCAGGCGACTTGCCTTTGACTCCGTCCTTGATGGCGCTGAACCCTGTTGGGGTGCGAAACTTCTGCCCGCTCTTGATCGGGTTTTCCGTTGGTTTGCTCATGGTCGCGCATTGTACCCATAATGCGGTGAACAGGAGGGCGCAAGGGTAACAGGTATGGAAAAGACAGTTCTGATCACGGGGGCCGGCACCGGCTTTGGCAAGGGGGCAAGCCTGGCGTTGGCAGCGCGTGGCCATCGGGTTATTGCCACAACCGAAACCGACGCGCAGGCGGCGGCGCTGGCGGCCGAGGCGCCGCAACTCACGGTGGAGCGGCTGGACATCACCAGCAACGACGTGGACAAGGTGTCGCAGTGGGATGTGGACGTGCTCATCAACAACGCCGCCATGGGTCAGACTGGCCCCATGGCCGACGTTCCCATGGATCGAATGCGGAAGATCTTCGAGGTCAACGTCTTCGGAACGCTTGCAATCACCCAGAAGGTGCTCGCTGGCATGATCGCCAGAGGGGCCGGCAGAGTGATCGTGGTGTCGTCGGTCGGCGGGCTCAACGCATTCCCGACCTTTGGTCCCTATTGCATGACCAAGCACGCCCTCGAAGGCATGGGCAAGACCATGCGCCAGGAACTCGCGCCCCAGGGCATTGATGTCTGCATGATCAATCCGGGTCCCCACGGCACCGGCTTTAACGAATCCATGGCAGATACCATGTGGGAGTGGTTTGATGAGAGCTCGCTGCAGGCACCAAGCACCGAGATGTTCTCCACCATTCGCAAGGCGGCGACCACCGACCAGATGGATCCGGCCGCCGTGGTCGAGCGGCTGGTGGAACTCACCGAGGCTGAGACCACAACCGAGCACAACCTGGTGCCACCGGACGGCGACTCGCTGGAATTGAGTTGAGCACCGTGGCAGCGCCGCGCCCGGCGGTTACCCCGCGGGTGCGGTGGTTGTATGGCGTTGGCTCTGCCGCCTATGGCGTCAAGGACAACGGCTTCTCCTACTTTCTGCTGTTCTATTACAACCAGGTGCTCGATTTGCCCGGCGCCTATGCCGGGCTTGCGATACTCATCGCCATGCTGTTCGACGCCATCTCCGATCCGCTGGTCGGAGTCTGGTCGGACAACACCAGATCCCGGTGGGGGCGGCGCCATCCGTTCATGTACGGTGCCGCGCTGCCAGTCGCA
>Ga0224508_10004770_pt1 | contig 10993 bp, 8 predicted proteins | sample SF_Jan12_sed_USG_4_FD_170157 | JGI IMG/M metagenome (GOLD analysis project Ga0224508, IMG submission 170157) | Sediment microbial communities from San Francisco Bay, California, United States - SF_Jan12_sed_USGS_21 | ecosystem: Environmental > Aquatic > Marine > Sediment | place: USA: California... | reverse complement strand
CCGGCCCGTCGTGCCCGACGAGTAGAGCATCGCGGTGCCGAGCCGCTCGTCGGGGATCGGCGTGGTGGGGAAGCTGGCGAGCGCGCCGTCGTAGCTGCGGAAGGTCTCGTCGGCGTCGCCTTCGACGATCAGCGCCAGCTCGACCTTGGGGCACAGCTCGAGGGCCTCGCGTGCCACGTCGGCCTTGGCCGCCGAGGTGATCAGCACGCGCGCGTCGCAGTTGTCGATGAGGTAGGCGACCTCCTCGGCGTTGAGATAGGAGTTGATGCAGGTGTAGTAGAGCCCCGAGCGCTCGCCCGCCGCGCAGGCCTCGAAGTAGCGCGGGTGGTTCTCCATGAAGATCGCGTAGTGGTCGAGGCGCTCTAGACCCTGGGCGCGCAGCAGATGGGCGAGCTGGTTCGAGCGCGCCTCGAGCTCGGCGTAGGAGATCGTCTCGCCACTCGAGGCCATGATGATGGCGGTGCGGTCGGGGTGCTCGCGGGCGTGCTTCGCGGGATACACCGTACGCCTTCCTCTCGAGCTACTTCGGGGGCATCCGAATGCCGCCGTCCACGCGCAGCGTCTCGCCGTTCATGTAGTCGTTGGTGATGCACTCGGCGACCATCGAGGCCAGCTCCGAGGCCACGCCCAGCCGCTTGGGGAAGAGCACGTTGCGGCCCAGGTTGGCCTTGAACTGCTCCGAGCCCTCGCCCGATCCGTAGATGGGCGTGTCGATCAAGCCGGGCGCGATGGTGTTCACGCGAATGCCGATGGCCGAGAGGTCGCGCGCCACCGGCAGCGTGAGCCCCACCACGCCACCCTTCGAGGCCGAGTAGGCCGCCTGGCCGATCTGTCCGTCGAAGGCGGCCACCGAGGCGATGTTCACGATGGCGCCGCGCTGGCCGTCGGCGTCGCAGGGGTCCTGCTTCGACATGGCGGCGGCCGCCAGGCGCAGGCAGTTGAAGGTGCCCACCAGGTTCACGCGGATCACGAACTCGAACTGGTCGAGGGGGAAGGGCTCGCCTTCGCGGTTGACGGTGCGGTTGGCGTTGCCGAGCCCAGCGGCGTTGACCAGGGCGCGTAGCGGCCCCAGGCCCAGTGCGGCGTCGACGGCGGCCTGGGCCTGGCCGGCGTCGGCCACGTCGGTCTTGACGAACTCGCCCTTGAGGTCGGCGGCCACCGCCTTGCCCTTCTCTTCGTTCAGGTCCGCGATCACGGGCTTGGCCCCGAGCAGGGCCAGGCGCCGCGCGCTGGCCTCGCCGATCCCCGAGGCCCCGCCTGTCACCAACACCGATGCGCCGTCGAGCTCCAACTTGGCCGTCCTCCATTGCTTGGAGGGGGGAGGGTGAGTGCAACCACGGCCGCGCGCAAGCGAGGCGTTAGAATCGGGCGCAGCATGGGCAAGAGCGGTGTCTTCGCGGCGAGTCTCGGGTGGGCCCTGCTCTCGCTCGGTTGCCCGGGCGGCGGGGGAGGAGGCGGCGGAGTGCTGGTCTGCACCACCGAGGCGCCCGAGGCCGCGGCGCTGCGCTTCGCGCCCGCCTTCGGCGGCGAGAGCTTCCAGCGGCCGGTGGCACTGGTGCAGCACCCCGAGGACGCCGACCGCTTCTACGTCGTCGAGCTCGCGGGTCTCGTCTGGACCTTCCTGGCCTCGGACCCGGCCGACAGCCGCAGCCAAGCCGTCGACCTGAGCGACTTCGTGAACCTGCTCGTCGCGGGCGAGGGCGGGCTCTTCGCCATGGCCTTCGACCCCGACTTCGGCGCCAACGGCGAGGTCTTCTTCTCCTACACCGAGGGCGAGGTGGACGACTTCGACTCGGTGCTCGGCCGCTTCGTCTCGGACGACGGCGGCCTGAGCTTCGCGCCCGCCGAGCCCGGTCCCACCGTGCTCGCGCTGCCCCAGCCTCGCGCCAACCACAACGGCGGCGACCTCGACTTCGGTCCCGACGGCTATCTCTATTGGGCCGTGGGCGACGGCGGCGGAGCCGGCGACCCCTTCGAGAACGGCCAGGACACGGGCACCCTGCTCGGCGCGATCCTGCGCCTCGACGTCTCCACCACGCCGCCGGGCATTCCCCCCGACAATCCCTTCGTCGGCTCTGCGGCGGCCGACGAGATCTTCGCCTTCGGGCTGCGCAACCCCTGGCGCATGAGCTTCGACCGCGACACCGGCGAGCTGTGGGCCGGCGACGTCGGTCAGGACACACAGGAAGAGGTGGACGTGATCGTGTCCGGCGGCAACTACGGCTGGGACTGCCGCGAGGGCTTCGAGCGCTTCGAGGTCGACGCGAGCTGCCAGCCCGCCCCGATCCGGCCCGAGTTCGCCCACCGCCAACCGGCCTTCCGCTCGATCACCGGCGGGCACGTGTATCGCGGCGACGCCCTGCCCGAGCTCGAAGGCGCCTACGTCTACGGCGACTTCGTCACCGGCCAGGTGTGCGCCTACTTCGACTCGGGGCCGCGCCGCTCGGTCTCCCTCGACCCGCCGGCGAATCTGTCGGCGGTGGCCTTCGCCGAAGACCGCGACGGCGAGCTCTATGTGCTCGATCTGAACGGCAGCCCCTCGATTTTCGCGATCGAGCCGGCGCCCTGACCTCGACGGGCTCGAGCCCCGCGAGATCGCGCGCCCCGCGGGAGGGCTTGCCCGCACCGGCGGTCTCTGGTTAGCTGACACAGCGTCAGATTCGAACCTCGAGGTGTCCCGTGCCCGAAGAGCGCCCCTACATCGTCATCACCGCCGACACCCACGCGGGCGCCCCGATCGACACCTACCGCGACTATCTCGAGGCGAAGCACCGCGAGGACTTCGACGCTTGGCGCAGCGCCTACAAGAACCCGAGCAAGAAGCACCTCGGCAAGAAGAAGACCAAGAACTGGGACTCGGCCGAGCGTCGCAGCGACCTCGAGAGCGACGGCGTCTGCGCCGAGGTGATCTTCCCCAACACGGTGCCGCCCTTCTACGAGAAGGCTTATCACGTCTCGCCGCTGCCCAACCCCTCGCAGTACGAGCGCTGGCTGGCGGGCACCCGCGCCCACAACCGCTGGCTGGCCGACTTCTGCGCCGAGGAGCCCCACCGCCGCGCCGGCATCGGCCTGATCCAGCTGAACGACCTCGACGCCGCCATCGAAGACGTGCAGTGGATCGCCGAGCACGGCCTCACCGGCGGCGTACTGTTGCCGCTGCCCGCCCTCGACGACGTGCACCTCCCCCAGCTCGACGATCCCCACTACGACCGTCTCTGGGCCGCGATCCAGGATTGCGACCTGGTGGTCAACCAACACTCGGGTCAGGGCTCGCCCCACTACAGCGATTCGGCCGGGGGCCAGATGCTGTGGGTGATGGAGATGGCCTTCTTCGTGCAGCGCGGCTACTGCCAGCTGATCCTGGGTGGCGTCTTCGAGCGCTTCCCGAAGCTCCGGTTCATTCTCACCGAGAGCGGCTGCGCCTGGGCGCCGGGCCTGCTCAAGCGCATGGACGGCGTCCACCTGGGCATGAAGGCCGGCATGATGGGCGAGGTGGACATGTCGAAGGGCGAGCCCTTGAAGGAGACGCCCAGCTTCTACGCCCGTCGCAACTGCTGGTACGGCGCCAGCTTCCCCAGCGTGGCCGACGTCAAGGGCCGCGACTTCGTCGGTCTCGACCGGATCCTGTGGGGCAACGACTATCCCCACTACGAGGGCTGCTACCCCTACTCGCGCGAGAACATGCGCTTCGCCTTCTCGGAGCTCGAGGAGAAGGAGGTGCGCATGATGCTGGGCGAGAACGCCGCCGCCCTCTACGGCTTCGACCTCGAGAAGCTGCGGCCCATCGCCGAGCGCCTGGGCATCACACCCGAGCTGGTGCGCGAGCCGCTCACCGAGATCCCGGCCGACTCGACCTGCCTGACCTTCCAGCAGGCCCGCTTCGGCGCGGCGGCGTAGTCAGCTCGACTTCGCTCGCCTTCGGCTCGCTGCGCGCCCTTCGGGCTTGCGGGCTTAGTTCAACGGCGGCAGCTCGCCTAGCTGCACGTCGACGTCGCGGCTGCGACCGCCGCGCTCGTAGGTGACGCGCACCGTGTCGCCGGGCTCGTGGTCGTCGAGCAGGTCGATCAGGTCGATCAGGTGAAGCACGGGCTCGCCCTGGATGTGGGTGATGATGTCCATCTCGACGGGGTTGCCCAGGGCATCGATCCGGATCGAGCGCATGCCGACCCGCTCGGCCGGCGAGTCGGGGAAGACCTCTCCCACGATCACGCCGATCACCCCGAGGCGCTCGGCCACGTTGTCGGGCAGCACCTGCACGCCCAGACCCGCCCACTTGACGTGGCCGTGCTCGATCAGCTGCGGAACCAGGCGCGCCACCGTCGAGGCCGGCACCGCGAAGCCGACGCCGGTGCCGGCGTTGCCGCTGCGGAAGATCGCCGTGGTCACCCCGATCACGCGACCGCGCGAGTCGAGCAGGGGGCCGCCGGAGTTGCCCGGGTTGATCGAGGCGTCGGTCTGGATCACGTCTTCGATGCGCGTGCCCGCCAGTGAGTTCATCTCGCGGCCCAGGGCGCTGATCACGCCCGTGGTGAGCGAGGTGTCGAGGCCGAAGGGGTTGCCGATGGCCAGCACCTTCTGGCCCACCACCAGGCGTCCCGAGTCGGCCAGCTCCACCGGCGGCGGGGCGGGCCGGGCGTCGACCCGCAGCACCGCCAGGTCCTTGCGCGGCGCCACCCCGACCAGCTCGGCGGGGTGGAAGGTGCCGTCGGCCAGGGTCACCACGAAGCTCTTGCGCCCGTTGACCACGTGGAAGTTGGTGACGATGTGGCCCTGCTCGTCCCAGACGAAGCCCGAGCCCACGCCCTGGGGCACTTCGTGGCGCTCGAGCAGCAGTCGTCCGCGGGGCACGTCCTCGCCCGACACGAACACCACCGACGGCGAGACGCGGCGGAAGACCTCGATGGTGTTGCGCTCCGAGGGCAGCAGCGCGTCGAGGTCGGGGGGCGGGGGCGGTGTGGGCCGCAGCACGGCGGGGCGAGCCGGTCGCGTCGGCTCGGCCGCGTCGCCGCAGGCGGCGAGCGCGCAGACGGCGCAGAGCAGAGCCAGATGGCTTCGAGACAAGGTGGAACTCCCGAGGGGGTTCCCGAGGGTAGCGCTGCGGCACGTGCAGGCGGCATGTTTGGCACGTGGACATGCTCGCCCTGCGCATCGAATCCTCCGGCGCCCCCCTGGCGCCGGTGCGCGTGCCGGTGCCCGAGCCGGGCCCGGGAGAGCTGCGCATCGAGGTGGCGGCCTGCGGCGTCTGCCGCACCGACCTGCACCTGCTCGACGGCGAGCTGCCGCAGGCCCGCTATCCGCGGGTGCCGGGGCATCAGATCGTGGGTCGCGTCGATGCGCTGGGGGAGGGCGCAGAGGGCTTCTCGCCCGGAGACCGCGTGGGGGTGGCGTGGTTGGCCAGCGCCTGCGGGCGCTGCCGCTTCTGTCGAGAAGGCCGCGAGAACCTCTGCGTCGAGGCCCGCTTCACCGGCTGTCACCGCGACGGCGGCTTTGCCGAGTACGCCGTGGCCGACGCGCGCTTCTGTCTGGCGCTGCCCGACGCGGCCGGCGACGCTGCCGAGCTGGCGCCCTGGCTCTGCGCCGGGGCGATCGGCTACCGCTGCCTGCGCGCCGCCGGCGATCCCGAGCGCCTGGGTCTCTACGGCTTCGGCGCCGCGGCCCATCTGCTCGCCCAGCTCGCCCGCTCCGAGGGCCGGCGGGTCTTTGCCTTCACCCGCCCGGGCGATCTCGAGGCCCAGCGCTTCGCCCGCGAGCTCGGCGCCGAGTGGGCCGGCGGCTCCGACGAGCGTCCCGACGAGGCCCTCGATGCCGCCATCCTCTTCGCGCCGGTGGGGGCGCTGGTGCCCGCTGCGCTGGCGGCGGTGGGCCCGGGCGGCACGGTGGTCTGCGGCGGCATCCACATGAGTGACGTGCCGGGCTTTCCCTACCGGTTGCTCTGGGAGGAGCGCACTCTGCGCTCGGTGGCGAACCTCACGCGCCGCGACGCACGCGAGGTGCTGGCTCTCGCGGCGAAGCTCCCGGCGCGGGCGCGGGTCGAGCGCTTCCCCCTCGCGGCGGGCGCCGAGGCCCTCGAGCGGCTGCGGCGCGGCGCGCTGAGCGGTGCCGCGGTGCTGGAGACCGAGCGCTGAAGCCCCTTTCAGAACGCGGTTTGCAGCCGGAGTTGCGTGTGTCGGTCGAGGTGCTTCCCGTCGACGGTGGACAGTAGTAACCTCTGCCCCGCCCGACCCCCTTGTTCTCCGCCTCGGGCGCCGGAGACTTCATGAATCCCCCTCTGACTCCCGCCCAGCGGGAGCGCATCGACAACACCATCCGGTTTCTGTCCGTCGACGCCGTGCAGCGCGCGAAGTCGGGGCACCCGGGCGCGCCCATGGGGCTGGCGCGCCAGACCTTTCAGCTCTGGGACGCGCACCTGCGCTTCGACCCGAGCGATCCGGCCTGGCCGCTGCGCGACCGCTTCGTGCTCTCGAACGGCCACGCCTCGATGCTGCTCTACGCGCTGCTCCACCTCTACGGCTACGACCTCAGCCTCGACGATGTCGCCGCTTTCCGACAGCTCCACTCCAAGACGCCGGGCCACCCCGAGTACGGCGACACGCCTGGGGTCGAGGTGACCACCGGGCCGCTGGGCCAGGGCTTCGCCCACGGTGTCGGCATGGCGCTGGCCGCGCGTGCCACCCGCGACCGCTTCCCCGGCGAGGGCGGTCCCGGCAACCACTTCGTCTACGGCATCGTCAGCGACGGCGACCTCATGGAGGGTATTTCCTCCGAGGCGGGCTCGCTGGCCGGCCACTGGCGGCTGGGCAACCTGATCTACCTCTACGACGACAACGAGATCACCATCGACGGCCCCACTTCGTTGTGCTTCAGCGAGGACGTGCCGCGCCGCTTCGACGCCCACGGATGGCACGTGCAGGAGCTGGACGGCGACGACGTCGAGGGGCTCGACGCCGCGCTGCAGGCCGCCCGCGCCGAGACCGAGCACCCCTCGCTGGTGTGCACGCGCACCGTGATCGGGCGCGGCAGCGCGGTGGCCGGAAGCTCCAAGGCCCACGGCGCCCCGCTCGGGCCCGACAACATCGCCGCCGCCAAGCAGGACGCGGGCTGGCCCGCCGAGCCCGACCTGCTGGTGCCCGACGACGTGCGCGCCTTCTTTTCCGAGCGCATCGCAGCCAAGCGCGCCGCCCGCGAGGAGCGCGACGCCAAGCTCGAGAGCTGGCGCCAGTCCGCTCCCGAGGTGGCAAGCGCCTGGGACGCCGCGCGCCGCGGCGCCCTGCCCGAAGACCTCGACGCGCTTCTCTCCGACGGCCTCGCCGACAAGGCCGACGCCACCCGCAACCACGGCAAGGTCGTGCTCGAGCGCCTGGCCGAGGCGGCGCCCTATCTGATCGGCGGCTCGGCCGACCTGGCCGGCTCCAACGCGCCGCCCATCTTGAAAGGGCGTGGCACCGTGGCCGCTCCCGAGGACGGCGCGGGCTTCTACGCGGGCACCAACGTCCACTTCGGGGTGCGCGAGCACTCCATGGCGGCGATCACCAACGGCATCGCCCTCGACGGAACGCTGCGCGCCTACTGCGGCAGCTTTCTCCAGTTCAGCGACTACGCGCGGCCGGCGATCCGGCTGGCCGCCCTGATGGGCGTGCCCGCGATCTACGTCTTCACCCACGACAGCATCTACCTGGGCGAGGACGGTCCCACCCACCAGCCGGTGGAGCACCTGGACGCGCTGCGCGCGATCCCCAACCTGCCGGTGTTCCGCCCGGCCGACGGGCTCGAGACCGCTGCGGCCTGGGCCTTCGCCGCGCGCCACGAGAGCGGCCCGGTGCTGATGGCGCTCACCCGCCAGAAGCTGCCGCCCCTCGAGCGGCCCAGCGGTTTCCAGCTCTCGGACGTGGCGCGGGGCGGCTACGCGGTGGTCGAAGAGGCCCAGCCCAAGGTGGTGATCGTCGCCAGCGGCTCCGAGGTCTCGCTGGCCTGCGACACCGCCGAGAAGCTGCGGGCCGAGAAGGTGCCGGCGCGGGTGGTCACGCTGCCCTGCCTCGAGCTCTTCCTCGAGCAGCCGCGGGCCTGGCGCGAGGCGCTGATCCCGGCCGAGGGCGTGCCGGTGGTCGCCGTCGAGGCGGCGCGGGGCCAGAGCCTGCACCAGCTCACCGGCTCGCGGGGCCTGGTCTGCGGCATCGACCGCTTCGGGGCCTCGGCGCCCTGCGCCGACCTGGCCGAGTTCTTCGGATTCACGCCGGATCGTCTTTTCGCTCGCATTCTCGAGCACTTACAGGAGCTCGAGGCGTAGGGCTTCGCCCACTGTGCCGAGCTCGCGAACACGTCGATGAAACAAGGGACCGACAGGCGCTCCGCCGGGGCGCGACATCGAGGGGGTGAGAAGTGATGCCGATTTCAGGAGTGGCGCTGCTGGGGGCCGTCGGGCTGACCCTGCTGGTGGGTTCCTGGCTCGTGGTCTCGTTCTCCGAGCCGGGGCCGCGGCGGGTGGTGGTCGAGTGGATCGGCGCCTGCGGCATGTACACGGCCCTGCTGGCCCTGTTCGTCAATCTCTCGCTGCGCGCGCAGGAGTCGGGGAGCACGCCGGCCCTGCTGGCCTTCGGCTTCCTGGTGGCGCTGTTCGGCAGCGGCCTCGTGGTGAGCCTGGTGCAGGGCCTGTTCGCCCTGCGCGGCCCGGCCCGGGCCCATTCGAGCGCCACGCACTAGCTCCGGCCCGGGCCCATTCCAGCGCCACCCCCTAGCCGCCGCCGTGAAGGGGTAGACTGGCGCGGCAATGCTCCGCGCGCTGGCGTTCCCCTTGTTGCTGCTCTTCGCCGCTCCCGCTCTGGGAGGCGGCCTGTTCGCTGCGGGCCGCGACAGCCGCTCGCTGGTCGAGTACGACTCGACCAGCGGGGCCCTGATAGGGGTCTTCGCCGACACCACCGACGACGGCTTCCAGAACCCGGGCGGCATCGCGCTGCGCCCCAGCGACGGGGTGCTCTACGCCACCAGCCGCTCCAGCGGCGAGATCTGGAGCTACGACACCCCCACCGGGGACGTGCTGACCCCGGCCGTCGCCAGCGGCCTGTTCCGGCCCGGCGGCTGTGACTTCGATGCCGCCGGGAGCTTTCTCTACTTCTCCGACTCGGACACCGTCGATTCGCTGAGCTCCGACGCCGTGGGCCGACTCGAGATCGCCACCGGCAACGTCACCCAGGTGGGCAAGACCTCGAACGCCGAGTTCGACGGCATCGCGGTGAGCGGGAGCTTCGTGTTCGCCAGCGACTCCGACGGCGACCGCATCGTGCGCTTCCCCGTCGCGGGCGGGCCGGGCAGCACGGTGATCAACTCGGGCCTCTCGGAGCCGCGCGGCCTGGTCTTCTCGTCGGCCACGCGGCTGCTGGTGGCCGACGCCGGCACGGATCGCGTGCTCGAGTACGAGGACGTGGGCGGCAGCTGGGTCTTCGACCGCGTGGTGCTCGCCGCCGGCGCCGGGGTCGGCGAGCCCTGCGGGCTGGCGATCGCGCCCGACACCACCCTCACCGTCACGGGCTGCGCGACCGACGACGTGGTGAAGGTCGACCTCGGCACCCTGACCGTGCAGACCCTGGTGGCGGCCGGCACCGCTGGGCTGGCGGCGCCCAAGGACGCCGCCTGGTCGGGCACCACGCTCCTGGCGGCGACCGCCGTGGCCAATGCGGTGATCTACTTCGACGTGGCGGGAGCGCCGACGGGCGTCAGGGCGCGCGGCGTCAGCACCGACCTCGACGCGGGCTTCGGCTTCGCCGACGACGGCACGACCCTCGCCGTGGCCAGCACCTCCGACGGCGACGTGGTCGAGTACGACGCCGACACCGGGGTGCTGCTGCGCACGCTGAACTCGGTCTGCTTCCTGCCCACCGACGTCACCTACGGCCCGGCCGGCGACTTCTACGTGTCCTGCATCGGCGGCAACGAGGTGGTGCGCGTCTCGGCGGCCACGGGCGCGGTGCTCGGCGCCTTCGCCCAGGGCGGGGGCATGGTTGCGCCGCGCAGCCTGGCCTTCGGTCCCAACGGCAACCTCTTCGTGTCGAGCGCCAGCGGCGAGGTGATCGAGTTCGACGGCACCACCGGCAGCTACGTGGGCGACTTCGTGGACACCACTGGCAACGGCGGCGGCGCCGTCGATCCCCAGGGCTTCCGCTTCGACGGCGGCACCTTCTATCTCGCCTCGGAGTTCACCGACGAGGTGAAGAGCTTCGACGCGAGCAGCGGCGCCTTCCTCTCGACGCTGGTCTCCGGCGGCGGGCTCGACGCGCCCACCGGCCTCGACCTGGGCCCGGGTGGCGACCTCTACGTGGCCAGCTCCGGCGACGACTCGGTGCGTCGCTACGACGCCACCACCGGTGCGCTCGTCGGGGTCTTCGTGGCGCCGGGCAGCGGAGGCCTGGACACCCCGGTGGACCTCGCCTTCCGGCCCCTGCCCGAGGCGGGCCGGCTCGCGGGCCTGGCCGCCGGCGCGCTGTGGGCGGCCTGGCTCGGCCGCTCCAGGCGACGCGCGCGATGAGCGGGCGCGGGGTCGCCATGACGGCCGGCGTCGCGTTGGTGGCGCTGGCGGTGTTGTGGTGGACGCTGCGTCCGCCGCCCGAGCCGAAGGTGATCGAGCCGGGCACGCCCATCCCCGACGGGGAGACGGTGAAGCTGCGCTTCGAAGACGAGGATTGGACGCTGTCGAAACGCGAGACCACCCGCGAGGAGAGCCTGAGCGAGAGCGAGCGGCGCCTGCCCGAGCCCGAGCCGGTCGAGGAGGGAAGGCCCGTCGACGAGTCGGCCCGCGCCCTCGACAGCCAGGCCCGCGACTCCTGGCGGTCCGGCGATCTCCGCGAGGCGCTTGCGCTCTTCGAGCAGGCGGTGGAGGCCGACCCCGACGACTGGGTGCCCCGGGCCCACCTGGGACGCCTGCTCGCCCACGGCCAGGAGCTCGCCGCGGCCCGCGAGCACCTGGAGCGCGCGGCGGCCCTGGCGCCCGAGGATCCCCAGCGCT
>Ga0224508_10004769_pt1 | contig 10994 bp, 9 predicted proteins | sample SF_Jan12_sed_USG_4_FD_170157 | JGI IMG/M metagenome (GOLD analysis project Ga0224508, IMG submission 170157) | Sediment microbial communities from San Francisco Bay, California, United States - SF_Jan12_sed_USGS_21 | ecosystem: Environmental > Aquatic > Marine > Sediment | place: USA: California... | reverse complement strand
CTTCAGGCAGCCCAATGACAAAGACGGTTGCTCACCCTTATATGAGTGGACTTGACCCGTTTTCGTGGACACCCGATCAGTTGGGAGAAAGGAGTCCAGAAAAGTGCTCCCGCCGCTCGCCGAAAGCGACGGCTGAGGTCCTTCGTTAAAGGTCCGCCGTCGTCGAAACCGGTTGTCAGTCGATCCGCTTGCCCAGGCGTCCGGCCAGGTCCTGGATGTACTGCCAGGCGACGCGGCCAGAACGGCCGCCACGGGTGATCGACCACTCCTTGGCCTCGGCGCGCAGTGCCTCGGGCGGCAGTTCGAGACCGTAGTATCCGGCATAGCCCTCGACGATGGCGAAATAGGTGTCCTGGTCGCAGTTGTGGAAGCCGAGCCACAGGCCAAAGCGGTCCGACAGACTGACCTTCTCCTCGACCGCTTCGGAGGTGTGGATCGCGGTCGAGCGCTCATTCTCGATCATGTCGCGCGGCATCAGGTGGCGCCGGTTCGAGGTGGCGTAGAAGATCACGTTCGAGGGCCGGCCCTCGATGCCCCCTTCAAGCACGGCCTTGAGCGACTTGTAGCTGGTGTCCGAGGTATCGAAGCTGAGGTCGTCGCAAAACAGGATGCAGCCGCGCGCCTCGCCGCGCAGGCCCTGCAGCAGGCGGGGCAGCGACGGGATGTCCTCGCGGTGGATCTCGACCAGGGCGAGGCTCGGGTGCCCATTTGCCGCGGCGTCGTCGTTGACCTGGGCGTGCACGGCCTTGACCAGCGAGGACTTGCCCATGCCGCGCGCGCCCCAGAGCAGCGCATTGTTGGCCGGCAGGCCGCGCGCGAAGCGCAAGGTGTTGTCGAGCAGGATCTCGCGCTGGCGTTCGACGCCCTGGAGCAGGATGAGGTCGACCCGGTTGACCTTCTCGACCGGTTCCAGCACGTCCCTGTCGGCCTGCCAGATGAAGGCCTCGGCACTCTCCAGTGGGGCGGAGGCCGGCGCCGCCGGCGCCAGTCTTTCCAGCGCGTCGGCGATGCGCTCGAGAAGCCGCGGCAGGTCGTTGGTCGAACGTTTGGTCATGGCGGTCCCGGTCGCTCCTGCGCGACCCGGAGGGCCGCGGACGGGCGCCGAGCCTAGCCAGCGCCCACCACGGCGTCAATCTGGACTGGCATCTTGTAAAGACCGGAGCAATCGGCGAGCCTTTGTGATATCCGCGTCTCCGGACCGGGGGACGGCGTCCCTGACCCGGCCGGGAGATCTGCGGTGATGCGCTGGGATCGGATCATGCTCAACAGTGCGCGACCTCTTGATGTAGTCCATTTCGCCGCCCTCGCGTTGATGGGCGCCGGAAGCGTGGTGGTTTGGAACCTCGCGGCCCAGGCCCGCTGGTTTCTGATGGTCGATCTTCTGCTGATGGTGGTCCTGGCCGGCCTCGTGGCGGGCCCGCTTTCCAGGTGCGGTCCGGCGACGGCGGCGACGGTCCGAATGGTCGTCTCGATCGTTCTGATTGCGACCCTTTTTGCCCAAATGTCGGTGATTGTCCCCAACCTGCACCCACTCACCTACGACGCTGAGCTGCTGCGGATCGACAAGGAGTTGCTGGGTTTCGATCCGAACAGCTCTATTGATTTCCTGCATAACCGGATTCTTACGGATCTGTTTGCCATCGGTTATTTCAGTTTCTATTTCATACCGATCGCGTTCTTCGTCGTATTGTACCGGGCAAGATCGTTCGAGTGGATCGAACGGGCGAACCTGGCCGTTATCACCGGCTTCTACGTCTCTTTCCTGGGCAACGCGATCTTTCCGGCGCTGTCGCCGTTCCGTTACGTCGAAGCCGAAACCCAACTGGCCGGCTTGTGGTTCTACGACCACCTCCATTACGCGGTCGACACGCTGGAGCCGCACAAGTTCAGCGCCTTTCCGAGCGGTCATATCCTGGTGGCTTCGATCGTGGTCATTCTCGCCGCCAAGTGGCGGCGCGATGTGCTCCCCTATTTTCTCTTCTGGGGCGCCGTACTTTGGCTGGGAACGATCTATCTGCGCTACCACTACCTGATCGACACCCTCGTCTCCATTGGCCTCGCTCCCTTGTGCGTCTGGGCCGCCCAGCTGGTCCCGGCACGCCTTTGCGGGCCGGCGAGGCAAGGGGGTTGAGAGGCGCAACAGGGCCGTTACGGCCGACTTCGCCGCGGGCCTCGGACGACGTTGCAATTCGCGGGCGGGCGGGTATAGTCCGCCGGTCCGAGCCGCCGAGAAGGGAAGGGGTCCTAGATGTTCATTTCGCCGGCCTACGCGCAGGCCCTTGGGGGCGACGGCGCCTCGACCATGACCTCGCTTCTGCCGCTGGTCCTGATCTTCGTCGTCTTCTACCTGCTGCTGATCCGTCCGCAGCAGAAGAAGATGAAGCAGCACAGGGACATGGTGGCGGCGCTCAGGCGCGGCGATCGGGTGGTGACCGGTGGCGGCTTGGTCGGGACCGTGACCAAAGTGGTCAGCGACACCGAGCTTCAGGTCGAAGTCGCCGAAGGGGTCAAGGTCCGGGTCGTGCGCGCGACCATCAGCGAGGTTCTGGCCAAGACGGAGCCGGGTAAGGACAAGGGCGAAAAAGGCCAGACCAAGACCGCCGAGCCGGCCAACGACAGTGGCAAGGGCGGCGGCCTGGCCGGTGGCCTGGGCAGGCTGTTGGGCGGCGGCAGGAAGAGCTGAGTTCTCTAGTGTACGATTTCTCCACCCCCCCGTCATAGCTACCGGCGCCGATCCCGATGGTCCAAATCCCAAGGTGGCAGGTCGTTCTTGTCCTGGTGCTGCTGCTCAGCGGCCTAGTTTTTGCGGCCCCGAACCTGATCGACCGCCAAACCGCGGAAGGCCTCCCGGACTGGCTGCCGCACAAGCAGATCAGCCTCGGCCTGGATCTGCGCGGCGGGTCCTATCTGCTGCTCGAGGCCCAGCTCGAGTCCGTGGAGCAGGAGCATTTCGACAACCTGGTCGACAGCCTGCGCCGGGAACTGCGCAAGGCGAAGATCGGGAACTCCGACCTTCGAACCGGACCCAAGGGGGTGTCCTTCAAGCTGCGCGATCCGGCAACGGCGGCCCGGGCACGTGAGATCATCGGCGACCTGACCAACGAGTTCCTGGTCTCCGTATCCGGCGACGGGGCGGTCGAGCTCGAGTTCACCGAGCTGGCCAGCGCCCAGCTCCGCAACAACGTGATGGACCAGACCCGGGAGATCCTCGGGATCCGGATCGACGAGACCGGCGTGCGCGAGCCGACCATCCAGCGCCAGGGCCAGGAGCGTATCCTGATCCAGCTGCCCGGCGTGGACGATCCCGAGCGCATGAAGGAGATCCTCGGCAAGACGGCCAAGCTGACCTTCCGCTTCGTCTCGGAGAACGTGACCCCCGGCATCGACCCGACGCCGCGCGGCGCCGAGGTGGTGCCGTCGAACGAGACGGACGCCGAGGGCAATCCGACCGGCGCCTATGTGGTGCGCAAGCGGGTGATGGTCAGCGGCGAGAGCCTCGTCGACGCCCAGGCGACCTTCCAGGACGGCGCGCCGGTGGTCAGCTTCCGCTTCGATTCGGTCGGCGCCCGGCGCTTCGCGCGGGCGACCCAAGAGAACGTCGGACGGCTCTTCGCCATCGTGCTCGACGGCAAGGTGATCAGCGCGCCGGTGATCCGCGAGCCGATTCTGGGCGGCAGCGGGATCATCACCGGCCAGTTCACCGTCCAGGAGGTCCAGGACCTGGCCTTGCTGCTGCGCGCCGGCGCGCTGCCGGCTCCGCTGGTCATCCTCGAGGAACGGACCGTCGGTCCCGGCCTGGGCGCGGACTCGATCCGCGCGGGCGAGATCGCCAGCGTGCTCGGTCTGATCTTCGTCGTGATCTTCATGGCGCTCACCTATGGTCTGTTCGGGGTGATCGCGGACATCGCGCTGATCGCCAACCTGGTGCTGATCGCCGCCGCGCTGTCCGGCCTGCAGGCGACGCTGACGCTCCCGGGCATCGCCGGCATCGTGCTCACGATCGGCATGGCGGTGGACGCCAACGTGCTGATCTTCGAGCGTATCCGCGAGGAGATGCGCCTGGGACGCGGCCCGGTCACGGCCATCGACGTCGGCTACCGGCGGGCCATGACCACGATCGTCGACTCGAACCTGACCACCCTGATCGCCGCAGTCCTGCTGTTCTTCTTCGGGACCGGCCCGGTCAAGGGCTTCGCCGTGACGCTGATGTTCGGCATCATTACCTCGCTGTTCACGGCGATCATGGTGACCCGCCTGATCATCGTGGCTTGGCTGCGCCGCCGCCGGCCGCAGACTTTGCCGATCTGAGGGGGCGGCCATGGCCTTGATCCGACTCCTTCCGATCGAACCGCGCTTCGAGTTCATGGCGCGGCGAAAGCTCTTCATGATCTTCTCGATCGTCCTCGTCGCCGCCTCGATCGCGCTGTTCTTCGGGCGCGGGCTCAACTTCGGCGTGGACTTCCGCGGCGGCATCCTGATCGAGGTTCGCACCGAGGGGCCGGCCGACCTGTCGGACCTGCGCGGACGGCTGGGTGGCCTGGGCCTGGGCGAGGTCACCCTGCAGACCTTCGGCGAGCCCGACGACGTGCTGATCAACATCGAACGCCAGGAGGGCGACGAGGCGGCCCAAGCGGCGGCCATCACGGCGGTCAAGGAGGCCCTCGGCGCGCAGGTCGCGGACTATCGGCGGACCGAGTTCGTCGGCCCCAAGGTCGGCGGCGAGTTGAAGCAGGCCGGGCTGCTCGCCACGGTCCTGTCGCTGCTCGGCATCGCGTTCTACATCTGGTTCCGCTTCGAGTGGCAGTTCTCCCTGGCGGCCCTGATCGCCCTGGCGCACGACGTGGTCACGACGATCGGCTTCTACGCGCTGACCCAGGTCGAGTTCAACCTGGCGACCCTGGCGGCAGTGCTGACCATCGCCGGCTATTCGATCAACGACACCGTGGTGCTGTTCGACCGGGTGCGCGAGACCCTGCGCAAGTACAAGAAGCGCACCATGCACGACGTGCTCGACATGGCGATCAACCGCACCCTGACACGCACGATGCTGACCAGCCTGACCACGCTGCTGGCCCTGATCGCGCTGTTCGTGTTCGGCGGCCAAGTGATCCGCGGCTTCACCATGGGCCTGATCTGGGGCGTGGTGATCGGCACCTACTCGTCGATCGGGCTCGCCGTGCCGCTGCTGTCCAGGTTCCAGCTGCGCCCGCAGGCTCTCGCGGTCGAAGAAGAGGGCGCCTGAGCCGGAGTCGGCAAATGACCGACGTCACGCCTGAGATTCCCGCCGACCGTCAGCTCGTCGAAGCTTACGGCGACGGCGGCTTCAAGGTCAGCGGTATGGCCTATCGGGGCTCGATCCTGGTATTGCCCGAGCGCACGCTGGGCTGGCCGGTCGCCGACATCGGGGAGCTGACGCTGGAGAGTCTGGAGCCGATCCTGGCCGAGGGCAGCGCGATCGAATTGCTACTGCTCGGGTGTGGCCCCCGCCTGGCTTTCATAGCGCCCGACCTGCGCCAGCAAGTGCGCGCCGCCGGGCCCGTGCTCGAGCCCATGGACACTGGGGCGGCCTGCCGCACCTACCACGTCCTCCTGGCCGAGGGGCGCCGTGTCGCCGCCGCCCTGATCGCGGTCGAGTGACCCGGGGGAAAGGAAGAGGGGGCCGCATGGGCCCCCTCTCGAGTCCGGCTCGTCGTCCGGCTCAGTACAGGTTCTGCGCCGAGACCATGGAGAACAGCATGGGAAACGACAGCAGGGTGTTGGTGCGCGAGAACAGCATCGCGGTGCGCGCCGACTTGGCCTTGGTGTCGGCGTCGGCTTCTACGATGCCGAGCGCCCTCTGCTGGTTCGGCCAGATCACGAACCAGACGTTGGCCCACATGATCGTGCCCAGCCACATGCCGATGCCGATCGCCCAGTTCTTGGGAACTCCGCCGGTGAAGAAGGTGTCGAGGGTGACCGCGCCCCAGAAGTAGCCGTTGATCAACGCCAGGATCACGCCGGTGACGATGGTCGCCATGGCGCCCCAGCGGAACCACCACAGCGCGGCCGGCGCGATCACCTTGCCGATGGCCGGCTTCTGCTCGTCCGGGATCTTCGCCATGTTGGGGATCTGCACGAAGTTGAAGTACCAGAGCAGGCCGATCCACATGACGCCGGAGAGCACGTGCAGCCAGCGCAGGAAGAACGCCCCGAAGGTCCAGCCGTCGTAACCTTGTGCGTAATAGAGGAAGAACAGCAACGCCGAGAGCACCAAGCCCCAGACGACGGTGTACCTCAGGTTTGTCAGGATGCCAGACATGTTTCGCCCTCTTCGATTGATTTCCGTCCTCAAGAGACACACGCGCCGCGCCCGCTGCCGGGGCGGTCATTCGTGTCGAGATCGAGTCGCAACGACGATTATGGAATGCGGCACACCGCTTGCCAAGCAGGATACGCTTGCCGGATCGCGTGTCACTTGCGATCTAGGGGTATGGCCGAGTCCTCCTCGCTTTCATATTGCGCCCGCCAGGTGCGGCGCCACGACCGCGACCGCTATCTGACCTGTCTCTTCGCGCCGGCGGGCCGCCGCGAGGGCCTCTTCGCGCTCTACGCCTTCAACCTCGAGGTCGCCAGGACCGCCGAGGTGGTCAGCGAGGCCATGCTGGGGCGTATCCGCCTGCAGTGGTGGCGCGACGCCCTGGAGGAGATCCACGCCGGCCGGCCGCGGCGTCACGAGGTGATCGAGCCGCTGGCCAGGGCCGTCCAGGCTCACGGCCTCACGCGCGAGCACTTCGCGCGCCTGATCGACGCCCGGGAGCTCGACCTGGAGAAGGAGGCGCCGGACACCCTCGCCCGGCTAGAGGACTACGCCGAGGCCACCTCGGCCGGCCTGGTCCTGCTGGCGCTCGAGGTCCTGGGGGCGGACGACGAGGCCAGCGGGCGCGCCGGCCGCCATGTCGGCATCGCCTGGGCGCTCGCCGGCCTGCTGCGCGCGGTGCCGTTCCACGCGCGGCTCAAGCGGCTCTACCTGCCGCGCGAGCTGAGCGAGGCGGCCGGCCTCGACCTCGGCGCGCTCTTCGCGCTGCGCACCTCGCCCGCGCTGGCCGAGGTGGTGCGCCAGGTCGCCGCGCGCGTCGGCGAACATCTGGCCGAGGCGCGCGCCCTGCGGCCACAGGTGGCGAAGGCGGCGCTGGCGGGTCTCCTGCCCGCGACCCTGGCCGGGCACTACCTCGGACTCCTGGCGAAGTCCGGCTTCGATCCCTTCGACTCCGTCTTGCAGGGCCCGGCGCCCGGGAACGTCTGGCGCCTGGCCCGGGCCCGGCTGCTCGGGCGCTATTAGCCTCCGGCCGGCGGCGCGAAGACGAGCGTCTCCACCGCGCCCTTGGCGATGCGCCTCTGGTCCTGGCGCAGCGGATAGGTGTCGTTGGTCAGCCAGCGGCCCAGCAGGTTGGCGTAGAACGGGCTGCCGAGCACGCCGCTCGCGCCGCCGGGAAGGTTGGATTCGCCCCGTATGCCGTCCGGCGCCCGGCGGACCTCGCCGACATAGCGGCGCGATGGACCGGCATCGAACATGAAGCTGTGGCTGTCGGCCGCGCGCAGGTTGTGGCGCGAGGCGTCAGGCACCTCGAAGCCGCCGTCGACCGGGAAGCCGGGAAGCTCGCCCAGGGGCGGCGGAACGGCGCCGCCGGCCGGCGGAATGCTGAACGGCCCGCCCAGGGGATGAGCCAGAACGATGCGGTGCAGCAGACCCCAGCGATAATCGTCCTGGTTCGCCGAGTGGCCGAAGGCGTCGGCGAAGGCGTCGCCGGCCAGCAGGTCCAGCGCCTCGGCCAGGCTCTGCAGGATCTTAATGTCACGGCGCGTCGCCGGATCCTCGATGCCCGGCACATCGAAGAAGTCGAGGCCGGAGGCGCCGATGCCATGATTCTCCTCGAAGCTGTCGAACAGGTGACGCACTGCCGTCATCGAGCCCCGGCGGCCCGGCTTCGGCAGGCCGTAGGTGTCGAGGACCATGTCGACCGTGTTTCCGACGATCTTACCCCGCCAGAGCGCGTAGATGGTGGCGGCGACGCTGCTGTCGATCTCCTCGGCGCTCGGCGGCGTCAGTTCGCCGTCGTTGTCGCTCGCGTCGTAGCCCTCGAGAATACCGGTGGGCGTCGCGTGGTCCCATGCGTCCAACCGAGCCACCGCCTCCCGCACGCGCCGGTCCTTGGCAAGCGCGCGCAGCATGGGATGCGCGCGGCCGTGGCGCGCGTTGCGAAAGGCCCGGACGATGAGTGGCGTAAAGACCTGGGCATCGAGCAGCACCACGTCGGCCTGGATCTCCTGCATGTCCTCCGGACTGACGGGGCCCTCTGCGAGCTTCCGCTCGAGCAGCTGCTTGATGCGGCCCGCGCGGTTGCCCATGTCGTGGCCCGGGTTGAGGTAGAAGATGCCGCCGCCCGGCCGCAGCTGGTTCAGCGGATTGTTGTCTAGCGAGATCCCGGCCGGATCGTTGTTGGCATTGACGAAGAAACCGGCCGGGGGGTTGACGATCTGCGGCATCTCCGCGAAGGGCAGGATCTCGAAGGGCACCGCCTGGCCGGGCTGCGGACTCGAAACCGGCAGCCACTCGTTGCCGCCCAGGCCGTTGCGGATGAAAAAGGGCGGCCGGCCGGCGACGAAACCCGCCTGCAGGTCCTCCCGGATCGGCAGCTCGGCGCTGGTGAAGTAGGCGATGTTGCCCGCGGTGTCGACGTAGGCCCAGTTCTCCGAGCCGAAGTCGAAGTTCTGCAGGCCCGCGACGAAGTCGTCCAGGTTGCCGGCGAGGTCCCAGGCCCGGAAGGCCTGGATCTCACGCGTGCCACTGAAGCCGGTGTACTGGATACTGAGGGCCGCGCCCGTCGCCGCGTCCAAGGCGACGATCGGCCCGTCGTTGCGGCGTGGGACGATCAGCACCGCCGCAGGAATGTTCACGTCGTCCGGCGGTACGACGATCAGGTTGTCGGGCACGCCGTCGCCGATCACGTTTACGCGGAAGACCTGGGGGATCGGGATGATGGGCTCCGGGTTTCCCAGATACAGGGTGCTCAGCAGGCTCGGCGAACTTGGGTCGGGCACGACCTGCTCCTGGAACACGTCGGTGACGTCCATGGGGTTGACGGTTGCGCCCCAGGCGATGGTCTTGTTCTGGCCAAGGATCACGTAAGGCACGCCGGCGAAGCTGCCGCCGATGACGTCGAAGCCGGCGGGGTCGGCCTTCAGATGGTTCTGGTAGAAGGTCGAGGGGGTGTCCAGGTCCAGATGCGGGTCATTGGCGATCAGCGGCCGGCCGCTTACGGTGTTCTCGCCGGCGACGGCCCATTCGTTGCTGCCGCGCGGATCGTCGCCGAGCCGCACGGCCCCTCGGACCTCTGGCAGCGCGCGCAGGCGCTCGAGATACTCGCGCGCCATCGCCAGGGTCTCCGGGCGCAGCGCGGCCGCGGCGCGGCCGTTCCGCCGGCTTTCTGCCGCAACCGTCGCGGCGACGGTCGCCGTCTCCAGGTTGGCGTCGGGCACGGTGGCCGCGGGGTCGAAGGGGGCGCTGCGGTTGGTGTCCTCGAGGAACAGGGCCGTGCCGTCGAAGCCCTCGGCGAGGCCGGCTGTCACATAGGCGACCAAGGTCTCCGTGCGTTCGATGTCGTCGAGGTCGAAGGAGAGGCTAAAGGCGATCAGCTTGCCGACCGCTAGGCTGTCGACCGCAGTCCAGGGGTCGAACGTCCGCTCGAGCGCGAGGTACTCCGGCGGCAGCGGATGTGTCGTGACATAGGCGTTGACGCCTGCGGTATAGGCGTCGAGCGCGGCCTGCGTCTCCGTGGACAGGAGGGGCAACGAGCGCTCGGCGGCGCGCCGCAGCCCGAGGACCCGCAACTCGACGTCGCTGGCCAGCGCGGCGCCGCCCACAAGTTCCGCCAGCGTGCCGCTCGCCTGGCGGCGCCGGAAATCCATCTGGAACAGCCGGTCCCGGGCGTGCACCCAGCCCTGCATGAGGATCAGGTCGTGCTCGTTCTGCGCGATGATATGCGGGATCCCCTCCTTGTCCCGGATGACCTGGACCTCGGCGTCGAGCCCCAAGAACGGGATCGGCGATTGCGCCGACGCCGCCGAGGCCAGGAGAGCCAGCGGGAGAAGCAGGAGACAGCTCGGGCGGAATGCCATGGCTTCGCCTCCGTGATTTCGCGATGTGCGATCTGCCCGACCTCGCGCGGAATATCCTCGGACGCGCATCGAGGTACGGGTTTCTCAAACGATACACCATCCCGCCCCAGGATGCTATGGCTCGGCGCAGCTTCTGGCCCGTCACTCCGCCGCCGCGCGACTGATGGTCAACCAGCTTTCCAGGTCGGCGAGCGCCCGCGCCGCCATCGCCGGCCGGCGTTCCTTCTTCTTGATTTTCTTGCCGGCCACGGGTTCCAGCGGCGGGAACAGGCCGAAGTTGACGTTCATCGGCTGAAACGTGCTGGCCTCCGCGCCACCGGTGATGTGGGCCAGGAGCGCGCCGTGCGCCGTGGTCGGCGGCGGCGCGGCGATCTCCCGGCCGAGCCGTTCGGCCGCGGCGAAGTGCCCGGCCAGAAGGCCGATCGCCGCCGATTCCACGTAGCCCTCGACCCCCGTGATCTGGCCTGCGAAGCGCAGGCGCGTGGCGGCCCTGAGCCGCAGGCTCGCATCCAGGAGGCGCGGGGAGTTCATGAAGGTGTTGCGGTGCAGGCCGCCGAGGCGCGCGAACTCGGCGGCCTCCAGGCCCGGGATCATGCGGAACACCTGGGACTGCTCGCCGTACTTCAGCTTGGTCTGGAAGCCGACCATGTTGTAGAGCGTGCCGAGCGCGTTGTCTTGGCGCAGCTGGACCACGGCGTAGGGCCGCCGCTCGTTCCTCGGATCGGTCAGGCCGACCGGTTTCATCGGGCCGAAGCGCAGGGTGTCCGAGCCCCGCTCCGCCATGACCTCGATCGGCAGGCAGCCTTCGAAATAGGGCGTCGAGGTCTCCCAGTCCTTGA
>Ga0224508_10004768_pt1 | contig 10996 bp, 8 predicted proteins | sample SF_Jan12_sed_USG_4_FD_170157 | JGI IMG/M metagenome (GOLD analysis project Ga0224508, IMG submission 170157) | Sediment microbial communities from San Francisco Bay, California, United States - SF_Jan12_sed_USGS_21 | ecosystem: Environmental > Aquatic > Marine > Sediment | place: USA: California... | reverse complement strand
TATCGACGAGCTGACCTACAACGAAGCGATGGAGCTGGCCTATTTCGGCGCGAAGGTGATCCATCCGCAAACGATGGCGCCTGCTATCGCCGGCAATATTCCAATTCATATTCGCAACACCTTTAATTCAGACCATCCCGGTACGCGGATTGCGGCGAGCGCGGCATCACGCGATGAAGTCGTTAAGGGAGTCAGCGCTTACGATGGCGTCGCGCTGATCAACCTCGAAGGTGCCGGCATGATCGGCGTGCCCGGCACGGCGGATCGACTGTTTGGAGCGCTTCGAGAAGACGGGATCTCCGTCATGCTGATTTCGCAGGGTAGTTCTGAACATTCGATTTGCTTTGCGGTGCGCGAGCAAGTCGCAGAGTCGGTGCGCCGAGTGGTCGAACGGGCGTTTTCAGTCGAGCTGGAGCAGGGTCAGATTCAGCGTGTCGACCTGACACCTGCTTGCGCCATCATCGCAGTGGTTGGCGACGGCATGTCGGGGCTGCCGGGCAGTGCCGGGAAATTCTTCCGTACACTCGGCAATTCCAGCATCAACGTGCGCGCCATCGCGCAGGGCGCTTCAGAGCGCAATATTTCGGCGGTCATTGCGGCGAAAGACATGACCAAGGCGCTCCGGGCCGTCCATAGCAGTTTTTATCTGTCTGCCAAGACCGTTTCAATCGGCGTCATCGGGCCGGGTTCGGTCGGCAGCGCATTGCTCGATCAGATATCGGCGGCGAGCGACCGTTTGCGCGACAAGTTCAATCTAGACCTGCGCGTTCGCGCAATCGCGACCAGCAGCAAGATGTGCCTCGGACAGTCGCGAATCGGGCTCGACGACTGGCGAAAGACACTTGAGGCGGGCGAGGCACTGAGCATCGGGGCGTTGACCGATCACGTGCAGACCGACTATTTGCCGCACGCGGTGATTATCGATTGCACAGCCAGCCAGGAAATTGCTGACAGCTATCTCGATTGGCTCGGCCGTGGCATTCATGTCATTACCCCGAACAAGCGAGCCCACAGCGGTCCGATCGAAACCTACGCGGAGCTTAAACGCACGAGTCACGCGTCGAACACGCATTTTCTATACGAAGCGACAGTTGGGGCCGGCCTGCCGGTCGTCAATACCCTGCAGGACCTGGTTGAGACCGGCGACGATATCGAGAAGATCAGCGGTATCTTTTCCGGGACACTGGCTTATCTGTTCAATGTCTTCGACGGGAGCAAAGAATTTTCCGCCATCGTTCGCGAGGCCAATGATCGCGGCTATACGGAGCCCGATCCAAGAGAAGACCTGTCCGGCATGGATGTGGCGCGCAAGGCAGTCATTCTCGCCCGCGAGGCCGGGCTTGATCTCGAACTGGCCGACATCGAGGTCGAAAGCCTGGTACCCGCTGCACTTTCCGGCGCTTCGGTCGATGAGTTTCTCGATCGATTGGTTGATTTCGACGCGCCGATGGCCGAGAAGTTCGCTGCCGCGAATGCCAGTGGATCGGTTTTGCGCTACGTCGCGGAAGTCGACCTCACGACTCGTCAAGCCGTCGTCCAGCTGAAGAGCTTTCCGCGAGACCATCCATTTGCGAACATCAGTCTGACTGACAATATCGTGCAATTCGTCACGCGGCGCTACAGCGACAACCCGCTGATTATCCGCGGCCCGGGCGCGGGGCCCGATGTCACGGCGGCCGGAATTTTTGCCGATCTGCTGCGTTTGAGCAGTATGTTGAGCGGTCAAGACGAGTAACACGCGGCGGGGGGAAACCATGCGCTTCATGAGTACCAGGGGCGGGCAGGAAACGGACCTGGTCAGTGCGATCCTGCAGGGGCTGGCGGATGACGGTGGCCTGTTTGTGCCGGATTCGCTGCCAACATTCGACCCGGCGAGTTTTAAAGGCGAGTCACTGGCGGAAATCGCTGACGAAATGCTGACGCCTTTCTTTGCCGACACTGAGCTCGCGGACGAGCTCGGTGAAATCTGTCGTGACGCGCTTAACTTCCCCGTGAACCTCAGAGACCTGCGCGGCGATCCAGAACCTCTGGCTGTACTCGAACTGTTTCATGGGCCGACAGCCGCTTTCAAAGATGTCGGCGCAAGATTTTTGGCTGCACTGATGGAACGCAGCCTGGCCAAGCAGACGGATCCGCGCCCGGTGACTATTCTGGTCGCGACTTCCGGCGATACGGGCGGTGCAGTGGCCGCAGCGTTTCACCAGCGCGAGGGTGTGCGGGTCGGCGTTTTCTATCCGCGAGGCCAGGTATCACCGCGCCAGCAACATCAATTGTGTTGCTGGGGCGACAACGTACGTTCGTTCGAGGTCAACGGTTCGTTCGACGATTGCCAGGCACTGATCAAGACAGCCTTTCTCGACCCAGCGCTCAGGGAGAGTTTGCGTCTGAGCGCAGCGAACAGCATCAACCTCGGTCGGCTGCTGCCACAAGTGGCCTATCACTCGGCGGCGGCACTCTGGAATTTTCGACGTCACGGCAAACGGCTCAATTGCATTGTGCCCACCGGAAATCTCGGCAACGCCCTGGCGTGCATCTGGTCGCGCGCGATGGGCTTCCCGATCGACCGCATAGTTCTCGCGGTAAATGCCAACATGACCATTCCGGACTACCTGTCGACCGGCGAGTGGCGCCCGCGTCCGAGCAAGACAACCCTGGCGTCGGCGATGGATGTCGGCGACCCGAGCAATATGGAACGGCTATTCCATCTGGTTCCTGATTTTGGCGATCTGCGCGAGACGGTTGCGGCACATCCGGTTGATGACGACGGGATTCGTGCGCAGATTGCGAAGGATTACAAAGACTACGGCGAGATCTGGTGTCCCCACACGGCCACCGGATTCCACGCCTACGACCATCTGGCAAGGTCGGACCGACAGGGTACCGCCTGGTCGGTTTGCGCAACGGCTCATCCCGCAAAGTTCGAGACGATTGTTGAGCCGATCATCGGCAAAACGATCGACGTACCGGCGTCGTTGGCTGATATCCTGAAACTTCCCACGGAATGTATATCGCTCGAACCCGATATTGAGGCGTTGCGAAGCGCCCTGGTGGACTGGACTTGATGAAAAGCTTGTCGTGTTGATGGATCCGGCCGTTATTGGTGGCGTAGCGTTTGCAGCAACCGTATTGGTTGGTCTGCTGCTTTTTTTCTGGTGGAAACGCCGCAACCGCTCGTCAATCAGCGACGCGCTGTCCGCTATTTCAATCAAGCGTCTCGAGGATGTCCTGGTGCCGAACGGCATGGGTGGCGAAATTCATCTCGAGCATTTGCTGCTGACGAAGCGCGGCATTCTGGTTATCAATATCAAGCGCTATGAAGGCATCATTTTTGCGAGTGACAGAATGGACCAGTGGACGGCCATCGGTTCCAGCGGTCGCTCGACCTTTCACAATCCACTCGCAAATCTGTACGATCGGGTGGCCGCGGTACGCGAACTCGTTCGCGACGTCGAGGTTGCCGGCTTTCTGGTTTTCCCAAGCCAGGCCGACTTCAGCAAGGGCCGTCCGGCCGATGTCCGGCTGCCCGAGGACTTGTTGAACGACTATGCCATGCCCGACAAGACGGATTTGCGCAGCCTGACCGAGGCTTTCGAGCCGCAGTGGGAACGGATTCGAGAAGCGGTTAGACCCGCGTCGGCCTAGTCGCGCCCTGGGCGTCGCTTCGTCACCCGTCAGTCTCCATCGCGCTGCAAAGCAAACAGGCGTTCTGCATTGGCCGTCGCGGCGTTGGCAATATCGGCAACAGGCAACTCAATGATCTCGGCCAGTCGCTTGGCGATGTGCGGCAGGTATTTCGGTTCGTTGCGCCGGTCTTTCGGCGGCGGGTCGAGATCTCGAGGTAACAGGTAGGGCGCATCGGTTTCCAGCAACAGTCGATCGAGCGGAATTTGAGGGACCGCTTGACGCAATGCTTCACCGCGCCGTTCGTCACACAGCCAGCCGGTAATACCGATGTACAGATCCAGATCCACGTAGGCCGCGAGTTGCTCGGCGTCGCCGGTGAAGCAGTGTGCGACGCCGCCCGCGAGCGAAGCACGGTGCCGTTTGATCAGACTGAGCATGTCGGTGTGCGCATCCCTTTGATGGAGAAACGCGGGCTTTCCGGTTGCTGCGGCGAGTTCCAGCTGCGCTTCGAACGCTCTGAGTTGATCTTCCTGCGGAGAATAGTTGCGGAAGTAGTCGAGGCCGCATTCACCTACCGCCACGGTTGCATCGCTTTCGAGAAGCCGGCTCAAGGCTTCGATGCTGTGCGAGTCGAATTGCGACGCGTGGTGCGGATGGATCCCAGCGGTTGAATAGAGCATTCCGGGATGGGCGAGGCAGAGTTCGGCGGCCTGGACACTGGCTGTAACCGATGTGCCGGTAACGATCATCCGCGATACGCCAGCGGCATTGGCCTGTGCGATCACGTCGTCGCGATCTTTATCGTATGAGTCGTGAGTCAGGTTCAGCCCGATGTCGATAAGGTCAGCCATCGCGCGATTGTGACGGCGTGCCGCGTTTCGGGCAATCCGAGATCGCGCTATGATTCGGGATCGAAGTCACTTCCGGAATCGATATGGGCGCTCAGCTTCCGTTATTGAGCGGCGGCGACACAAGCCTCCCGGACGATGCCCGCGTCTCTCTTTCGATTCGTGAAAGTCTGCGCGCACGGCATTTAATCCTTCAGGTATTGCCGCCAAGAACGGTTGAAGTCGTCGTGCCCAAGGGTATGCAGCCCCACACGGTTCAGTCCTTTGTGCACGATCACCGTGACTGGATTCGGCGTGCCGGTCTCGAGCTGATTGACAGCTATCCGGAACCCGACTTCAGGCCGTCATTGATTGAACTTCAGGCCATCGATCAGTCCGTTGCCGTGAACTACCGCCAGGAAGCCGGTGGCAAGGCCCATTATCGATACGACGACGGCAAGCTGCACCTGAACTGCGCAGAAGAGGGATTCGCCGATGCCCCTCAATTGCTGCGGCGTTGGCTGCTGAAGCAGGGCAGTGCGCGGCTCAAGCCGTGGCTGCTGTCCGAGGCGGACAGAACGGGCCTGATCCCAAGCTCGATTCAAATGCGGCTGCAAAAGACGCGCTGGGGCAGTTGCTCATCGAGTGGCAATATCAGTTTGAACGCAGCGCTGCTACTCGTCGCGCCAGAGCTTGTCCGCTATTTATTCATTCATGAGCTCTGTCATCTGCGCTATCTCAGTCACGGAAAACGCTATTGGCAAACGGTCGCGCGTTTCGAGCCGGAGTTTCGGCAGCTGGATCGACGCCTGTCGGATTGCTGGAAGCAGATGCCAACCTGGCTTCCACGCGGCGGTTCCGGCGCATGCTGAGTGTGGTTCGATGACTGCGCGGCTACCCCTGAGCCAATAGCGCACGCACATCACTGACTGCCGAGTGGGCCCGTGAGATGTACGAGGCCAACACCAGCGAATGATTCGCAAAGAAGCCATAGCCGCCGCCGTTCAAGATAATCGGACTGCGAATAGGATTGAGTGCGCCTTCGAGTTCGCGCATGACCTGTTCCAGGCTGACCACCGCGTTCTTTTCAGCGAGTACTCCGTCAAAATCAACCTGTGCGGCCGCCATGAACTGCAGCAGCGCCCAAGCAGAACCCCTGGCTTCGAAGAAAACGCGATCGAGCTCGGTCCAGGGTGTCTTGACGAGTACCGCGCGCTGTCTTTGGTTTAAGTTGTCGGCGCTTGCTTCGCCAGCTGGGTTGGCGTTCATCTCGGTCTGGCCGACGCTGGCAGACAGCATCAGGGAAAGTTCGCTGAGTCGGCGCTCGACGATGGCCAGCCATTCACTCAAGTTGTCTGCACGGGTGTAGAACTGTGCGTCGCTGACTTCACGGTCAACGAGCTGCGATCGGTAAACGATCAGCGCATCCTCGGCTTCTCGCAGTTTTCGCTGAGTCGAGGGATAGACCCATTTGTCGTGAGAAGAATTGATCGCCCGCTCGGCGGCGACAAGCGCCGGATGCTCCTCCGTCTGCGCTGGCGAGCGGCTGTAAGCGGTCCGCAAGATCCGGCTGAGATCCTGTGACTGCACCAGAACGCCGAACTCGAAGTGCGGCATGTTGTCGAGCCACCAGCTAAGCGGATAGACATCGTTGCTCAGGTAACCGCCGGGTTTTTCCAGCAACCAGTCAATGGTTTGGATCAACGTCTCGACGGTCAGGTAGCCGGTGACAGCGGGGGCTTCGTCGACGACCACCGCTTCGAGAAACAGCGGCGGCTCGCGCGACCAGCGCCAACACAGAAACAGCTGCACTAGCAAAACCAACGCGGCGGCACCGACGATCGTCAGCTTGAGCTGAAGTGGCATGTTGCGGAGCGTGACGGCCATATCGCGACTCCTTTCAGCGACGACTAGGCAATCGCGAGTTGCCGGAGCACGTAGTGAAGGATGCCGCCGTTGACAAAGTAGTCCTGTTCTTTCGGCGTATCGATACGGACTCGAGCATTGAATTGTCGTTCCGACCCATCGTCAGCGCGCACCGTCACAGCGACTTGTTCGACCCTTTCGGTGCCGAGGCCACTGATCGAGAAGCTCTCCTTACCGGTCAGGCCGAGCCTCTCCGGCGTGTCACCGTCGAGAAACTGCAGCGGTAAAACGCCCATGCCGATCAGGTTTGAGCGATGGATACGCTCGTAGCTCTCGGCGATAACGGCTTTGACGCCGAGCAGCCCGGTGCCCTTGGCGGCCCAGTCGCGCGACGAGCCTGCGCCGTATTCTTTGCCGGCGATGACGATCAGCGGGACTTTTTCCTGCTGGTAGCGCATCGCAGCGTCGTATATCGACAGCTGTTCGCCGCTCGGCACATGCGTGGTCCAACCGCCCTCGGTTCCGGGCGCGAGCAGATTGCGCAGCCGGATATTGGCAAAGGTGCCACGCATCATGACTTCATGGTTGCCGCGCCTGGAGCCATACGAGTTGAAGCCAGCCGGTTCGACGCCGAGTTCTTGCAGATACCGGCCGGCCGGGCTGTCGATCGCGATGCTGCCGGCGGGCGAAATGTGGTCCGTCGTTACCATGTCGCCGAGCAAGGCCAGCACGCGGGCGCCAGCAATATCGGTTGGCGGCGTGATCTTAAGGGTCATGCCATCGAAGTAGGGCGGGTTCTTGATATAGGTGGAATCGTCCTCCCAGGCAAAGGTCTCTCCGGCGGGGACATCGAGCCCGTTCCAGTTATCGTCGCCATCGAAAACTTCGGCGTAACTGTCTTTAAACATCTTGGCGTTAACGTTTTTGGCGATCAGCTCATGAATCTCTTTGCTGCTCGGCCAGATATCTTTCAAGAAGACGTCGTTGCCATCGCTGTCGCTCCCGATCGACTCGTTGTAGAAGTCCAGTTTGATGGTGCCGGCGAGCGCGTAGGCAACAACCAGGGGCGGCGAAGCTAGGAAGTTCATTTTGACGAGCGGATGAATTCGGCCCTCAAAATTGCGATTGCCCGATAGGACCGAGCAGGCCGTCAGTCCACTCTCTTTAATAGCGTCAGCGATTTCCACCGGTAAGGGGCCGGAGTTACCGATGCAGGTGGTGCAGCCATAGCCAACCACGTTGAAGCCGAGCGCTTCGAGATCGTCAAGCAATTCAGCTTTTGCCAAATAGTCTGTGACGACTTTGGAACCGGGCGCAAGGCTGGTTTTGACCCACGGCTTCGTTGTCAGGCCGCGCGCTCGCGCATTGCGTGCGAGTAACGCCGCGCCCACCATGACAGCCGGGTTCGAGGTATTGGTACAGCTGGTAATCGCAGCGATAACGACGGCGCCGTCGTCAATCGTGAAGTTCTCGCCGCTAGCCGACACATCGGCCGACGCGTTGCCGGTCCCGAGCAACTGCTCGGCCGTTGCCGCGGCCGATCGCAGCGCAATTCTCTCCTGCGGCCGCCTGGGTCCGGAGATGCAGGGCTCGACCGAGCCGAGATCCAGTGAAACCGTGTTCGAATAGCGCGCGGTCGCACCGCGCCACAGCCCTTGCTCCTTGCTGTACGCCTCGACCAGGTCGATCTGCTCGCGGGGACGACCGGACAGCTTGAGATAACGCAGGGTTTCATCGTCGATCGGAAAGACGGCACAGGTACTGCCGAACTCGGGTGACATGTTGCCTAGCGTTGCCCGGTCGGCCAATGGCAGGTGATCGAGGCCGTCGCCGAAGAATTCTACGAATTTACCGACCACGCCGAGCTCGCGCAGTATTTCGGTGACGGTCAAGACGAGGTCGGTTGCCGTCGCGCCTTCGGCCAACTGCCCTTTGAGTTCAAAGCCGACGACCTGTGGGATCAACATCGTAATCGGCTGGCCGAGCATGGCGGCTTCAGCTTCGATTCCGCCAACGCCCCAGCCGAGGATGCCGAGGCCGTTGATCATCGTCGTATGGGAATCGGTGCCGACCAGCGTATCGGGATACGCGAGCCGGCTGCCGTCGCGTTCGACATTGAAAATGACTCGGCTCAGGTATTCGAGATTGACCTGATGAACGATGCCGGTGTTCGGCGGAACGACCCGAAAGTTCTCAAAAGCGCTTTGTCCCCAGCGCAAGAAAGCATACCGCTCGCGGTTACGCTGAAACTCAATCGCGTTGTTTTCAGCCAGCGCCGTCGACGTGCCGAAGCTGTCCACTTGGACGGAATGATCGATGACGAGTTCAGCCGGCGATAACGGGTTGATCGCGCTGGCCTTACCGCCGAGTGCAACGACGGCATCGCGCATAGCGGCGAGATCGACTACGGCCGGCACGCCGGTGAAGTCCTGCAGAATGACCCGGGCCGGCGTAAACGCGATTTCCTGATCCGGTTGCGCTGTCGGGTTCCAGTTGGCCAGCGCTTGAATATCGTCGCCGGTTACATTCGCGCCATCCTCATGCCTTAGCAGGTTTTCGAGCAAAACCTTCAGCGTGAAGGGCAGGGACGCAAAATCCCCACCGGCGGCGTCGAGCCGATAGATGTCACAGTCGATCTTTCCCGTCTTTAGATGCTGGCGGGCGCCGAAGGAATTCGTCATGGTTTGTCCTTAGAAGTGCGCGGTCGAATTATAGCAAGCAGGTCAGCTTGCCTCTGCCTTCGCGTGATCACGGAGCTGGCCGCGCCCGGCGCGATCGATTCGCGCGCCGCCTAGGCAGCGTTCGCCCAGATAGAAGACCGCATACTGGCCGGGCGTGACGGCTCGCTGCGGTTGATCGAAGACGACCTGACTTGCACCGGCCCCGGTCAGAATCAATGAGCAACTCTGGTCCGCCTGGCGGTAGCGCGTCTTGACCTGGCAGCGCAGCGTGCCCCCGTTCGGCCATTCCGGCGGCTCCGGCCCGATCCAGTGCAAAGGCCCGGTTTCGAGCCAATCGCTGAACAGATCCGGATGGTCAACTCCCTGTACGACGACGAGTTCGTTGCCGGTGCTTCGTTTAGCGGCCACATACCACGGCGATTCGTCTGCGGCATCGAGCCCTCCGATTCGCAATCCCTTGCGCTGGCCCAGCGTATAAAGATGCAAGCCCTGGTGCTCGCCGATGGTGTCGCCCGTCCGGGTCACGATGGGTCCTGGTTCCGGCGCGATGAAGCGGCTCAGAAACTCCCCGAAAGGCCGCTCACCGATAAAGCAGATCCCGGTGCTGTCGCGTTTTTCTGCGACGCTCAGCCCGGCCTCGCGGGCGAGGTCGCGGATTTCAGTTTTGTTCCGGTCGCCGAGCGGAAACAGGACGTTTTCAAAGTCGGCTGCATCCACGGCATGCAGGAAATAGCTCTGGTCTTTTTGTCGATCACGTCCCTTCAGCAAAAGCGGCTGCTCGCCAGATTGATCTAATCGCGCGTAGTGGCCAGTGGCGAGCCAGTCGGCGCCGAGCCGACTCGCGTAACTTCGCATCAGACCAAACTTGATTTCCCGATTACACAAGACGTCGGGGTTGGGCGTTCGCCCGGCTCGGGTTTCCTCGAGGAAGTCTGTGAATACCTTGTCCCGGTACTCGCGAGCGAAATTAACGCGGTGTAGCGCAAGCCCCAGCTGGTCGCAAACCGCGCGAGCATCCTGAAGATCGGTTGCCGCATCGCAATAGCCGTCGTCATCGTCCCAGTTGCTCATGTGCAGGCATTCAACGCTGAATCCCTGATCAACGAGCAGCCACGCAGCGACCGCGGAATCGACGCCGCCGGATAGCGCAACCATTGCTCGTGGAGAAGCCGTCATCGGTAGATTTTAACAGGGGCTTCAGCGAGAACTCGCTCGGCAGCCCAGGGCAGATCAGCTCAGCTTGCCTGCCAGATTTCTTCGAATTCAGTCAGGTAGAGTTTGGCAATCTCCGGCGCCTGCTGGGCCACCATGCCTTCATTGGTTGCATAGTCCGCCCGATAGAGCACCGAGTCGGTATCGGCAATACAGTAGGCTCGACTCTCGGGCCTCAGCTTGCTGGTTAGATTGCGCATCTCAATGTAGCTGCTGAGACGTTGTCCCATTTCTACCAGCTGATTACCGTTCTTGATCGTTCGCTCCGGTTCGGTAATCAGGACGCGCACTCGAGCAAAAGTCTTGGCGAGCACAAATCGTTTCAGAGCCACCAGAAATTCTTCATGCTCGTAAATTTCGGGCTCGAGGTTTGGCGTCAGGATAGACAGTGTGCGTTCCGCGCGTGAGACGATGTCGACGACGACGCCACGAAGCTCCGCTGTACCCGCCACAATTCTGCGGGTTCCGTTTTGTTGCGATAGCTCGTTGAGTTGGGTCATTAAGTGAGGATCCACCCCGGTTGGGAACGATTCTACGGAACAGCCCCAAGGGCGCTGTGCCCTGAGTCACGTTATGGTTACTGCCTGGCTCAGATCCGTCGGGCGAGATCGGCTGCGAGACCGATGTACTCGGCTGGACCGAGTTTTGTCAGTCGGCGCCGGTCGGTTTCATCGAGCGGTGCATCGGCGATCAGCGCTTGCAATGCATCGGCATCGACCACTTGGCCGCGCGTCAATGCTTTGAGTTGCTCGTAGGCATCGGCGACACCGTGTTTTCGGAGCAGCG
>Ga0224508_10004767_pt1 | contig 10997 bp, 9 predicted proteins | sample SF_Jan12_sed_USG_4_FD_170157 | JGI IMG/M metagenome (GOLD analysis project Ga0224508, IMG submission 170157) | Sediment microbial communities from San Francisco Bay, California, United States - SF_Jan12_sed_USGS_21 | ecosystem: Environmental > Aquatic > Marine > Sediment | place: USA: California... | reverse complement strand
CTCGACGCCTCCGAGGCTTTCGGCCAGGAAGAAGAGCCTGGTGGCCGTAGCGATGGCGTTGGCGGCGGCGACGCCGCCCTTCGGTCGGAAGGAAACCATGCCGCCAAAGCGCCCGTCCATCTGGCGACCGGCCAGCTCGTGCTGGGGGTGGCCCGCCAGTCCCGGGTAATAGACCTCCTCGACACCGCCATGGCCCTCCAGGAAGCCGGCGACGGCCTGGGCGTTGCTGCAATGAGCCTCCATGCGCACTGCCAGTGTCTTCAGTCCCCGCAGCAGCAGGTAGGAGTCGAAAGGGCCCGGCACCGGGCCCGCCGTGTTCTGCAGGTAGCGCAGGCGCTCCGTCAACTCCGGGTCGTTGGCCATGACCGCTCCGCCGACGACGTCGGAGTGCCCTCCCAAGTACTTCGTCGTCGAGTGCATGACCATGTCGCAGCCGACCTCCAGCGGACGCTGCAGGTAGGGCGTGGCGAAGGTGTTGTCGACGCACACCAGGGCTCCGGCTCCGTGTGCCACCTCATTGACCATTGCCAAATCGACGACCCGCAGCATCGGGTTGGTTGGGGTCTCGACCCAAACCAGCTTGGTGGCGTCTGTGACGGCGGCCTCGAGGGCGGCCCGGTCGGTCATGTCTGCAACCGAGACCTCGATCCCCGATTGGGCAGCAACGTTGAAGAAGAACCGGTGCGTTCCGCCGTAGGCGTCGTCGGGTATGACGACACCGTCGCCGGGGGACAGCAGCCAGGCGATGAGGGCAGTTGCTCCCATCCCCGAGGATGCGGCAACCGCTCCGCCATCTGGTCCTGCCCCCTCCAACGATGCCAGTGCCACTTCGAGGGCATGGCGTGTCGGGTTGTCGGTGCGGGAGTACTCGTACCCCTTGTGCTCGCCAGGGGAGTCCTGGGCGTAAGTAGAGGTGGCGTATATGGGCACGGTGACGGCGCCCGTCGCCGGGTCCGGCTCCTGGCCGGCGTGGATGGCCCTGGTCTCGAATCGATCATCCGTCAAAGCCGTGCTCCTTCATCCAGTCGTCGTTGAAGATCTTGGACAGGTAGTTGCGCCCGCCGTCGGGGAGCACGACCACCACAAGTTCGTCGGACTCGGCCGCCACCCTGACGGCACCCTCTGCTGCCATGCCGCATGAGCCGCCGACCAGCAAGGCCTCTTCGGCGGCCAGCCGCCGGGTCATCGTCATCGCCTGGGCATCGGTGACTATCTCCCAGCGGTCGACGCAGTCGCGATCGAAGGTCTCGGGCCAGAAGTCCTCTCCCACCCCCTCTGTCAGGTAGGGCTTGATCTCGGCATCGGACTCGGCCGTATAGATAGAGCCAACCGGATCCACTCCAACGATGCTGACCGTTGGGTCCTGCTCTTTGATGTACTTGGCCATACCGCTGATGGTCCCGCCGGTCCCGACACCGACGACCAGATGGCGAAGCGCTCCATCTGTCTGGCGCCACAGCTCGGGCCCGGTCGTGTCGTAGTGGGTTCGCGGGTTGGCCGGATTGGTGTACTGGTCGGGGCGGAAGGCCCCAGGGGTCTCATCGGTGAGTCGCTGCGCCACCGAGTAGTAGGAGCGCGGGTCTTCGGGCTCGACATCGGTCGGGCAAACGACCACCTCGGCGCCGTACGCCCGCAGCAGGTCCTGCTTCTCCTTGGACTGCTTGTCTGCCATGACACAGATGAGCCGGTAGCCCCGCAGCCGCGCCGCGATGGCGAGGCCGACGCCGGTGTTGCCGCTGGTCGGCTCGACGATGGTGCCACCGGGGGACAGCAACCCCTCGCTTTCTGCCTTGAGGATCATCGGGAGGCCGATGCGATCCTTGATGGAGCCACCTGGGTTCAGATACTCGATCTTGGCGACCAGGTTTCCTGGGGGATGGAGGCGGGAGAGGCGGACGAGTGGGGTGTTTCCGATGGCGCCGGTGATGTCGTCGAGAACCTCCACGAGGACAAGGCTAGGTGTCCCCTTGTGTTGCGTGGCGGCATGGGTATATTGAGGTCAGTACCCCACCCCCGGTGGGGTGGGCATGAGGAGAAGCCATGATGAAGGAAGAGCACAAACGGTCGGCGTTGAACCGCCTCAAGACCGTGCGCGGCCATCTGGATGGCGTCCTGGAGATGGTGGAGCAAGAGCGCTACTGCCCCGACGTCATGAAACAGGTGTCGGCCGTCCAGGGGTCGCTGGAGAAGGTCAACCGCGTGCTGCTACAGAACCATGTCGAGACCTGCGTGCTCGAAGCCGTCGCCGAGGGCCGCTCTGCGGAGATCGTCGACGAGCTGATGGAAACACTCAAATACACACCCGCCGTAACCGGCCCAACCAAGGAGTCCAATTGATCGACGCAACGTACAGAGTTCCCGAGGTCCATTGCGACCACTGCAAGTCCTCGATCGAGGGTGCGGTCGGCGCGCTCGATGGCGTTGCCGCCGTCGAGGTGAAAATCGGCGAACGTCAAGTCGACGTCTCGTTTGACGAGTCGACCCTCGCGGGCGACACCATCATCGCCGCCATCGAGGAGCAGGGATACCAAGTAGCCGAATGACAGAATCCGTCCGCTTCGACGTCGAGGGCATGACGTGCGCGTCTTGCTCGCTGCGGGTGGAGCGCGTCCTTAGTCGCCAGGAGGGTGTGGTGTCGGCAGCCGTCAACCTCGCTGGCCAAGAAGCCCGCATCGAGGTCGAGCCTGGAGTCGACATCGAGCAGCTCGAAGCCGCGGTGCAAAAGATCGGCTATGAGATCACCGAGATCTCCGCCGACGAGCACATCGCCGTCGGCGCCAGGTACGTTGACGAGGCCTCGTACCAGTGGCGCAACTTCCTGGCTGCGGCCGTGTTCACGCTGCCGCTCTTCGGAATCTCGATGTTGAGCAGCGGTTTCGAAGCCCTGCAATGGGCCCTCGCCACGCCGGTGGTGTTCTGGTTCGGCAGGCAGTTCCACATAGCCGCCGCCAAGAGGGTCCGCAGCTTCACCGCCAACATGGACACGCTCATTTCCCTGGGCACGCTCACCGCCTATTTCTATTCGGTGTGGGCGATGTTCTCAGACGAGCCGGTGTTCTTCGAGACGGCGGCCGTCATCGTTGCCTTCATCTCGCTCGGCAGGTTCTTCGAGGCAAGAGCCAAGCGGCAAGCAACGAGCGCCATCACATCGCTGCTCGAGCTCGGTGCCACCGAGGCCGTCGTCATGCGCGATGGCCAGGAGCTGACCGTTCCTGTTGAAGATGTTGTCCCCGGCGATGTCATGGTTGTGCGCCCCGGAGGCAAGGTCCCGACAGACGGGTCGATCGTTGAGGGCACCTCTGCCTTCGATGAGTCGATGCTCACGGGCGAGTCCATGCCCGTCGACAAGGTCGTTGGCGACGAAGTCTTCGGCGCAACCATCAACCAACATGGCCGGGTCCTGGTTGAGGCCGAGGCTGTCGGCGCCGATACGGCCCTCGCCCACATCGTGCGGCTGGTCGAAGCGGCGCAGGCGTCGCGGGCACCGGTGCAGCGCCTGGCAGACCGTGTCGCCGGCGTCTTCGTCCCAGTGGTCATCGTCATCGCTCTTGCCACGCTGGCCGGCTGGCTCATCTCGGGGGCCGCCGTCTCCGACGCGCTGCGTAACGCCACGGCCGTTCTCATCATCGCCTGCCCGTGCGCCCTCGGACTCGCCACCCCGGCCGCGATCATGGTTGGCTCCGGCCGCGGCGCCGAGCTCGGAGTGCTCTTCAAGGATGCCGAGGTCTTTGAAAGGTCGCGGACAGTCGACACCGTCCTTTTCGACAAGACGGGGACCCTCACCAGGGGCGCCATGACCCTGGCCTCTGTCGACAGCGATGAACCAGAGTTCCTGCGCCGTGTGGCGTCCGTCGAGGTCGCCAGCGAGCATCCCGTGGCGAGGGCCGTTGCCCTTGGGGCGGAGGAGCGCGGCATCGACCTCGTTGCTGTCGACGACTTCCAGGCCCTTCCCGGGCTCGGAGTGCGAGCGACCGTTCAGGGGCTAGAGGTCACCGCAGGCAAGGCCAAGCTGATGGCCGACGCCGGCCTTGCTATCCCGGATCGTTTCACCGACGCCCTCGCCGACATGGAGAGCCGCGGTGAGACCGCCTTCCTCGCCGGCTGGGACGGCGAGGTGCACGGGGCGCTATCTGTTTCGGACACGGTGCGGCCAACGGCTCGCCAGGCCGTCGAGAGTGTCGGCGAACTGGGTGCGACCGCAGCGATGATCACCGGAGACAACCGGCGCACGGCGGAGGCCATTGCCGCTGCGACCGGGATCGAACGAATCATCGCAGAGGTTCTTCCGGGAGAGAAGGCCCAGGAAGTGGCCAGACTCCAGGCCGCGGGCGAACGAGTCGCCTTCGTCGGTGACGGTGTCAACGATGCCCCCGCCCTCACCGCTGCCGATGTTGGCATTGCGATCGGCACCGGCACCGATGTCGCCATCGAGGCCGGATCGGTTGTGCTGGTGGGAGGCGACCCGCAGCTGGTCCCGACCGCCCTCGAGTTGGCCAGAGCCACCTTCGGCACGATCCGCCAGAATCTGTTCTGGGCGTTCTTCTACAACGCGGCGGCGATTCCCCTGGCGGCGGCGGGATTGCTCAACCCGATGGTCGCGGCTGCGGCCATGGCCTTCTCTTCTGTGTCCGTTGTCGGCAACAGCCTCCGGCTGCGGCGCTTCAGTCCTCGAAGCTCCGGCGCTTCTGCCTGAACCACCGCGGTAGCCGCCTTCCTGGTACCGGCTCCTGGTTGACTCCGGGGGCGAACCACTGTTTCGGTCTATCGAGGGCGATCCACATCGCGAGAACCATGGTGGCAAATCCAGCGACGATCAGGCCGAGCCCGATGATCTTCTGGCTTGGCGGAGAGAAGGACAGCCAAACGGCCCCATAGGTGATGGCGGCCGCCGCGCCCAGGAACATTGGCGGCAGCAGGACGACCTTGAGGGCGAAGAGGGTCCGAGACCACGGCGGGCGCGAGCGGTGGAATCGCTCCTCCGGCTGCGGGTCCGGCTCCTCTGGCTGGGAGTCCATCATCGAGCCAACCTACTGGTTCGGGCAACCGACAGTCGGGAGTTGGCTACTGTGTCGCCATGGACCCGGTGCATCGGTTCTCAAGACCGGCGCTGCGCAGGCCACGGGCCATCGTGGCCCTCGAGGGCTGGAGCGACGCCTGCGACGCCGCAAGCGGCGTCGCCTCCTACCTGGTCGGACAGCACGATGTCGAACCATTCGCGGCCATCGATCCCGAGGAGTTCTTCGACTTCCAGGAGCGCCGGCCCATCATCGATGTCGATGCCGGCGGCACCCGCTCGTTGAGCTGGCCTACCACCCAGTTCTTCGGACTGGAGCGGCCCGAGTGGTCCCAGGATCTCATAGTCGTGCTGGGCGAGGAGCCGAACCTGAGATGGAAGACGTTCGCCCGCGAGTTGATAAGGGTTCTCGAGGAATCAGGTGTCGAGCAGGTCATAACCCTCGGCGCTTTCATCGGGCAGGTCGCCCACACCATGCCGGTTCCGATCATCGGCGTGGCCACCGACCCCGAACTCATCGATGCGCACAACCTGCTGACCTCGAACTACGAAGGGCCGACCAGCCTTCTCAGCGTCATCCTCGAGGCCTGTCGCGAGCAGGGACTCCCTGCTATCAGTCTGTGGGCTGCGGTTCCCCACTACCTGGCTGCCAACGCCAATCCGCGGGTGATGCTGGCCCTGCTCGACAAGGCCGCCGATCTGCTCGACGTCGAGATCGACACCGCCGAGCTGCGCCAGGTCGCGCTCGAGTTCGACGAAAAGGTGGGCGAAGCCATGGAATCCTCCGACGACCTGACCAGCTATGTCGCCCGGCTCGAGGAGAAGTCGGGGGAGTTCGTCGGCGAGACGGTGAGCGAGCAACTGATCACCGACATCGAGAGCTTCCTGCGCGACCAGGACTAGGCCCGGGGTCCCCATCGGCAGCTACATCGTTCGTAAGTCAGGCGCGATCGCGTGGCGACGTCGCCTGGCGCCCGCCGCCGAGAACTGCAACGCGATCGGTCGCCAACGCGTTTGAGGGCCGGGTGACCCCAGCCCTCGAACGATTCGAAGCTACGGTTTGCCGCTGCCTCTCTTGCCTCGGTTGCCGCCCTGGCCGGACCCGCCGTCGGGGCCGGGGTTACGGCCCAGGTCGCAGCCCTGCTCGTTCTCGGCGGCGAGATGGCTCTTGGCGCCTGCGAAATCGCCTGTCGCCCAAGCATCCTGAACGAGGGCGATCACGCCGCTTGCGGTGAAGGCGAAGCTGACGTCGTCGTTGGCTGTGTTGAGGAGCGCAGCCACCGAGTGGCGACCAAGCGCCCGGACGCCGCCCCCACCGGTCTGCAGCGCCTCCAGCAGCGTCTTGTTGTAGGGCACGCCGAAGACGTCTGCATAGGAGTCGTCGGGGCTGTAGCCCACCCAGTTGCCGAAGTGTTGCGGCTGCTTCCAGTAGCCGGGTGTGCAGCCCTCGCCGCCGGCCGGCTGTACGCCGAGGTAGTGGCTGGGATCTTCGTCGTCGACCGGCGGTCCCAGCGGCTGGCCGCCGTCGTCGACCGGAGTGCCCACCACCGAGCCGATGTTGGCGTATTGGCCGAGTGCGGCGGTGCCGCTGCCCGTACAGGTCATCGACTCGAGGGGGGCGAGCGTCGTCTGCGGACAGCTCACCGCAACGCCCTGGTCGTCGGTGACGACGATGTCGCTGAGGGTGACGTCGCCGGTGTTGGTGACGACGTAGGTCCAGGCGACGGCGTCGCCGACCGGGATCTCGGGCCCGGTGGGAGCGTCGGCGTCCTCACCGTTGGTGGCCTTCTCGATGTCGATCGAGGGTGCGGAGAATCGGTAGGTCACCATCAGCTTGGCGGCGGCGTTGGTCTGGAAGTTGAGAAGCAGGTTTCCCGCACCCGAGCCGCTTGACATGCCGCTGGCGGTGACGGGCAAGTCCACGGTGCCGGTGCCGCTGAACAGCGCCAGGTCGGCGGAGGTGGTGAGCACCTGGGTGTCGCCCAACGTGTCCGTCAGGCCGGGAAAGGCGCCTCCGGACGGCCCGTCGAAGTCGATGACCCCGTCGAAGGCGGCGGCGTCGTCGACCTGAGTCACGAGTGGAACCAGCAGGCTCAGCGTGGAGGTGTCGGGCCGCTGCAGCTCGATTTCGGCCTTCAACTCGAGCGAGATCGTCGTCGGCGCGGCGTCGAGGCTCTCGTACTTGACCTCACCGTCTACCGTGGCCTCGAACGTCACGTCCACCTGCTGGAGAACGCCGTTGGCAGGATCGAATTGGGGAACGCTCAGCGTGTCCGACCAGTCGGTCAGGGTTATCGGCACTTCGTCCATCACCGTCTGCTCGGCGGCCGAGGCCGCTCCGGTCCCGAATAGCACCGACGCGATCATCATCGCCGTGGCGATGATGGCGATCCGCCGGCTTGTCCTGTTGCGCATGTCTCCTGCTCCTTCGCCCGTTGGCTCCGGAACCCACGCGGGGTCCGGGCTCAGTTGTGTTCGCCGGCAGCTCTCCGTGTTCCGCGTACGGCTACCGATTCGGCATGATGCTGCTCGAACGCCCTCAGCGAAATGGGCCGTCAGCCTCATTCCCAGAGCGAGTGGCGTACGCGCCGCAACCAGACCATAATCTACTCTGAAACGCACTGTGGTCGAATCGTCCCGCACCGTAGTGTTGGTCGATCGCGCAAAGGACGAGCTCAGGGGCCGTAGGAGAGACCGCTCGAGGAAGGGCTGAGATGATGACTATCCATCGCATAGGACGAATGGCCACTGCCGTTCTGGTGCTCGTGTCCGTGTTCGCCGTGATGGGAAGCGCCCCGGCGCACGCCGCTGAGGTCAGCTTCTCCGACACCATCCCGATACAGAACACCAACTGGAACCAGACGGTGACGATTATGCAGTTCGATCCCGCACAAGGAACTCTGCAGAGTGTCGAGGTCACGATCACGGGCGAACTCTTCGGGTCGTCGCAGGTGGAGAACCTCGATCCCGGCGGGCCGACGACCAGCACCCTCGACCTCGGCGCCGCCATCTCCGTGGACGGCGATCCCGGCGCAGGCTCCATAACGATCTCTACCAATCCCACGAGCAGCAACACGGTCACCCTCGCTGCGTTCGACGGCCTCATCGACTTCGGCGGTGCCTCGGGGGCCACGTTCGCCGACCTCAGCGCAAGCGAGACGCAGTCGCAGACGATCACCGACGCCGGCGTGCTCGCCGGTTACACCGGTACCGGCACCGTGTCGCTTGATGCCTCGGGGATCGCCAACTCGTTCACGATCGGTGGCGGCAACATCGCAGCCCTGTTCGACACCGACGCCGGAGCAACTGTCACCGTGCGCTATACGTTCCAGCCGCTGGCCAGTGCGGCGATCGACATCGAGAAGGCAACCAACGGTGAGGACGCCGACGCCGCTCCCGGGCCCACCGTCACCGTCGGTTCGACGGTGAACTGGACCTATGTAGTGACTAACACCGGCAGCGTGGCGCTGACGAACGTTGCGGTCTCCGACGACCAGGGGGTGGTGGTGAGCTGCCCGCAGACAACCTTGGCGATAGCCGAATCCATGACCTGCACCGCCAGTGGGACGGCCACTGCCGGTCAATACGAGAACATCGGCGCCGTGACCGCCGAGGGACCGGGCGGAGAGCCGGCGACCGACTCCGACCTAAGCCATTACGTCGGCGAGGTCGCGGCGGCGCCTGCGATCGATATCGAGAAGACACCAGATTCCCAGATCGTGGCCCCCGGCTCGGACGTGACATTCACGATCGTCGTGACCAACACTGGTACTGCTGACCTGTCGAACGTTGTGGTGGCAGATCCACTGGCGCCGGATTGCGACGCCACGATCGGCGACTTGGCCGTTGGGGCCTCGATCAGCTATGACTGCACGGTCGCAAGCGTCACGACCGGCTTCACCAATGTGGCGACGGTCACCGGTGAGGGCCCCGGTGGCGGGCCGGTGACCGACCAGGATGACGCCGTCGTCGACGTAGTCGGCCTCACGCTCGTCAAAACCGTCAACGTCACGACGGCGACCGTTGGAGATTCGGTCACGTATACCTACGTCATCACCAACACGGGCACGGTCACGCTGACCGATCTCACTCTGACGGATGACAAGGTCGGAACCGTGAGCCTCCCGGGGTCGTCGCTGGCGCCCGGCGAATCGATGACCGCCACCGGCACCTACGTCGTAACGGCGGCGGACGCTGCCAGCCCACCTCTGATCAACATCGCCACGGCCACGGGCACCGATCCCGACGGGAATCCGGTGACGGACACTGACGACGCCGAGGTGCCGACGTTGGTGCTGCAGGTGGCGGCGGCCACCCTCCCCAAGACGGGTGGCCAGGCCGACCTGGGTCCGGCATCGGCACTCGGCGCCAGCTTCGTGCTGGTCGGCTTCGTGCTGGTGCTGACGGCGGCAACCCGGAGGCGTCAGCTCAGATCTGCCAGCGTCTCGCTGAGGCGCAGGTACTGATCCGGACCGTTGTAGGCCTGGGCCGAGATACGCAGTAGCCGTTGTGGCCAGGTCGGCCACGGCACGATCGGAACCTCGAACCTCGCCGCGTAGAGCTCGGCCTGGAGGGGATCGCGTTCGCTGTCCAGCGTCCCGAGGCCGTCGCGTAGCGGTACCGCCGCCATAGAACCCAACATCTCGTCGGGTGCCGGCGCCACGATCCCAAGGGCGTCGATGAGATGATCACGTCCACGCAGGGTCAGCCGGTGGTTGGCTTCCATGAGACCTGGCCATCCCTCGGGATGGAGGCTGCCCATGAAGTCGATGGCTGCCGGCACTGCCAGGGCGGCGCTGGGGTCGGCCGTCCCTACCCAGTCGAAGAGCAATCGGAACCTGCTCTTGTCCGTCCGCGGCGAGTTGGCGCCGTGAGAGACGACCACCGGCACGATGTCGGCTTGTCTGTCGGCCCGAACGTGCAGGAAGCCGGCACCTTTGGGAGCACACATCCATTTGTGGCAGTTCCCTGCGTAGTACGCCGCGCCGATGGCGTCCAGGTCGAGCGGCACCATCCCGGGAGCGTGAGCCCCGTCGACGACGGCATCTACGCCGCGAGCGTCCAGCTCGGCGACGATCTCGGCAAGAGGGAAGACGAGGGCCGTCGGGCTGGTGACGTGATCGAGCAACGCCAGCCGGGTCTTCGCAGTCACCTTTTCGAGGATCGCGCTGACCACATCGTCAGGGCCGGCGAGGGGAAACGGCACCTCGGCAACGACAACGGAGGCTCCTGATCGTGCTGCCACGTAGTCGAGGGCGTTGCGGCAGGCGTTGTAGGCGTGGTCGGTGACCAGCAACTCGTCTCCCTGCTCGAAGGCGAGCGATCGCAGCACGGCGTTGACGCCGGAGGTGGCGTTGGTGACGAAACCGAGGTCGGATGCCGAGCATCCCAAGAAGCTGGCTAGCCGTTCGGTGGCGGCATCGAGCATCCCCTCGCGCTCGTGCTGCATGAAGCGAACCGGTTCCGATTCCATCTGCCTGCGGATCTCGGCCTGCGTCTCGAGGACCGGAAGAGGAGTCGCGCCGAAGGATCCGTGGTTGAGGAAGTCGATGTCGGGATCGAGGATCCAGGTCACAGGAAGCTCACAGCGATCTGTGGAGTGCCTCGAAGAGCCGGTCGATGTCCGCGGGCTCGTTGTGCAGGTGGGGCGCGATGCGGATCGAATCGCCGCGGATGCTGACATAGATGTTCTCTGCGGCCAGCCGTTGGGCGAGGTCGCCGGGCGGCCCCCCGGGCACGCGAACCCCCATCAGGTTGGGGCCCCGGCGGGTGGCAGGAATGGGCTGCAGCCCGAGCCCGGTAGCCGCCTCCTCGGCCCCAGCCGTAAGCCGGGACAGGTTCGCACCGATATCCGCGATCCCCCACGCCAATACCTGCGTCAGGGCGGCAGTCGCCATCGGAACCAGAACGAAGTTGGAACGCTCGCCAACGTCGAAGCGACGGGCGCCGGGTTGGTAGTCGGACTTGTAGTCGACCAGCCCTC
>Ga0224508_10004765_pt1 | contig 11000 bp, 10 predicted proteins | sample SF_Jan12_sed_USG_4_FD_170157 | JGI IMG/M metagenome (GOLD analysis project Ga0224508, IMG submission 170157) | Sediment microbial communities from San Francisco Bay, California, United States - SF_Jan12_sed_USGS_21 | ecosystem: Environmental > Aquatic > Marine > Sediment | place: USA... | reverse complement strand
TTGCTCGTTGCAGGCGGCGCGGAGAATATGAGTCGCGTGCGAATGGGCGGCAATCGCGATGTGCACGGTGAAGCATTCGGCTGGATGGTTGACGAACGCTACGAGCTTACCAGTCAGGGTGAGGCGGCCGAGCGAGTCGTGGACGAGTGGAATCTTACTCGCGCTCAACTGGATGCATTTGCAGTCCAGAGCCATAGGCGAGCCGCGAGTGCCGCGGAGAGCGGATATTTTGATGATGAAATCATCCCGGTTCCGGTCAGGATTCTCCGCGAGAAAAACTCCGAGGACGAAGGCCCGGATGCGCTGATCAAAGATGAAACGATTCGTCCGGGGAGCAATGTGGAAAAACTGGCCACGTTAAAAACCAGTTTTCGTGAGAACGGCCGGCTGACGGCAGGCAACTCCTCCCAGATATCCGACGGTGCTTCATTGCTGTTGTTGGCGTCTGAAGACGCTTGTCAATCCTACGGTTTAACGCCCAGGGCAAGAGTTGTGAGCTTCGTCACCGTAGGTTCCGATCCTACGCTGATGCTCACGGGACCCGTTCCGTCGACGCGAAAAGTTCTTGCCAAGGCGGGGTTGATGCTGGACGACATCGACCTCTTTGAAGTTAACGAGGCATTCGCACCGGTGCCCCTGATGTGGATGCAGGAGCTGGACATTGGTCCGGACAAGCTCAATGTGAACGGCGGCGCGATTGCCCTGGGCCACCCGCTTGGGGCCAGCGGTGCAAGAATCATGACCTCTATGCTCAATGAGTTGGAACGGCGAGAGGCGCGCTACGGTCTACAGGCGATTTGCTGTGCCGGAGGCATGGGGACCGCTACCGTGATCGAGCGCTTGTAGGTTCATGATGCGGTGAACGGTTTACGGAAAGACAGGAAGAACCAGCGTGCTGATTGATCTAAGTGACAAGCGGATTATTGTGACTGGCGCGTCCAGAGGTATCGGTAAGGCGATTGCCATGGCATTTGCCGCTGAAGGGGCACGCGTTGCCGTCTGCGCACGTAACCGCGACGCAATTGAAGCGGCCGGCACGGAAATGGCTGAGAAAGCACACCAGATAATCGCCCGCTCCGTCGACGTCACTAACAGCGAAGGTGTTAACGCTTTTGTCGCCGAAGTAGTGGACGCCTGGGGCGGGGTCGATGTGTTGGTGAACAACGCCGGGCAGGGTCGTGGCGGCAACCTGGATACACTCGCACCCGAGGATATTCTGGAGCACGCCAACGTGCTGCAAATGGGTCACTTCCGCTTTACCAAGGCCGTGGTCCCGCACATGCGCGAACAACAATGGGGACGAATAATAGACATCAATGCCCTGGCCGGCACGATACCGACGCCGGAAGGCATCCCTTCAGTGATTAACCGGGCGTCCTGCGTAGCGCTATCGAAATCGCTGGGAATGAACCTTGCGAAAGACGGCATTTTGGTGAACACGCTAAACATGGGCTGGATTGATACCGGGCAGTGGGATCGACATTATCGGGAAATGCCCCCGGGGGTCACCCGCGAAGAATTCAATGAGATGGTATTGAAGGTTGTCCCCGTCGGTCGTTTCGGTAAGCCCGAAGACGTAGCTGGCATGGCGATCTTTCTGGCAAGCGAATATGCGAGCTTTATCAGTGCGGCGTCGATCGATATCTCCGGAGGCATGGGTGGACAGATTGCCTACTTTCCGACACTGAAGCGGGACTTTGTCGAGTCAATGCGGCAGCGAGAACAAGGCGGCAAGTCCTGAGCAGAAATGGAGAACACTATGTTTGACCTGTTATTGAGCGCCGACATGATGCTTGAAGATCCGGATGGTATGGCGGATTTGCTGCATGCGAAATTGGGCATTCACAAACATGAGCGCTGGCGCCAGGCATTCGACAATCACCCGTATATTGCGCACTTCCTTCGAGTGCACAAATCCCTCGCGGTGGCGCCGACCCGCGTCGAACCCCAGTGGCACCTTGACAAGCCAAATCCTGGCGACCCGATGTTTCACGATTTTCTTGAGAGCCTGAAAGATTATCAGGGTCGTCACCGACCGATGGTGACTCACGCCGTTGTAATTACTCTGCGAAATCCTGGTTTCAGCGCGCTAATTGACAAGCTGATGCGGCGCGAGCTGCCGTTCCGTATGGCGCAGCGAACTGCGGAGATGCCGTTTGACCGCCTCTGGTTGGGTACAACGCCAGAACGTCCCGTTTATACTCCCGAAGTAGATGGAGGTTTGTGCATCGAAGTGATGGGTACCGAGCCTCTGCAGATGCCGCCGGAAGTCTTTGAACCGCAGCCTGTCCAGCCGAGGGATGCGAAACCGGGTGACATGATCCGTATTACCTCCCGCGGATTTCTGGTTCGTAACCTGGACGACACGCTCTGGCGTTTGTCGACCAACCTCGACTGGGAGCCCGCAACCGTTGAACAACTGAATGGCGAAGGCTATCGGCGTGCGCGTATGCCCTTTCGCGTTGTCAGCAGTGCCAGTCTCGACCTGATCCAGCCCACTAACTGGGACTGTGAAGCAGGCCATTATCTGAATAACTGGGGTCCGGGTCTTTACTATATTCGCATTGGCGTCAACAACCTTGACGCCAAGGCCGACGACCTGCGTTCCCGCGGTGTCAGTTTCACTCTGGTTGACGGGGTTGAGGCAGTCGGAGGCAAGTCGCTGATCAAAGTCGATCCCTCCGAATTACGGGGCCAGATGTTCGAGTTTGAGGAAATCTAAGGTGAGCGACAGGGAACCGGCGAGCGTAGCGGGGCGGGAAGCCATCAACTCCTCCGTCTGCATTGAAAGAACCGGCGCGGTCGGCTGGCTGGTGCTTACGCGTCCTGATCAAATCAATGCAATCAACGATGAAATACGATTTGCTGTGCCTGAGGCCCTTAGAATTCTGGATACAGATGACGCGGTTAGCGTAATCGTCATTCGAGGTGAGGGCGAGAGAGGATTCTGTGCCGGCGCCGATATCAAAGAGCAACGCGGACCGGAGAATTCCACCGAAGTGCGCCACAGAATGGAAAGTACTCGCTGGATCGAGAGCGTCGACCGAACCCAAAAGCCGGTGATTGCTGCAATACACGGTTATTGCATGGGCGGTGGGATGGAACTGTCGCTGGCCTGTGATATTCGCTTTGCTTCGCCCGATGTAGTGATGAGCCTTCCGGAGACCTCGCTGGGTCTTATCCCCGGCGGAGGTGGCACTCAGAGGCTGCCGCGTATCGTAGGATTGGCCAGGGCCCTCGATATGGTACTTACTGGTGAACGAATCAAGGCGAAAGAAGCAGCACGAATTGGTTTGGTGACCCGTGTGGCCGCGCGTGCCGAATCTCACCTTGCCGAGGTTGCTGAATTTGCGGCACTGATTGCAGCGCGACCGCCGGTCGCTAGCCGCTATGTGAAACGGGCCACCCGTGCTGCGTTGGACCTTGATCTAAAAAAAGGGCTGGACCTGGAACTCGACCTGTTTGCGCTCCTGAAACCCTCTGACGACGCGAAGGAGGCAGCAATGGCATTTCGGGAAAAACGTCAACCGAGATTTGCGGGAAAATAGTAAGCAAAACAGATGCATTCCTGATGAAAATGGAAAGACAATGACAGAACGAAAACTGGAAGGACGAGTAGCAATTGTAACCGGTGCCGGCGGTGGCCTGGGTGGCGAGTCCGCACGGGTAATGACCGCTCATGGTGCCAAGGTAGCCATCGTCGATATCGATGATGAGGCCGCCAGAACCACCGCAGAAAAGATTAACGACAATGGTGGTGACGCGTTTGCCGTCACTTGTGATGTTTCTCTTGAAAGCGATGTTAAGGCGATGGTTGCGCGCGTCGTCGATCACTATGGCCGTGTCGACATACTGCATAACAACGCAGCGATCCTGTCGAATGAGCAGCGTATGAAAGACCTCGATATTGTCAATATGGATGTCGACGCATGGGACAGGGCCATGGCGGTTAACCTGCGTGGTGCGATGCTTTGCAGCAAGTACAGTATCCCGGAGATGCTAAAACTCAAGCGTGGCTCAGTTATCTGTTCCACCTCTGGATTTGGGGTGCAAGGCGATATCACTTTGTCCGCCTATGCGGCCTCGAAAGCGGCGCTAATCATCCTTTGCAAGTGTATTGCCTCTCAGTACGGAAAACAGGGAGTTCGTGCCAATGCATTGCACATAGGCCTAGCGCCTGCGGAGAATGCACACAGCACTATGAACCCGGAGCTTATGGAAATTATTCGGGAGAATCATCTGACACCGGAGCTGGGAACGCCTCGTCAAATTGCTGACGTTGTAGCTTTTCTGGCGTCCGACGAATCTTCATTCGTCACTGGATCAACCGTGGTTGCCGATGGCGGCTTTTCGAGTCACGCGCCAAGCCTGGTTCAGGTGAAAGGGTTTTTCGAGAGATCTGGCACCAAAAAGATGTAGTTGCTCATCCTGTGGCCAAACAAAGATGCATCATCGTTGGCGGCAGCCACGTCGCGGCGCAGGTTGCCCCTACACTCCGTCAGCACGGGTGGGAAGGATCAATAACCATCATTGGTAACGAATACTATCTTCCCTACCATCGCCCCCCGTTATCCAAGGAGTTCCTGTCAGGCACCAAGAGTATTGACAATATTCTCATCCGGCCACCGGCGAGTTATGAAAAATCTCGCGTTCGCATTGCGCTCGGAACTACCGTCGACAGAATAGACAGGAAGAACCAGCGGCTGGGCCTTGATGACGGCGAACAGATTTTCTACGACAAACTGGTGCTTGCTGTCGGTGCAAGGGTGCGAAAGATTGATGTTTCGGGCATCGATTTACCAGGCGTCTTCTATCTCCGCAGCCTCGGCGATGTCCTGCAAATCAAGCAATTTAGTGCCAAAGCCAGGAACGCGGTGATTGTCGGCGGCGGCTATATCGGTTTGGAAACCGCGTCTTGTCTGCGAAAGCTTGGCATGAACGTGACCGTGTTGGAAGCCATGCCGCGGGTATTGCAACGGGTAACCGCGCCGGAAGTGTCTGCATTTTATACGCGGGTACACGACGAGGAAGGTGTCCATATCGTAACGGACACTGAGGTTGAAGCTATCCAGGGAAATGCCGCCGTTGAATCGGTCGTATGTTCGAACGGCGACAATCATCCCGCGGATCTCGTCATAGTCGGTGTCGGAGTAATTCCCAATACCGAGTTGGCGACAGATGCGAGTCTGGAAGTTAACAACGGTATCGTGGTGGATGAGTACGCTCGCACCGGCGATCAAAATATTCTGGCGGCTGGAGACTGTACCGCTCATTTCAATTCCATTTACGGCCGCCAGATTCGTCTCGAGTCGGTTCAAAATGCCAATGAGCAGGCGACTACCGCAGCGCTGACCGTCTGCGGAAAGGAAAAACCTTACTCGTCACTACCGTGGTTCTGGTCGGATCAGTTCGACCTGAAGCTGCAGATTGCGGGCTTGTCACAGGGATACACCGATGTCGTCATACGCGGCGATATTGACGGTAGCAGAAGTTTTGCAGCCTTTTATCTAAGCGAGGGCAAAGTCCTTGCGGTGGATGCTGTAAACCGACCTCGCGAATTCGTAACTGGTAAACGCCTGATCCTGGCGAAAAAATGTGTTGATGTGACGAGACTGCGTGACGACAGCATTTCTATAAAGGAACTACTGGATTGACGTTGCGGGAGTCAAGAATATTGATCACTAGAACGGGAGAAATCTAATGAACCTTCGTGGAAAAACAGTGCTAGTTACCGGAGCTGCCGGAGCATTGGGGCAGGCAGTGTCAAAAAAAGCATCGACTTATGGTGCAAAGGTGATTGGGTTGGACATCGTCGATTCGCCCCGCCTCGAGTGCGTCGAAGAATATCGCAAGGTCGATCTTCTGAGTGCTGCTGATACGCAGAACTGTATCGAACAGCTACATGACATCGACGCGCTGCTGAATATAGCCGGCGGTTTCGATATGGGTGCCTCGGCAAGCGATGCTTCAGATGAACAATGGGATTCGATGTTCAACGTGAACGTGACCACAATGCGCAATGCGACAAGGGCAGTTGTGCCTGGATTTCTTGAGCAAGGGCGAGGTTCGATAGTAAACATTGGCGCCCTGAGTGCACTCAGTGGTGCTCCGAGTATGAGTGCCTACTGTTGTGCGAAATCGGCAGTAATGCGGCTGACGGAAAGCCTGTCGGAAGAACTCAAAACCAGTGGTATCAACGTTAACGCTGTGCTTCCCAGCATCATTGATACTCCGGCGAATCGGGACGACATGCCTGATGCAAACTTCGCCGACTGGGTCCCGGCCGAAAAGCTGGCGGAAGTCATTTGTTTTCTGGCTTCCGATTCTGCAAGCGCAATTCACGGGGCATTATTGCCCGTGAAGGGCCTGGTCTAGGCGATAGCAGCGCGTTTTCAAGAATCCAGCCTTACAGGTCATAGCGTTAGCAACGCGCAAACGAATTACGGGCCTGCACGGGCTGCGACAGGTAATCGCGTTGCAGCAGACAAGAAAAAGGGGCGAATCGTCGATTCCGACAGATTTCCGACGTCAGTTGTGCATTGTTGTGCAACGTACTGAAAGATTGGCAACGAGCGTCGTCTTTCAGGCCTTATTTTTCAACAAGTTATGACGGCCAATGAGGCTTCGAACCAGGTGGTCGGAGGATCGAATCCATGTCATTGTTTTGGTCACCGGGTCCTCAGTGATGCCTTACCCAGGGTCACCCGGTCAACGCGTTCGGCGTCAAGCATCAGCCGAGCAGTCTGATTTCCCCGGATCACTGCGTCCAGGAAAGCCGTCGTCACCATGTTGACGACGTCCAGCGCCTCGTACTGGGCCAGCTGATCGGTGTCCAGGCGGCAAATCAGCTTACCCAGGTAGTGATCCGCGCCATCCACTGTCAACGCGAACTGAGAGCCGGGCCGGGCGTTTTCGAAGGACAACAAGTGCTGCTGCCAGTCGGTAACAAAACGACCGTCGACATCCGCGGTCCCGGTCGTCATCAGGACCGGGCCTTTTTGATTTGTCCAGCTGTCGGCAACGATCACGTCGAACATCTCGCCTGGCGGTGAGATCGCCAACGCGGCGACAACATCGGGCCCATCGTAGTCCCAATGGTTGCCATTTTCGTCGATGGCCACGGCGCCGGTCATCATCTGGGCGGTGAAAGCGCCGAATGAATGTCCCGCGGCCACGATTTTTTCTGGATTCAAACGTGCATGGGCTGTCGGGAAACGGTCGCTGCTGTTCGCAAGCAGCGCCATGTCTTCTACCCGGGAATCGATCAGTTCAAGATCGCCGAGACGGACGCTGGCAAAAATCGCGGACAACGTACCGCCGCTGTCTTCATGATCAGCGGCCAGCACCACGTAGCCGTGGCTGACCCAGTGATCGATAAGATTGCGGTACTGGTCCTTGTCCGACGCGAATCCGTGAGAGAAAACAATCAATGGGAACGATCCGGATGACTCGGGGTAAAAAGCCCGGGCAGAGATTCTGCGGCCATCAGCGTGCGTGAGAACCGTTTCCCGAGACCGCGTCACACGATGCGGTCCGGGAGCATAGCCGTAAACCCCGTCAAAACGGCCCGAACGGTTTGCCAGAAAGTCTGCGGCCAACTCGGCGCTTTTTGCCGGGCGCTCCAACGGCAACACATGGCCGGTGCCGGGAAGAATCTTGACTTCAACTCTCGGCGAGCCCGTCAATGCTGCTTCAAAACGGTAAGCTAGTTCGTGGGCCAGCTGGGGGTTGTCACGACCCCAGAGGATCAGCGTGGGCGCGGTGATCGCGGCCAGAATCGGTGATGGATCGCCACGGTGGAAATCTCGTAGCCGCTCGATTTCGGCCCTGCGATTGCCCTGGCGGCGGAACATGTCATGAAATTCCGCAATCCGCTCACCGGTTACCAACGCATCGTCTGCGATCATCCAGCGCAAGAAGGCACCGTAGGCAGACCGCGGTACCAGGCTCAGCAGGCCGTCGGCCCAACCCGGGATCTCGCCCCCGGAACGGGAGTTCTCACCCCTCTGCCCGCCTGAGTTGATCAAAATCAGCCGATCCACCCGGGCCGGATTTTCGGCGGCGAAATGAAATGCCATATTCCCGCCCAGCGATGAGCCCACCAGGCTCACCCGCTGTATGTCCAGGTGGTCGAGCAGTCCGGAGATCAGGGCCAGGCTCCGTTCCATACTGTAATCGCCGGTGGGGTCGGGGCCGGTCAGGCCATGGGACGTCATATCAAAACGAATCAGCGTAAATTCGTTGCCTAAAGGTTCCACCCAGCCGTCCCACATGCGCATGTCGAAGAAGTGGCTATGGATCAGCAGCACCGGCGGGCCATCTCCGTCAATCCGGTAACGTAAATTTACGCCGTCGATATCGACACTTTCAGGCACCTGATTTTCCCAGTATCGGGCTTCCAGTTCCTCTACCGGAAGGTCGCGCCACACGATCATCTGGAAAACCACATAGCCGGCCACAAGCGCCAGCGACCCCAGCCCGATTCGTTTTAACCAGCGAATCATGAGCTGATCACGCAACAAAACCGAAGTAGTAAAGTGGTGGTGACGTGATACCTGCTGCGATCATTGTAAGCATTCCGGTTTTACCCCAGAAGCGATGTATCCTGCTGAACTGATTCGGTGTCGGTGGGTTATCGAATTTAATGAGGGAAGCGATAATCAGCGTAACCCAGATTATGCTCGTGGCTACCGAAAAAGCCGAATGGATGTATATCGACCAGAGCAGGACAGCGGTACCTTCGTAAACTCCGCCCTTTGTCAGCTCGAAAATGCCTCCCGCCATTGATAGATCGTATTCAAATATCCCAACGACAATGGCCAGGGTGATCGCTAAGGTCAACTGGATATTTCGGTGGGCTGTGTAGTTCTTGACCCGACGGGCGAATCGCCACGAAATGATGAGAATTGGCAAAATGATGATGAAAGACAGCAAGACGACGTCCATAAGCACATCAGCTCGCGTGCCCAAAAAACCAGGCGCAAACATGTCTTCTCCTTGTTGGCTGACGAGAGATCTACTCGGCTAGCCAAACCGATTTGGCTATGAGGCTACAAGAAATCCGATAAATAATACCATTCCGATTCGAGGTTGAACCTGTCCATGGCGAATTCGTATTCACACAGGTGCAGGTGTGTGAAAAAGCCCTCGACCATGCGATGGTGATCTGCGAGAGGCTCGCTAATCGGTACATCGATTGACAATTATCAAAGGGGCGGTAGGGGCGCCGGCCTATGATTACCATAGCGAACTGTGGGGGCACGAGAACATCAATGAAGATCCTGATCCTTGGACTCGGCAACATCGGCCAGGCCCTCGCCCGCAAGCTGCGCGACGATGGGCATACGGTCGTCGGCACGACTACGACGTTGGAGAAAGTGGATGCGCTGGCCGCGCACGTGGACGAGGTCGCCGTCCTGTTCGGTCACGAGGCTGACAAGGTGAAATCCGCTGCGGCGGGCTGCGACGCAATTGTTGTGACGGTAGCGCCTGACGCGAAGAAGAGCCGAACTGTCGAAGAGCGGGACTCCCATTACAGGCAGGTTTTGCTAAGCAGCTGCGAAAGCGCCGCCGCGGCGTGTGACCGGGTAATCTTCGCTTCTTCGTTTTCCGTGTACGGTGACGGTGGGCCCGGTAGCACGTCCATCACCGAGGAGACGCCGTGCTCGAACAGCGAAGAGCCATCGTCGAAGTACTACCAGATGGCGGAACAGGCGGTGCTCGCGTCCCGTACCGGGTGCGTGCTGCGCTACCCGGACATGTATGGCGCCCCCGGCGACATGAGTTACCCGGATCGGGTACGCCTCGCACATCAGTACATGGCTGGCAAGACGATCTTTGGCGCGGACGCGCCGTTGTACTGCATTAACTACCTGGACGTGGTTACGTCGCTGGTTCATGCGATCGACAGGAATTTGACCGGCGTCTTCAATGTTTGCGACAACGACAACCTGCCGTATACAAACAAGCAGGTGTTTGATGCCATCTGCAGTGCAGAAGGGCTGGAACCGCTCGAGTTCCTGAACCAGATCAAGGCGCCGAACCGCCGTATATCAGCCGAACGCATTTACGCGACCGGCTATCGTGTAGCCCATCCTGACCCCAACGCGGCCATGGTAATTGCCCAATTGGACGTATGAAGCTGGCTAACGTCGTGATTACCGGTAGCACGAAGGGTATCGGTCGCGGGCTCGCCTCCGAGTTCGCGTTACGCGGGCACAACGTGCTGGTCAGTGGCCGCAGCGACGAGTCGGTCGCTGAGGCGCTCGCGGCAATCGGTGAACAGCCCGGCAAGATCATTGGGCAGGTCTGCGAGGTCAGCGAGCGGGAGCAGCAACAGGCACTCTGGGACCGGGCTGTCGAGGAGTTCGGTAGCGTCGACGTCTGGATCAACAATGCAGGGCTTGCGCGCACCGTGTGGTCGATTACCGATACACCCACCGATCAGATCGAGGCAATGGTCCACACCAATATGCGGGGCACGATTTTTGGTTCGATCGTGGCGGCGAATGGCATGAAGGCGCAGGGTCACGGCAAGATATTCAACATCCTTGGCGGGGGCAGCGATGGCGAGTACTTTCCCGGTATCGCAATCTACGGTACGACCAAGCGCGGGCTCGACTATTTCTCCACGGCATTGTCGAAGGAACTAAAGGATACTGGCGTTATTGTCGGCCGGGTTCGACCTGGCATGGTGATCACTGACGCCGTGATCCGCGAGGTCCGTGCCGATCCGGAAAGATTTCAAAAGTCTCGCAAGATGATGAACAACATCGTGGACCGGGTCGAAACGGTGTCCCCGTTTATCGTGGACGAGATGCTCGCATTTACAAAGAACGGCAGCAAAATTCGGTGGCTGACCGGCGCCACGATCGGCCTGCGCATGCTGAAGGGGCTGATCAGGAAACGCCCGGACCAATTCGAAGACTTTGGCTTGTAGGAGAAACGATGGGTACGCATACCGATACCAAGACAATCGACCAGTTTCTTGCCGAGAACCC
>Ga0224508_10004764_pt1 | contig 11000 bp, 11 predicted proteins | sample SF_Jan12_sed_USG_4_FD_170157 | JGI IMG/M metagenome (GOLD analysis project Ga0224508, IMG submission 170157) | Sediment microbial communities from San Francisco Bay, California, United States - SF_Jan12_sed_USGS_21 | ecosystem: Environmental > Aquatic > Marine > Sediment | place: USA... | reverse complement strand
AAGGTGGTGTAGATCACAAGCTTCGGCGAGTGGTGAGCCAGCCTTTACTAATAGACCAACACATCAGTTCAGCCACTTACATAGAGACTATGCGCGATGAATCATTTTCAATTCATCAAGTGGATACCAACATATACACGACTTGTACGATGATTTTATTTTTAATCACACTAGCAAATGCTGTACATTTTTTTGTGATTTGGAATCTACTAGTGGAAACTCTGCAAATTTGAGTATGTGAAAAATAAATCTCTTGTAATTAGTTATGTGAAAATAATATTTTTTGAGTTATCTTAAATGACTAGGGGTGATTATTCCTTTGATGGAGTTTAACATGTTTCCTGCCATCATTGTTGCCCCGACAAACGGTACTTGTTGTTGCTTCCACTGTCGTGCAAATTGTTGTGTTGCTTGTTTGCCCACTATTTTTTCTAATTGTGCGATAATATCATCTTGATCCATGTATAGCTTTTGTACTAATGCTACTAGTGCTGCAGCTAGTGCTACCCAGTTTTCTTGTATTGCAGCATTGTAAATACTGGATGCATCATATGCATATCTCTTCTTCACTATGTGTGTTAATATTTCAGAAATCTGTGGGTCTCCGCCCATTGTTGCTACCATTCCTGAAATTGCTTTGATGATAACTATTGTATTTTCTGTATCTGTTCTTGTAAAGATCATTGATGCATTATTAATTACATTTCGTGAACTAGTATTTGGCGGACTAAATCGTGGTTGTGGCGTTCTTGGTCTGGCTGAATACCTAAAACCATTCATTTCATTTGACGCAGCTGTCATTACTCTGTTGTATTTATCAAAATTATCTCTGATCAATTTATCACCTGTGGATATTCCACGTGGTACTGGATTGTTAATCGCTTCATTTAGAAACTGTGACGCTGTAGTTGTGATATCTGCAGTATTTGGCCCACTAAACATTCCTGACACTTTTTGATTATTTTTGACTGTTTTATTTACAATTAAATTGTTTTCTTTGCTCTTTTTATTTTTCTTTGAAAATGAATTAATCAAACCCATTATGCCGCTTCCCATTGACAATGCATCTTCTGCCATTTTTCCGTAATTCGGTTCCTCTTTTTTGGCCATGTCTTTGTCTGTCATTGATCTTTAAAAGAATTCTGTCATTTTGATATCTTCCAAATCTAAACTCTTCTTTCGATTTTCATTATTTTTATTTTTTTTATACTGTTTTGTAACCCAAATTGCTGATTATTTCACTGTCTCATGGTGTTGTGTTTTTTCAAATCATTTTTGATTTAGGATTTTTCTCTGAATATGATTTTTTTCCAACATTTCATCTTATGCTGTAGTTGTTACACAATTCATGATCAATATTATATGAATTGATTATTTTTGCAATGACATCTAGTTCGTTAAAACTTTGTACAGAAAACTTAAACTTTACTTTTATCTAATCACCTTGATGCCATACACTTTGCACATCCCTGTACTTGTTGCTCTAATTGTTATTTTGTTGAATATGGGATTCTTTAATCATGATTTAACTCTGTCTGCACATGGTCAAACTGTACAGGTATCCCCATCACTCAAAATTTCACCAATAGATCCTGGTTCAATTAAATTAGCGCCAATAGATACAACTGCACCATCACCACCACCGTCTTTAATTTCCCCTTCTGATCTTTCTGTTATTGGACCAAATTCAGCTTCTTTTGATTGGAATGATGTTAAAGATGACATCAGTGTAGTTACATATGATATTGAAATCTATAATGTCAATTCAAAAACTGTTGTTGATTCTGCCAAATCTCTTTCCAAGTCATCATACGTTACTACAAAGTCACTTCCAGACGGCACCTACTACTGGCGTGTCTTTGCAGTTGATGGATCAGGTAACTCCAGTACTAGTCGTACCTCTACATTCACAGTTGATGCAACTCCCCCCCCGACCCCTACACTTCTTTCACTAAACAATGGAGTAACTACCACAACCTCTACTCCTTACTTTGAATGGAACCCAGTGTCTGATTTGAGTAACGTGTCTTATCAATTCCAAATATCTGATGATCCTTCATTTGCAAAAATATCTCTGGTGTATGATGACATTCTTTATTCTTCGACATTTACTGGTATGATGTATGCTGCTCTTCCTCCTCCTACTCCTTCCAATATTCAAATAACTCAATCTCTTCCAGACGGCACCTACTTCTGGCGTGTTACTGCATTTGATAATCTTGATAACACCAGTGAACCTAGTCCTTATCGCTCTTTTTCAGTTGATACAACTCCCCCCCCGACCCCTACACTTCTTTCACTAAACAATGGAGTAACTACCACAACCTCTACTCCTTACTTTGAATGGAACCCAGTGTCTGATTTGAGTAACGTGTCTTATCAATTCCAAATATCTGATGATCCTTCATTTGCAAAAATATCTCTGGTGTATGATGACATTCTTTATTCTTCGACATTTGGCAAATCCGTATTGTCAAAACCATCCGTCTACCCTACTCCTTCCAATATTCAAATAACTCAATCTCTTCCAGACGGCACCTATTTCTGGCGTGTTACTGCGGCTGACGATGTGGGACACACAAGTAAACCCAGCTTATCTTTTTCATTCACAGTTGATACAACTCCCCCCCCAGCCCCTACACTTCTTTCACTACACAACGGAGTAACTATCCACGACACTGCCCCTTCATTTGATTGGACTGATGTTGATGATGTAAGCAGTGTTGCCTATCAAGTCGAAATTTCAACTGATCCAAAATTCCAAAGCTCTTTTGTTGATTCTGCCAAATCTCTTTCCAAGTCATCATACATTACTACAAAGTCACTACCAGACGGCACCTACTACTGGCGTGTCTTTGCAGTTGATGGTGTAGGCAACACAAGTCTACCAAGTTCTGTTTTTAGCTATTCCATAAATGCTGTAATTCCTGATACTACTCCGCCAAAACCTCCTGTATTGCTATCTCTTAGTGATAGATTCACCACACAAAATACCACTCCTTCATTTGATTGGACTGATGTATCTGACACTAGTGGTGTAACATATAGAATTGAAATTTCCACTGATTCTAGATTCTTATCTACCTTTGTCTCTTCATCATCATCTATATCTGAACACATTAGTGTCAAACCATTTCCAGACGGCACCTACTACTGGCGTGTCTTTGCAGTTGATGGTGTAGGCAACACAAGTCTACCAAGTTCTGTTTTTAGCTATTCCATAAATGCTGTAATTCCTAACATTCCTCCTACATCTATGATTTCATCATCTAACAATTATGATGTTAATACCGATATTCATTTTTCAGGAATAAATTCTTTTGATCCTGATGGCGATATTATTAGATTTATTTGGATAATTGATGGCGAAAATATTTCTAGTGAATTATCTACAATTACAAAAAATTTCAAGTCAAGTGGAGACCATGAAATAATTTTAATTGTATATGACAATCATAACGCCACTGATAAAGCAATTCTTAAAATTAATGTTATTGATGTTATTGATGATGATGTTGTCGTTGATGATGATGTTGTCGTTGATGATGATGTTGTCGTTGATGATGATGTTGTCGTTGATGAAAATTCGTGGATTCCTATAGTTGTAGCAGTAGTCGCAATTGGTGGAGTCGGAGCAGTAGTGGCAGTTACAAAATTTACTGGTAAAAATACAGTCAGACCAAATGCTAATGTTACAAATTTCGAGGTTGAAGTTAAGGCTGGGCTTGAATAGTATGGTGATGATATGGATTTAGATAATTTTAAGCAAATTATTGGCAGTGATTTTGGAAATTCAATTACTGAGACAATTAAAAATAATGAAAAAATACGAGAAAATGATGCAGTAAAAATTGTGATGGATTGGTATGACAAAGAAAAAGAAAATCTGAATTCAGTTCCTCAAAATGAATATGTTCAACTAGATGAGATTCCTGGTATTATCAATACGGCAATGGTTGCAAAAAGTAATCGCGATGAATTCTTCTCAAAGATAATTAATATAATGGTGACTAAACTGCTAGAAGTTCTCACAACACAGTTCGCAGAGTTTACAGCTGACAACATAGTTGTACAAACTCAAGGTAAAGAAAAAGGAATTAAATTTAATTTTGAATCTAAATTAAAACCGATAAAGCCCTATGTGGAATTTGTAAAAAAAATAAATGGACTTCCGATAATTAGAACTATGATGAAATTTCAAATAGATTCTGATATTGCAATAGAAAATATGGAAATACTCTCAACTGATTCTAAAACAAAAATTGGGCTAGAAAAACTTGTTGGCAAAGCTGAAGTGTCTTTAATTGATTTAAAACTTGGACCGATTTCCACTAATAACCCAAAAACATTGAACACTATAAAATTTGAGAGAGGTCCATCCGAAATTATTGTTTAGAGATACACGGTAGATTGAAACAAAAATTTGATTCTCTTAAGATCCGCACATCTAAAACAGATCTTTGATTGCTCTGTTTAGTGCCACGTATCTCTTCTTCCATGAAGAGTTACGAAACTCAGGTTTTATGTTTTCAAGGGCCATCTTTTCTTGAAGCAAAACTTCCTTTGTCTTGTCTCCTAAATGCCATCTATTTTTGTCTGTCATTCTTTTCATCTGCTCTCGCGGTGAAATTATTGAGGCTGATGGTTTTTTATTGATCAAATGCAGTATGTCTTTGTAGCTCTTCGCAGTAGTGATCTTTTGAAATCTTGCTCTTTGCCTTGCATTAAGCTCCCTGTCCTCTTTTTGTCTTTTTAGAATGGATTCAATTGTTTTTCCTTCAGAACTACGGGGATCAATTACACTTCCTCCACGAAATATGAAATTACCTGTAGAAAATTTAAATTTGTCTTGGGGTGTTACATGTCTTTTTACCATGTATTTACAAATAATTATTAATTTAAAAATATATCCACCTGAGAAACAAACTTGATATCGTACAGTATGGTTGAATTCATATTAGTATCTTAATGGGTTTGTCATTCATTTTAACAATAACAAGAATTCACAATATCAAAATGACCGCATTGTCTTTCTAGATATTTTGCCTGCATGGCAGTAAAAGATAAAATCTTATCACCAAATAATATATCTAGAGTTAAAATGCCTCAGACAGATTTGTGGTTTTCATACAAACAGGAGAGATATTCTGCCAAATTGGAAAATGCCAAACGAATTCTGAAATGGACTGGAGCGAGGAAAACTTGGGATTGTGACAACTGCACATTCTCTGTTATCCATAAAAAAGACGGTCTTATTCATGTCGTGGCACGAAGAACAAAATCATTTGCTAGCTCTTATATGAAAAAGCATGTACAAGTGAATTTGATGATGGGCTTTACAATTACTGCATCTCAAAAACCCATAGAAGAAGAATACTTGGAACCAGCACAGGGCAATATCGAGAACAAAGACAGTAAAAAGAGGACGAGGTGGGCAATCCATCTGAAACAGGAAGACGGCAATTTTGATTCTGTAGAGAGACCTATCTCTGATTGCTGCATATGGCAGTGGGCAGATACGGATTCTAAAAAGACAATTGAGCAAAGTGAGATATATAAAATTTACAATAGTCTATCAAAAAGACCCAGTGAGTCCTTGGAACAAAAAAATATCTTTGATGTGTCCACCGAGAAACAAAGTCAGATAATTCCAGTCATATATCAGCCTCGAATAGATGCTTGGAAAAACTTTGTACGCGAAATTCATGCACATAGAATTGACGATGATGAAATGGAAATTACAATGATATTCAACGATGAACAACTAAGAAAACATTCTGCACTGGATTTTATCTATAGGAGATTCAGACGTCTTCGTTACAAAAGAGTCAAGGACATAGAAACATTTAGAATAAAACTCGATAAAATACCTACAGAATTCACGTTTGAGTCCATTTATAGCGGTAAGTATACCCTGTATGATGATTCTATCCATGAAGACAAGCCAAATGAAAAGGGTGTTGTTCCATTTCACAAAATAAAATATTATTTTTCATCTACATTACACCCCATAGTTTTTGTCAATACTTCAAACCATGCACTAGCTGAACATGACAATAATCATTTTCACTGGAAATGGGAATACGCGGCTTGGGAGCAGAATTCCCCAGTAGTATACGGCACAAAATCTAGAAATGATATCAACAATGAATTTTGACAAATCAAGACCAAGCAACCATGATTCATTTATGATATTTTTTTATTGTCGTTTATTTTTTTAAATTATTTTTCCAGCATTACTAATGATATTGGAAAATGATCACTAAAGCCATTTTTGTTATGACTTTTTGAAGGCCTGCCGAATCTTAGGGGTTTACCTCTCTTGGTCATCTCTGAAAATTTTTCAATTTTCACTGAATCTTTTTTTATTGTTAATTTTGATTTGTTAAACAGGAATCCCTTTGATACCATGAACTGATCAAGTATTTCTCCATCACCATAATGGTGAGTGGCATCTCCGCGTGCAAGAAGGGGCCACATTAAATTAAACAGTTTTGGACTGCGGGCTCTTTTTAATTTTTTTGACATATTGGTGGACAAGGCATAATCCATAACCGATCTGCTAAACGGTTCATCATTAAAGTCTCCCATTACCAGTATGGGGATGTTCTCTCCAATCTCTTCTTTGATCCTTTGGTGAAAATAGCTTAGTGCCTCTGCTGCAATAATCCTGTACGGCTCTGATTCTAATACTCCGCCTATTCGTGCAGGCCAGTGGTTTCCGATACAGACCATTTCTATGTCTGAACTTTTTATTTTTAGATTGATCTGGAATATGTCTCTGGTCGCATTTCTCTTTACTATCCAATGTGAAAACTGTCGTTTTAATGCAAATTTACTGGAATCATAGATGAATGCCACGTCTATGCCTCTTTTGTCATTTCCATCGTCGTGGGCAATGTTGTATTTTCTTTGAGGCAGATTAATTCTATCTGCCAATTTTTCCAAAACTGCCTTGTTTTCTACTTCACACACGCCTAGTATGTCTGGCCCAGTATCGTTGTTCATCTTTGAAATTATCTTTGAGAGTTGAGCTATTTTGCAATCCAAAACTGTCTCATTCCAACCTCTCAGTTCACTTTGAATGGAACGTTTTAGCTTGTCTGAGCGTTGCGCATCTTCTGTATCAAACAGATTCTCTAAATTCCACCATGCTGCATAATATTCCGACAATTGAATGTATGTAGATTGGTTTGGAATTTAAATCTGACCAGACGTTTTTTATCAATCCATAACTCACACCAATCACTTTGTGACGTAATTGAATTTGGGCAAGATTTACAATCTCAATTGTGGGGTGCAGGGATTAACCTAAAGGACTGCAGATGCAAAAAGGCCAAGACGTGAAAGATGATTCTGAATAAGAAATATGGGGGCAATGGAAGGTTCAGGCAATTCGAATCTATCTATTTTGATTTTAGTAATTTAATGTCAGAACGTACTATGTCCCTTTCTGCTTGATCATTGGAAAGAGACAAGGCCCTGTTAAAATGAAATATGGCCTTTGATGCATTGTTCATCTTAACGTAATCGTTGCCAATTTCCTTGTTGGCTACAAAAAGATCCCTTTTTGAGAGTTTTTTGTTTTTTAACAGCAATGATTTAACTTCAATTGCTTTTTCATAGTTGTCATTTTCTCTGTACAAATCAGACAGAATGTAAATTAGTAAGATGTTTTCGTGATACAGATCATATTTTGTACATTCTTGGAAAAAGGTAAACGCCTTTTTTCTATCATTTGGAAGGTGGACATTACCCAAGGCAAGATTCACACAAAAAACATCTCGAGGATTACGTATTGTCTCAAACACATCCTTACTTTTGTGCAGGTAGGTTTTAGCATGATCCAAATCATTTTTGTAAATGTATGTATTGGCAATGTTGAAATAAGTTTCAGCGATGCCCTTTTGATATTTGAACATAATCTGTAGCTTTAAAACTCTCTCAAATACGCGTATTGCCTCATCATAGTTTTGTTTTGCGATGTAAATCATTGCAGTTTTGTTATAGTTTTTCATCGAGTCAGCAATGAATTTGGCATAGTCTTTTTCTTTACTCAAACCAAATCACTCAAATTTCAATTCGTTGTTAATTTCAAAAAAATCTGCATGTTTTTTTACAGAGTATGTGTTTTCATATTTTTTCATACGATCAGACATTGTCATCATTTTATCTTGATTGGAAATACTGTTCGTAAGTATTTCTTGATCATTTGAATGATGTCTTGATTGTGACGCACGTTCATGTTCTTTCTTTTCAGCATCCGAATCATGCATTTGAAAGTCATCTCTCTCTGTAACATCATGAATGCCATTCAAATCAGGAATTCCAAACGAGTCAATATTCATTTCAAAAAGAGACTCTTGTTTTGTCATGCTAGTTTCCATTTGCTTTTTTTCTTCACCCTTTCTATGGCCTATGAAGTCAGATTTAATGTCAAACGGATTTTCCCCATACTTGAAATTTTGTGATTTTGTAGGTTTTGAAATTGATTCATTACGGTGATTTTTCAACATGCCTTTGTTGGAATAATTTATGTCTTGTCTTGTCTTTGATATAGCAGTCACGTTATCAGACGGATAATCTCTTATCTTTGAAGCAGACGCATCAATGTTTAATTTTTGTGGGATTTTATTTATTTTTTTTAGATCATCATCAACCTGCAAATTCAGAGAGAATTTTGAATTGGCTACAGTTCGGGTGCTTTGATTTTTTAACCTTGGAGTATGTTTGAGTATTTTTTTAGACATTTTTTTATTTTGTTTATCCAATTTCAGCATATCCTGCTTCAATTCGATTCTGTCTCTTTCTTGTTTTGTTTTTCGTGTAATCTGTTCGACTGGAATGGAAGGAAATACACTTCCCTTTTCATCCAAATCATGTTTGTATTTTTCTTGATCTTTTTTTACTGCCTCCTCTTGACTGATTATTTCAGCTCCAGGAACATCCCTCAACACTGTCTTGTTTATTTTTGCTAAAAACTCGGGAGACTGATCAGGTTTTTCGTTTGGATTCATTTCAATACACAGGTGAAGAATGGATTGTCAGTTGATTAAGTGTCTTTATTTTTCTCATTTGCAGCTGCTAGTTGTTTGTCTACCTCGTCTCTCTTCTTACCCAAAGCCAATTCTGCCTCTGCTATCTGTAATTCAAACTGCATTCGAATTGCTTCAGCTTTCATGTCGAGTATTCTTTGCATGAACTGGTTAGGGGGAACTGGCGTAATTTTGGTCCTCAAGAGGCTGGAACCCTCTACATGATAGGAATATGTACTTGAATACTTTGCGTCAACAGGTGTAGACGTAACTCTGGTATTTGAATAAAACCAATTGCCTCTTTTACTGTAAGTTTTTCTGGTTCCCTTTGTTGTTCTCGTATAATCTACAGTTCTCTCCATGGTTATTGCCATCCTTACTTCGATAATGGTATCGGTAAATTGATAGAATGTGGGCTGAAACCCTGCACCAATCATGGATGTCGTGATTTGAGGATCGTCTTCACTAATCAAATCCCCTTTTGAATCAACTAGGATATTTGGCAAGCTTACGGGATTTTCATCTGCATCTCCCATGGCTTTGGTTATTTCCATGCTGGCTGCATCAAGTCTTAGCTGGCCCTCAGCTATAGCTATGGCAAGCTTTGCCACCATATCATCGAATGGCACATTAAGTAATTCTTGTCCGACTCTACTCAATTTTATTCACTGACCCCTGATTCGGATTCCTTTTCGTCTTCCAGCTCTTTTTCTTTCTTGGCAATTTCAACCATCTGAGATTTTTGCATCAGAGTTGCTTTCATTTCGTATAGTTTTGCAATAAACTGGTTAGGGGGAACTGGCGTAATTTTGGTCCTCAAGAGGCTGGAACCCTCTACACTGTAAGAATATTTTGAAGAATAGCTTGCCGTTATGGATGCAGAATATGGAATGAATGCGCCACCAACTTTTGCAGTAACGCTTACAGAAGATTGGCTGCTTCTGTTCATGGATATTGCCATCTTCACTTCGATAATGGTATCGGTAAATTGATAAAATGTGGGCTGAAATCCTGCACTTAGCATGGATACTTCCACATATGCACCAGCATCATCACTTGTGATATCCGGGATTTGTACTTGCGTCTTTGACATTAATTTTGCAATTTCCATTGAAACTTGATCTAGTTGATATTGTCCTTCTGCAATGGCAGATGCTAATTTTAGAACCATTGCTGGGAAAGGTACGTTAAGTAATTCTTGTCCTACAGAAGCCATGTGTTTTATACATAATTAAATTATAAAAGAATTTCTGTAAAAGACATACTTGATCAATTCATAAATACTTGAAAATTATAAAATAGATAATTCAATGTCCGATGTAAATAACGAATCAGATATTTTTGCACCCATTGAAGATGTTTTAGTGAATACCGGTAGAGGCATCGCCAGAGCTCAAGCGGAATTGGATAAAACATCTATGGAGATACAAAGAATGATTGATGAGAATGATGAAGAAGTTGAAGGGTTACAAGAAGCTGGAATCAGTGCAACATGGTACACGATACCTGAAACAGAAATTAAATTAAAGATCGCAGTAAGCGTCGAGCAAAAAACAGAGAGTACCAAGAAGGGAAAAGTCGGAAACTCTCGTCTGCTTTTAAGAACAATGGACGCAACATATCAGAATCTTTTTGGATATTCCCATGAGATTGCAAGTGAGCTCAGGGCAAGGATTGTGCCCATTCCACGTCCGCCAAAAGCAACAAAAGAAGTCATAGATGTAACAGGAGAAACAATGCCCGAAGGCGTACGAATGTTAAGGGAAGCAGGTTTTACTCCAGTCACAATAACTCCGTCAAAAATAAAAATCAAAGATGGTGATAAAACAGTGATTTTGGACACAAATCCGAAACCTTCAACACAGGTATCTTTTGATCATAAAAAAATTGAGGTTACATATACAAATGCATAAAAAATTTAAGCGTAATTGTGAGAAATAAAACATGTCATTTAGAGGCCAAAAA
>Ga0224508_10004763_pt1 | contig 11005 bp, 4 predicted proteins | sample SF_Jan12_sed_USG_4_FD_170157 | JGI IMG/M metagenome (GOLD analysis project Ga0224508, IMG submission 170157) | Sediment microbial communities from San Francisco Bay, California, United States - SF_Jan12_sed_USGS_21 | ecosystem: Environmental > Aquatic > Marine > Sediment | place: USA: California... | reverse complement strand
TATTCAATAATTTTAGCGACGACACCGGCACCGACCGTGCGTCCGCCTTCGCGGATGGCGAAACGCAAGCCGTCTTCCATCGCGATCGGGTTGATCAGACTCGCGACAATCTTGACGTTATCGCCCGGCATGACCATCTCGATGCCTTCGGGCAGGTCGACACTGCCGGTCACGTCGGTGGTTCTGAAGTAGAATTGGGGCCGGTAGCCGTTAAAGAACGGGGTATGCCGTCCACCTTCTTCTTTGCTTAATACATACACTTCGGCTTCGAATTTGGTGTGTGGGGTGATGGAGCCGGGTTTGGCCAGCACCTGGCCACGTTCGACGTCTTCTCGTTTGGTGCCCCTAAGGAGGATACCAACGTTGTCACCGGCCTGGCCTTCGTCAAGGAGCTTTCGAAACATCTCGACTCCGGTACAGGTGGTCTTTTCGGTGTCTTTGATGCCGATGATTTCGACTTCGTCGCCGACTTTAACTATGCCGCGTTCGATTCTTCCGGTAACGACGGTACCACGACCGGAGATGGAGAACACGTCTTCGACGGGCATGAGGTAGGCACCATCGACGGCTCTTTCCGGTTCCGGGATGTAGCTGTCCAGGGCGGCGGCGAGTTCCATGATGGCGGCTTCGCCAATCTCGGAGGTATCGCCTTCTAATGCTTTCAGAGCACTGCCTTTGATAATCGGGGTGTCGTCACCGGGAAAGTCGTATTTGTCTAAGAGTTCGCGTACTTCCATTTCAACCAGTTCGACGAGTTCTTCGTCATCGACCATGTCGGCTTTGTTTAAAAAGACGATGATGTAGGGCACACCGACCTGGCGCGCCAGCAGGATGTGTTCGCGGGTCTGGGGCATGGGGCCATCGGCGGCCGATACCACTAATATGGCACCGTCCATTTGCGCTGCACCGGTAATCATGTTTTTGACGTAGTCGGCGTGTCCGGGGCAGTCGACGTGGGCGTAGTGACGCGCATCGGTCTCGTATTCGACGTGGGCGGTGGCAATAGTAATACCGCGTTCACGTTCTTCCGGGGCATTGTCGATCTCGTCGAACGCTTTGACTTCGCCACCGTGTTTGCTCGATAACACTTTGGTCATCGCCGCCGTCAGTGTCGTCTTGCCGTGATCAACGTGACCTATCGTGCCCACGTTCACATGGGGCTTCGTTCGCTCAAATTTCTCCTTCGACACTGCTGCTTACCTCTCGCTATCTAGTTAACTGTGTTATTACCCAAATGGTTTATACTGTACCAGCAGTACTACCAGTACCTTTCGGTGCCGGCAAATACTTTGCAAACTCCATGGAATATGTCGCGCGCCCCTGCGTCGCGGAACGTAGTGAAGTCGCATAACCAAACATTTCACCCAGCGGCACTTCGGAACGAATTACTTTTCCGCTCGGCACTTCTTCCATGCCTAAAATCATGCCACGACGGCTGCTCAAGTCACCGTTGACCGGCCCCATGTATTCTTCCGGCGTCACGACTTCAACGGCCATGACCGGCTCTAGAACTTGCGGATTCGCACGTTGCATGGCTTCACGAAATGCCATCATACCCGCCGTCTTGAACGCAAACTCCGATGAGTCCACTTCATGATAAGAACCATCGTACAAGGTTACTTTCACGTCGATAACCGGATATCCCGCGACTACACCGGACTCCATCGCGTCGACAATGCCCTTTTCGACAGCAGGAATATATTCGCGCGGTACCACACCGCCTTTAATCGCATCGACAAATTCAAAGCCGGCACCACGTGCTTGTGGTTCAACCTTGATGTAAACATGGCCATACTGACCACGACCACCGGTTTGCTTGGAGTGTTTGTGTTCTTGTTCAACCACTTTGGTAATGGTTTCACGATAAGCCACCTGCGGCTTGCCGACATTCGCATCAACGCTGAATTCACGCTTCAAACGATCAATGATAATTTCGAGGTGCAACTCACCCATTCCGGCAATAATGGTTTGACCGGACTCTTCGTCAGTACGCACACGAAAAGACGGATCCTCTTGCGCCAACTTGTTCAACGCCACACCAAGCTTTTCTTGATCCGCTTTGGTCTTGGGTTCGACTGCTTGCGCGATAACCGGCTCGGGGAATTCCATACGCTCCAGCACCACGACATTTTTAACATCGCACAAGGTATCACCGGTAGTGACATCTTTTAGACCTACGGCCGCTGCAATATCACCAGCGCGCACTTCTTTTAATTCCTGACGCTCGTTAGCATGCATTTGCAATATGCGACCGATACGCTCACGTTTATCTTTCACCGGGTTATATATCGTCGTACCCGACGCAACCACACCGGAATAAACACGGAAAAACACCAACTGACCGACAAACGGATCGGTCATGATTTTGAACCCTAAGGCCGCGAACGGTTCGTTGTCGTCGGCTTTTCTTTCGACTGCATTTTCCGATTCATCCAGGCCTTTAATAGCCGGGACCTCGGTCGGGTTCGGCATGTAATCGATCACCGCATCAAGCAGTGCTTGTACACCTTTGTTCTTGAAAGCCGAACCGCACAAAACACAAACAATTTCATTCGCCAGGGTACGCATGCGCAGACCTTGCTGGATCTCCTCACGTGACAACTCACCGTCGTTGAGGTATTTCTCCATAAACTCATCAGTTGCTTCCGCCGCGGCTTCAACCAGTTGTTCATGCAAGGTATTGCACTCGTCTTGCAAATGTTCGGGAATATCGCGTTCTTCGAATGACGCGCCTTTGGTCGCATCATCCCAATAAATCGCTTTCATTTTGACCAGGTCAACGACGCCTTCGAAACCTTCTTCAGCGCCAATCGGCACTTGAATAGGAATCGGGTTAGCGCCTAGTCGCGTCTTAAGCTGACCGACGACACGGCGAAAATCAGCACCGGTACGATCCATTTTGTTAATAAAGGCCATGCGCGGCACTTCATATTTGTCCGCTTGTCGCCACACCGTTTCCGATTGCGGCTCTACGCCACCGACTGCGCAAAACACAGCAACAGCGCCGTCTAATACGCGCAAGGAACGCTCGACCTCAATAGTGAAGTCAACGTGACCCGGTGTATCGATTATATTGATGCGATGCTCAGGGTAATTCTGATCCATACCACTCCAAAAGCAGGTGGTCGCAGCGGATGTAATGGTAATACCGCGCTCCTGCTCCTGCTCCATCCAGTCCATGACCGCATTACCGTCATGTACTTCGCCCAGCTTGTGCGAGATACCGGTATAAAATAGAACACGCTCAGTCGTCGTCGTTTTACCGGCGTCGATATGAGCCATGATTCCGATGTTACGGTATCGTTCGAGTGGAGTTGTTCGAGCCACTATTAATCTGTCCTAAAAGCTATAAGTTCTACTAATTAAAAACGATAGTGCGAGAATGCCTTGTTGGCTTCCGCCATACGGTGCACATCTTCACGTTTCTTGGCGGCACCACCACGGTTTTCCGCGGCATCCATAAATTCACCGGCCAAACGATGGGTCATGGATTTTTCGCTGCGCTTGCGTGCTGCATCCACTAGCCAACGCATCGCCAGGGCATTACGCCGGGTTGCCCGAACTTCCACCGGGACTTGGTAAGTCGCGCCACCAACACGGCGGCTTTTTACCTCGACCACGGGGCGCACATTTTCCAGCGCCGCGTTAAACAATTCGACAGGGTCGCCTTTACCACGCTCGTTAATCACATCGAACGCGCCATACAGAATTTTTTCGGCTATGGATTTCTTGCCGTCATGCATCAATATGTTGACGAATTTCGCCACTGTCTGATCCTTGTATTTCGGATCGGGCAAAATGTCGCGCTTCGGTACTTCGCGTCGTCTTGGCATTAGATTTTCAGTTCACTACCCATCAAGTTCTAGTTAAACGCCATCACAAATCGAAGCGCATACGATGCCCGCACACGATTCATGGGATGACGGTTCTATCCTTTTCAAACCAGTATTCGTTAGACCCATATCCATGTGGGCCATAAATAAAGTATTACAGCTAGCGCGAAACTATAGAAACTCGCGCTAATACTGGAAACGAATCAGGACTTGGGCCGTTTCGCGCCGTATTTTGATCGCCCTTGACGACGCGCACTGACACCAGAGGTATCCAATGCGCCGCGCACGGTGTGATAACGCACACCAGGGAGGTCCTTGACCCGGCCACCGCGAATAAGCACGACCGAGTGTTCTTGTAAATTGTGTCCTTCGCCGCCAATATATGTCGTTACTTCATAACCGTTCGTCAGACGCACACGGGCGACCTTGCGTAAAGCCGAGTTCGGCTTTTTCGGTGTCGTCGTGTATACACGCGTGCAAACACCCCGCTTTTGCGGGCATGCCGCTAACGCAGGCACATTGGATTTCTTGACCTGCTGTTTGCGTGGTTTTCTGACTAATTGATTTATCGTAGGCATTTGATTTCTAAATAAATATTGCCGAAAAACAATAACTGTCCCAGCAATCGCAAAGGGCGGCGATTCTAGGCCCAGGCTGCATCCCTGTCAAGCTAGTATTTTCAATGCTTTCGTGGATTTTGGGGCGGCTTTTTGCCGTTGCATATTGCACGTCCATTTTCAAGCCCTTAAACCTCATGCATTGACCGCTTCATCGCCCGCCGCTGAGTCCAGATCGGTCGACTCGGCCGCAGCTGGCGTTTCACCCAACAATTCTTCCAATTCGCGCGATTTTCCGAGAGATTCACTGCGTTTGCGACGTCTTTCCTCGTGATACGCGAGACCTGTACCACCTGGAATCAAGCGGCCGACAATGACGTTTTCCTTGAGTCCACGCAAATGATCGACCTTGCCGTTGACCGACGCATCGGTCAGCACCCGCGTAGTCTCCTGGAAGGATGCGGCGGAAATAAATGACTCCGTGGTCAGCGATGCCTTGGTAATACCCAGCAATACGGGTGAGTATTCGGCAGGCTTGCCGCCTTGGGCAACAATCGCCTCGTTGTCTTCCAACAAACGTGCGCGCTCAATCTGCTCACCACGCAAGTGTTCAGTATCACCGGGAACATCAATACGCACCTTGCGTAACATCTGACGAATAATGACTTCGATGTGTTTATCGTTGATTTTCACGCCTTGCAGACGATATACATCCTGCACTTCGTTAACGATATAGCTACACAACTCCTCGACCCCACGCATTTCCAGGATATCCGCTGCGATCGGTGGGCCTTCCACCACGACTTCACCCTTAGCCACGTTCTCACCTTCGAATACGGTGATCTGGCGAGTCTTAGCGATCAGTAATTCATGCGCTTCGCCGTTGGTATCGGTAATCACCAAACGGTGCTTACCCTTAGTCTCCTTACCAAACGACACTACACCGGTGACCCATGCCAGGATAGCCGGATCTTTCGGTTTACGCGCTTCAAACAACTCAGCCACACGCGGCAGACCACCAGTAATATCGCGGGTTTTTGATGATTCTTGTGGAATACGTGCAAGCACGTCACCTGCGCCAATCGTAGTGCCGTTTTCCACCATGATGATGGCGCCTGAAGGCATGTTGTAGCGTGCCGGGACATCAGTACCGGTCAGCTTTAACGGCTCACCGTCGTCATCCACCAGGGTAATGGTGGGTCGAATGTCCTGGGCCGTACCACGGCGTTGCTTGCTGTCCAACACAACATAAGTACTCAAACCGGTGTATTCGTCGGTTTGTTTGTTTACGGTCACGCCCTCGACCAGGTCGGCAAACATCACCTTGCCATCAACGTCCGTAATTATCGGATGAGTATGCGGATCCCAACTGGCGATCAATTTCCCAACAACTACTTTATCGCCGTCGCTCACTTCCAGCATTGCACCGTAAGGCACTTTGTAACGCTCACGGTACACACCGTGCACATCTTCTACAACCAGTTCGGCGGAGCGCGTTACCACGACACTTTTATTGCTCGAGTTGGTAATCAACTTAACATTGTTAAAACGAACAGTACCGTCGTTTTTGACTTCGATATTGCTCACGGCCGCTGCCCGCGATGCCGCGCCACCGATGTGGAAGGTACGCATGGTTAACTGGGTACCCGGTTCACCAATGCTCTGCGCGGCAATTACACCCACCGCCTCACCACGGTTAATTAAATGCCCTCGACCAAGATCGCGCCCGTAACACATGGCGCAGATACCGTAGCGGGTGTCGCAGGTTACCGGCGAACGTGTGGTCAGCTCGTTAATATTGTGTTCTTCGAAGCGCTCGACTGCCTGCTCATCAATCATCTCGTTATTCTTGAGCAATATCGTTTCATCTACCGGACTCTCGACATCGCCGATAACAACCCGGCCGAGAATACGATCACGCAGCGGCATAACAATCTCACCGCCTTGTACCAAAGCTTCACGATGAATACCGTTAGTGGTGCCACAGTCCGCCCCGGTTACCACCAGGTCCTGGCACACATCGACCAGACGACGGGTCAGATAACCCGAATTCGCCGTTTTCAATGCGGTGTCCGCCAGGCCTTTGCGTGCACCGTGGGTGGAAATAAAGTATTGCAATACATTCAAACCTTCACGGAAGTTTGCGGTAATCGGCGTTTCGATAATCGATCCATCCGGTTTGGCCATCAAACCACGCATTCCAGCAAGTTGACGAATCTGAGCGTGACTACCACGCGCACCGGAATCAGCCATCATGTAAATAGAGTTAAACGACTCCTGGGTAACCTTGTTACCTTCGCGGTCAATAACGTCGTCGACACCGAGTTCATCCATCATGGAGTTGGCTACGCGTTCACTGGTACGTGTCCAGATATCCACCACTTTGTTATAACGCTCACCATCGGTCAGCAAACCGGATTTATATTGCTCCTGAATGCTTTTAACCTCGTTTTCCGCGCCACCCAAAATGGTTTCCTTGTTGTCGGGAATGACCATGTCGTCGACACCAATGGAAATACCCGCACGGGTCGCCATGGAAAAGCCGGTGTACATTAACTGGTCGGCAAAAATAACCGTATCTTTCAATCCAACATTGCGATAACAAATGTTGATGGTTTCCGAGATTGCTTTCTTATTCATGTCGCGGTTAATGACACTGAATGGCAATCCTTGCGGTAATACCTCAGACAACAAAGCGCGACCAACAGTCGTATCATACAAGGTGGTTTTGGTTTCAAATTCACCGTTCTCACCAAGCACATCCTCATTGATACGCGCCTTGATCTTCGCGTGCAGTTCGACACTACCGGTTTGATAGGCACGGAGAATTTCATCCACATCGGCGAAATACATGCCTTCGCCTTTGGAATTGACACGCTCGCGGGTGACGTAATAAAGACCCAACACGATATCCTGCGACGGCACGATGATCGGCTCACCGTTAGCGGGAGATAAAATATTGTTGGTGGACATCATCAAGGCGCGCGCTTCCAGTTGCGCCTCGACCGACAACGGAATATGTACCGCCATCTGGTCGCCATCAAAGTCGGCGTTGTACGGAGTACACACCAGCGGATGCAATTGGATCGCTTTACCTTCGATCAATACCGGTTCAAACGCCTGAATACCCAAACGGTGTAAGGTCGGTGCACGGTTTAACATCACCGGATGCTCGCGGATCACCTCTTCGAGGATATCCCAGACTTCCGCACTTTCCTGATCTACCATCTTTTTCGCTTGCTTGATGGTGGTGGCCATGCCACGCAATTCCAGCTTGCTGAATATAAACGGCTTGAACAATTCCAGTGCCATCTTCTTGGGCAAACCGCATTGATGCAGTTTCAATGTCGGCCCAACCACAATGACAGAACGACCAGAGTAGTCGACGCGTTTGCCTAACAGGTTTTGACGGAAGCGGCCTTGCTTACCCTTGATCATGTCGGCCAGCGATTTCAACTGACGCTTGTTCGCGCCTGTGATTGCCTTGCCACGACGACCGTTATCCAACAACGCGTCCGTGGCTTCCTGCAACATACGTTTTTCGTTACGCACGATAATGTCCGGCGCATTCAGGTCGAGTAAACGCTTCAAACGATTGTTACGGTTAATTACCCGGCGATACAAATCGTTCAAATCCGAAGTCGCGAAACGGCCACCATCCAGCGGCACCAATGGACGCAGATCGGGTGGTAATACCGGCAATACCTCGAGTACGACGTTCTCGGGTTTGTTGTTTGAATGTATAAACGCTTCTAATACCTTTAACCGTTTGGTGAATTTTTTGATCTTGGTCTCAGCATTGGTCGCAGCCAATTCTTCACGCAAAGTCAAGGCTTCGGCTTTCAGATCAATAGCACGTAGCAACTCGCGCACCGCTTCAGCACCCATGCGCGCATCAAATTCATCGCCGTACTGCTCGATAGCATCGAGATAGTTTTCTTCGGTCAACAACATGCCTTTCTCAAGCGGTGTCATGCCTGGATCGACCACAAGATAAGCCTCGAAATACAACACACGTTCAATTTCGCGCACCGTCATATCCAGCAACAGACCAAGACGCGACGGCAATGACTTCAGGAACCAGATGTGTGCAACCGGCGTGGCCAGTTCAATATGGCCCATGCGTTCACGACGCACTTTGGACAAGGTCACCTCGACACCGCATTTCTCGCAGATTACGCCGCGGTGTTTTAGACGCTTGTACTTACCGCACAAACATTCGTAGTCGTTCATGGGGCCAAATAACTTGGCGCAAAACAGACCGTCACGCTCCGGTTTAAAGGTGCGATAGTTAATGGTCTCTGGCTTTTTTACTTCACCGTATGACCATGAGCGGATTTTTTCCGGTGACGCGACACCAATACGAATGGCGTCGAAGTCTTCGATTCTGCCGGGTTGCTTAAACAGACTAAACAGGTCTTTCATCGGATTACCTCGGCTGGTAAGTCTAAAAATTTAATTTCTACGAAATTCATTGGAACGTGACAGCTTTAATTGTCGTGCTTAAGTTCAATATTGAGACCTAACGAGCGAATCTCCTTAATCAATACATTAAAAGATTCCGGCATATTCGCTTCCATATGGTGATCGCCTTTGACGATGTTCTCGTACATGCGGGTACGACCGGCGACGTCATCGGATTTGACCGTCAACATCTCCTGTAAGGTATAAGCCGCACCATAAGCTTCCAGCGCCCAAACCTCCATCTCACCGAATCGCTGACCACCAAATTGCGCTTTACCGCCCAGTGGTTGTTGCGTGATAAGACTGTACGGGCCTGTAGAACGCGCGTGCATCTTGTCGTCGACCAGGTGGTTCAACTTCAAAATGTACATGTAGCCCACTGTCACCGGCCGGTCGAAGGCCTCGCCAGTCCGCCCGTCGAACAAAGTGGTCTGCCCGGACTCAGGCAGCTCAGCCAGGCGCAACATGCCTTTGATCTCGGCTTCCGTTGCACCGTCGAACACCGGCGTTGCCATCGGCACGCCGCCGCGCAGGTTATCCGCCAGCTCAAACAATTCATCGTCAGAGAATGACTTGATGTCTTCCTTATGGCCGGTTTCGTTGTAAATTTTCTCGATTTGTCTACGCACCGCGGAAACGGATTTCTTTTGTCGCAGCATTTCATCCACTTGCTTGCCCAGACCACGTGCTGCCCATCCCAGATGTGTCTCCAACACCTGGCCGACGTTCATACGCGAAGGCACACCCAGCGGATTAAGCACGATATCAACCGTCGTGCCGTCTTCCATGTAAGGCATGTCTTCGACCGGAATGATTCTTGAAATCACACCTTTGTTCCCATGCCGGCCCGCCATTTTGTCGCCAGGTTGTAAACGACGTTTCACCGCAACAAACACCTTGACCATTTTCAAGACGCCTGGAGCCAGGTCGTCGCCCGCTTCCAGTTTGTCTTTCTTTTCCTGATACAAGGCATCGAACTCGTGGCGTTGTGCTTCGATACGATTACGAATTTGCTCCAAATCCTGGTTCGCGTCCTCGCTACGCAAACGAATATCAAACCATTGTCGACGGTCGAGATCGGTTAAATGTGCTTTGGTGACTTTGTTACCGGCTTTTAAATCCGGCCCACCTTCAGCAATACGACCGATCAACAAACGTTCGATACGGTTATAGGTATCTTCTTCGAAAATACGGAATTGATCGTCCAGATCCTTGCGGATGCTGGCCATCTCGTCAGCATCGTTGCCCCTGGCACGGGCATCTTTCTCAACACCGTCACGGGTAAACACCTGTACGTCGATAACCGTACCGGACATGCCCGACGGCATACGCAATGACGTGTCTTTTACATCCGATGCTTTCTCACCAAAAATCGCGCGCAGCAATTTTTCTTCCGGCGTCAGTTGGGTCTCGCCTTTTGGCGTTACCTTACCGACCAACACATCACTTGGTTCGACTTCCGCACCGATATACACAATGCCGGACTCGTCGAGCTTGGATAATGCAGCTTCACCAACGTTTGGAATATCCCGGGTTATTTCTTCCGAACCCAGTTTGGTGTCGCGCGCAACACAAGACAATTCTTCGATGTGAATCGATGTATAAACATCTTCTTTCACCAGGGTCTCGGAAATGAGAATCGAATCCTCGAAGTTGTAACCATTCCAGGGCATGAACGCGACCAACACATTGCGCCCCAATGCCAGCTCGCCCATGTCCGTCGACGGGCCATCGGCCAAGACGTCGCCGCCCGATATAGTGTCACCAACTTTAACCAATGGGCGTTGGTTTATGGTCGTGTTCTGGTTCGAGCGGGTGTACTTGACCAGGTTATAAATATCGACCCCGGCCTCACCAGGCTTGGTTTCGTTATCATTGACCCGCACGACGATACGCCCGGCGTCCACTGAATCCACTTCGCCTCCACGACGCCCGACCACGGTTACGCCAGAGTCAACCGCAACCTTGCGTTCCATACCGGTACCGACGAGCGGTTTTTCGGTTTTAACGACGGGTACCGCCTGACGTTGCATGTTAGAACCCATCAATGCACGGTTAGCATCGTCATGCTCCAGAAACGGAATCATGGATGCGGCCACCGATACAATTTGTGACGGCGCAACGTCGATAAAATCGATTTGATCCGGACTC
>Ga0224508_10004762_pt1 | contig 11006 bp, 11 predicted proteins | sample SF_Jan12_sed_USG_4_FD_170157 | JGI IMG/M metagenome (GOLD analysis project Ga0224508, IMG submission 170157) | Sediment microbial communities from San Francisco Bay, California, United States - SF_Jan12_sed_USGS_21 | ecosystem: Environmental > Aquatic > Marine > Sediment | place: USA... | reverse complement strand
GTATCCGTTCGCAGGTATTTTGACGGCAACACAAGCCTCTTCGACCTTCCGATAGCCACGATCGCATTTCCATCCGTCTCCGGCAGAGTCCAGATACGCATGGGACGGCACCTTGATGGCCGCACAAGCCTCGCTAACCTCCCGAAAGCCCCGTTCACATTCCCACGCGCGTCCGTAGGACGTATCCGTTAAATATGCATTTGCAGGAACCTTGACGGTTGCACAGGTCCCATTGGCCTCCCGAAAACCTCGTTCACACTCCCAGCCGCCGCCATAAGTCTTGGCGCGAGCGTTCTCCGGCATTCCGACGGGAATGCTCTGGGCCGCCACAACGCTGGGGGTGATCGCCAGGAGGGCTATAAAAAGCAGTGAGAAAATGTAAGTGGCATGTATTCGTTGCATTCTGCTCATGGGTCATTCCTTCATGCGCGAGGCTGATGTTAAGTCACAATTCAAGTGCAACGCCCGATATTGTCGAGGAACGCATCAGCCGATAATTGACGGGCAATTTTAGCTATTCAATATAGCGTTCGCCGATTCTTCGATGTCATCAAAATAAATAGTTTTAGATTTCAGTACCTGATATGTCTCATGACCTTTTCCAGCAATAATAACGACGTCATTATCTTGAGCCTTATTAATTATAAACTCTATCGCCGTCCTTCTGTCCTGAATTAAAATATGCTCATCGAAATCAGGATTAATGCCGCTCGAAATTTCGGCCATAATTTCTTGGCTATCTTCTGAGCGCGGATTGTCATCCGTAATCACCAGAAAATCAGCAATATCGCTGGCAATTTTGCCCATCTTGGGCCGCTTGCCGCGATCTCGATCTCCGCCACAGCCAAACAGAACCAAAAGACGGCCCTGCCGTTCCATTGCCATGTCTTTTGTTGTGCTGAGGACGTTCTGAAGCCCATCTGGGGTATGGGCATAGTCGACTAGAACCATAAAGGATTGTCCATTATTGACCCTCTCCAGACGCCCTCTTGGTGGAGAGCACGAAGACAGTGTCTTACGAATATGTTTTTCTGGAATGCCAATATGGCGAAGGACACTTGCCGCCGCTTTGATATTCAGCAGATTGAAATCCCCCAACAGCTGTGTCGGAAATTCAATGGGCTCTTTTGCAAAATTTTTCGGGTAAATCTTATGGGCGGCACCTTCGCTCATAAAACCCAATTTTGCCCTCTTATAGTGTCTCAGTGTCTTATGAAAATCGAGGTGATCCTGGGTAATATTCGTCAATAATTTTACGTCGAAATTAGTGTCTATGATCCGCTGCTGGCTTATCCCTTCCGACGTGACCTCCATCACGAAATGGGTGCCCCCACGGTCCAAATGGGTTCTCATAAAATTCGAGATGTCAGATTGTTCCGGAGTGGATAAATCGTTGCTCCCCGAGTTCAATGTTCCCAATACAAACGGGCTGTGTCCGGCTGCTTTCAGGACTTCTCCAATTAGGTATGTGACTGTTGTTTTTCCGTTTGTCCCCGTTACGCCAATCACATAAAGCTCGTCGGAAGGATGCCTGTAAGGAGCCGGCGCATACTGAGCTAACGGGCTTGGGATCGCGCTGGTTATAAGTTCAGCTTCTTTTCGAGGTGCTTCCAAAATATCTCCTCAATGTTTGTCTGCATGTAAATTTAAAAACCAGCGCAGGACAGTTCATGCGCAAATGCTCAGTTCTTTGATTTTCGGCCGGGGGCATTGCGAGTGCCTGCCTGCCTCATCTGCGCACTAAACGTCGTATCCGACTTTTTTGCAGGCACCTTTACCTTCTTGGGTTTCTTGGGCTCGCGATTACTGCGTTGTTGACCTTTCGCCATTCAAAATTCTCCTTTTAGCCGAGGGCATCGCCATCAGATGACGCCGGATTGGCGGCTTTCCAGCCCAATCGAATTGACGCAAATCGACAGAAGACGGGTGCGCCTACGCGCACCACATGAGCCAAAGCCCCACTCCGGTCCGAATGTTACGACTTGTGCGTCGGCGCGACTTTGGCCGGCGCCTTGCCAGGCCGTGCGCCTGCCTTGTCGCCTGCTGCTGCGACCCTGGATTTGTCGTCAGAAGCTTTGAAGAGTCCCATGATTTTGCGTGGCGCGTCTTGCACCAACGAGAATTTTTTGAAGGCGGGCATATGTAATGCCTTTCATATACAGAAAAAATAGTTTTATATAACGTATATATAATAGATATTTTAATAAAAAACAAGAAAATATAATGATTTTCTCGTCTTTTTTCTTTAATGTAAAATATCTAAAATGAGGTATACAAGAGTATTTGTATTTTTTTTTAAATAAGCCAAATTGTTTTTTAGGTAAGTTCTGTTGATTTGTTTGAGTTTGCACGATGACGCAGGGTCGCGGACATGAGCAGAGTCCCGGCGAGGCCGATTATGGTCACTTCAGAAGGGATTGGGTCGGGGCGCGTGCTTGTGCTGCGATACGGCATACTGCAAATGTGCCGCTAAGTCCCTTCTGTGAATTAGTGTAACTACTGCTGGGCGCATCGGGGAGCGGGATGCGCATAATAGGGACATCTGCTTTTGAGGGCGGAGCGGACGGTGCGGCGCGTTTCACCGCAGCCGTATCTCTATGGAATTCCAAGCCCTATTCAGCGTCGGCAGTCTCAGCGAGCCCGTGGGTGAGTGCAACGCGCTCATCGAACACGAAGCAGGCACCCTCCCACAGGGATTCCCCTTCCGGCACGGTTTCGAGATAGTTCAGGATACCGCCCTTGAGGTGATAGACCTCATCGAAGCCCTGGCCCAGCATATAGGCGCTGGCCTTTTCGCAGCGGATGCCGCCGGTGCAGAACAGGGCAATTTTCCGGTGCCGCGTCGGATCGAGCTCGCGTTGCACATAGTCCGGGAAGGCGTTGAAGCTTTCGGTCTGCGGATCACGCGCGCCGTTGAATGTGCCCAGCGCGACCTCGTAGGAATTGCGCACATCGATCACCACCACTCGGCCGTCCTGCAGCAGCGCGTTCCAGTCGGCCGGCTCCACGTAGGTTCCAACCCGCGCTGAGGGATCGGCCTGGGGCTGGCGCAGGGTCACGATCTCCTTTTTAAGACGAACCTTCATCTTTCTGAACGGCATCTGCCGGGCGGTGGAATATTTTACGTCCAGCCCCGCGAGCCTGCCGCCGAAAGCCATGCCCTCTTTCAGTTCCGCCACAAGTGCATCGATGGCGTGCGGAGCGCCCGCAACCGTACCGTTGATGCCTTCGCTCGCCAGCAGAAACGTACCCTTCAGCGCGAGACGATCGCAGATCGCCTGCAAGGGTGCCCTAAGTTCGCGGAAATCAGGAAGGGCCACAAACCGGTAGAGCGCTGCAACTTTATACGTCATGCGACGTTGTTTAGCGCCAAGCAATGAGGCCGTCACCCCTCATTTAGAACCCGGATCGGTGCGCCAGCGCGCCAGGCGGCGATGTTTTCCACCACCTCGCCATAAGAGAGTGCGAAAAACTCCTTGATGACGTATGCCGTGTGGCCAGTCAGCACGGCGTTGTCGAGCGAGCGTATCGAAGCGTCGGCAGGTAACGGCTCGACGGCATAAACATCGATACCCGCGCCGGCAATGGCGCCGCGCTTGAGCGCCTCTTCCAGCGCGGCCTCGTCGACCACGGGACCGCGCGAGGTATTTATCAGATAGGCGGTTGGCTTCATGCGCGCCAGATCATCCGCGCCGACCAGCCCGCGGGTGCGGTCGCTGAGCACGGTGTGGATCGAGATCACGTCAGACTGCCGGAACAGTGTTTCCTTGTCGGCCAGCGTCACACCGATCTCGTCGCAGCGCGCTTGCGTCAAATTCTCGCTCCAGGCAAGCACCTCCATCTCCAGCGCCAGGCCGAAGCGGGCCATGCGCCCGCCCAGATTGCCGAGCCCGATAATCCCTAAGGTCTTGCCGTTGAGGCCTTCAGGGATCGTCTGCTGCCAGCCGCCATCATGCATGATCGCATTTTCACGGGCTATCTTCTTGGTCAACTCCATCATCAGCGCCAGCGCATGCTCAGCCGCCGGGTAAGGCAACATTCGGGTGCCGGTAACGACGATACCGGCGTCGCGCGCGGCATCCATGTCTATACTCAAGTTACGCATGCCGGTCGTTGCCAGAAGCTTCAGCTTCGGCAACGCGGCAAGAAGGGTTGCGGGAAAGGGGGTGCGCTCGCGCATCGCCACGATGATCTCGAACGGCTCCAGCTTTTGCGCGATATGCGCCTCGTCCCATCCCAGATGGTCGTTGAACACGGTTGTATCGATGTCCGGTCCGAGCGACTTCCAGTCAGCCGCCGACAGCGCTGCGTTCTGGTAGTCGTCGAGTATGGCAAGCTTCATGGGGGGCGCATCCTTTTGTCCTTTATCGCTCCCGGGCGTGTACGCCTTCAGCGTCGAGCGGGTCACCATGACGGTTGTCCGACGCTCGCGAATGGTGTGACATGGCACGAGAGCGAGACAAGACCAAGCGAGGAACGCAATGGGCGAAACAGTTACACTCACAGCGCGCGACGGCCACGAATTGAACGCTTACCGCAGCGAACCGAAAGGGACGCCTCGCGGCGGTCTTGTCATCATTCAGGAGATATTCGGCGTCAATACCCATATCCGCGCGGTGGCCGACAGCTATGCGGGCGAGGGCTTCATCGTGCTGGCGCCCGCCCTGTTCGACCGGTTCGAGCCGGGCATTGAGCTCGGCTACGCGGCCGAAGATATCGAGAAGGGCCGCGAGATACGAGGCAAGATAGCGCATGATGACGCGGTTCTCGACATGGGTGCTGCGGTCGATGCGCTGCGCGAGCAGCAACTTGCCGCCGCCGTGGTCGGGTATTGCTGGGGCGGGTCGCTGGCCTGGAATGCGGCCACCCGCCTCGACGGCGTTGCCTGTGCGGTCGGCTATTACGGCGGCATGATCCCGGATATGGCGGATGAAGATCCGCGCTCGCCCGTGATGCTGCATTTCGGTGAAACCGATGGATCGATCCCGCTTGAAGGCGTGGAACGGGTGAAGAAAAAGCACCCGGACATTCCCGTGCACCTCTATCCCGCCGGTCACGGTTTCAACTGCGATATGCGCGACTCCTACGACGCGGAAAGTGCCGCCCAGGCGCGCAAACGCACGCTGGCCTTTCTTGCCGAGCATCTTTCCAGCTGAGCGGACGAAACATAATGGGTGACGCAATGAGCAGGCTTGGCCGTGTGCTCGCTGAAATTGACACCGCCAACGCGGAAGATCCCAACCGGGTCGACATCGACGGCGAAAGCCGCCCGGCCGAGCTCGTCTACGGCGAGCGGATGTCGGAAATACAGCAACAGCTTTACCCGGACGCCTCTGACGAGCTGGCGATCGCAACGCGCGCGCAGCACCTCAAGCGCTGGATCATGCCCCGCTCCGACTACCCGATGGACCGCAAGGGCTATCTTCGCTGGCGCAGCGAGCTAAAGCGAAAGCATGCTGAACTCGCCGGCGGGATCATGGAAGAGTGCGGCTATAGCGCAACGCAGATTGACCGCGTCGGCGCGCTGATCCGCAAGGAGGGTTTAAAGAGAGACCCCGAATGCCAAGCGCTGGAAGATATCGTCTGTGTGGTTTTCCTGAAATATTATTTCGCTCAATTTGCGGCTAAACACGACGACGAAAAACTGATCCGTATCGTCGCCAAGACATGGGGGAAGATGTCGCAGAAGGGTCACGAGGCGGCATTGGCACTCGACCTCGAGCCTGAGTTGAGCCGGCTGGTGAGCAAGGCCCTCGAGGCGGGTGCCTGAAGCGACGCGGCCGATATGCCTGCGCCCCTGACCACAGGCTCAATAGATCAGCCGGCGCGCAAGATCGGCCAGCAGGAACAGGACCGAGACGCAAAATCCGACCAGGGGCAGCCAGCGGGGGACGGTGAAGCCTTCGACCGGCTGAGTGTCCTTGATCTTGATGCGCCACAGCGCCAGATTCACGATCGAAAATACAATCAGGATCAGGGTCGACGTCGTCTCCGCCAGCCGTGTCAACGGCACTGCCAGAGCAAGAAAAAGAATAATCGCCGTTACCAGAACCGTCGCGCGCACCGGCGTTCGGGTGACGGGGTTCACGACGCCTATCGCGGCGGGGAGATTTCCCATCCGGGCAAGGCCGTAGATAACCCGCGAGGCCATGACCATCTGGATGAGGACGCCGTTGAGAACGGCCGCGACGGCGATCACGGCGATCATCCGGCCCGATATGCCGGCACTGCGCTCCAGAACAAGCGCAAGCGGCGCCGGAGCCTCGGCAAGATCGCCGAGCGGCACCGTCAGCACGGCGATGCCGCTGACGAGAAGATAGAACACAACGGTCAGCAGGAGAGTCAGGGCGATCGCCCAAGGCAGGGTGCGCCGCGGCTCCTTCACTTCCTCGGCGATATTGACGATGTCCTCAAAACCGATAAAGGCGAAGAAGGCCAGCAAACCCGCGGCAATGACCCCCGCTACCGCGTCGGCATCGAACGGCGGCAGCACGAATGACGGGTCTGCCAGTGTGTCGACGGCCGCTCCGCCGCCGCCGCCGATCACGATCATCAGGCCACCCACCTCAACAAGCGTCAGCAGTGCGGCGGCCTTGAGCGATTCAGCTATGCCCCACATCGCGAGCGCGCCGAGCAAAAACGGCAAGACCGCGACAAAAACAATCACGGGCAGATCAATAAGCGCCGTCAGATAACCGGCACCGCCCTTGACCAGCGCCGCGGAGGAGACAATCCCGGAGGCGGCAACGATCAGACCAACTGCCAAGGGCAACAATCCAGCTCCGAAACCTTCCCGCACATAGGCAGCCTCGCCGGCGCTCACCGGGAACCGTCCGGAGAGTTCGGCAAATGACGCAGCGGAAAATGAAATCACGAAAGCAGCAATGAGAAAGGCCAGCGGCGCATAGAGCCCGGCCTTCGCCGCGGTCGCACCGACCAGCACGTAAATGCCTGCGCCGATCGTGGTCCCGAGCCCGTAGAGGGTTACCAGGGGCAGTGAGACGGACCGGCGCAGCCCGGCGCGGGCCGGCAGTTCCGTGCCGCTTTTAGTGACAGTGGATTTCGACATGGGGCCTGACCGTTGGTCACTCTACAGCGCCAGAATGTCGTCCAAGTGACCAGCAAGGTCGCGTTCGTTCAGGTGTGTAAGATCCTTTGCGAGCTCGTGATAAATCACCTTCTGAACGCTTTCCGGCAACGCGGCTCTGAGATCGCCCAGCATTGACGGTGCGGCTACCAGCACAAGCCTGTCAAAGGCCTTGGCGCGCTGTTCCTTTTCGAGCGCATCGGCAATCTCGGAGGCGAACACGCGTTTCGCATGACGGCTTGAATCGGTCGGTGGTTCCATGGCGTGGCGCCCCCGGCCCTTCGAATCGAAGCTGCGTCCGGGCTTGTCCGCATCGATGTCGCCGCTCGGTTTCGGATCGGTCTTGCGGGCCTTCCCGGCGACTTCGCTCAAACCATGACCCGGACCGTCATTGACAAACACGCGCATGCCGCTCCCGTCGGCAACAATAATCCATGTCTTGATAGGTTTCATGGTGCAAAAGTGGAACAGTATCGCTTTATGGGTATTGACGCTGATCAAGTGCGTGATACTGCACAATATCTATCGGTTGTAAAACCAAGTCCCGTATACGCCGCACGCAGAGCCACTGTCTCTAAGGACAGCATGACAAAAAGCGCCTCCACTCCGCATCAGACTTCCCTGAGCTTTGGCCTTGAACGGATTGGTCTTTTGCCGTTGCGCTATCCATGGACGACCGCAATCGTATTGGCCGTCATAACGATAGCCGCCGTGATCGGCATGCAAAGGCTCACGGTCGACGATTCCCTGTCGGAGCTGTTCCGCGCCGACACGACCGAGTTTCGGCAATACGAAACCATGGCGCAGAGATTCCCCTCCAGCGAGTTCGACGTGCTGATCGTGGTCGAAGGCAAAACCCTGCTGAAGCGACAAACGCTCGACAAGCTGCGCGACACGGTGATCGAGCTGCAATTCGTGCCGTCAATGAAAGGGCTGATATCTCTGTTCTCCGCGCGCCAGCCGCCGCGGAAGGGCGAAGTTCCGCCACCACTGTTTCCCGCTGACTTGCCGCAGGGCGCTGCCTACGACCGGCTGATCGACAAGGTTCTGGCAAACCAGATCATTGCCGGAAAGCTGCTCTCCGACGACGGCGAGCTGGCGCTGATCGTGGTTGCGCTGGACCGGAAAGTCGTGGCCAGCCAAGGGCTGCGGCAGGCGGTCGGCGAGATCAGGAATATCGCGGAACAGGGCCTTGCGGGAACCGGGTTGAATGTGCAGCTGTCCGGCGCGCCGGTCATGCAGCTTGAGATCCGCAACGCCGTGGAGCGCGACCAGCTGCTTTACAACGCGCTCGGCTTCCTGCTCGGCGCAATCATCGCTATCGGCTTTTTTCGTCGCGTATCGCTGATGGTTATCGCAACCCTGCCGCCGGTGCTCGGTATTCTCTGGTCGCTCGGGCTGTTCGGCTTCATGGGGTTCAAGCTCAACCTGTTCCTCAACGTCATGTCGCCGCTGATCATGGTGATGGGTTTTTCCGATACCATGCAGATCACCTACGCGATCCGCGATCGGCTGATCGCCGGTGACAGCCGTGCCGACGCCATCCGGTGGGCGATACTTGTGGTCGGACCAGCCTGCGTGCTGACTGTGGCAACGGCGGCGGCATCCTTCATCACCCTGTTCCTGTCCGATTCCGCCCTCATCCGCACCTTTGGCCTTGCCGGCGCGCTTTCGACGCTGATTGCCTATATGGCGGTCATAACGCTGGTGCCCTTCTTAAGTCTTCTGTTGCTGCGCAACGAAAAGGCATTTTCCGAAAAGCTGGGGGCTCGCGATCTCGGCATGGATTTTCTAAAAACCTTCTGCGGCCACGTCGCCGAGAGCGTAGCCCGCCGCCCCATGCTAGTTGCGCTGGCCGGCCTGATCGTGGTTGCCGGCCTTGGCGTGGTCCATCTCTCGCTCGAGCCGCGCTATCGGCTCGCCGACCAGGTCCCCGACCGGGAGCAGGCACTTGCCGCCAGCGACAGGCTCGATACCAAACTCACCGGCGCCAACCCGGTGCATGTGATGATCGACTGGCCGGCGGGGAAATCATTGTATGACGCAGACGTGCTGGAAGTGATCGGCAAGGTTCACGCCATCGTTGAGGATCAATCCGGCGTCGGCAATGTCTGGTCTGTCGAGACTCTGCGGCGCTGGCTGCGTGAGGCCGATGATGACTCTTCGGCCACGCTGCAGGAATATCTGGAGATTCTACCCAAACATCTGACCAACCGGTTTATCAACTTCGGCGAAAAGGCGGCGGTCGTTACGGGCCGCATTCCCGATGTCGACGCATCGCAGCTTCTCCCGGTCGTCAGAAAACTTGAACGGCTGGCGGCGGGCGTTCAATCCGCCCATCCCGATTTCAGGATCGCCGTCACCGGGCTGGCGGCGGTAGCCGCACGCAATTCGGGCGCCATGATCTCCCAGCTCAACACCGGCCTCACCTCGGAAATGGTGTTCGTCTCGGCGATGGTCGGGCTGGCCTTCCGTTCCCTGATGGTCGGGCTGGTGACGATCCTGCCGGCCCTGTTCCCCGTATTCGCGGCGGGTGCCTTGCTCTACCTTTCCGGCGAAGGGCTTCAGTTCGCCAGCATTGTCGCTCTCACCATTTCATTCGGGTTGTCGCTCGACGCCACGATCCACTACCTGAACCGCCTGCGGCTTGAAACGCGCCCCGGCGAAGACCCCTCGATCGGCGTTAAGCGGGCGACCGTTCTGGTCGGCCCTGCCCTGATGCTGACGACCGTAGTGCTTGCCTTCGGTCTTGGCATAACCGTCTTCTCCGATTTACCATCGCTGCGGCTGTTCGGCAGGTTGACAGCCGTCACGCTGGTCGCCGCGCTTGTCGGCGATCTGCTCATTTTGCCCGCGGCCATGCTGGTGGCACGCCGTCTTGCGCTTCGGTTGCGTCCGGGCCGCTGATTGATCCGCGTCAAGGCGGCAGAATCACGGCGCCCTACGCTGAAAATGAACCATACAGCGCCTAGCACCGGCGCCCCTGGCGGAGGAAATATTATGCAACTGGCGAAGATACTGCTGCCGATTCACGACCAGGCAGACATAGAGCCCATGGCGCGGACAGCGTTTGCCCTGGCCGCCCGCTTCGATGCCGAGGTGGAGGGGCTCTTCCCGTCAATCCACCCGCGCGACAAGTTCCTGGTACAGGATGAGGCCGGTGCTCCCTTCCAGCTGGAGGCACTGATCAAGGAGGCTGAGAAACAGGCGAAAGAGGCCAACAAGCGCGCCGAAAGCCGCTTCAACAAAATTGCCAAATCCCACCCTGGCGTCACCGCGAAATTTGTCGCCATGGAGGGCGTTGTTGCAAACAGTGTGGCACGGCGCGGTCGGGTGTCGGACCTGACGGTGATAGGAGCCATTCGCAAGGACGAAGCCGACATGTGGCTCCGCGTCCGTGACGGCGCGATTTTTCAAACCGGCCGTCCGGTTATCGTTGCGCCCGAGGGGGACATATCAGAGGGAATCGGAAAAACAGTGATGATCGCCTGGAAAGACGGCGTCGAGGCCGCGCGGGCAATCGCCGCCGCCAAGCCATTTATCGCCCGGGCCGACAACGTGCACATCGTATCGGCGGGCAAGAGCGGGTCAGACGAGGAATCTCTCAAGGAGATGAAACGCTATCTCGCGCACTACTGCGCCAATGTGACGACCGCGGTTATCGGCAAGGGCAAAGGCAATGTGGCGAAACTCCTGATCGAGGAGGCCGCCAAACACCCGGACGTCCTTCTGGTCATGGGCGCCTACAGCCAGTGGCGTTGGCGAGAATGGGCGTTCGGGGGTGTGACCGACTATATGTTGCGATCGGCATCGGTGCCGGTGCTGATGGCACACTAGATCACGATCGATTCCAATATATTTGGTCGGGATCGCAAGCCCCTACCGGCGATCTTTGATCTGCGTCAACACGCTCTCTTGC
>Ga0224508_10004761_pt1 | contig 11006 bp, 12 predicted proteins | sample SF_Jan12_sed_USG_4_FD_170157 | JGI IMG/M metagenome (GOLD analysis project Ga0224508, IMG submission 170157) | Sediment microbial communities from San Francisco Bay, California, United States - SF_Jan12_sed_USGS_21 | ecosystem: Environmental > Aquatic > Marine > Sediment | place: USA... | reverse complement strand
CAAAAACATTTAGCTTTCCTAATTCTCTAGGAGTAAGCATCATTAAATGAAATAGTGTACTAAAGTATTTAATAATTAAAAATGTGAAAAAATCTAGCAAAAGTATAACTTTATCAAAAAACAAAGTAGCTGGTGTTAGAAGTTAATGCACCAGCAGGAAATATTTTTCTTGATGAAAGGTTTAATGAGCTAAAAAGTGGGAATTTTGAAAGACTCAAGCTTTCACGAATGGAGTTAGAAAAAAGAATTTTGAGGAGAAATGCTGATCGTGGAACAGATGTGGGTTTGAGATTAGACACAGGAGTAAAACTTCGTCATGGAGATGTCATCAAAAATAGAGACACAAAAATTATCGTAGAGCAATTACCAGAAAAAGTGATTTCTGTTAGACTAAAAACCGAAAGCAGGACTAATGTAATGGTGCTTTTAGGACACATAATTGGAAATAGACACAGACCTATATCCATTCAAAAAGATGAAATTTCATTTCCAATTCAAGCAGATTCAGAAAAGGAGATATTTACAAAATTATTTCAGAGCATCGTCGGCCATATAGAGATGACAGTAAAAGAGCAAATATTTTTCCCCCATTCAGGCGCTGATGTACATGAACATTGATGAGATAGAACAAGATTTGGGAGTAATGCAGCTATCAGACTCGTTTTTTCCTACAGGTATTTTTGCTACTTCAAATGGATTAGAATTTCTTTTCACAGAAAAAAAGATTCAAGGCATGACAGACTTGATTGGGATGATTAGAATCAACATTACTCAGCAGATAGGACCATCAGATTGTGTTGCACTTGGAAATGTGTTTGATAGTGCAAGCAAACATGATTTTGATAAAGTAATTGAAGCAGACAGTATTGTTTTTGCCACAAAACCAATTAAAGAAATCCGAGATGCTTCAGTTAGATCAGGTGTTCAGTTAATCAAATGTGTTACAGAATTTGTAAAAGACGATAAAATTTTGAATCAGTACCAAAAACACATAATAAAAAATAAGGTACACGGGATTTTTCCTGTGGCATTTGCCATTTGTTGTAACGCCCTAAAAATTAAAAAAGAAAAAAGTATGATGATGATGCTATATGGTTTTACTGTAGGAATTGTAGGTGCAGCACTGCGACTAGGATTAATTCAGCATTTTGAAGGTCAAAAAAGCATTCACAGTATCAAACCAATTATCAGTCAAGCCATCAAAGAATTTTCGAACAAATCACTTTTAGAAATGTGGCAGTTTGCTCCTCAGATGGACATTATTCAGATGTCACATGAGAAGATGGATTCTAAAATGTTTATTACGTAAAAATTGGATTTTTCATCATGACTCATATTCCTAGAATTGGGATTGGAGGGCCTGTTGGTTCAGGAAAAAGCATGCTTATTGAAAGATTGGTACCAATGCTAGCAGAAAAAGGATACAGCGTAAGCATAATCTCAAACGATGTGATTTCAAAAGAAGATGCAGATAGAATGAGAAGTAATTTGGCTACCAATAGAGGATTGCTTCCTGAAAATTTAGTCATAGGTCTTGCAACAGGTGGATGTCCCCATACTGCAGTAAGAGAAGATCCCTCCATGAATCTTTCAGTAATAGAAGAGATGGAATCAAAACATCCTGATCTTGATCTTATAATTATTGAAAGTGGTGGAGATAATATTACAACTACATTTAGTCCCATTCTTGCAGATTATTTTATTTACATAATTGATGTTGCAGGTGGAGACAAGTATCCAAGAAAGGGAGGATTGGGAATCGAGAGTTGTGATCTGTTAGTGATTAACAAGATTGATCTTGCTGCGATGGTTGGGGCAGATCTTGAAATTATGAAAAAAGATGCAGAAAAGATTAGAAATGAAAAACCGTTTGAACTTATCAACTGCAAGACTGATGAAGGCGTAATGAAAGTAACTGAGCATATTATCCACAATGTTTTGCTTGATTCTGCACCAAAGTCAGCAATTACACAAAAGGTGTAATTCTTGAATAAACTAGAACATTACACACCAGATGACATACCAAAGGAAATTCAGGCTTTTGAGACTAGAGTAAAACAATTGGGAGTTGGAAAATCAGGCAAAGTAGGTATTCTTGACTTGGAACTTCAGGCAGATAGTGCAGGCAAGACAGTTGTCACAAAGCAATTTTCTCAAGTTCCATTACAGATTCAGCGAGCACTATATCTTGAAAACTCACTTCCTGAAATGGCATATCTTTATGTTATTTCACCGTCAGGCGGAATTCTACAAGGAGACAGATACAGAACAGATATTTTATTAAAAAACAAGGCCGTTTCCCACATAACAACTCAAGGTGCCACTAGAATCTACAGCATGAACTCAAATTCTGCATCACAAATGCTAAACATTACAGTTGATGAGGATTGCTATCTTGAATACATCCCTGATCAAATAATTCCATACAAGAACTCTAGATACTATCAAAAAGTGAATCTCAATGTACACAACAATTCCACTTTGGTTTATTCAGAAATTTTAACTCCTGGAAGAGTCGCCATGGGAGAGTCTTTTGAATATGACATTTGCTACCTAAGAACGCACTGTAGAAACCAAGACAAGAAAATTAGATTTTTAGAAAATACAAAAATTGAACCAAAAAAGCAAAGATTGAAAGATTTTGGGATATTAGGAGAGTATCAAATAGTTGGAACAGTCTACATCTTGACTAGAAAAGAGAATGTAATTGAGCTGGAAAATACAATTAACGAAAATATTAGAAATACAGATGCAGTTTCTGTTGGAACGTCCATTCTTCCAGACGAATCAGGAATAGTAATCAGGATTTTAGCAAACAAGACAGATAATATCTTTAATTTAATTTTCAATATACTTGAAATCAGCAGAAAGAAAATCCTTGGAGCAACATTTAGTAAAATAAGAAAAAATTAGAATCACTACAGATTATTTGAGATAAATTGTTAAGAGAATTATCCAAACATCAAAGTATTGTGCAAATTCTTAAAGAGATCAAGGATATATTCATAGAGATCAAAAAACGGGTATTAAAATGGAATTAACATGGCGAGGAATTTTCATCTTCAAACATAGGAATCAATAACATTTGTTAAATAGATGAATTGGGTAAAATTATTATTGATAGACAAAGTTGATGAATTAATAATTTCATCTCTTTTGCAAAATTCAAAACAAGAAGTTTTTGAGATTTGGGATTATTTGAGAGGATTTAATTACAATTTAACAGAAGAGGAAATTGAATCTAGAATATCAAAACTTGAGGAACAGGGAATTATCAAAGGATATACAATTACTGTTGATGTAAATAAAATCCCACATAGAGTCATACGTGTAGATCTTGTTACATTTAGAACATCACAAGCACTCCCCAAACGACTGAATGGATTAAAAAGATATCTTAATGATGCACCATTTGTTTTATTTTCAGGTAAAACACGAGGAGGATACGATTGGATTACAATAAAATCATTTTTGTCAAATGAAATGGCAGATGAAGAAAATGATATTTATCGCAATCTATTTGGAGATATTATTCAGACGTATGAAATATATGATTTTGTTCCACAGACAGATGCTTCAATTTATGCACTAGCATATACTGAATACGAATACAAGAGATTTCTCAAAGAATGGACACCTCCATTTATTGGTTCATAAGAAAAAGAGATCAAAAAATTATTGTAGGCGTTTCTTTTTGAATTTGATGGTTTCATCTATCATAGAATGAGTCTGTAATCTGAGACCCATTAAAAATTTAATCATGTCTGTTCTTTGTTTTGGATCAATATCATGTGCGTCTTCTATAAGATCATCGATTCTTGATAGTGCAATTTTTAGTGTAAGATTACTTTTCTTTAGCAAATTAAGTGATTTGGATTTTTTGTCAGGTATCAGTTTATCTGATTGAGGTTTGATATTCTTTTTCATGTCCCTAATTTGTTTTATTGTTAGTTTGTTGCTGACTATTTCATCTACAAATTCACTTTTCAGAGAAGCATCAACATTGGTTAGTTCCAATGCCTGACTTACACTCAAATCATTATGAATTATCTTTTCTCTCACATCATCAGGGAGTTTTAAGAGTTGCATTCTATGAGAGACATACTCCTCACTTTTTCCAATTTTTTTACCAAGATCACTTACTCCCCCCCAGCCATATTCATTTACATATTTTTGATATGCTTCTGCCTCTTCTATAGGAGCCATAGATTTTCTTTGAATATTTTCTGTCAGCTGAATTTCATATGCCTGTTTGTCAGATAAATCTCTGATTTTACATGGAATAAACCTCCAACGCAATGATCTACATGCGGTAAATCTTCGATGTCCTGCAACTATCTCAAATCCATGATGTAGAGGTCTAATAATAATAGGCTGCAACAGGCCATGTTCTTTGATGCTAAATTTCAGATTTGCAAGTTCTGGGGAATTTACGGGAAGATTGTACCTGACTGGGAATTTTGATGGCCTAATCATTCTAATTTCAATAGGCTCTACCAGAGAATCATCGACAAATTCCATATCATATACCTCTTGGTACTGTTAAGATTATAGTATAATAGTATTTTTTTGAAATTAATTAAAAAATTTAGGAATATGACTTATCAAATTTATTTTTCCTTGATAAAAAAAGCAATCATAGTGCATTCTAATCAGTAAATGCTTCTAAAAAATGAAATGTTGTTTTTATCATGTCTTGTATGTATTGTTCATCATTATATGCAGGGATACAAACTAGTTTCAATTTGATTTTACAAAAATACTACCATTATGTAAATAGTTTGATCATAGTTTTAGTTGCGAGCGCTCACCTAGCAGAAACTGATGTTTTTTTGGCAAATAGTGATCATTGATTTCAGAAGCATGAGCTATGATACTGCATGTCAGGTCTACTTTGGCATCAATGGAGCAATCAGCCATTATAATAGAGTCCTCAATGTTGCATTGCTTTATGGTACAGTTGTCACCAACTGAGATGTACGGCCCCAGTCTAACTGCAGGCCCTATCTTGCAGTTTTTGCCAATAATTGCAGGGCCTATGATAAAAGAGTCTCTAGAGATCTCGGTTCCTTTTCCAATTACTATACTGTCTTTGATTTGTGAATCATCATCTACTAGAAATTGGTTTTCAGTACCAATCGAATCTAAAACAAGTTTGTTTGCGTGAATGATATCTTCTGGCGTTCCAGTATCTTTCCACCAACCAGTAACAGTATCGTATTCAATTTTATTTCCTTGATTCATTAGCATGTCTAGTGCATCAGTGATTTCAAGCTCCCCTCTCCATGATGGCTTTAGGTTATCAATTACATCAAAAATTTTTGGAGTAAGAAAGTATATTCCAATTACAGCTAGGTTTGATGGAGGGTCTCTTGGTTTTTCCACAATTTTTTTTATCTTGCCGGGATTGTCTTTGTCCAGTACTGCAATTCCAAATCTTTGTGGTTCGTCTATCTCACACAATAAAATCATTGCATCTGAATCTGAAGTTTCAAACTTTTTGGTATAGTCTATGAGATTTTTTCGTAATACATTATCACCCAAGTATACAATGAATTTGTCATTACCGATAAAGTCCTTGCACAATCTTATTGCATGTGATATTCCCTTTGGTGAATCTTGGAAAATGTAGGTAATTTTTACGCCAAACTTGGAACCATCTCCATAATACTCTTTTACCTTTTCAGGATACACATTGCCAATAATAATTCCAATCTCTGTAATTCCAGCAGTCTTTAGATCCTCTAATGCATATTGCGACATTGGTTTGTTTGCAATGGGTAGCAGCTGTTTTGGTCCGGTATGAGTTAGAGGTCTTAATCTGGTTCCATGACCACCATGTAGTATGATTCCTTTCAAAGTCTATGTATGATAAAAAAGTCTATTATAAATCGATTAATTTTAATCAAAAATCAAATTTAAGAAATGTTTTCATAGTATGTCAAAACAACTATTATTTGCTAAATTATAATTCAAATATAATTGAAAAAACAAAATATCATCATAGTAGTTTATATAATTTCAATAGTAGTTTCATCAATTTTAGTTACTAATTATATGAATCAAGAAATTGGAAATGAATTATTTCCAACCTCAATTAGTAAGAAAATAGAAATGACAAAAGAAAGTCAGGTAAAGAAAATTAACATTTATTGTTCTATGGCAAATATCAAAAATTATCCCATAATTCTTTCTGAATATATTTCATCGATCAAAATAATAAATCAAACAGAAAATATTGTTTTTGCAGAAGAAGAAATAGAAAACATGTGGATAACTACAAAGGTATTGGCAAAACATACTTTTTTTCCTTATGATAGACATGTAATAGAAATAATTGACGGTGATGCTGAAAGTTCCAAAATAGATATTACATTTGAAAAAATTGAATCAGGAACAAGATTAAAATCAAAAATAGATATGGAACTAAAAGGATTACTTGTTGTGTTGGGATTAATTCCAAATGAACAATTAAACCATGCCATAATTACTGTTTTCAGTCCATTTGAAAATGATGCAATGAATAAAGATTATTCATGTTAAATCTAACTTTATGTTATAGAAAATTTTTGTAGTTAAAATTATTTTAATGAGTTAAGAAAAGAGTCGATGGAATTTTCAATACTTCGAGGTTTTTCATGTAGGAGTTCTGCTGCAAGCGATACATCAAGGGATGAATCCTTTGGCCTTTGTGCCTTCCAGTTCATATCCTTAATGCTGATAGGACGTAGAAATTTTTTATCCAGATTTAGCTTCTCAGCTATCATCTCTGTCAGATTATATCGTGAGATTCTTGATGCTCCGGCTGTGTGAATTATTCCTGTAATCTGTCTTGTTGCAACTTCAATTAGCATATTTGATAGATTTGGAACATAAGTTGGAGACGTAAACTGGTCAACAAGTATTGGAATCTCTTTTTTTGATTCTAGATTCTCTTTTACCCAGATTGGAAATGACTTTTTTGTTTTGTGAAATCCAAATGGAGTGCTTGTTCTTGCGATGCAGTAGCTTGATGCTAGCTTGTTTAGTGCAAGTTCACCTTCTAGTTTTGACTTGCCATAAAATCCTAAAGGGTTTGGGGAGTTATCTTCTTTTTTCATTCCATGTATTCCATCAAATACATAATCTGTTGATACATAGACCAGAAATGCATGTTGTTTTGAGGCTTGTTTTGCAATAGTTTCAGTGGCTTTTGCGTTAATCTGAGCAGCTAGCTTTTTTTCTGTCTCACACTGTTCAACATTTGTCATTGCACCAAGATGAATTATTCTATCAGGTTTTGTTTCTTGGAGTGTTTGTATGATTTTGTCTTGATCTGTAAGATCAAGGTATAAGAGGGTTCCATGGAATGGTTTTTCTTTATAATAACAAGAAAATACTGTGTGATTTTGTTTTGTAAGATCTTTTATTACTTGTGAACCTACCAACCCTGCTGAACCTGTTACCAGAAATTTCATTTCCAGGATAAGGTCCAAGGCTGGGGATGCAAAGTATTTTCATCAATTAATGGCGTCCACCATGATTGGTTTTGTAGATACCATTGTACAGTTTGTTTTAATGCGTCATCAAAATGATATTTTGGTTTCCATCCCATTTGATTTTCAATTTTGGAGCAATCAATAGAGTATCGTTTGTCGTGTCCTGGTCTATCTTCAACATACTCTAGCATATCATGCGGTTTTCCCAAAATATCTAGTATTTTTTCCACTATAGTTTTGTTAGTGATCTCCTCATATGCAGTAATATTGTATACTTGGCCTGGTCTTCCTTTTGAGATTAATGATTCTATTGCCTGGACATGATCATATACATAAATCCAGCTTCGAACCTGCATTCCGTCACCATACAATGGAACCTTGAGATCTTTTATGGAACGGATTATGGTCTTTGGGATTAGTTTTTCAGGGAACTGATATGATCCAAAGTTGTTGGTACATCTTGTTGTGATGCAGTTTATTCCATAGGTACGGTAGTATGAGGCAACTAAGTTGTCAGCTGCTGCCTTTGTAGCTGCATATGGATTGCTGGGATTTATTTTTGAATCTTCATTAAAAGATTCTTGTCCTTCGGCATCACCATAAATTTCATCAGTAGATACATGGATGAACTGCTTGTCATGTTTTCTTATGGCCTCAAGAATAGAATATGTACCAAGAATGTTTGTTTCAAGAAATGGTTTTGGATTTGCAATGCTTCTATCAACGTGAGATTGAGCTGCAAAATTAACTACTACATCTACATCCTTAACCAGACAATTAATTTGGGATTCATTTCTAATATCATCTTTGAGAAATTTGTAATTTGGATTATTCTCTATGTCTTTTAGATTTTCAAGGTTTGAACCAATTGTTAATACATCAAGATTTATGATTTTAGAATCAGTATTATTCTTTAGATAATTTCTGATGAATGTACTTCCAATAAATCCAGCACCACCACAAACCAGAATATGCATGTTTTAGAATTTGGAATTTCTTATTTATCTCTAGTGTGAGTAAACAAAATTATTGTCCGCATTTTTCAAGACAGGCATTTGTAGATCTTTTTCCAGTAAAATTGGTTTGTCTATTGGCCATGTAATGTTTACCTCAGAATCATTCCATATGATTCCCTTTTCATGTTCTGGAGAATATTCTTGGTTTACTTTGTAAAGTACATCAGCCTCTTTGTTCAATACGCAAAAACCATGTGCAAATCCTTCTGGGATGTAAAGTAATTTGTGATTATTCTCTGATAGAATTACACCTACCCACTTTCCATATGTTGGAGAACCTTTACGAATATCAACTGCAATATCAAAAATTTCTCCCCTTAATGCGGTTACTAGCTTGGCTTGTGCCTTTGGGTTTTTCTGATAATGTAATCCTCTTAAAATTCCTTTAATGGAATGCGAGAAATTATCTTGTACAAATCTTGTGTCAATTCCATTAGAAGCAAAGACAGATTCTTTGAAGCTTTCTAGGAAAAAACCCCTATCATCTACAAATGCTTTAGATTCTACAAGGATTACTTCAGGTATGCTTAATTTTTTAAAAGTGAATGACATAAAAATCAGAAGTCAAAATATGATAAATATGTTTTAATGAAAACACTTGTAAAAGATTTATCGGTTTGTATTTAGTTCTTAATTAATTCGTTATTAATTTTAATATAATTTCCATTAAAAATGAGGATCAAAGGTTTTAGAATCACATAGAAATTTTTGAAATTTAAAATTTTCATATTATTAACTATAGAAAAAAGCAGTAACGATTAATGTTTTAAAAAATTTTATTATCAATTAAAATTCGTTTGTCGATATTTTCTTTTTTTATTAAAAATTTGTACCAATCCACAGTTTTTGTTTTGAGATCATAAGATACAATGTTATTTTTTAATGCATTAAAAACCTCTAGAGCACTTGTAAATGGAGAAAATTTAGGAATGAAGGAGAATGTATTTTTTATCTTTGAAAAATCAACATCATAAGATCTAAAATCAGGATCTCCTTTGGATATAATTTCAAAATCAATACCAGTAGTAGAGCCCACTTCTTTTGCTAGATCAATCATAGTGTAATTTTGTTCATTTGAACCCACATTGAAAATTTTCCCATTTATCACATTAGTATCAGCATTAATACCTAAAATATATGCCTCAGCTGCATCTCGAACATCTACTAATGGCCTTTTTTGAGTTCCACCACCGTTTACAATTATGGTTTTGTTTTGAAAAAGACTCAAGGTCATAGTATTAACAACTAAATCAAATCTCATTCGTTTTGATAATCCATAGATAGTTGCAAATCTAAACGCAGTACAACAAAAATCATCATCTCCAGTACAAAGAATTTCATTTTCTGCCATTGCACTTGCTTTAGCATATGTTGTAAGAGGATTAATTTTTGAATCTTCGTCACAGATATTTTTGTTAAATCCGTAAATACTACAAGTAGAGGCAAGAAAATATTTTTTTACGCCCATTGTTTTACTAAGTTTGGCTACTCTTTCTCTTCCCTTGAAATTAATTTCCGTGGTTTTAGTAGGATCAAGTTCACCTGCAGGATCATTTGAAATGGATGCCAAATCTATAACACAATCTACATCTTTGAGATAATTCTTATCAAACCACCTGATATCATCTTGTATATAGGAGAAGTAAGGATTAGAGGTAAATTGACTGATGGATTCAAATCCGAAAAAAAATCTATCCAAACATATTACTTGATATCCCTCTTGTAATAATTTTTCAATTAATACGGTACCCACATATCCGGCGCCACCTGTAACCAAAATTTTTTTCATTTTTACCTCATACTAACACAATTCTAGTAACATATTTTTGTATGTTATAAGAGCAATTATTAATTATTCTACCTTAATTTATTCATCATGAGTTCATGGAAAATTCCATTATTCAAAATGTATCAAGATAATGAAGATGTTAAAGCAGTGACATCTATAATAAAACGAGGCATGTTTTGGGGTCTTTCTTCAGAAACTCTAGAATTTGAAAAAATGATTGCTGCTGTAACTGGTGCTAAATATTGTGTTGTTTTCAATTCTGGTACCTCTGCATTACATGCCATAATGATTGCCTATGGATTAAAAGATAATGATGAGGTAATTGTTCCTTCATTTACGTTCATTGCCACAACAAATTCTGTTCAATTTGTTGATGCTATTCCAAAATTTGCAGATATTGAAGATAATACGTTTGGATTGGATCCTGGTGATGTTCAATCAAGAATTAGAAAAAAAACTAAAGCAATAATTCCAGTTCATTATGCTGGAAATATTTGTAAAATTAACGAATTACAAAAAATTGCATCAGATAATAAATTACTTTTAATTGAGGATTCCGCTGCAGCTCTAGGGTCAAGTATTAATGGAAAGATGGCAGGATCATTTGGAGATTCATCAATCATTAGTTTTGCATGGAATAAAGTAATCACATCTGGGGAAGGTGGAGCAGTTTTAACTGATTCTAAAAAAATTTTTGAAAAATTAGTTCTTATTCGCTCCCAT
>Ga0224508_10004760_pt1 | contig 11007 bp, 5 predicted proteins | sample SF_Jan12_sed_USG_4_FD_170157 | JGI IMG/M metagenome (GOLD analysis project Ga0224508, IMG submission 170157) | Sediment microbial communities from San Francisco Bay, California, United States - SF_Jan12_sed_USGS_21 | ecosystem: Environmental > Aquatic > Marine > Sediment | place: USA: California... | reverse complement strand
CCGTTGAGCATGATCGTGTCGCCCGGATCGACGATTTCGACCTTTTGGAGCATCTGCCGGACGATCACCTCGATATGCTTGTCGTTGATCTTAACGCCCTGCAATCGGTAGACGTCCTGAACTTCCTTGACGAGGTAGTCCGCCAGCGCTTCGACGCCCATAACCTCGAGGATGTCATGCGGCACGGGATTGCCGTCCATCAGAAGGTCGCCCTTCTCGACGTAATCGCCTTCCTGCACCGTGATGTGCTTGCCCTTCGGGACGAGATATTCGCTCGGGTCTTTGGAATCATCGGTCGGGACCACCACAATCCGGCGCTTGGTTTTGTAATCCTTGCCGAATTCCACCCGGCCATCGGTATCCGTGATAACCGCGAATTCCTTGGGCCGGCGGGCCTCGAACAGTTCGGCGACGCGTGGCAGGCCACCCGTAATGTCGCGGGTCTTGGAAGCTTCCCGCGGAATACGCGCCAGCACGTCACCGGCCGAGACCTTTTGCCCGTGTTCGACCGACAGAATGGCATCGACCGACAGGAAATACCGCGCCTCGAGCTCGTTGGTGAGCTTGATCACCTCGCCCTTCTTGTCACGCAGCGTGACCCGCGGACGCAGGTCGGCGCCCCTGGGCTGCTGTTTCCAATCGACCACCACCTTGCTGGAAATGCCGGTGGTCTCGTCCATCGTCTCGCGCATCGAAATGCCCTCGACCAGATCGACGAAATTCGCGATGCCGTCCTTTTCGGTGATGATCGGGATGGTATACGGATCCCATTCGGCAAGCCGGTCGCCCTGCGATACCGTATCGCCGTCATTGACCAGCAATCTTGCGCCGTAGGGAATGCGATGCTTGGCCCGTTCGCGTTTGTGGGCGTCGACCAGCACCAATTCCGTACTGCGGTTCATCACAACCGGTTGGCCGGTCGAACTGGTGACCAGGTTGCCGTTGTTGATCTTAACCGTACCGTTCAGCGTTGCCTCGAAAGTCGATTGCTCGGCAAGCTGCGCGGCACCACCGATATGGAAGGTCCGCATGGTAAGCTGCGTACCCGGTTCGCCGATCGATTGCGCGGCGATCACGCCGACCGCTTCACCCACATTGACCGGCGTTCCGCGGGCCAAGTCGCGGCCGTAGCAACACCCGCAGGTACCGCCGATGCTCTCGCAGGTCAGGACCGAACGCACCAAGACGCTGTCGATCCCGGCTTTTTCGATCTCCTCGCCGCAAATTTCATCGATCAGGTGTCCGGCTTTGACGATCACCTTGTTGGTCTCGGGATCGACGACGTTCTCGGCAACGTGCCGGCCGACGATCCGCTCCAACAGTTCCTCGATGACGTCACCGCCTTCGATCACCGCCGTCATTGTCAGCCCCTGTTTGGTACCGCAATCTTCCTCGATGATGATGCAATCCTGCGCCACATCGACCAGTCGGCGGGTCAGGTAGCCGGAGTTCGCGGTCTTCAACGCCGTATCCGCCAGCCCCTTACGGGCGCCATGGGTGGAGTTGAAGTATTCCAGAACGCTGAGCCCCTCCTTGAAGTTGGAGATGATCGGCGTCTCGATGATTTCACCGCTCGGCTTGGCCATCAGGCCCCGCATGCCGGCGAGCTGCTTGATCTGTGCCGCCGAACCACGGGCGCCGGAATGGGCCATCATGAACACCGAGTTCACGCCGTTCTCGTCGCCGGCCTCCATGGCTTTCATCATCTCGTCGGCGACAAGATCACTGCAATCCGACCAGACGTCGACCACCTTGTTGTACTTTTCGCCCTTGGTGATCAGACCATCGAGGTACTGCTGCTCGTATTCGAGAATTTGTTCCTTGGCGCTGACGATCAGACGCTCCTTCGCCTCCGGCACGACGAGATCGTCCTTGCCGAAGGAAATGCCCGCCATGCAGGCGTTGCGGAAGCCCAGCTGCATCAATTTATCGGCAAAGATGCAGCTCTCTTTCTGTCCACAGTGGCGGTAGACCTGATCGATCACATTGGTGATCTCTTTCTTCGTGAGAAGCTGGTTGATCAAATCGAACGGCGCCGACGAATGGCGCGGCAAGATCTCCGACAACAGCATCCGGCCCGGCGTCGTGAGAACCGACATGGTAATCGGCTTGTTATTCTCATCGACCGTGGTGTATCGGGCCTTGATACGGCTGTTGAGCTTGATCGCATTGGTCGACAGTGCGTGCTCGATCTCGCCGACAGACGCAAATCGCGGCACCCGATGCGCGACCATCTTGCCCGCCTTCAGCGCTTTCAACGCCTTTGCGGCCTCGCTTTCCGGCAACTCGAGCGGCGTCTTCAAATCGTCCGTATCGAATAGGACGACATCGTTGCTGGCCACGGCAGCCGCCAGTTCGTCGGCCTTCTTGAATTCGATCGCGGCGCCCATCTGATCCGGCTGGTCGAGGGTCAGATAATACAGACCCAGCACGATATCCTGCGACGGCACAATGATCGGCTTGCCATTGGCCGGCGACAGGATGTTGTTGGTCGACATCATCAGGACGCGCGCCTCGAGCTGCGCCTCCATCGACAACGGCACATGCACCGCCATCTGATCGCCATCGAAATCGGCATTGAACGCGGCGCAGACCAAGGGGTGAAGCTGGATCGCCTTGCCTTCGATCAACACCGGCTCGAACGCCTGAATGCCGAGACGATGCAGCGTCGGCGCCCGGTTCAGCAGCACGGGATGTTCCCGAATCACTTCTTCGAGAATATCCCAGACCTCTGGGCGTTCCTTCTCGACCATGCGCTTGGCCGCCTTGATCGTCGAGGCCATGCCGTACACTTCAAGCCGCGAATAGATGAACGGCTTGAACAGTTCCAGCGCCATCTTCTTCGGCAAGCCGCATTGATGCAGCAAGAGTTCCGGGCCGACCACGATGACCGACCGACCGGAGTAATCCACGCGCTTGCCCAGCAGGTTCTGGCGGAACCGGCCCTGTTTGCCTTTCAGCATGTCGGACAGCGACTTCAGCGGACGCTTGTTCGCACCCGTGATGACACGGCCGCGGCGGCCGTTGTCGAACAGCGCATCAACCGCCTCCTGAAGCATGCGCTTTTCGTTGCGCACGATGATTTCGGGGGCGCGCAATTCGATCAACCGCTTGAGCCGGTTGTTCCGGTTGATCACGCGGCGGTACAGGTCGTTCAGATCCGAGGTTGCGAACCGGCCGCCGTCGAGCGGCACCAGCGGGCGCAGCTCGGGCGGAATCACCGGCACCACGGACAGAATCATCCATTCCGGCCGGGTCTTGGACTCGATAAAGGCATCGATCAGCTTCAAACGCTTGACGTATTTTTTGCGCTTTGCCTCGGAACCGGTTTCGCGCAAATCCTCCCGCACGGTCTCCTTTTCGCGCTCGAGGTCAATGGCGCTGAGCAGATCCATGATCGCTTCCGCGCCGATCTTTGCGGTGAAATTCTCGTCGCCATACTCGTCCTGGGCGTCGAGATATTCGTCCTCCGTCAGCAATTGCTTCATGTTGAGCGGCGTCAAGCCGGGCTCAATAACGATGTAGTTCTCGAAATAGAGAATCCGCTCGAGTTCCTTCAACGTCATATCGACGAGCAGGCCGATGCGGCTCGGCAGGGATTTCAGAAACCAGATATGCGCCACCGGCGACGCCAGTTCGATATGGCCCATCCGCTCGCGGCGCACCTTGGACAAGGTAACTTCGACGCCGCATTTCTCGCAGATAATACCGCGATATTTCATACGCTTATACTTACCGCACAAGCATTCGTAATCCTTGATCGGACCGAAGATGCGGGCGCAGAACAAGCCGTCGCGTTCGGGCTTAAACGTCCGGTAGTTGATCGTTTCCGGCTTCTTGATCTCGCCATAGGACCACGACCGGATCCGGTCCGGACTGGCAATCGAGATCCGAATGTGGTCGAACCCTTGCGGACCCGTGGGCTGGCCGAAAATATTCATCAACTCGTTCATTTAGTCTCTCCTGACTCGTCGGTATGCGCCGTCACCGGCACGCCGATAGGTTCAGATATCTCGCTACTACTCAGACCGAATCCTGCATCAACTCGACATTGAGGCCGAGCGACCGGAGTTCCTTCACCAGAACATTGAAGGATTCCGGAATGCCTGCCTCGAAGGTGTCGTCGCCGCGAACGATCGCTTCGTAAACCTTGGTCCGTCCCGATACGTCATCGGATTTGACGGTCAGCATTTCCTGCAAGGTATACGCAGCGCCGTAGGCTTCCAGGGCCCAGACCTCCATCTCGCCGAAGCGCTGGCCACCGAACTGCGCCTTACCGCCCAGCGGCTGCTGGGTGACCAAGCTGTAGGGACCGATCGACCGGGCATGGATCTTGTCATCCACAAGATGGTGCAGTTTCAGCATGTAGATGTAGCCTACGGTCACCTTGCGCGCGAAGGTCTCACCCGTCTGACCATCGACGAGCGTCACCTGTCCGGACACATCGAGCCCGGCTTCGGTCAATGCCTTGACGATATCCGCCTCATGCGCGCCATCGAAAACCGGTGTCGCATAGGGGATGCCATTGACCAAATTGTGCGAGAGCTCCGACTGCTGGTCCTTGTCCATGGAGGAAATCTCCTCTTTGAAGATTTCCTTGCCGTAGATCTTCTCCAAGAGCTTGGGCATCTCGGTGTCGCCGCCGCCGTTCTTGACGCTCTCGAGCATTTCGCGAACCTGCCGGCCCAGCCCATGGCTGGCCCAGCCGAGATGGGTTTCGAGGATCTGACCGACATTCATACGGCTGGGAACGCCAAGCGGATTCAGTACGATATCCACCGGCGAGCCATCATCGAGGTAGGGCATGTCCTCGACCGGTACGATCTTGGAGATTACACCCTTGTTGCCATGCCGCCCGGCCATCTTGTCGCCCGGCTGCAGCTTGCGCTTGGTGGCGACGAAGACCTTGACCATCTTCATGACGCCCGGCGGCAAATCGTCACCGCGCTGGAGTTTCTCCACCTTATCGTCAAACCGCGCCTGCAACGCATCGACCGATTCGTCGTGCTGTTTCTTGAGCTGGTCAAGTTCGTCTTTGACTTTGTCGTTCTTGACCACGATCTGACGCCATTGGCCGAGCGTAAACTCGTCGAGCACGGTATCCGTAATGCGTTTGCCGCTGCCAAGCCCCTTGGGCCCGCTGACGGCGGTCTGGTTCCGCAGGCGTTCTTTCAACCGGTCGCGGAACGATCCTTCGAGAATCGTCTTCTCATCGTCGCGATCCTTGGCCAGGCGTTCGATATCCTGCCGCTCGATCGCCAGCGACCGCTCGTCCTTGTCGATGCCGCGTCGCGAAAACACGCGCACTTCGACCACCGTGCCCATACCGCCCGGCGGCACTCGCAGCGACGTATCGCGCACATCCGACGCCTTTTCGCCAAAGATGGCGCGGAGCAACTTTTCCTCCGGCGTCATCGGGGATTCGCCCTTTGGCGTAACCTTGCCGACAAGAATGTCGCCAGCCTGCACTTCGGCCCCGATATAGACGATACCCGCCTCATCGAGATCCTTCAGCGCTTCTTCGCCCACATTCGGGATATCGCGCGTGATTTCCTCTTGGCCGAGCTTGGTGTCGCGGGCCATGACCTCGTATTCCTCGATATGGATCGACGAAAACACGTCATCGCGAACGATACGTTCGGAAATCAGGATCGAATCCTCAAAGTTGTATCCCCGCCACGGCATGAATGCGACCAGGACGTTACGGCCCAAGGCCAGCTCTCCCAGCTGTGTCGACGGTCCATCGACAATTATGTCGCCGGTCGCCACCACATCGCCGACCCGCACCAACGGGCGTTGCGTGATGCAGGTATTCTGGTTGGATCGTTGAAATTTCAGAAGGTTGTAAATATCCACACCGGACGTATCGGCCGAAGTCTCCTCCGTCGCCCGGACAACCACCCGGGTTGCGTCCACTTGATCGACCACACCGGCCCGTCGGGCAACGATCGCCGCCCCGGAATCCCGGGCCACACGCTCTTCCATGCCGGTACCGACGAACGGCGCCTCCGCCTGTAGCAAGGGCACGGCCTGGCGCTGCATGTTCGATCCCATCAGCGCCCGGTTGGCGTCATCGTTCTCGAGAAACGGGATCAGCGCCGCGGCAACCGAAACGATCTGCTTCGGCGACACGTCGATGAGTTCAATATCCTCCGAGCGCGCCAAAATGTACTCGCCACCGCACCGGCAACTGATCAATTCTTCGGTCAGTTTGCCCTTGTTATCCATGACGGCGTTCGCCTGGGCGACCGTGTAACGGCCTTCGTCCATCGCCGACATATAGATCACCTCATTCGTGACCTTGCCGTCTTTTACCTTGCGATAAGGCGTTTCGATGAAGCCGTACTGATTGATCCGGGCGAAGGTGGCCAAGCTGTTGATAAGACCGATATTCGGCCCTTCCGGCGTCTCGATCGGACAGATCCGGCCGTAGTGGGTCGGATGCACGTCGCGAACTTCGAATCCGGCGCGCTCGCGCGTCAGACCGCCCGGCCCAAGCGCCGAAAGGCGCCGTTTATGGGTGATTTCGGACAGCGGATTCGTCTGATCCATAAACTGCGAGAGCTGCGAGGAACCGAAAAATTCCCGCACTGCCGCCGCCGCCGGCTTGGCATTGATCAGGTCGTGCGGCATCACGCTGTCGATTTCAACCGTGCTCATCCGTTCGCGGATCGCACGCTCCATGCGCAACAAACCAACCCGGTACTGATTTTCCAACAGCTCACCGACCGAGCGCACCCGGCGATTGCCGAGATGGTCGATATCGTCAATATCGCCGCGCCCATCCTTCAAACCGACGAGGACACGCACGATTTCCAGGATGTCGTGGCGGCGCAAAACGCGCATTTGATCGTGTGTTTCGAAGCCCAGGCGCGAATTCATCTTCACGCGGCCAACGGCCGAAAGATCATAGCGTTCGGAATCGAAAAACAAGCTTTTCAGCATGGCTTCCGCCGTCTCCAACGTCGGCGGTTCGCCCGGCCGCATGACGCGGTAGATGTCGATCAACGCATCTTCACGGGTGACGTTCTTGTCGATGGCCAAGGTATTGCGGATGTAGGGCCCGACATTGACGTGATCGATGTCGAGCGTGGACAGAACCTTGACGCCCGCTTCGGTCAGCGGCTCTAGTGATTCTTCGGTAATCTCGTCGCCCGCTTCGGCGTAGATTTCCCCGGTCTGCTCGTTGATGATGTCACCGGAGATGTAGCGGCCATACAGTTCGGTTTCCGGAATCAAAATTTCTTTCAGGCCACCGTCAATTAGCTTGCGCGCGAGCCGCGGCGTGACTTTTTCGCCAGCCTTGACGACGGATTTACCGGTCTTGGCATCGATTAGATCTTCCTCGAGCTTGATGCCCCGCAAACGCTCCGCGTCGAACGGCATCTTCCAGCCATCCTTGGTGCGGCTGAAAACAAGCTTGTCATAGAAGAAATCGAGGACGTCTTCCTTGGTCATCCCGACAGCTTCGCCGATATCCAGGTCACGCCCTTCGTTGCGGCGCTCCTCGCGCAGCTTTTCCGTCGCATCATTGTCCAGCGCAAGCAGAAGCGTCGTCGCCGGCAGTTTGCGCCGACGGTCTATGCGCACATACACCATATCCTTGGCGTCGAATTCGAAGTCGAGCCACGACCCACGGTAGGGAATCACCCTGGCGGCAAACAGGTATTTACCCGACGAGTGTGTCTTGCCCTTGTCATGATCGAAGAATACGCCCGGAGAACGATGCATCTGACTGACGATCACCCGCTCTGTGCCGTTGACGACGAACGTGCCGTTCGGCGTCATCAGCGGCATGTCGCCCATATAGACGTCTTGTTCCTTGATATCCCGGATCGACCGCGCACCGGTCTCTTCATCGATATCCCATACCACCAGCCGCAAGGTCACCTTCAACGGCGCCGCATAGGTCATGTCGCGTTGCTGACATTCCTCGACATCGTATTTCGGCTCTTCCAGCTCATACTTCACGAATTCGAGCTGTGAACGCCCGGCGAAATCATGAATCGGGAAAACTGTTCTAAACGCCTCTTCCAATCCGGACGGAAGGCTGGAATCTCCACCGTTCTGAACCGGCAACAGAAAACGGTCGTAGGACGTTTTCTGAACCTCGATCAGGTTAGGCATGGGAGCGACTTCTGGAAGGCGCCCGAAACTCTTACGAATGCGCTTACGACCAGTAAAGGACTGCGACATGGTGGATCCTCACTTACGAACCGGCGGTGTGGTGCAAAGACGGCGAGGGGCGACGCCAAGCGGCGCGCCCCTGCCGACCATATTAACTGCGATCTGCCGGCTCACTTAAGCTCGACAGTTGCGCCAACGTCTTCCAGTTTCTTCTTCAATTCCTCGGCTTCGGCTTTCGAAACGCCTTCCTTGACGGGTTTCGGAGCCCCTTCGACGAGATCCTTCGCGTCCTTCAGGCCAAGCCCGGTCATTGCCCGAACTTCCTTAATGACGTTAATTTTCTTGTCGCCGATGCTGGCCAATACGACATCAAAGGCGTCTTGCTCCTCAGCGGCCGCGGCCCCGTCGCCGGCGGCGGGCATCATGCCCGCAACGGCCATCGGCGCCGCCGCGGAAACGCCCCACTTCTCTTCGAGCATCTTAGAAAGCTCGGCCGCCTCAATGACGGTCAGAGCCGAAAGATCCTCTGCCAACTGTTCTAGATTTGCCATTTCTCGTAATCTCCTAGGCTTGAACGTATCAATTCTGAATCGCGGTTCTGCTTCAACCTTCGCTGCTGCCGTAAGCCCCGAAAACCCGGGCGAGTTGCCCGGCCGGCGCCTGTAGCACACCAGCAACCTTGGTCGCCGGAGCCTGGATTAGGCCAATGAGCTTACCCCGTAGTTCGTCGAGCGACGGAAGCTTCGCCAACGCATTGACCGCGTCGGCATCCAAAGCGTCCTTTTCGAGCGCGCCGCAAACGATTTGCAGCTTCTCGTTCTTATTCGCGAACTCCACCGCCACTTTGGCGGCAGCCACCGGATCCTGCGACACGGCAATCGCCGTGGGCCCGGTGAATTGGTCAGTAAGCCCTTCGAACTTCGTCCCCTTCAGCGCGATTTTCGCGAGACGGTTTTTCGTCACCTTGAAGGCGGCGCCCGCTTCACGCATTTGCTTCCGGAGCTCCGAAACTTCCTCGACGGTAAGACCCGATTGCTGGGTAATTACCAAGAGGTTGTTGGACTCGAAGGTCTCTTGCAGTTCAGCGACCAACTCTGCTTTTCGTGCTCGGTCCACTGATCACTCCGATGCTGTAGCCGTGTCTCGATCGCCCGATAGCGACCCTCGACGGCTGGTTGCACCTGAACGCCTCTTCCGGCAACCGCCGTCGGAAACGTCCGATGGATCCTGCCCCAGAGGTTCAAGCCATTCCGGGATCGCCCCGGAAATTTTCCTGTACCCCCGTCTATTACCGGCCGGTCGCCCGTTTAAGCCTGGCCCTTGCCTTTCGGCACGAACCGGACACCCGCAGTCTCGGACAGGTAACGGATTTCCGTCATGGAAACCCGCTTCTCCCCGCGCCGGCACCACCGACGCGCGGAAACTCACCCGGCGCTACCCGCGCCGGAAATATCCAATTTCACACCCGGCCCCATGGTGGAACTGATCGACACTTTCTTGATATATGTGCCTTTCGCCCCACTGGGTTTGGCCCGGCTGATCGCATCGACGAAGGCGCGGATATTCTCCGACAGCGCCTCCTCCGAGAAACTCACCTTGCCCACGCCGGCGTGAATCAATCCTTCTTTCTGAGCCCGGAACTGTACCTCGCCGCCCTTCGCCGCCTTGACGGCGTCGGCTACGTTCGGTGTGACCGAACCGAGCTTCGGGTTCGGCATCAGTCCGCGCGGACCCAGAATTTTACCCAGCTTACCGACAACGGCCATCATATCGGGGGTCGCCACAACCCGGTCGAAATCGAATTGCCCGCCTTCGATCTGCTCGGCCAAGTCTTCCGCGCCCACAAGGTCGGCCCCGGCGGCTTTCGCCTCGTCGGCCTTGTCACCCTTTGCAAAGACGGCAACGCGCATCGCCTTGCCGGTGCCGTTCGGCAGCTGCACGACGCCGCGAACCTGTTGATCCGCATGGCGCGTGTCGATACCCAGATTCATGGAGATCTCGACCGTCTCGTCGAATTTTATCTTCCCGTTAGTCTTAACGACCTTGACCGCTTCGTCGATCGGATAGCTGCGGTCGCGGTCCACTGCCTCGCGCAACGTCTGAATTCGCTTTCCTGCCTTTGCCATGGTCGTTACCCCACCACTTCCAATCCCATCGATCGGGCGGACCCTTCGATGATTTTCATTGCCGCCTCGACATCGTTGGCGTTGAGATCGACCAACTTCGCCTCGGCAATCTCCTTGACCTGCGCCTTGGTTACGCTGCCTGCAACGGTCCGGCCTGGTGCGCCCGAACCTTTCGGAATGCGCGCGGCCTTTCGCAGGAAATAGCTGGCCGGCGGCGTCTTGGTGATGAAAGAAAACGACCGGTCCGCATAGGCGGTAATGACCACAGGGATCGGCATGCCCTGTTCCATGGTTTGCGTCGCCGCGTTGAACGATTTGCAAAATTCCATGATGTTCAGCCCGCGCTGACCAAGCGCAGGACCGACCGGCGGCGATGGGTTTGCCTGCCCCGCCGGTATTTCCAACTTTATATAGCCTTCGATCTTCTTTGCCATCTTCTGCGTCCCTTTTGATGGGCTGCGCGGTCCGGTTCCTTTTGGACTTTCAAGGACAACCTCCCACGCGAAATATTAGTTGTCTTCCTGCCGAGATACCGCCGCTAGAGCTTTTCCACCTGTCCGTATTCCAAATCGACGGGGGTCGACCGGCCAAATATCGATACCGATACCTTGAGCCGGGCCTTTTCCTCGTCCACCTCCTCAACATTGCCGTTGAAGGACGCAAACGGGCCGTCGCTGACCCGTACCTGCTCGCCGATTTCAAAGGTGACAGACGGCTTCGGCCGCTCCACCCCTTCCTTGATCTGATGCAGCAA
>Ga0224508_10004759_pt1 | contig 11007 bp, 11 predicted proteins | sample SF_Jan12_sed_USG_4_FD_170157 | JGI IMG/M metagenome (GOLD analysis project Ga0224508, IMG submission 170157) | Sediment microbial communities from San Francisco Bay, California, United States - SF_Jan12_sed_USGS_21 | ecosystem: Environmental > Aquatic > Marine > Sediment | place: USA... | reverse complement strand
TCCATATCCAGGGGCGCGCACCGTCGGCGAAGACGTTTACCGGTCGCATGCGTGACGGGCTGCTCGTCTTTGATGAACTCGGGCCAGGCGCCTACGAAAACGTGGGCATGTCGGGCGGACCGGGCATCCTTACGTTCGGGCCCAGGGAACTCAACAAGGCGACCGACGTGTATGCCGAGCCTGATTTCATCATCGTTACCGGCGCGGGAAAGCGCACTCGTCACACGGTCCTCTACAGGAACGGCGTGGCTATTCGAACCCTGACGGCTCGAGGCAAGCGACTCGTGAAAAGTTGCGAATCCCGGCACGACCTGGATCCGCGCGGGCCGGAGGGGCCCGTGCATGAAGAGCCGTTCAGGGCCAGTATCTGGGAACACCTCGTCTAGTGTCCTGCTGGTCTAGGCCGATTTCTTCTCTTCGACCGGCCTGAGCGGTTTCTCCGGCTTGCTCGGCGGGATGAGCGGTACCGTGTCGATAACCCAGGACATGTTCTCGGTGCGCCGGGACGGGCTCGGAATGTTCAACACCCGCTTGCCGCGTTCCTTCTCGACGGCGGCGGAATCGATCTGCCAGCCACGCTCCTCGATGCACTTGCGACGTGCGGCGCGGAAGGTGCGCATGAACTTGTCATCGGTTACTGACATCTCGTTTGCGAGATTATTCGGCAGGTAATTCGGCGCCGCGTTCTCCACGATTACCGCATCCTCTTCGAGGATGCGCTTCAGGCGTTTGAGCGATCCTGCGTCAAAGATCTTGAACTTGAGGAAGTTTCGGAACTGCAGAGCGAATGTTCGGGTCGTGTTCTGATCGACCGGGGTATTCGCGTCGAACATGACGATCGCCATGTTCTTGTTAATGTCGATGCGAATGCGCGCCACCATGCCGGGCAGGTACCAGCAAGGGTGTGTATTGGTGGGCTGGCCTTCCTTGCGCATGCGCTTGCGATACCAGTTGTCCTTGAATTTCGGCGGGTACTGCAGATTCTTGGAATACCCCCACCACTCACCGGAGTCGATCTCCAGGATGTGGTTTTCCTGCGCCGATTCTGGTTTGCCGAACATCGGGTGAACGAATGAGGCATGTGCGATATCGATGCCGTTCTCGACAACGCGGGCAGCCTCGGCCTGCCAGGTAAACTCCGTCGACATCACGCGCCATTGGGGGTCGTCAAACTCGTCGCACGGGGGTATCGGGAAGCGCTCTTCCTCGGGAAGATCGCCCAGGAACACCCAGACCATGCCGTAACGTTCTTCAACCGGGTAGGAATCAATGCGGGCGCGCTTGGGCGCTTTGAAGTTGTCGCCTTCGGACGGCACGTATGCAACATTGCCGTCACCGTCGAAGCGCCAGCCATGATAGGGGCAGACGACACAGTCGCCTTTGGTCCAGCCGCCGCCGAGCGAGCCGCCACGATGCAGGCACACATCGCTAAGGCAATGCGCTTTGCCCGACTCATCGCGATACAGCACGAACTTCTGTCCGAGCATTTGCACACGGACAGGATCGCGGCTCACATTCTTTGACCACTCTGCTACGTACCACAGATTGACTAACACGGCGTTGTTCCCCTCTTTTTCAGTCCTGACCCAGAACGGTCAAGACTCTACCCGAACCCTGTAAAATCCCTAATGACAATTATCAAGGCCGCCGGATAGGGTGCTCGTTATCCTGTGCGCCATACTAGCAGCAAGCCATTTTGGGATGGGCGCGTGCGCAGCCTGAATATGTAACAAAATGTATTTATTGAGGGGATGAGATGTCGGGAATAACACAGTCCATCGAGGAAATGGTTGGGGCCAACCCGGACGTCGATAACCAGGAGAACTTCGAGGCGCTTTGGGGCCTGCTCGGCGAGATGCTCGAGAAGGTCAGGGCGCGGTTCAATATCGAAATGGATCCTTGTTGCAAGGAATTGCAGCCATACGAGGGCCTGCCCGGAACGGGAGCGAAAGGCTACATTGGTGCCTATGCCGGTCAGGAAATCGACTGGCTGATTCATTCGTGGACGGGCAACCCCAGGGCCAGCTTCACGAACATGCACCTGACCATCAATCTCGGTCCCCATGTCGACGTGCCGCACTTCGGCTTCGCGCTGGGCACGGTGCCGGATATTTTCTGGTACATGGATTACGTGCCGCGTCACGACATGCTGGTGAATCCCGAGTACGCCGAGAAGTACTACTACGGCGAAACCAATGACGCGTTCGTCGAGATGGACCGGAACCCCAATTTCACACCCTTCGTCAGTCGTGAGTTCTATACGCGACTCGCGCAAACGCCGAACAGCATTTGCGTCGGCGCGCCGTTCAGCGACGAAAACCTGGAGACAGTGCGCACGCTGGCGCATCGGCAGATCGATCGCTGGCTGAAATGGGTCGATGAAGCCGAGCCGGTGCCTGAGGATCAACGCGCAGCACTGGCGGCGAGGGACGAGCTGATCCGTCGCACGATTTGTGAGCGTGACCCGGCTAACGTGGTTGTCGACAAGTTGTTCACCAAGGAAATGGGCGACTACCTGGTCAAGACCTTGTGGGGCGGCACGCGGACGTTACCCCGCCCGCTGGATCGTTGACCGGCCGCGTAGCCAGGGCTGTATTCAGGGCGTGCGAGATACCGGGCGCAAATCCGCCCTACGACCGCGCCTTGCTCAAGATCTACTACCCGGCGCTGCCCGATGACGGCATAGAGCAGCGCAACGCAGGGCTAATGCCCGCGGACAGGTCGGCCGCGCCGTATCCCGTCGTGATCATGATGCCTGGTATCAACGTCGGTCCCGAGGCCTACGCGTGGCTTGCGCGCGAGCTCGCGCTGGCGGGCATCGTTACTGTTACCTACTGCCTGATCGCCGAGGAGATGCCGGGTTACATCAGTTTGACACCAGGACTCGATCTTGGAGCGATTACCCCGGACACCTGGGGCCAGCAAGCGTCAGGAACTGCGATTGCCGCGATCATCGAGGTCTTGCGAGCGGAAAACGAGGCGGGCGTGCTCGAGGCTTGCGTGGACGTCGACAAGGTCCTGCTTGCGGGCCATTCGGCAGGCGGTTCGGTCGCGCTGTTCAATGCGAACCCGGACTGGTTCCCGCAGGTCAGGGGAGCCATAGCATATGGTGCACACGCAGGTGCGTCGACAATGCTGGGCTTTGCCGAGAACACGATCCTGGAACTTCCGGGCCAACTGCCATTGTTGTTGATCGGCGGGACCAACGATGGCGTGATGAAGGCCAGTGCGCATCGTTACGGCGATGGCGACGCACCAGATCGAATGCAGCAGACGTTTGCAAATGGTTTCACGTCGGATCGGGGTGATAGCTACTTCGTCGAAGTGAACGGAGCCAACCACTTCTCGCTGGCATGGCCGGTGGATGAGTCGACGGGCAGGCATTTTCTCGATGAGCCCGAGGAGGGCAGCGGCGAAGACATCCGGCAGCTGCTTGCGAATCTGTTTGTGACGTTTACAAACGATACACTCGGTGAATCGACAGACGGGATGCGGGAATTCGACACGCATCCCCTGGTTAGCACATTTCGCTGTCGCTGACAGCTACAACAAGAAGGACACTCCGCGATGTCGGACAAGACACCCAGTAAGTTTCAGCAGGCGATAACGGGAACGTGGCATGGTCTGCCATCCGTGTTCGAGCCTGATGGTACGCATGTTGGTTTCAACAAAGTCGATCGCGAAAGCAAGTTCGACGATGGCGTGACGACTTACTACATGCGGACGAACTTCCAGAACGTTGGGCCGTTGCGCTATCGCTTTGATCTCGGCTCCGAGTCATTCGCGTTCGGTGTCGTCGACTCGGATCAGGACAGGGTGTATTGCGGACCGGACTTCATGGGATCGGGCCGGCCCTACGGCATGCTCGTCGACTCGAACTACTACTCGCCGGGGTGGAATACTGACCTGAGGACGCTGAACCTGGTCCTTCCCGAGCATGAGATCCAGGTTTATTCCTCGGAACTCTACGAAGGCCCGGTTATGGCCGCGGTGTTCAATGGCATCTACATCGTGACGCAGGATCATGAAACCAATCCCGAGACGCAAAAGCGCGTTGACGACTTCATCGAATCCGAGCGCGCCAACGGCAAGAAGCCGTTCGTGTTGCCGGTAAAGGTTGCAGGGCAGTGGCGTGGTGCGCTCGAAACCTACAACGGTGACCAGGAATTGCTCGGCACATCGGACGTCGTCATTGACTACACGCCGATGACACTGCTCAGTGCGCGCATGGACGTTACGATCACTGGCGTCATTGAACGCAAGTTCTCGTTCGTAAGGTCGCACAACGGCTGTGTGCAGAAGTTCGAAGGGCCGGATGTCTGGGGCAATGGTCGAAGTTACGGACGCTACCTGTTCAGCACGCAGCATTTCTATGGGGAGCCGTGCAAGATCAGGGCGCGGGACACGCTCATCGACGACAAATTCTCTCTGTGCTCCATTTGGCAGTTTTATGCGGGAAACAAGGAACAGTTCACAACATTCGGGGTGCTCAATTGGGAGCCGGGTGATACGGTACTGCAAGCACGCTACGTTGGCTGACGAGGATCCCAGGCTTGAGCGAGAGTGACGACCCACAAATAGATCTTGGCGAATTCCGTCGCGCACTGAGTTGTTTCGCGACCGGGGTCGCCGTGGTGACGACATGTGATGGTGATGGTCAGCCCGTCGGCATGACGATCAGCAGCTTCAATTCCGTATCGCTGGATCCGCCGCTCGTTCTCTGGAGCATCGCAAACGACGCGCAGAGCTACGACTCGTTCATGAATGCGGAGTACTTCGCGGTCAACGTACTGACCATGGAGCAGCAGGACCTGTCGTCACGCTTCGCGACCAAGGGCATTGACAAGTTCGACGGTCTCGTGTGCCGCGAAGGACTGCATGGAGCCCCGATTCTCCCCGAATACGCTGCGTGCTTTGAATGCAGCACGGAGCACCGTTATGACGGCGGCGACCACAAGATCATTGTCGGTCGCGTATTGCGCCTCGAGGACCGTGAAACAGACCCGCTCATCTTCTATCGCGGGCGCTTCCTGAAGAAGGGCGGACCCTATCCGGACGACCAGTAAGTAATGCCGACGGCCGCGAGGTTCCTGCTGCCGTCCGCCATTGGAGTGCTGCTATTCCTCGTACCATTTGAGGTCGACGGTACCAAGAACGTCCTTCTCGGCATCATCGCCAACTGGATCAATGCCAATGCCGGTGAGTTCATGCGCGTTTTTTGCGCATTCGTATTTATCGTCGCTGGTCTGTTGACACCTCTCTTCACCTGGGGCCCCGAAGCATTGCGGCGGCGCTTGCCCGGGACGACCGAGATCTTTGCCACTGGACCGTTCTCGGCGGCGATGCGTATGGCCGGCGCCGTGTTCTGCGGGCTTACTTTCTGGTCGGTTGGGCCCGAGTGGATCATCGGGGCGGACACGGGAGGAATGTCGTACTTCACGATCGCGGCCGTGATCTTCTGCATTATCGGCGTCGGCGCGATGTTCATGCCGTTGCTGACCGACTACGGCCTGCTGGAGATGATCGGTACGCTGTTACGCCGGCCGTTTCGCAAAATCTTCAACCTGCCGGGCAGGTCGACGATCGATGCGCTCGCATCCTGGGTCGGTGCGTCGAGCATCGCAGTTCTCGTTACGGCGAGGCAATATCGTGGTGGCTATTACACGGCGCGTGAAGCGTCAGTGATTGCGACAAATTTCTCGGTCGTTTCCGTTCCCTTTGTATTTCTCACTGCGCAGGTTGCGGGGATACCGCAACTGGGCGGCACGCTGTACATCGCGATGGTCTTTATCGGCGTGTGTTGCGCATTGATCACACCGCGTCTGCCGCCGCTCAACAAGATGCAGGACGATTACTACGCGCCGGTCGGCCGCCAGGTTCACGAAGAAGTAGAGAGTGGCATGACGACCTGGCAATGGGCGCGGCACGAAGCGCTGGCGCGCGCCAGGACAGGTCCCGGTCCCGCCGAGTTGCTCAGGTCCGGGGCCACGACAGTGGTCGACCTGTTCTTCACGATGATGCCAGTCGCGATGACCATCGAGTTCATTGCTCTCGCGCTCTATCACCACACCGGGATCCTGCATGTCATCACGATGCCGCTCGTGCCCCTGTTGCAGTTGCTGGCGCTTCCCGACGCGGCGGCAGCCGCGCCCGGTCTGATCGTCGGGTTTCTGGACCAGTTTGTGCCGGCATTGATTGCCGCCTCGATTACGTCGCCGGTGACGAGTTTCGTGCTCGCCGGGCTGTCGGTTACGCAGCTAATTTTCATGGCGGAGACGGGCATCCTGATCTACCGATCAAGTATCCCGCTGCCGATACGTTACCTGGCCGCAGTGTTCGCACTGCGCACAGTGATAGCGCTACCGATCCTGGTAGCCGTTGCCCACTGGGCTGCGAACGGCTGAAACTAGTCTATTTCGGTCAGGTTGATTGGCACGGTCACCGGCTCGTCACCCACGACAAGCATTGCATCCTTGTACTTGGGTGGTCCGAATTTTCCCTTCGCGTCGTTGCTGACGCCGGTCGGCTCTTTCGGGATACCGATGAAGTTGGTCTTCATCTCGTCGTTGGAGTCGAGATCCTGGTAGACGTGAAACGCGTACTCACCGGGTGGCAAAGCAAGGCTGAACGACACGGCATCGCTGCCATCCACCGGCATCTTCGCTTGCACGTGACCGCGCTTGAGCCAGTTCTTCTTGCTGTCGTACACGGTCAGCACCATTTGCCCCTCGTCGCGTGACACGCCGGCAACATCAACCGTCACCGCCGTATCAGCCAGCGCTTGCGTGGTGGCCAACACGACCAATGCTATTGCGAATCTCATGCCGTGCGTCTCCTAGTTGCCACTGACACTGCCGAGGTGCATGACGCGCTCGGGATCTGTCAACCGTACCGTCTGGCTGCTCTCGATGTCTATGAGGCCGTCATTGCGCAAGCGTCGAATGGCGCGGCTGACGGTCTCCATCGTCAGGCCCAGGTAGTCGGCAATGTCCTGGCGGGTCATCGGCAACTCGACAGTATTCTCGTCGGGACCAACACCACGATTGCGAATCTCGGTGAGCAGGTAACAGACGCGTTCATGGGCTTTCTTTTGCCCCAGCGCAAACACCTGGTCGATGGCATGGGAGAACACTCCACCGCCAATGCGGTTGATGTTGGACTTCAGTTCGGGCGAGGAGTCGGACAGCCGCGAGAACTCGGCGATGGGAAACTCGCGAACCTGGGCCTGGGTCAGGCTTTGCACCGAATATTCGAAGAAGTCATTGTGCGTCAGTCCAACAAAATCACCCGGGTAGGAAAAACCCAGAATCTGCCGCCGTCCGGCTGCAGACGATCGCTCGATCATAATGACGCCCGCTTCGAGAACGTAAACGCCGCGTGCTTCCGAATACTGGTCGAACAGGTAGGCATGCGGTTCGAGCGTACGCAACATCGACGCTTGCTCCAATTGAGCCACGATTGCGTCGTCGACGTCGGCGAACAGCCGTTGGTAATAGTCCGCGAGTGCCATGAATCCGGGTGAGCCTTGTTGCGCTGCTTATTCCGGCCATTATATCGTGCCGCACGACATGCTTTGGATTCTGTTTACATTATTTGCAATCGCCCACCTCGCACTACTGGTGGCGTCATTCCGCCTGGCTGCGGGCGCACCCGAATGGCTGCTACGGGCCCTGTTGTTCGGTCTTATTGCCGATAACGCGATTATTGCGGCAGGTGCGGCGGCCTTCGACGCGCCCTGGTACTACGCCACCAGCGAGTTCCGCTACCTGGCTCACGTCATTCTCTTGCCACCGATGGTGCTGGCGGCGCTAGCGCTCCTGCGCCGAGCCGGCAGTGTGTTTGCCACCAGACGGGCGACCTGGATAGTCGCGGCTGCCTTTGTCGTCGTTGCCATCAGCTACGGTGTAGCGACCGAGATCGTCGGCCTGGAACTCGTGCGCGAGTCGCTGCTCGGCCACGATCGATACACCAGCGTCGACGCCGCGCCGCCACTGGCCACCATAGTGACCAATCTCGCAATCCTGGTCATGGCTGCCATGCTCTGGCGCATTGGCAGGTTTCCGTGGTTGTTCGTGGCTTCGCTGACGATATTCGTTGTCAACGGGGCGACGGCGACAAGTGACTGGGGCATAGTCGCAGGGAACTTCGCCGAACTTGTCTTCGTCGCAGGTTGGCTTGCGAGCCTTTATCGCTTCCCGGCCGATTGATATTTATCATTTGCGCGTCCGCCAAAATTTGCTGAAGTGTCAAACAGGCACCGGGCTCAGGGGAAAACATGGATACGCTGGCCAGCAAGATCAGTCACAAGACACTCGACACGATCACCTCGCATTTCGGACTTAGCGAAGTGCCTGGCAAGGATGGTGGGCCGTTCCTGCCGCTCATCGCCGCTGCATTTGGTGGTGCGCCGGCGGGCTCCTTTCGGCTGTGGGACGGCGGCGACAAGCTGCAGAAGGTTGTTTACACAGGCATCACGGTCGAAGCCATTGGTCTCGATTCGCACATGATCTTCGCTTTCACGAGTCGCGATTCACTGGTACCGACGTTCACGCTGGACTCCGTGTACATGAACATGCCGCCTAATGCAGACCCTAACTTTCCCGAGGGGGGCGACATGTACGCGTTCCACCTCGATCTCGTGCCCAAGTGCGATCTTGGCGTTAATGCCGACTACATGCGCCGTTGCTATGTACCGATGACCGAGATCCAGGCGAGGGTATTGGGCGCTGCGGGTATTTTTCCGGCGCAGCTGTCGCCGATGCAACACGCCATCATGTCTCCGTGGATGCTTGCGCAACGCACGACCTCTGCGGCCTATGACAAGGAAATCTTCCCGGCAGCCGAGGCCTACCTGAATCACTGGCTGGCCATGGTCGACGACGGGCTCGGTGACCTTGCCGGCGGGATCCAGGGCGAGGCAGGTGCCACGCGCGATGCGGCGAATCGCGAGCTGATCTTCAATCGCGAGATCGACCCGGTCTGGAACAAGATCGATGGGATGCTGGGTAAGGAAATCTCGGACTTCATGATTGGTGTGCTTCGGAACCAGGCCGTCGAGACCGAGCCGGCTTTATAGGCTCTGACTCGATGTCGACCAGCTTGGAACACGAATCTGTTTGAAGACGGCGAGTCCCCACAGGAAGACCACGAGGTTCAGCGTACCGAAGATGACAAATGGCGCCGATGGTCCAATGGCGTCGAACACGACGCCGCCGCCCGTCGTTGCAACCAGGATGCCGATTGCACCGGCGACACCGAAGAAACCGATAGTCGTGCCCCGGTGATGCGGCTCCGCCTGCTGCCCAACCAGTGCCTGGCTGCTGACAAATGCGCTTATTTCTGCGACGCCCATGACGAACAACAGTCCTTTGACCCACCCGACTGTCGGGTCGGAGACGAAGAACATGCTCATGTAGACGGCTGCGGCTAGTCCGCTGGCCGTCGTTACTGCGGCTGCTTTCGAGATAATGTCGGCAAATATGCCCATCACGATCGAGCCAACAATCGCACCCAGCAGGATGAACCCGATCGCGGGGAAGGCGAGTTGGGCCATCGCTTCGCTCAGACTCAGGCCAAGCCGGGTTGTCCCGTACTGGATCAGCCAGAGGTTCAGGAATGCACCGGTAACGGCAAGATCACCGCGCGAAATAAACGCTGCGCCGTAGGACAGCGCGACGCCCTTGTCGCGAACGGCCTTGAATCCTTCGGACACAATGTGCGCAAACGACTCACGCCGCCCGGCCATCGGCTGGGTCGACTTCGCAGCGAGCCCGATAAGAACAACGACGGCACCCAGAATACCCATCGCGGCTGCGACACCGTAGGTTGAGTGTTGCGCCTGAATCTGGGTTTGCCCCTGGCCGACAAACACCTGGGGCAGCGTGGCAAATACCATCGGGATTGCGGCACCGACTGTAGCCACGGCACCCTGAAAACCATTGGCCTTGCCGCGCGTTTCATTCGTGCAGTAATCGGCGACAACCGTGACCATCATGCCAAGCATGGCCGCGGTACCGACGGCAATAATCGCGCGATAGACGAATAATTCACTGACCGAGACGGCGTGCGGATACAGGTAAAAGCCCAGCGATGTCGCGAGGAAGCCGAATGCGTAGACAGCCTTGCGCCCGATCCTGTCGGACATCGCGCCGACGAGCCCAAGCAGGACAATGAGGATCACCTCCTGCAGTGCCGCGAGCATGCCCGTAACGCTGCCTTGCTCTTCTGCAGGCACGCCAATGATCGTTAGCAATGCAGGCTGCATGACGGCAATCGAGCCGGCATAGCCCGACGAGATCAGAACAGCAATCAGGTAAGTGACGTAATGGCGCGTCTTGATGCCCGCTGCGTAATGCAGGATGCTCATGTTGCGGCCCTAGCGGCGACGTGCGCGCAGCATCTGCTCCCGCCCCATGCGCATCTCGACCATGGCATCGACCTGGCCTTCGCCGAAAACCTGCACGGCGAGCTTGTTCATGGGGTCCCGCGCGTACCCCATTTCTCGCACGGTGTGATCGCGCTGTTGCAGCGCCGCGCGATCTGCCTCTGGGACCGGCGTGGCAGCGTCGATCCAGTCGAGCCAGCGAGTAACCTTCTCATCGACGTATTTCTCGAGAATATCGATGTTGTCATGGTTAAGGTCACCCATGATGCTTTGCGTGACCGGGTTGGTCAGGGCCCGCATGTAATTACCGTGGCTGACGGCCCACTGGAAGTTCTCGTGGCCGCGCAGTTCGAGGTACCACTGGTTGACCTCGTCGCCGTAGTACCGATCGAGATAGTCGACGTCGGCCATGAGATCGCGGCGTGGTGTGTAATCGGCGTAGAAAAACAGGTTCGGGATGGTGCCAAACACGATCACCAGGTGCGGTACATCGGTTTCCTGTCCCAGGAACGCCGTGGCATTCATGTCGAGAATCGATGCCCTCCGGTTGCCAAGCCAGGAGTTCACGAGCCATTCCATGCCTTCGCCCGACCAGGCCTTCATCGAGCCTTCCCACTCGCCAT
>Ga0224508_10004758_pt1 | contig 11007 bp, 8 predicted proteins | sample SF_Jan12_sed_USG_4_FD_170157 | JGI IMG/M metagenome (GOLD analysis project Ga0224508, IMG submission 170157) | Sediment microbial communities from San Francisco Bay, California, United States - SF_Jan12_sed_USGS_21 | ecosystem: Environmental > Aquatic > Marine > Sediment | place: USA: California... | reverse complement strand
ATCATGCTCCGGATCCAGTCGCTCAACTGCCGCCGTAACCGGATAGTCGACTCTGGAATCGGTGTCATTGGCGTTGCCGGCACCTGGATCGGATTTCGGCTCGATGTTGAGATCAAGCAAGCGACGGCAATAATCTGGTTCCAGTTGAGCGGGTGATTTTCGCATCGCATCCAACAGAAAATCATGCACACGCGCTTGATTCAGAACAACATGGGGAAACTCTGAAAATACATCTCGACCGTCCGGCGTTTTGCTCGTACGGATGATGTTGTTTGGCTGATCTTCATCGTACTTCCAAAACGTAATTGTCTTCAGGAAATACGCTTCTTTCATCACACGTTCGCTAAAACCCAGAGCTTCAAAAATTTCCGTCGAACGCCCGGAAATTCCGTCAGCCTGGCCAACCTGCAACGGTCCGGATTTCTGCTCAATGATGCGCGTCGCGATATCAGGAAATGCGGCAAGCTGCGCAGCCAAAATCAATCCCGCCGGGCCGCAGCCTACGATAAGCACGTCAACTTCGGCGGGAAGGCTCACCAAGGGCGGTGTCGCTTTATTGTGTTCTGTAGTTCGGGAATCCTTCGGATCTCCGGGTCTGAACCCGTTTAGATAATATTGCATTGATGTAACTCAGAGAGATTGCGACCAAATTGATCATAGAAGGTCGTTTCAAATTAGCATATTAATGTTGGCACTGAAGGGTGGCCAGTTGTCTCGTTGATTTGTGTTCACAACAGGACATTCCTTCTGCCCGTCCGCTTCGGGCAGTACCGACCCGTTTGGCCTATTCTAGCCAAACGGCAGCTTTTGGACGGAAAGCGGGTCAATTGGGTGAGGTTCGCTGTTTTCCTTACGCTGGTTATTTATTGTGGATTCTAAAAAAGTCTCCACGGAAACTCGCCTCCCGCAAACCAGGGTCAGAACAATTCGATTGCGTCAATCGAGTGCACAGTGGATAAGGGCTTTGACCCCTTTTCTACGATACCGGTCGCGCACAATTGGCCACAATTGATCCGCGCCCTGACATTTTCCCGCCTTTCGAGGCACCCCATTTCGCTGTGTAATTGATTCCGACGGCGGCCAACACCGGCCATACAAACCCGGAGGAAATCAAAATGCGTAACAAAATCATACTGCTTGGACTCATTACAGTACTGACAGCGGCTCCAGCCTTCGCCGAGGGCGCTTCAAAGGAAGAAGGCATCGGCGTCGGCATCGGAGCCACCATTGGCGGTCTCGCTGGCGGACCGTTCGGCGTCGTCCTGGGCGCGGCAATCGGCGCCGGTTTCGGCGACGAAATGCATCAGCGCAATGAGGAAGTGGATTCACTGTCCGCTGCACTGCAGGGATCACAGAGTCGCGTTAGCGAACTGGAAGGCGATGTTGATACGCTCGCCGGAAACCTGCAGCGATTGCAGGAAGAATCACGGCCTGAGTTGCTCAGTCTCCTGCAGGCAGGTATCGAAATGGACCTGCTGTTTCGCACCGACGAGCATGTGCTCGCTGATACTACCGGTTCGCGATTGCAACAACTTGCTGCAAGCCTCGCGAAAATGCCGGATGTGTTCGTACAACTGGACGGCTTTGCGGATGAACGTGGCGATGCCGCCTACAACCAGAAGTTGTCGGATCGCCGCGCTGCACACGTCAAGGATGTGCTGGTCGCAAATGGTATCCCTGCTGAGCGAATCAGCGTCAAGGCACACGGCGAATCCCCGGCAGCAGACGACAGTGTCGACAGTTTTGCTTTCGAACGAAAGGTCAGCCTGACGCTCTACATCGAAGACTCGCCTTCATTTGCGTCAAACCCGAAATAGCACAGGACGTAGTTAACCAGTCGTTCCCCGTGACTCTGAGAAGAGTCTCCGCCTGGCCGGCTCGAAAGAGTCGGCCTTTTTTTGCCCGGCTCGCCGGCAATCCGTATAGTGTGCGCGTTCTGACCTGAGCAATTCCTGGCAATGACTGATTTCGCTGACAGAAAATGCAAACCCTGCGAAGGCGGCGTCGCGCCGCTGTCCGCGGAGGAGGCTGCAAATTCGCTGACTGCAGTTCATGGAGATTGGCAGTTGAGCGGGGACGGCAGGACAATTACGCGCGTATTCGACTTTCCAACCTTTAGCCGGACGATCGCTTTCACCAATGCTGTCGCCTGGATCGCGACAATCGAAGGGCACCATCCCGAAATGACCGTCACCTACAGTCGCTGTGTGGTTTCATACAAAACGACAGCATTCGATGGTTTGTCCGACAACGATTTTATTTGCGCGGCGAAGATTGACCGCATTACCGAGGGTGCCTGAAATGGTGGAGCTGAGAGATATTGAGGCGGCGGCCGAAAGACTCGCCCCGGTTGCCGTTGAAACACCGTTGTTACATTCGCCGGCCCTTGATGAAGTCGCAGGCGGTACCGTTTATATCAAGCCAGAGAATCTGCAGGTTACCGGCTCGTTCAAGTTTCGCGGCGCATACAACATGATGAGCCAGCTAACTCAAGAGGAAGCAAAACACGGCGCTGTCGCATTTTCGTCAGGCAATCATGCGCAGGCTGTCGCCGCGTCGGGGGCAATGCTCGGCATCGAGACGACGATCGTCATGCCCAAGGACGCGCCCGCAATCAAGATCGAAAATACTCGTCGCCTCGGCGGAAACACTATTCTTTATGACCGCTACAATGAGGACCGCGTAGCCATCGCAAGGAAAATCGCAGCTGAAAAGGGAAGTGTGGTTGTTCCAGCCTTCGACCATGAACACATCATTGCGGGGCAGGGCACTGCGGGGCTCGAACTAATGCGGCAATGCGGCGAGCTGGGAGTTACCCCGGACCAGGTGCTCGTAAATTGTAGCGGCGGCGGCCTGACTGCCGGGGTTGCAATTGCGGTTAAGGCCTTGTCGCCGGATACGTGCGTGTATCCGGTCGAGCCGCAGGACTTTGACGATACCGCACGGTCGCTGAAATCCGGTCAACGCGAAACCAATGATCCGGCAGCCCGTTCGATTTGCGATGCCTTGCAAACGGAAAGTCCGGGCGAGATTACGTTCTCAATCAATCGGGAGTTGCTCAGTCCCGGTCTGGTCGTCAGCGACGATGAAGTGAAGGATGCCATCAGATTCGCATTCCGGCATCTCAAACTGGTCGCTGAGCCGGGCGGCTCGGCTTCACTGGCTGCAGTACTGAGCGGCAAACTCGACACGCGTGACAAAATTACGGTGATTATCCTAAGTGGTGGCAATATCGACGTTGAGATGTTTGCGTCGATTCAAAAAGGAGACTAGAAGCGGTCAGGCGACTCCGCTACCGGGTTTGCGAAAAACTGTGACATTGAATGAGTGCTCGAAGTCGTCCAAACTCGCCGTTTCGTAACGCCGATCCCGCCAGCCATCCAGCCAGTCGATGACTTTCTCGAGCTCTACCATGTCCTTGCGCACCTTGTATGGTGGAAACTCGCAAATGCCGATACCTTTTTCGGCCGCATGTACGAAATTCTGGCTGTCACGCAAAACAGCAATAATTGGAATGCCCAGCGAATCGAGGAAACGCATGAGTTTCTCAAAACTCTTGGTGTTCTGCCGGGTACGATTGGCGACGACTGCAAGTTTGCGATCACGGCGATCGATTTTCGCGACCAGCAACAAATCTGCAATGCAACGCGAGGCGGCGTGAATATCGATGGACGACGGTAATACCGGTACTAATATGCTGCATGCGTCGCGCGTCACCTCACGCAAATCTTCATGATTCAGGCTTGCCGCCGAATCGACAATCAGGTTGCTGGTTTCATGCGGCACCCGTAGTTGCCAGCTGCGGGTCGCCTGCATTGAGCGCTTGTAGGCAGCAATGCCATGAATCACAGGCGATGAAACCGGCCGTCGCTCGATCCACGACATGGTCGATCCCTGTGGATCGCAGTCCATCACGGCCGGCACCGGCCCTCTCTTGGCGTAGTAGCTCGCCAGGTTGGTCGCCAGCGTCGTCTTGCCGCAGCCCCCTTTGGGATTGAGGATGACGATTTTATTGAGATTTTCTCTGTTCGGAGTAATCAGCATCGTATGGTTTCGAGTGTTGCGCCGGTTCCAACACGCGGATGCGGCGCTCAAACGGACCTTCACTCTGGGATATTTGCCGCTTCAGTTCCTTGCGCCGGTTCACATAATACCGGAAGAAAGATTTCTAGGAACCTGAAATATAGCGGGTTTTCGGTATCAGGGCGAGGCTGATACCGGCGGTATCAGGGCTTCGGAGGGAATTGGCCTCAATGAAACCGGTTTTGCCGGCAGCAGAATGCGGCTATTTGGGCTGTCGGCGAACAAAACGGGCTGCCGCGACGATTGCCACGGCAGCCGGTTAGATTTACATGCCCGGTTTCCGCAGTTTGAGTAAGAAGCGATCGGTTTTGCCGCGAAGTCCCTCGGCAAAAACCATCTGCGTATGATCGTCGTCCGGATTTGCCAGGAGATCGCTATCGCCTTCGACGATGAATCCGGCAGCTTCAGCGGTTTCCATAGCAATCGACTTCTCGATTCTGTGGAGCGCGGCATTGTCAGCATCTGCGGCGCCGACGTGATCGATGATGCCGAATACACCACCGGGCTTCAGAAGGGCATTGATCGCAGTGAGCGTCGCCAACGCGGCCTCAGGGCCACGACCGTTGTAGATATCGTGGAAATTCAGCGCCGTGATTGCAGCATCGTAGGTGCCGATTTGCGACACGATATTCTCAAATCCCGTATTCATGCGGGACACATTTGGCAGTCGGTTATCGGCCAGTCGTGCACTGATTGCCTTTTCGTTCGCACCTTCCCGCATCTCGAGAATAACGGGCGGGTTCTGTGCCACGACATGCCCTTCAGGCCCAACAGCCAGTGACAGTACTTCCGTGTAGTAGCCGCCGGCGGCGATAACGTCGATGACGCGCATGCCGGATTCGATGCCCAGGAACTCGACAACATCTGCCGGTTTGCGGCCTGCGTCACGAGCCTGGTCTTCTGCAGATCTTGATTCGCCTGCCAGCAAGCTGCGCAGATCTGCTGCCGCTTCCGCCATTGGCTCGGGCATTGGTTCAGCAGCTGGTTCGGCCATCGGTTCTGCTGTCGCGGGTGCTTCAGGTTCGGATCCGCCGCAGGCCACCAGTACAAATAGTGCCGAAAACAGTGCGGTGATCAGTGATTTATTGGTCATTCGTTGTCTCCACCGGCTTTGTTCGAGTTTTGTGGGGTTGCTCAGAATACAGAGGAATCGGCGCAGCAACAACGCTGATCCTGGTTATAAGTCAGGAAGACTCCGGATATTCGTCCCAGGTTGGCAGCTTTGTTGAGTCGCAACTCCAGTCATCCCGTGAGCCCCAAAATATGTGGGCCGTTGGGCTGATTTCCGGATTACTGTCTAAAGTGCCAGTGGGAATAACAGCGATGCTCAGATCGGGTGCCCAGCGTGGCAACGGACCACCGCAGTTTTTGCAAAAAACAGTCCGGAATCGCTGGGCGTCAGGCACTTTGAAGCTGCCGATCGCATCCTCGCCAGCGGTCCACTCCGCAGCATCAGGATTGAGAATGACATTGCTTGCGTGACCAGTGCCTGTCGATTTTCGGCAACGTTGGCAATGACAGTAAAAGAAAACCCTGAATTCCCCCCAAATTTCGTACTTGACCGTACCGCAAATACAGCTTCCCGAATATTTTTCTGACGACACTGGACGACTCCCCTCGATTGTTAGGGGAGCATCTTAGCGTATCTGGAATTGCCTGCTGATTCGGGTGAATTTGCCAGTTCTCAATCCCCTGTCAGAAACTGTGAGGGGATAGGCATCCGCAGGACGCGGCCAACGTCATCATCTGGGAATCTATGAACATCGTGCAAATCAATCCCAAACCGGACCAAAAGAACTGGCGACCTGACCTGGTATTTGCCGTCGCACTACTAGTGGCGGCGATCGCGGCAATTTCCTGGTGGTGGCCGGATGCCGGTCTGCTGGCTGGCAGCTACGGATGGCGTGCTGCAATTTTTTTCCTCTCTTTCGGATTGTTCACGATCACGATGGGTTACGCACGGCCCGGATTCGGTCATGTATCGTTTGACCGCGTCGCTCAGGTTTCGAGCATCCTCGTCCTCGGTCCTTTCGATGCAGCGCTGATCAGTGGCCTGGCATCGTTGGTTTACCCGTGGCATCGACTTTGGAAGGGCGTTCCGATCGGCACCGTGCTCACTGCATCCATATACAACGCAGGCATGATGGTCCTGGTGATTCTTGCGTGCGGGTCGTTGTACACCTTCCTCGGTGGTCCCGTTCCCCTGGCCAGCCTGGACACGAGAGTCGCGGGTCTGTTGTTGCTTTTGATGCTGAGCATGCAGGGAATGAACGACAGCATCATGGCTTGCATGATGTATTTGCGAAAATCAGATCCCACGCTAGTGCTCAACATATTCTCGATCGGTATCGAACTGGCGTCGGTGCCTCTGGCAATACTTGTCGCGATTGTATTTGTAAGGCTCGAACCTGCTGTTTTCGGCGTGATGCTGTTCTGTCTTGCGCTCGGCATGATGGTGTTGAAGCAATACGCTGAAATGCGTAACAAACTGGAGGCGCTGGTCGAGGAACGAACTGAAGAACTCAAACGGAAGTCACTGGAACTCGAACGCCAGGCGACTCACGATCAACTAACCGGTCTTTTCAATCGTCGTTATGCGGACGACTACCTGAAACGGGAGATCGACAACAGCAAAAGATACGATCGCGAATTCACGATCGCACTTGCAGATATCGATCACTTCAAACAGGTCAACGATCGTTACTCGCACGCAGTGGGTGACGATGTGCTGCGCCAGGTATCAGAGATTCTGGTCAATCGCTGTCGCAAGACAGACATCGTCGCGAGATACGGTGGTGAGGAATTCCTCCTTTGTTTCCCGGATACCAATTCGGAATTTGCGGAACAGATTTGCGGGCAAATTCGACTCGCTGTCGAGAATGCCGACTGGTCAGCCATCGACGGCTGGGGTGGCGATGACATCAATATTACGATCAGTTTTGGTATTGCCGAGGTTGGAAGGGATTCGCGGCGGACGACGATATTGAGCGATGCTGATACACGCTTGTATCAGGCCAAGAACAAAGGCCGCAACCGGGTTGTGGTGTAAGGCACTGATCTTCGCACTAGCAGTTAGTTGAAAATGATTCAGGCGAGTGTGAGGTAAGGTGTGTATCGGCGAGACAAGCGGAGTGTACACGTCAGTACACCAGCATTTCGAGTCCAATCCGCTTCAATTTGCCTGCGTTGGCGATGCATTGCTCTGGATCGGCGCAAATTGATCTTTAGTGCAATAAATGTCAGTCCGCAATCAGCAATGCCCAGTTCAGGCAAAGGTGGGCGGATTGGGGTGCGGATTGATCTTGAGTGGGTTGGATATATTACTGAGTTGATTAGCGCCAATGTCTGGCATCACGCCGGCTGAATCGTATTCAACAACTGCTAGAACATCTCGCTGGGATCGGGGGTGTCATCGGATTCACTATCGCGACTTTCGATGAAGTCGCCGGTAATCATCTTGTCGTAACTCAGTCCGGGACCGACCATCGGGTAGACGCCAGCGTTCGGATCGATGATGACCTCGAGGAATGCAGGGCCCGGGAAATTTACGAAGTCACTGATAACGGCTGGCAAATCCTCTTTTTGATCCAGTCTGCGGGCGAACTCAAAGCCGTCAGCTTCAGCGGTTTTCACGAAGTCTTTGCGGTGCAGTGATTTGTCACTGCCTGACATGCGGCCCTTGTAATAGAGTTTTTGCCACTGGCGGACCATGCCGTCGCCAAAATTGTTGAAGACCATAATCTTGACCGGCAATCTGTAGGTGGTCGCCGTCTCGAGCTCGCCAATATTCATTCGCATGCTGCCGTCGCCATCGATATCGATGACAAGCCGGTCGCGCTGCGCAAACTGCGCGCCGATCGCGGCGGGCAGACCGAAGCCCATCGTGCCCATGCTGCCGGATGTCAGCCACAGGCGCGGTTCTTTGAAATCGAAATACTGTGCCGCCCACATCTGGTGCTGGCCAACGCCAGTTGAAATGATTGCCTTCCCACCCGCGTGGCGGTTCAGTTCCTCGATAACGGCATATGGCTGGATCAGATTGCTGTCGCGGTCGTACTGCAGGCAATGCTTCTCCTTGAGCGCTGCAATCTCGCTATGCCAGACGGAAAAATCTTTTTCGAAGCCGATGCGCGTGCCGTAAGCGAGCAAATCATCGAGGTCTTGCCGCATTAATCCAATGTGATGCCAGTCGACATTTTTGACCTTCCCTATTTCTGACACATCGACGTCAAAGTGCGCAATATTTTTCGCCTTTGGTGCGAACCTCGGGGGATCGCCGGCGACCCGGTCGTCGAACCTGGCGCCAATCGCGATCAGAAAATCGCAATCTTCAACCGCGTAGTTCGCGAATGCCATGCCATGCATGCCGAGCATATGCAATGAAAGCGGGTGGGTCGTGTCGCTGGCGCCAAGGCCCATTAAAGTCGTCGCGACCGGGATTCCATACGCGTTGGCAAGATGGCGCATCGACTTGGTGGCGTTGCCGTTGATTACGCCTCCGCCGGCATAAACTAATGGTCGTTCCGACTCTGCAAGCATTTTGTAGAAACGCTCGCAGGCATCGTCACTGAGCCGGTTGTCGATGACAGCCTGCAGTCGACTGCGATAGCCGGTCAGCGGCAGTGAACCACGGCCCGTGAATTCTCCTTCCCAGTTTTGAACATCCTTGGGAATGTCTATCACCACGGGACCCGGGCGCCCGGTGCGGGCGAGTTCGAAAGCGGTGCGCATGGTGGCCTCAAGCCGGTTCGCATCCGTAACCAGGAAAACGTGTTTGGCGATTGCCCCCATGATTGCAGCGACTGGCGCTTCCTGGAACGCATCCGTTCCGATCGCATGCGTTGGCACCTGCCCGCAGATGACGACGATGGGCACCGAATCAGCCATGCAATCGCGCACCGGCGTCACCGTGTTGGTAGCGCCCGGGCCGGAGGTCACCATCACTACGCCGACCTTGCCGCTCGCGCGGGCGTAACCGGCAGCCATAAAGCCGGCACCCTGTTCGTTGGCCGGCACGATCAGGGGAATGGGCGATGAGCCGTCGCTTAGCCGGTGCTGGTCGTTATAACGAAAGACGGCGTCGTAGGTAGGCAGAATGGCGCCACCGCTGTAGCCGAAGATAGTGTCCACACCCTCATCCGCAAGCACCTGCACAACCATATCGGCACCGCTCATTTGCGTGCCAGCCAATGGGTGCTCCTGGTGCCGGTTTACAGGCTGTTGCGTGGCCATGATCTTTTTCGAAAAGTTATATAAGTGCTTAATTTTCGTCGAGTGTTTACTAATTTTTATTGCATTGCAATACTCCGGCAAGTGCGCCAACATCCGCCGGGTGCCCCGGGTACATTAGTTACATACGAATTTAGTTCTAATTGGGATTTAATCAGCAATGCGACACGTGATTTCAGTGCTCTTGCAGAATGAGGTCGGCGCTTTGACCCGCATGACCGGGTTGTTTTCGAGCCGTGGCTACAACATCGAATCGCTGAACGTCGCACCGACCGATGATCCGACAGTATCGCGGGTAACCCTTGTGATTTCCGGCTCGGATTCGGCCATCGCCCAATTGAATACACAGCTCGCCAAACTGGTTGACGTCGTCAACATACATGACATGACGCTTGGCGATCACTTCGAACGCGAACTGGTGATCATCAAGCTGAAATTGTCGACCGGTGGTTACGCAAAGGTGCTGGCACTCGCGAAAAAATACGGCGCCGAAATACTCGATGATTCGCAGGTGAGTTGCACCGTGCAACTGACAGGCCGACTCTCGGAAATTGACGAATTCATCGAATCGGCAGCAACGATTGGAGAACTCTCAGCCGTCGCGCGAAGCGGTAGCGTGTCCGTTTCGAAAGGCGAGGTCACGTTGTCCTCGTATGCTCGCCACCATCGACTGACGGGCTAGCTTGATGTTTAATTTTTTTGGGACAGTTTACTTAATTAGCGAAACATTGAAGTCGTTTCCCGAAGACTGTCTTCCAACAATTAAGTAAACTGTCCCGGAGCATGTCAACAGTGGTTCTTAGCGATCTTCGCCGCCTGGTAGTGAAGATTGGTTCCGCATTGCTGGTCGACAAGGCCAACCGATTCGATCGCAGTTGGCTGGATCATCTTGCGGCAGACGTCGCCGATCTGCGCGCCGCTGGCCACCAGGTATTGATTGTCTCGTCCGGCGCCGTCGCTATCGGCAGTCAGGTGCTTGGCATTAACGCACGGCGATCGCGGCTTGAGGAATTACAGGCCGCTGCAGCCGCTGGTCAGGTGCAGCTGGTGCATGCCTATCAGGACGCACTTGGCAAACATGACATTAAAGCCGCGCAGATTTTGCTAACGCCGGACGATACTGAAGTGCGCCGACGTTTTCTGAATGCACGTGGAACGCTGGAAAAACTGCTGGAACATGACGTCGTCCCGGTCATTAATGAAAACGATACGGTGGCTACCGATGAACTGCGCTACGGCGACAATGATCGACTTGCGGCACGGGTTGCGCAGACTGTCATGGCCGATGGACTAATACTGCTTTCAGACGTTGACGGGCTGTATACAAGCGATCCGCGATCGAACTCCGACGCGCGACACATAGGTCTGGTCGATAACATTACTGACAAGTATTTTGAGATGGCAGGCGGCTCAGGGAGTAGCCTGGGAAGTGGGGGAATGCGGACCAAATTGCAGGCGGCCCGGATTGCGACACGCGCGGGTTGCGTAACTATCGTGGCCAACGGAGCGATCAAACGGCCGTTACGCGAGTTGGCCAGCGGCGGCAAATGCACCTTGTTTTCAGCGGATGCAACGCCAGCAGCTGCCCGCAAGCAATGGCTTGCCGGCGTTCTCGAAGTCTGCGGCGAATTGCACGTGGATGCAGGTGCGGCGACCGCACTCAGGAATGGAAAAAGCCTGCTGCCAGTCGGGATT
>Ga0224508_10004757_pt1 | contig 11007 bp, 12 predicted proteins | sample SF_Jan12_sed_USG_4_FD_170157 | JGI IMG/M metagenome (GOLD analysis project Ga0224508, IMG submission 170157) | Sediment microbial communities from San Francisco Bay, California, United States - SF_Jan12_sed_USGS_21 | ecosystem: Environmental > Aquatic > Marine > Sediment | place: USA... | reverse complement strand
AGCACGCCATCGAGATGGTAGTAGGCTCCGCCGTGAACCCATTCTTCGGTCTTTCCGGAGACACGAGCCTTCACCTGCTGCGCCTCCAGCCGGACGGCGCCGGCCTGCGCCAGGGCCTCTTCGTCAGTAGGGCAATTGGGCTCGCATTCCCTCACGGTCTCGCAAGCCGAAATGACCTGTAAGGCGACAAAAACCAGCATCAGTTTTATGGACTTCGCAGACATCAGCGCTGCTCCCGATTAGCAACACGAATCCGCCCGCGCCCTGCCTCGATATCGCCCGGCCCCATCGGTTTTAGTCCCCGGGCAATTTGAGCAGGCCGCTTTTGACAAGCTCACGCCACGATTCGATATACATGCGCTGGGCCTCGAGATTACTCATACAGGCGACAACGGTGGCGTTGATTTTGCGACCAAACTCATCCGCCCGCTCAGTACCCAGCTTCTCCGCATCGGCGAGTATGGAAGTTAACCGTGCCTGGGGCCACTCCGTCATGGCAGCGGCCGAACTTGCCCACAGCGTCTTGAAGCGTTCGAGCGGTATATCCGGTTCCAGGTCGTTAATCACTAGCGACATGCCCACGGCAAGCTGCGCGCCGTCCCCGAGGCCACTCAACTGCTCCGCTCTCGCCGGCGCCCGCGGCTCCATGATGGTCGACATAATGTCGTAGGAAGCGGCACAAACCGCCCAGACCTCGGCCTGTTGGTTCGAATCCCTGATGTCGAGAAATGGCAGACTTGCATCCACATATGCATCGGCAAAAGCCGAACTCGATACGGCCAGTACTAGAAGGGCGAACGATATTATTCTGCTTACTGTTTTTTGCATCCGGATTGGTACTCTGGCCAGTAATTTCGGGGAAAGTATACCTGTTTACCGCCCGCCAATTTTCAACTTTTAACGGCTATACTGTCCCGGCATCGGCTCGGAATGATTCAACGCTCGATGAATGTTGTTATCGAAGGAGTCCAAATAATGACAAACGAATTACGCTACCGCATCGATATCGCGTCTATCCGCAACCGAGGGCTCGATGTTCATTGGGCCGATAGACACCGAAGCCGCTATCATCCGATGTGGCTGCGTCACCAGTGCGAGTGTAACGATTGCGGCACTTCGCTGGACGGCGTCAGGGGCATTCGCATTCACCACATCGCGGAAAATATCGCCGTATCCGGGGTAACGCTCACCGCAAGCGAGGTCAATATTGCCTGGTCCGCACCGGTTTTACCGCGCAACAACCTCCGCGCTCGGTGCTGACCAGCTCGGTCGATATCGAAGAGTTTCATTCCAGCTTGCGCATTCTGCAGGCCTCACTCGGTTACGAAGGAGCGCAGATCGCCTATTCGCAAGGTATGGCGAGCTAGCAAATCCGGCCTGCAATTTGTTAAGTAAATGCATCATAATCCGGTTAGGCAACAGGCAGCAGATCGATGAAAAAATCATTCCGCGTATTATCCCTGGGCGGCGATCATATCGGCCCGGAAGTGGTCGAATCCGGGCTGCAAATTCTCGAACTCGCCGCCCGCAAGGCAGGTATCGACATTCGCCTGCAGGAGGATTTACTCGGCGGCGCCTCCTGGGATGTGCATGGCCGCTTTTGCACGGACGAAGTGCTGGCCAAAGCGCGCCAGGCGGATGCGATCCTGGTGGGTTCGGTAGGCGGGCCGGAATGGGATGACATCGTCGTTGACGGTCCCGTCACCGAAACAGACGGTCTGACCCGGCTGCGGGTAGAGCTCGATGTATATAACGCGCTGCGCCCGGCTCGCGCCTGGGCGCCGTTACTGCACAGGACACCCTACCGGGCCGAAGTCGTCGACGGCGCCGACATTCTGGTCATCCGCGAAAATTCCGGCGGCATATATTACGGCGAACCCCGCGGCTCGGAAACGCTCGACGATGGCCAGGTTCGCGCTTTCGAAATCAGCCACTACCTCAGCGGCGAGGTAGAACGCATCGCTCGCTGCGCCTTCGAATCGGCGCGTTCGCGACGCAATCGGGTCACCTCGCTGGATAAATCGAATGTCATGGAAAGCGGCAAGCTATGGCGCGAAACCGTTAGCCGAATTGGCCGCGACGAGTATCCCGACGTCGAGCTCAACCACCTGCTGATGGATTACGCGCTGTTCGCGGTCGGCAGCGAGCCGAAAAAATTCGACGTGTTGCTGGCCGACAACCTGTTCGGCGATTTGATCTCCGACCTGATCGGCATGCTCGCGGGTTCGCTGGGCATGCTGCCCTCGGCGACGATCCCCTGCGCCGCCCGCGCGGGTGAAATGGTCAGCGGCGGTATCTATGAACCCAGCCACGGCAGCGCGCCCGACATATCCGGCAAGGGTATCGCCAACCCGATGGCGACCATTCTTTCAGTCGCGATGATGTTCGAGTACGCGTTTGCCCGCGTTGAAATCGCGCGCCAGATCGAAGACGCGGTCGAGCAAACGCTGCAACGCGGAATCCTGACGCCGGATCTCGGCGGAACGGCAACCACCGCCGAGGTCACGGCCGCCGTCCTCGGCGCGCTGCGCTCAAACTGACGCTAGCGAAACAGAATACGGCAGCTCGACAGACCGTTTTGTCGCCGGCAAATAGAGTCGGAAAAAACTCGCTACCGCCGAATTCAGGTAACAACAACTGCTTTAGTTAGTCGAATGCCGGGAATTTTTCGGTTAACGTCAGCCGCAGCGAGGATGGCTGTTTGTTTACCTGAATGCCCTCCGGCTCCAGCCGTTCGATCAACCGCGGCCACAGCGATTCCGATTCGCCGGAGAAAATGGCATCGGTATCGGCCGTCACCACATACCAGCTGCCGCGCTCGAGCTCGAAGTCGAGCTGACCGGCCGCCCAGCCCGAATGGCCGATGAAAAATCGCACCTCGCTGGCGGGTTTGCGGGCCGCGATAACCTGGTCGAGCACGCGGCGCTCCGCGCTGATAAAGATATCGCCGGCAACATGCGCCATGCCCTCGATTGCCGTTTCGCCCCGCACCAGCATGAGTATCACCGGTAGTCCGACCGGGCCGCCATAGTTCAGCGCATGCATCGTTGCCTGCGCGTCTTCGATATCGGGTAGTGCCTCGGACAGGCTGATATCGCTCGAGCGGTTGACGATCACCCCCATCGTGCCGTCCTCGTCATGCGCGACCAGGTAAACGACGGATTGACCGAAACGCGGATCGTCGAGCGTTCGCCGCGCCACCAGAAACATACCGGGCCCCGGTTTTCCGCTACTGGTCACGGGCGAGACCGGGGTAACGGCCGCCGGAACAGGCGGCCCGGTGGCAACGGATTTGCCCGCCAGGGCAACGCCCAGCGCGATACAAATGGTCATCAGAAATCGTCTTCGCCGCATTTTCCAGTATTGGAGCCACTGTGAATGGAATTCCTTAAGGACAGTATACCCTTTTATCCGGCACAGAATTTTTCCCGCACGGCTTCGCCATCATGAACAAAGGCTGTCGGAGCACTATGGTTTCAACTAACGCCTGCAGCTATTCGATTGCCCGTATACCCAATTCACCGCTCGCCCCGATGCGCCCGCTTACGACAGCCGGCAGGATTAAGGATCAGGCTTTATTATCCGGGAAATCGGCAAATGGGGGACAGGCCAGGGAATCAAGCGAAATTTTCATAAACCAGAATGCCGATGCCCAACGCCATCAGACCGAGGCTCCAAACCTTGAGCCACATCATTCTGCCCTTGAAGGCGATCCACAAAAGCGCCAGGCCGATAGGAATGGACATCCAGTAAGCCATTTCCATCATCATCTGGGTACTTTCGGGATAAGGGTTGTCCGGGTCGACTTCCTGACCTTCTCGCCAACGCATGATATTCAGTCTCGATTCGATAACGGCAGAATTGCGCGAGCAGTATATCCAATTCCCGCACTCGCCCGAATCGTTTTTTATTCGCCGGATTTTTAACCGGGCTGCCTGCACTGCATCCCGATTCGCGCCGCCGAGGCAATCGCTGTTTGAGGCAAGATATCGCTTGAAGCTACAGTCGCTATAGGTTTTATAATTCGCTTACATTCAATTGATGTGGAAACGAGTATGGCGGGTTGTTGCGACGATGACCTGAAATTCGAGGGCCTCTCGAGGCGTTACAGGACCATTCTGTGGATAGTCATTGCGATCAACGCAACGATGTTCCTGATCGAGACCGGCGCCAGCGTGGCGGCCAATTCAATGGCGCTGCGCGCCGACGCGCTGGATTTTCTCGGCGATACCCTGACCTACGGCATTACGCTGCTGGCGATTGGCCACTCCCTGCGCTGGCGCGCTTCGGCGGCCATGCTCAAGGGCGTGACGCTGATGCTGATGGGCATCTGGGTACTTGGCTCGACGCTCTACCGGGTGCTCGTTCTGGGGCTCCCCAACGAGTTGATGATGGGATCGGTGGCGATGCTTGCGTTTGCCGCCAACATGACCAGCGTATTACTGCTGGTGCGCTATCGAGACGGCGACGCCAACGTGCGCTCGGTCTGGCTGTGCAGCCGCAACGATGCGATCGGCAACCTCGCGGTCATGCTAGCGGCGGTCGCGGTTTACTACACGCAGTCGAAATGGCCGGATCTGCTGGTTGCGTTTCTGATGGCCGCTCTGTTCTTCTATTCTTCGTTTCACATCATTCAACGCGCCCGCGGCGAGTTACGGCAATGCGCCGCAGCTGCGGCGGAGCCGGCCGTATGCGCCGAGATCGAGCTCGAGCCGCCCGCGCGCCGCTAACGAAAAGCAGGATAGCGACAACAAACGGAGTCCTGAGCCTTCCATTCCCTCCAACGAGGTCGATGAATAGTGAAACTATTCGTCGATCCATGATGTCATCTATAAGGTATGCAAGCAGCTGGCCTGACAGATATGATATCGCGACGCAACTTACTCAAAACCGGCATTGCCGCCCTCGGCGCAACAATGCTATCGAGGCCGGAGATTGTGATGGCTAACACGTCAAACTATGGCATCACGGGACAGCAGGCGCCCGAACTCCATATCGACTACTGGATCGACGACAATGGAAACTCGACCTCGTCCAAACTGGCCGACCATGCCGCTAAATGGATTTTCCTGAAGTGCTTTCAGAGCTGGTGCCCCGGCTGTCACTCGCATGGCTTCCCCGCGCTCAAGCAAATCTCCGAGGCGCTGAAGGATAATCCGGCTGTTGCCTTCGCCAGTATACAAACCGTGTTCGAGGGTCACTATACCAATACGGTCGACAAGGTTCGCGAGATACAGTTGCAATACGACCTGCAGATGCCGATGGGTCACGATCCCGGCCTCGAAAACGCTCACCCCAGGACCATGGTCGATTACCGTACCGGGGGTACGCCGTGGATGATCCTGATAAATCCCGAGGGCAAGGTAATCTTCAACGATTTTGGCATCGATGTGGAAAAAGCTATTGCCTTCCTGGTTAAGCAGACATCGTGACGGCAATGCCTGATTCCGGCGCCGCCTATGACCGCAGCATCAATTCCTGCGCCGCCTCTTCCAGCAGCCAGTCGGAAAAGGCGCGTACCTTGGCCCGACGCAGGTACTCGTGCGGGCACACAAGCCAATAGGAAAACTTGGCCGGTATCGCCAGCTCGAAGGGTTTGACCAACCGCCCTGCTGTCAAATCCCCGGCGACGGCATGGTGGCTGACCAGGGCAACGCCGTCACCGTTGATCGCCGATTCGATGGCCATGCTCTCGAAGTTGAACAGCGGGCCATGCTCTATATCGATATCGGTTATCCCCGCAGCCTCGAACCACATGCGCCAGTCCGGCAACAACAGTTTCAGATGATCCCAGTCGACATGTAACAGGCGATGATGCCTCAGGTCCTCGGGGCGATTCAGGGGATTTGCGCCGGACATCAGGTCCGGGCTGCAGACCGGGCTGAATTCCTCGTCGAAAACCCGGGCGACGTGCAATCCCGGGTAATCCCCGAGGCTCAGCCGGATGCTGACGTCGATGCCGTCGCGATCGAAATCGCGCGGCACCAGCGAAGCGTCCAGGCGCAGGTCGATGTCGGGATGTCGCTCGGAAAAAACGGGCAGGCGCTGAAGCAACCATTTGGCGGCGAAGGTCGGCGGTGTGCTGACCGTCAACAGCCCCGTCTCCTTATCCTGCACCAATCGTTCGGCGGCCTCGGCCAGCTTATCGAAACCTTCCGTCAACAGGGGCAGCACGGCGCGGGCCTCCTCGCTCAGTTTGATGGCCCTGGTCAAGCGGTGGAAAAGCGCAATGCCGAGGTAATCCTCCAGCTGCCTGATCTGCTGGCTGATCGCGGCCGGAGTCACGTGAAGCTCTTCGGCAGCCCTAGAAAAACTTAGCAAACGAGCAGCAGATTCAAAAGCCCGTAGTGAATTTAATGGCGGTAGCTTGCGCATAGGAGCATTCTAACTGATCACAGTTAAGAAAATCTATCGTGTCATTTAAGAAAGCATCGTTTGTCTAAAGAACCCAGTGAGGCCATCATTCGACCATCGAATTAAATCACCGAGTTCAAACAGGAGAATTTACAATGACTCACGCAGACAACGCGGCTTCCGGCTCATCCGTTACCCTGTCGATAATGCTTTCAGAAGCGATTTACAGGGCTGTCGTCACCGTCGAACGGATTATTCGCCGCATTTCGAAATAATCCCGCCAGGCTTAAGAACCAGGATAAGGGGAGAAAGAAGCGAAAACTGTTCCCGGCTACCTCTTTTCCGGCGCAACGGGATCGGTTTTTGTGATTCCTCAGGCATTGCGCCGATGATTCAGGCGGACGCCTCGCGGCCCGCCGCCTGATTTAAGTCTTCACCACCCAGCGCGCTCATCAGCGCCTCGAGAAAGCCGGACAATTCCAGCGCCATGATGGAGAAATCCACGTCGAAGCGGGTGGCGACGTCATCGGCTTCGATATCGTCGGCCTGCTCCTGCACCAGGTCAGTAAAGCGCAGTCGCTTGATCACCAGCTTTTCGTCGAGCACGAATTCGATCCGCTGCTGCCAGTTCAGCGCCAGCTTGCTGACGTGCATGCCGGTCTTCAGGTGATTGACGATCTCGGCCGCCGCCAGGTTCTGATTTTTACAGCGAATAACGCTGCTGATATCTGCATTATCGCGCAGCTCGCATTCCTCACCCAGCTCGAATCCCTGCCCGGGTTGCGCACTGTTGACCCATCGTGTCATGACATCGATCGGCTGGCTGTTCGACGCCATCGGAACTAGCGACAGCGAACCGAGCGCCGCGCGCAGATCGTCGATCAGCTCTTCGGCGCGTTTGGCCGAAGCCGCGTTGACCAGCAGCAGGTTATCGCGCGGCGAAATATACGCGTATAGCAGCGACGAGCGGGCAAAGGCTTTAGGCAACAGGTTGAAAATGATTTCATCTTTCAACGAACGCCGCTGCTTGGCCGGCAGCTTGCGCGCCTCGCGCTCTTCGAGTTGCAGTACCTTTTCCTCCAGCGCCTCGTTGACCACCGTGGCCGGCAGCAGCCTGTCCTGGCGTTTACTGCAAATCATCAGGTAACCATTGGTCGCATGCACGAATTCACTGCCGTGACGCCCCAGCGGCGGCACCCAGCCCGAGCGGCTCGTCTCCTGGCTGCCGCAGGGTAGGAAACTGTTTTCTTCGAGCTGTTTGCCCAGCGTTTCGGCGTCGAGTTCGAAAGGTTTGGTGAAGCGATACAGCTGTAGATTCTTGAACCACATGGATGAAATTTTTCCTGAAATCGAAGGCTAGTGAATTTTCGAGCTGCGCAGTCTATCAGCTTGCCGCCGAAAAACCATCGCGCCGTTAGCCAGGATTCGGCAGCCGCTGTTCAGAGCGGCTCTATTGTCGGTTATCATAGGATTTTCTGACCCTCATGCCGGATAGCCCCGACCGATCAGATGAACAAAACGATTCTGCTGACCACGCTCAACGCGCGCTACATGCACTGCGCTTTCGCGCTGCGCTACCTGTACGCAAACCTCGGCGAGCTGCAGCATCAGGCGCAAATAGTCGAGTTCACGGTCCAGCAGCGCGCCATCGATATCGTCGAGCAATTAATCGCCTGCCAGCCCAGGATCGTCGGTTTCAGCGTATACATCTGGAACGTGACCGAGACCACTGCGGTAGTCGAGTTGTTAAAACAGGTTTCGCCACAGACCACCGTGGTACTGGGCGGCCCGGAGGTCAGTTTTGCCGACGACCTGCCGGCGATCGCCGAACAGGCCGATCATGTCATTACCGGTCCCGGGGAAATCAGCTTTCGCCAGCTGTGCCAGGACCTGCTGCGGCAGCTACCGATGGCGCCGAAAATTATCGCCGGCATCAGCACCAGCCTCGAGCAACTCGAACTGCCCTACGCCTTTTACAATGACGAGGATTTGCGCAACCGCCTGATTTATGTCGAGGCGTCGCGCGGCTGCCCTTTCAAGTGCGAGTTCTGCCTGTCTTCGCTCGACAAGACGGCGAAACCCTTCGAGCTCGGGCGTTTTCTCGACGCGATGGACGATCTTTATCGCCGCGGCGCGCGTAATTTCAAATTCATCGATCGAACTTTCAATCTCAAAGTCAGCACCAGCGTCGCGATCCTCGAGTTTTTTCTGGCGCGCATGGATGACGATCTGTACCTGCATTTCGAAGTCATCCCCGACAGCCTGCCGAGTAAACTCGGGCAGGTGCTGGCCAGGTTTCCGCCGGACTCGCTGCAGTTCGAAGTCGGCGTGCAGACCTTCGATGACCAGATCCAGCAGACCATCAGCCGAAAACAGGACAACCAGGCGTCGCGCGACAACCTGCGCTGGTTGCGTCAGCACACCGGAGCGCATATTCATGCCGACCTGATCTTCGGCCTGCCCGGGGATAGCCTGGAAAACTTCGCGCGAAGTTTCGATCAACTGGTGTCGCTGAACCCGCAGGAGATACAGCTCGGCATTCTGAAACGTTTACGCGGCGCGCCGATCAACCGGCATAACGACCAGTTCGAGCTACGCTACAACCCGGCGGCGCCGTATAACGTCCTGAGCACGCGCGACATAGACTTCCAGACCATGCAGCGGGTCAGCCGTTTCGCGCGCTTCTGGGACCTGATCGGCAATTCAGGCCGCTTTCGCAACAGCCTGCCGCTAATCCTGGGGCAGCGCCCGTTCGAGCGCTTCCTCGAACTGAGCGACAGCCTGTACGATCTCGCCGGCAGTACCTGGAAAATATCCCTGCGCCGGTTGTTCTCCCTGCTGTTCACCGTTTTAAGCGAACAATTGCAGCTGGACCCGGCGCAGTTACGCGAGGCGCTCGACGCCGACTTCAAACTAAGCGGGCAAAAGGGTGTCATCGATCTCGACAACCCGGGGCTGGAAGCAGCTACCCGTTCGGGAGTCGCAAACAAACGTCAACGCCTGCACCAACGCGGCTCCGCCTGAGGAGACGGAAATACGGTCAAGGCAAGGCGGTTAAACGACCACTGGTCTCATTTGTCAGCTGCCCCTTTTACTACTAACCTCTGGTTATCTCCCTGCAATCGGATAAATCGTTGAAGTATCTGGCCCTGGCCCTGCTAATCCTGATTTCATTCCTTGCCTGCTACCAGGCACTGTATCAACCCGAAAAGCGTTATCACTGGCCGCTCGCACAGGGCGTCGACGAGGTCGGACTGCGTCCGGTCGACTGCTGGTTTGGTGACAACGACGGACTGCCGCCGGTAGAGTGCTACGACATGCGGGTGCCCGAGCAACATTCGGCTCCAGGCTCGCGTTACATCACTTTTCCGGTAATGGTCTTTCGCAGTCAAGTGAACACCGAGAAACGTTCACCGCTGCTATATCTCGGCGCTGGCGGTCCGGGGGCGCCGATGTACCTCGATGATTACTACAGCATTAAGGATCTGGTTGGAGGAATGGCGAAGGCCTCGCTCAATCAGGGTCGCGACCTGATTGTCATCGATCCTCGTGGCTCGGGCAAGGCAAGGCCGATGCTGACCTGCGGGGCCTTCATCGAGGGAGCACGCCGGCGATTCAGACTAAACCTGACCCTCGAGCAAACCCGTGATTCGGTCGCGGCAGACTACCAGGCCTGCATTGCTGAGTTCCTGGATCAAAATATCGACCATACAGCCTACAACAGTTTTGCCGTGGCACGGGACATCGAGGCATTGCGCCGCGCCGCCGGAATAGAACGTTGGGTACTGTTTGGCGTTTCCTACGCCGCCAATTACGCGCTGACCATTGCCAACGAATACCCGGACACGGTCGAATCGATGGTGCTCGATAGCGCATTCGTTTCCAGGGTTGGATTGCACGAGAGCTACATTGAGCAGATGACAAGGCCTTACCGATTGCTTTTTAACTACTGTAAATACGACCCGGACTGCAGACAACCAGTAAATAACGTGAAAGCGCGCTTTTGGGCGATATACGAGAAACTGGAGCAGAATCCCATTTCTATAGAGATCGAGCACGCCGGCGACCAGGTTCCGATACTAATCGATGGCAACCGATTCATAGAAGCGATGTGGCAGGGAATATACGGCACCGATATCTACAGGGATTTGCCATACATCATCGAAGAGCTGGAAAACGGTCAGTACATCAGTCTCGAGCCCTACCTGTGGCTGTACGTCGATCTCATGCTAAGTCCGACCTGGGGAGATGTCAGCGGCATGGCGCATTACTGTTACGAAGAAAAACCGCTAATCGATTTCGCGCAGATCAGGGCGCAGTTCGACCAGTTACCGGCCGGTTACATCCGCGACAGCGCGCCTGTTTTTCTTGACTGGCCCGATCTATGCGAACAAATGCAAATCTTCGACACCGCGCCCAATTTGATCCCGTCACGCAAGCTATCCACCCCGACGCTGATCTTGCACGGCAAACTGGATAGCATCACGCCGTTATCGCGCGTGCGGAAAATACTCAAATTCTTCCGCCAGGCGCATTTACTGACCTTTGATCTCGGCCACAGTATCCTGACCAGCTCTGATTGCGCGCTAAACTCGATGGCAAACTTTGTCGATGACGCCTCCATCTCCAGGCGCAAGCTCGACTGCGGCTAAG
>Ga0224508_10004756_pt1 | contig 11012 bp, 5 predicted proteins | sample SF_Jan12_sed_USG_4_FD_170157 | JGI IMG/M metagenome (GOLD analysis project Ga0224508, IMG submission 170157) | Sediment microbial communities from San Francisco Bay, California, United States - SF_Jan12_sed_USGS_21 | ecosystem: Environmental > Aquatic > Marine > Sediment | place: USA: California... | reverse complement strand
CATTGAAGGCTTTGCTGCGCTCTACCGGGCAACAGATGAGGATCATGTTTTAAAACTTGGAGAAAAATGTGTTGACTATGTAACCTTTACCCAGGCTTGCTGGGATCCACATTTTATTTACACTGCTTTTCCCTTTGGAGGATTTTCAGTCGACAATGCAGATAATGCTACATTCCTGGATGCAAGACAAGCTGAGATGGTGAGGCCTTTTATTTGGTATGGTATGCAGTTGTCAAGGCAAGACCTCATAGAAAGAGGTGTGGCAGCCGCCCGATCATCGGTAGTCCTAATCAATCATCCGAGACATAAGTCAAATAATATCTATCGCCACACAAATATTTATCCCTATGGCTTAGGGCCGGAAAATATTGACCATGAAGCACACCCCCAATCTGCAATGCGTACACATCCAAGCTGGGGTGAAGGTTCAGGTGTATTTACCGGTTTGGCAGAAGCCGGAAGAGGGCTTGGTGGCATATATGTCGATTTTGAGAAGAACTTAAATGTAGGAGTGGACGGATTACGTATCGAGTCTGCAAACCGTGAAGGAAACGAGATCCACTTGAAGATTGTAAGTATGTTGGCCTTGCTTGATGAGCCGTGGGATAAAGAGTTTTCAACTGAACTTAAAATAGTGGGTTTGAGCGAAGGCGATTATAAGGTCATCTTAAATGACGTTTATGTAGGGGATATTTCTATTGAGAAGGGCCAAAAACACTGGATTAATATTCAACCCGATGGTGAAATTAAAATCTTAACAGGACAGAGTTCATGAAACACTTGTCTTATTATCTAATATGCTGTCTGATATTTGGAAGTTCAAGAGCTGAAAGTCAGCAGATCGAAAGATCTGTATACTCGTTTACTGATGATGGCACCGAATGTATAGTGCATGAGGATGCACTGGTCAGGCCCTGGCTCAATCGTCTGGGCAATGATGAATTTTTTACCTGGGTTACCCACAACGGCTATATTGAAAGCTTTCTGATAGATCCGGGGATCAATGGGTTGGTCAATCCCCAATCAGTATCAGGCCACTTTTACCTGAGAGACAACTCCTCCGGAGAATTCACACTAATCAATGAATCTGAGGATACCGACAATTGGCAGGCTACCATTGGGTTAGGCTATAATCGAGTGCGAAAGAAAGCACTTGATTTGGAAACTGAGCTGACCTATTTCATCCCAAGAAATGATAATCTCCTGGTTGTAATAGCGGAGATAAAAAACAACAGCTCTGAGCAAAAGGATATTTCTGTTTTTGGTCAGGTAGAATGGAGCATAGGCGACGCTACTAAAAAAGATGTACATCCCAGTGATGGATTAGGAGGAAGCCAACTTAACCTTTACAAGAAAGTTTCCATGGATGATAATATTATGTATGCTGAAACCAACAACTGGCGCAGCACTGCTAATGCCATTCCCTGGCCTTATGTCGGTTATTTTACTACAAACGAAACAGTCTCTTCGTTCGAGACTTCATCAGTGAAATTCTTTGGTAATAAGCAAAGTTGGTATAAGCCTGGAGCAGTGATAGAGGGAAAGTGTACAAACTCTTCTTTTCATAGTTATGATGAATATCCCTTTGGTGTCTTGCAGTCACAAATTAGCTTGAAGCCTGCGGAATCAAAAAAGATAGTATACTTATTGGGAATGGAAAGAAATCGAAAAACAGTAAAAGCGGTAATTAATAACTATTCGGATATAACATATACGGAAGGGCAGCTCAAATCAACTATTGAGTACTATCGAAATTTTTTGAAGAACACAATCACTATCAATACCCCGGACAAAGCTAATGACCGTATTATTAACATCTGGTCACAATATCATTGGAGGCAGTCTTTAAAAAAAGACCTGGATACTGGTAGCCATGGGTCAGGATTCTGGACCTACGGCATAGAAGGATCCAACTTATGGTTACATCCTGAGGTTGCCCTGGTAGGGTTAGATGTGGAAATCGTAAAAAATGGATTGATTGATATTTTGTTACGTAATCAGATTTCTGATTCGAAAAACACCAATATTTTTATGGGTCCTTCGGCTATGCTTGATGAAGACATTGACCTTACATGGCCTCCGGAAGAGATAGAGCAAGGACGTTCCGTACCACATCATCATTGGATCTACGTTTTCTCCCTTAATTTATATTACTATTTAATTGAAACCGGGGATCTGGACTTTCTCAATGAGCAGGTTCCTTATATTGATGGCCCCACCGGCACGGTTTGGGATCACATAAGAACCGGCTTGGACGTATCTACACAAGTGATAAATGACCGTGGGCTTGCCATCATACCTAAGGGAACTGGTGATTGGATGGACGAGTTTACCAAAATTAGTAAAGAAGGAAATGCTGAGAGTGTGATGTTGGCTGCCCAGGTTGCTTATATACTGAAAGGCTTTGCCACCATAGCACAGGCTATAGGTGAAAATGAAGATTACAATCGATGGATGACTTTCTATCAAAAAATAAGTGAAGGTATTAATACTCATAGTTGGGATGGTGAATGGTATGTGCGTGCTTTCAGTGATCGAACAGAACCTCCCCAGGTTGTGGGTAGCCACCAAAACGAGGAAGGGAAAATCTACTTAAACAGTCAATCCTGGCCTATTCTGAGTGGTGTGTCAACCCCAGAGAGAACGAATAAAGCACTGGATGCTGTTGAAAAATATTTACTTTCCGATTATGGGCCCCTGGTATTCTGGCCTTCCTATTCAGGATATGTCGATTATATTGGCACTCAGTCCATTTATGCACCCGGGTTTAGAAATGGCAATATATATTTTAGACCAGCAGGCTGGGCAATAATGGCGGCAGCCATGAGTCGAAGAGCGGATTTGGCCAATAAGCTTTATACCAAGACCAGTCTGGCAGAGCGAAGCCGTGATATTGACCGATACCTCTTAGAGCCATATGCGTATCCGGAAAATTACATTGGCCCGGATCATTCGCGAGCCGGGGAGGGGCAATTTCATTGGTGTTTCGGGGAAGGGACAGCGTGGATGTGGTATGCTTATGTAACTCACATTTTAGGGATTAGGGCTGAATTAAAAGGATTAGTAATAGACCCGATGATTCAGAGCAGGTGGGACGGATACGAGGTAATAAAGCCATTTAGAAACGCTATCTATCATGTTCAAGTTAAAAACCCTCAACATGTTTCAAAAGGGATAAAATGGATCAAAGTGGATGGGAAAAAGATCAAAGGAAATATCATTACTCCTCATAAAGATGGCAAAACTCATGAAGTAGAAGTAATGATGGGATCAAGATAGAGCTGGATTGCATACAAATGACTAAAGTCCCATTTGAAGTAAAATAACATTGACGGCATTGTCCTAGTAAAGTAGACTTGGAAAAGTTGAACATCAATTAACAGGTAATGAAAAAATTCAAATACGAAGTTAAGATACCGTCTCTTGTTTGTCTTGCCGCTTTACTCTCTTGTGGTAACCCGGATAAAAAGGCCGAGCCATTACCACCCAATGTAATTGTCATTTTAGTTGATGACTTGGGCTACAATGATTTGGGTTGCTACAATACGAAAAATAAGAGCATTCAAACACCCAATATAGATAAGTTGGCCATGGAGGGAATACGTTTTACCGACTGGCAATCAGCAAATTCGGTCTGCGGCCCTTCAAGGGCCTCTATTCTTACCGGGCGGTATCCGCCCAGAAATGGATTCGTAGTGGTTTCACATCCATGGGAACCGCAACAGTATGAACACCTGGGACTATATCAGGATGAAGTAACCATTGCCGAATTGCTTAAACCAATGGGCTACGCCACCGCTGCCATTGGTAAATGGCACATGGGAGAGCACTATGATTATCGACCGCTACGGCATGGTTTTGATCAGTATTTTGGAGAAATGCACAATTTTGCCATCGGTAAAAAGGGTAGGATCTTTAAAGGGGACTCCTTAACCAAAGACAGCGTACATTATGAAAATATGCATCAGTTGATTACCGATGATGCCAAAAAGTTTATGAACAAAGCAAAAGAAGAAAATTCCCCCTTTTTTATGTATTTGTCTCACTACTTGGTGCACGGTCCCTGGGAGCCTAGCAAAAGATTTACCACTGAAGAAGAGTGGGATGCAAGAATGGAAAACAATGGTGGAATACACCAAACAGTTTACTCTGCAATGGTACGGGAGCTTGATTGGCATATTGGGGAAATAGTCAGTGAACTTGAGAAATTGGGCATGACAAACAATACTGTGATATTTTTTACCTCCGATAATGGTCCTTGGCTTACCGATGATAAGGTGCATTCTGCGGGGAGCGCCTGGCCCCTTAGAGGAAGTAAATTCAATACATTTGAAGGAGGCCATCGGGTACCCGGTATTGTGAAATACCCGGGACACATTCCAGCCGGACAAGTTTCTGATGAACTTGTCAGCTCAATGGATATCTTCCCAACCATAGCACATCTAGCCGGGGCAAAAATGCCAGAGAATAAGGTTGTTGATGGTAAAAATATTTGGCCATTACTGGCTAATATAAAAAATGCAAAATCGCCTCATGAGGTGCTATACAGCTATCAAGGAAAAAATTTGCAAACCATCAGAAAAGGTCCATGGAAACTACACTTGACCAGAACACCTAAATCAGTACCATTTTATGCTGGCCGAAATTGGGGGAGGGGAACCATCGATTCTTTAAACGTTCCTATGTTGTTCAACTTGGAACAAGATGTTGAGGAACAAGTAGACCTTGCGCAGGAATTTCCTGATGTAGTGATGGAATTATTACAAGAGGCGAAGGTTGCCCGCCAAGAATTAGGTGATTGGAATATGATTGGCAAGGATGAGCATGATTTGAATGGATTTCCTGGAGACATCCACGCTATCCCAGTCAGGGAGGAATAATGACTGAATCCATTAAGTTGATTAAGTAAAATCAGATATCAAAATACTGACGACAGTTCTTGATTGAAATGAAATGCCTCGGTTTTGAAACCAGCACTTAAGCCATAATAATGGTGTTGTCAAATATTCATAAGGAATTGACAGATAAGAGGTAGTAAAAAGGGCTAAAAATTTCCTTCTTATCAAAGCTATGCCAACACCATCTCCATGTAGCAGTTTGGGGAATAATTGCAGGAATCAGGAGAAAAGTGAAGCCCTTAGAATTCAGATCATTAGAAGAAACAATTATGTTTAGGATTTTCAATGTTGAGGCATTTTCCATCAGTACCTCCAAACATGGCTACTAAGGTTAAATATAAATTTTAAAATAGATGCGGAATGTTAAAACTCGGACAAGAAGACCACACCAATACACAAAAACAGCTAATCCGGAGCACAAGGTTTACGGGTAAGATCTTTAATGCAGGATCTTTAATGATTTCTTTATTTCTGTTAAATTTTACTTGGGCCTGCCAGGATAACGCCGAAATCACCGAACCATCATCTGCCATAGAAGCAGGAAATAAGATGACTCTATCAGAATGGCCGGTTTTAAAGCAATACGATGAGGATCATGTGCAACGCATTGCCATGCCGATTGGCGGTATTGGCACGGGGACGATATCTCTGACCGGACGCGGTGGACTGCGGGATTGGGAAATTATGAACCGTCCGGCCAAAGGTTTCAATCCATGGTTGGTTCCTGAATCAAGGAATCAGCGGACTCCATTTTTTGCCGTATATCTGGACGATGGAACCATGAAAACAGCCCGTTTGCTGGAAGGCCCCCTCTCTGATGCGGATTATGAAGGAAGCCAGGGGTCGGTATTAGCAAACCATGGTCTACCACGTTTCAAATCGGCTACATTTAGGACAGCTTATCCCTTTGGAGAGGCTCTATTAAGTGATCCAAGTTTGCCAATTGATGTTGAAGTGGGTGCCTTCAATCCGCTCATACCGGGAAATGTGGATGACAGCAGTATACCTATTGCTGTTTTACGTTATAAAGTCACGAATACAGGGGACAAACCGATCACCATTTCAATTGGTGGCGTGATTCAAAACTTTATCGGATATGATGGCTTTAAAGGGAAGGCCAATAAAAATGTCAATTCCTACCGCGAAGGGGCTGGAATGCGAGGGATACATTACACATCTAATGGAGTTCCTAATAACAGTGAGCAGTGGGGTACTTTGAGTCTTGTGACCACTAGCGACAAAGAGATATCATATCGCACTAGCTGGAAACCTATACAGTGGGGAAGCTCATCACTCGATTATTGGGACGATTTCACAGATGATGGCGTTTTGGAGAATCGGCCTACTATTGAAGAAGATGCCCCGATTGGCTCTTTAGCGGTAAAGACAATTTTGAACCCAGGCCAAACCGAAGACTTCGAATTTTTAATCTCCTGGCACTTTCCAAACCGGCCAGCCTGGAGTGGTGGTTGGACAAAAGAAGTTGATGCTACTGTTGGCAATTATTACACTACGCAATATGCTGATTCGTGGGATGTGTTGAAAAAGACCCAACCGCGATTAGAACAATTGGAAAATGGCACTAAGAAATTCGTAAATGCTTTTATTGAGAGTGATGTCCCTGAAGTAGTAAAAGAAGCCGCGCTTTTTAATTTGGCTCATTTACGCACCCAATTGGCTTTTCGAATAAAAGATGGTCAATTTTTGGGATGGGAAGGAAGTTTCGAGAATGAAGGGGCATGTTTTGGCTCTTGTACACATGTATGGAATTATGAGCAGACTACCGCTTTTCTGTTTGGTGAATTAGCTAAAACAATGCGAGATGTAGAGTTTGGTTACGCTACTGATGATGACGGCTTGATGAGCTTTAGGGTTTATCTGCCCTTGGAAGAACATGCCAAAGAATGGGGCCTTCCTGCCGCCGACGGGCAAATGGGCAGTATTATGCAGTTTTACCGCGAATGGCAACTCTCAGGCGATGATGAATTTCTCAAAACATACTGGCCCAAGGTTAAAAAGTCATTGGAGTTTAGTTGGATACCAGGTGGCTGGGATGCCGACAAGGATGGCGTGATGGAAGGCTCCCAGCACAATACTATGGATGTTGAGTATTTTGGCCCCAATCCACAAATGGGGTTTTGGTACCTGGGTGCCTTACGGGCATGCGAAGAAATGGCCAGTTACCAGGGTGATCAGGCATTTGCCAAAACCTGCAGGACGCTCTATGCGAAAGGTTCCCAATGGATGGACGATAACCTTTTTAATGGAGAATACTATGAGCAGGACGTTTGTCCACCGATGAAGCAAAGTAATGTTGCCCCCAGCCTAATGGTTGGGATGGGCTCTAAAGACCTTACTAAACCTGATTATCAGTTGGGTAAAGGAGTTTTGGTGGATCAATTGATTGGACAGGTGATGTCGCATATAATAGGATTGGGCTACCTGGCAGACGAAGACAATATTAAGAAAACCCACGATGCCATCATGAAATATAACTACAAGGAGTCGCTGAAAGACCACACTAATTTTATGCGCTCTTATGCCCTTGGGGAAGAAGCAGCATTGTTAATGGCAGGTTACCCGGGGGAGCGCCCAACCACCCCTTTCCCATATTTTACTGAAGTAATGACAGGATTTGAGTATACCGCAGCCATTGGTATGTTGTATGAAGGTCAGATCGACAATGGACTGAAATGTATACAAAATATAAGAAACCGGTATGATGGATTGAAGAGAAGCCCATTTAATGAAGCCGAATATGGTAACCACTATGCCAGGTCAATGATTGCTTGGGGGGGAGTCTTAGCAATTACAGGTTTTAATTATTCAGCAGTTGACAAATCTATGAATTTTAATGACAAACCAGGTAGGTACTTTTGGTCCAATGGCTATCAATATGGGAAGGTGGAAATAACAGACGGTGAAGCAACCAAATCAGTGCGTCTCAGTTCACTAAATGGGGATTTAAGCTTAGATAGTTTTGCCCTGAATGGCTATGGACAGGTAGAATTTGAAGATACGAAACGTCTTGAATCCGGACAGGTCATTGAATTTGAAGTTGAAAAGAATGAATAATGAAAATTATCCTTAGGGACAGATTAGAAAAGCCGTCATCCTATGAATGATTGTATTGGAATTTTTTTTACATTCGGATGGCTCTTCTCGCTTACAGGTTGCGCCCCCAAAAGCAATGATTCAACCTTAAGATCTAAAGCGGAACGTCTACCTAATTTTATTGTCCTTTTTACCGATGATCAGGGCTATGGGGATTTAAGTTGTTTTGGTGCCAAGCACCTAAGCACACCGAATATCGATCGACTGGCCAGTGAAGGTGCTAAACTAACCAGTTTCTATGTCGCTGCACCCGTTTGTACATCCTCCAGGGCTGCCTTAATGGTTGGAAGTTATCCCAAGCGAGTTGACCTGGCCACCGGTTCTAATTTTCTAGTACTTTTGGCCAATGATCCCAAAGGACTCCATCCAGACGAAATCACCATCGCAGAAATTCTAAATAAGCAGGGGTATGCAACGGGAATTTTCGGGAAATGGCACCTTGGTGACCAAGCTGAGTTTTTACCCACCCGACAGGGATTCGACGAATTTTTCGGTATTCTTTACAGCCACGACATCCATCCCTTTCATCCCAGACAGGAACATTTCCAGTTTCCTCCCTTGCCACTGCTAGACGGTGAAACTGTAGTGGAGATGGATCCTGATGCCGATTATTTAACAAAACGAATCACTGAGCGGGCGGTCCGATTCATAGACCAGCATAAAGAAGAGCCATTTTTTCTTTACGTTCCTCACCCCATTCCTCACCATCCGGTGCATGTTTCTCCGGAATTCATGGAAACGGTATCGGATTCCTTACAAACGCTCATTGCAATGGAAAATGGTTCAGTAAATTATTCCGTGCGCGGTAGCCTTTATCCCCAAGCAATCAGTGAAATTGATTGGTCTGTCAAACAAATTATGGAGACTTTAGTGAAGCATAAAATTGACAGTAATACGCTGATAATTTTCACCTCAGACAATGGTCCTGACGGGGGTTATGGTAGAGAGGGAATGGGTAATGCAGGTCCTTTAAGAGGTCGCAAAGGCAGCACTTTTGAGGGAGGAATGCGAGTCCCCGCCGTGGCTTGGTGGCCCGGCAAAATTCCTGCGGGATTTGAAACCGGTGAATTGCTTACTGCCATGGACTTGCTTCCTACCTTCGCCAATCTCTCAGGTGCGGATATTCCACAGGATCGTACCATCGACGGCAAAGATATTTGGCCGGTTCTTTCAGGTCAACCTGGTGCCACCTCACCCCATGATCGATTTTTTTATCATCGCTTTAATGAGCTGAGAGCTGTTCGCTCCGGGCCTTGGAAATATCATCAAATTCTTTCGAACAGTCCAAAAGACAAAAATGAGTCCCAAACCCAATCCACTGCTCTGTATAACCTGGAGACTGACCCTGGAGAAACCCAGGACCTTTCCGCCCATCATCCGGAAATTGTCGAACGACTGCTAGGCTACCTCCAAGCCTTTGAGAAAGAATTAGGGAAGGGAGACTCACTTAGTGCTGAATGCAGGCCTGCAGGCTGGGTGGATAGTCCCAGACCTTTGTCGAAGATAAATTGATTATGAAATTGATAGAAATGGACGACGTAAGTGGATTGATACCTAGGTTGTGGCCATGGGCCCTGATTCTTCTAATTTCTTGTGATATCAAACCGGTAAAAAAGGAACCCAGCGCTGCCAAGCCAAATATCATTGTAATCCTGGCAGATGATCAAGGTTATGGTGATCTTGGTAGCTATGGTTCACGGACTATTAATACTCCCAACATCGATCAGCTCGCAACAGAAGGAATTAGGTTCACGGACTTTTATGTACACCCCATTTGTTCTCCTACCCGTGCTGCTTTATTGACAGGTTGTTATGCTCCCCGCACAGGATTTGCGGACGTTCAGTTATGGGGCTCACCGTTCGGCTTACACCCCAATGAGATTACTATAGCAGAACTACTTAAAAATGAAGGGTTTGTCACTGCCTGTGTTGGCAAGTGGCACTTGGGAGAGCGAGACGCATTTGGGCCCAATCGACAGGGTTTTGACTATTTCTACGGCATTAGATTGGTAAATGGGACTCAGAAATTTGAAAATTTTGCTGTCCCTTTTTACCGTAATGACTCCCTGCTTACCATGCGTCCTGATCATTCCCGTATGACACAAGATTTTACCAAAGAAAGTTTGGAGTTCATCAGCCAAAACAAGGACACCGCATTCTTTCTCTATTTGGCCTATACCATGCCACATATTCCCATTTACCCTGGAGAGGATTTCAGAGGGAAAAGTGGGGTAAGTCTGTATGCCGATGCGGTGGAAGAGATTGACTGGTGCGTGGGTCAAATAGTAGCAAAATTGAGAGAAGAAGGATTGGATGATAATACCCTGATCATTTATGCTTCCGATAACGGTCCCTGGGCGGGACAGGGGGATCAATCCGGAAGTGCCGGAATACTAAAAGGAAGCAAAATATCTACCTGGGAAGGTGGGGTCAGGGTGCCTTGTATCATGAGATGGAAAAGTACCATACCGGCAGCTACAGTGTCCCGGGAGGTGGTAGGAATAATTGATATCGCACCTACCATTGCTGCCGTGGCCCACGCTGAGCTGCCCAATGACCGGGTAATTGACGGTAAAAATCTCCTCCCATTAATTATGGGGCAAGAGCCGGTGGAAATTCCTCATGAAGTCTATTACCACTATGCAGGAACCTGGCTACAGGCTGTTCGAGCAGGAAAATGGAAATTGCATTTTGCCCGCCCAGAAAAACGACCCGGGATCTACGGGGAATGTGCCCCCTGGTTTACTCAAAAGGCAGAGATTTTACCTGAAGACCTCCTTTTTGACTTGGAAACGGATATAGGTGAATCACGAAATCTTGCTGAGGAGTATCCCGAAGTAGTACAACGACTTAAAGATCTTGCCAATTGGGCCAGAGAGGATATTGGAGATTATGGAAAGAAAGGAAAAAATAGTAGACCCATTGGTTCCACTTACCCCGAATTAACGGATATTTCCCAATACCCCCAAACCCCCTATGCCAGAGCCATTGCAGATAGTA
>Ga0224508_10004755_pt1 | contig 11013 bp, 9 predicted proteins | sample SF_Jan12_sed_USG_4_FD_170157 | JGI IMG/M metagenome (GOLD analysis project Ga0224508, IMG submission 170157) | Sediment microbial communities from San Francisco Bay, California, United States - SF_Jan12_sed_USGS_21 | ecosystem: Environmental > Aquatic > Marine > Sediment | place: USA: California... | reverse complement strand
ACGCGGGACTGGTTCGAAACAGACGCTGATGATGCACGCGAATTTCTTTTGAATCACGGGCTTATTGGTACGTCGGGCGAGCCGACGTTCACGCTGAGGCCCTGACGCCGGTCCGGGGTGTATAGTTTCGTATGGCCTGGATTCGATACCCCATCTATTTCATCGCTATCGCGTTCGTGACGTGGGCGTTGACGCAGATGGAGCTGGCGTCACCGGGCAGCCTCAAGCTGCATGTTCTCCACCCGGGCGATGTGTACGGCACAAGCGAGTATTCGCCGGTCGAGATCATCCAGGCAATCATCCTGGGTGCCTGCGGTGTCATCATGGGCTGGGTCGCGAAGTACTGCCCATCGCAACGACCCATCGCATTTCTCTTCGGCGGCATGGCGCTCGCATTCCTGATTCGCGAGCTGGACTATTTTCTCGATCGCTTTCTTGCTGACAACCTGTGGCAGGTGCTGATCGCGATCGTGGGTGCGCTGGTCATTGCCTATACGTACCGGCAGCGCCGCAGGTTGCGCATTGCACTGGCCCGCATCTGGCCGTCTCCGGGGCTCACGTTTCTGTTTTGCGGTGCCGTTATCCTGTTTGCGTTCGTGCGGCTTGTGGGCCACGAACCGCTCTGGATGTCGATTCTCGGCGATGGCTACCAGCGCGTCATTAAACTGGCGGTCGAGGAGTTCATCGAACTGATCGGTTACTTCCTGTGGATGGTGGGCACTGTCGACTACGCGTTCCAGGCGCGTGCCATCGCCTACCGGAAGCCACAGGCGGCGGCGCGGCGGCGCCGTGACAAGCGACGTCACGAATCCGAACGACGCTTCTAGCTCTGCGTGACCCGGACCCGGCAGGAGGCTGGATTGAGTCCAGCCTCGCGGGCTGCAGAGAGCATCGCATCGGTTTCGTAACGGAGCCTGCTGGCCCACGCCGAGGAGGCCGCGATGATCACGAGATCCCCGTCATCGCGGAGGTTGGCCGCGATAACGGCCCCGGCATACTCATCCGGCAGCCCGGCGCTCACAATGTGCGTCAGTTCTCCCATCTCCCGGGCGCGGCGGACGATGCCGCCCAGCTCCCCGCAAGCATCGGAATTTAGTAGATTTTTGAGCTCTTCAGAAGCCATAGAAATGTGACGTAGTTGGCGCTTTTTTCCGTTTCCGGGTGACCTGCGTCACCCCACCGGGACTGGACCTTGTAATAAAAACCGACATTATGCATATTGTCGCACACGATAAGGGCAAACCCGCTGTGAGGCGGGGACGCAAAACCACCGGTCCTGGGCAAAGAACCAGGGCAGCGGGGCTACCGAATTGAGCAGGGAATGCAAGTTTAGAACAACGCAAAGAAGCGAGCACGGCAATCTTGCCGGTGTTTTCGCGGCTTGCATGCATATACAGATGACGACTGAAGCGCATCCGGGGCGTACTCGATGAATGTTGTAATTTTTGGCAAGGGGTTCGGTAAACCCCGACAGTTGAGCCTGTCCGGCCCTGCGGCCGGCTTGGCCGCCGCCGTGATTGCAGTCGTTGTGATGGGTGCGGGATTTGCTGGCGGCTATGTCTATTCCTCCAGTACGGGCTCCGGGGTCAGCACCTCGGAACTGAGTGGCCTGACCGGTGAGCTCGCAGCACAGCGAGAGAACATCGATGCCATTCGCCAGGGAAATGAAGACACGCTCGATGCCCTGGCCATTCGTATCGCACAAATGAACGCTCGCATGATTCGTCTCGATGCTGTCGGACGGCGCCTGACGGAAATGGCGGAAATCGATGCCGAAGAATTCAACTTCGATTCAGAACCGGCACTTGGTGGTCCCGAGGAGCCCATGGCGGCTGGTTCGAACGTCGCGGTCCCGGAAGTCCTCGACGCGATGACCTCCCTGGGCTACCAGCTGACTCATCGCGAGTCGCAGCTTGACGTCCTCGAGTCGGTCCTGATGAATCAGAACCTGAGTGAGCGTGTGTATCCGCAGGGCCGACCGGTCAAGTCCGGTTGGTTGTCGTCATATTTTGGCAAACGTACCGACCCGTTCACGGGTAAACCTGCCAATCACACGGGCATCGACTTCGCCGGCAAGCAGGGCGATGAGATCGTCGCGGTTGCCGACGGCGTAGTAACCTGGTCCGCGGATCGTTACGGTTACGGCGTGATGGTCGAGATCAACCACGGCAATGGCTACTCGACGCGCTACGCGCACAATTCCGAAAACCTCGTTGCCGTTGGCGACGAAGTGAAGAAAGGGCAGGTCGTTGCCCTGATGGGCGAGACGGGCCGTGCTACGGGCCCCAACCTGCACTTTGAAGTCCTGCGTAATGGCAGCCGGGTCAATCCGGTCAACTTCATTCGCAAAGCCGCCGATTAAGGCGTCCCGAACTCCCGACTTATACCCCTGACGGCTGCGGCCGCCGGCACTTGTGTTCGGAAAAATCGCCCATAAATCGCGACATTGGATTCTAAATAGCGCCGCTACGACTTAGAATAGCGGCCTTTGTTTGACCGGGAGCCCTGCGTGGCCAAATTCCTGACTCGCCTATTCGGCAGCCGCAACCAGCGACTGCTGCGTCAGTACTCAAAAGTCGTCAAGAAGATCAACTCTCTCGAGGAAGGGCTGCAGGCGCTTTCCGACGCCGATCTCAAGGCCAGCACCGAAGAATTCCGCAAGCGCTTTGCCGCGGGCGAGACGCTTGACGACCTCCAGGCCGAAGTATTCGCCGTGGCGCGCGAGGCATCGGTAAGAACGCTGGGCCTGCGTCCGTTCGACGTACAGCTTATCGGCGGCATGGTCCTGCACGACGGCAATATCGCCGAAATGCGCACAGGTGAGGGCAAGACCCTGATGTCGACGCTTCCCGCCTACCTCAACGCGATCAGCAGTGATGGCGTCCACATAGTGACGGTCAACGAGTACCTGGCACAGCGTGACGCGGACTGGATGCGCCCGATCTACGAGTTTCTCGGCCTGACCGTCGGGGTCTCGAAGGCTGGCCAGACGACCGAAGAAAAGCGCGCCGCCTACGCAGCGGATATCACGTACGCGACCAACAACGAACTCGGTTTCGATTACCTGCGTGACAATCTCGCGTTTTCGCTTGAGGACAAGTCCCAGCGGAAACTCAACTTCGCGATTGTCGATGAGGTCGACTCGATCCTGATCGACGAAGCGCGAACACCGCTCATCATTTCGGGGCCAGCGGAGTCGAGCACCGACCTCTACGCACAGATCAACAAGTTGATCCCCAAGCTCACTGCGCAGGAAGAATTCGAGGACGCGAGCAACTACGAGATTCGTGCGAACCGGGTTGTGCTGACGGACCGCAATGACCAGGAAATGACGCTCGATGAAGCGGTGTCCCTGGCCGAGCACAACGACGCCGATCTCGTACTCGTCGATGGCAGCGAAAAGCCCGCCAAATGCAGGCTTGTTCCCCGCGGTGACTACACACTCGACCTGAAGGCAAAGCAGGCGCATGTCACCGAGGAAGGCCACCAGAAGGTCGAATCGCTGATGGCGCAGACGGGCCTGCTGCATGAGGGCGAAAGCCTGTACGACGCGGGTAACATTCGCCTGTTGCACCACCTGAACGCGGCGCTGCGTGCGCACTCTATCTACCAGCGCGACGTTGATTACATCATCAAGGATGGCGAAGTGGTCATCGTCGACGAGTTCACGGGCCGCACGATGCCGGGTCGTCGCTGGGGTGATGGCTTGCACCAGGCCGTAGAGGCGAAGGAAGGCGTGTCGATTCGCCAGGAGAACCAGACGGTCGCGTCGATTACGTTCCAGAACTACTTCCGCCTGTACAACAACCTGTCCGGCATGACCGGTACGGCGGACACGGAAGCCTTCGAGTTCCAGTCGATCTACGGGCTCGAGGTTGTCGTTATCCCGACTCACATGCCGATGGTTCGCGACGACCAGCCGGATCTCGTCTATCTCACCGAGAAGGACAAGTTCGACGCGATCGTTGAAGACATTGTTGATTGCAGTGAACGCGGCCAGCCCGTGCTGGTCGGTACGACGTCGATCGAAGCGTCAGAGCTGCTGTCGAAGTTCCTCGGCAAGCAGAAAATCAAACACGAGGTGCTGAACGCCAAGCAGCATGAGCGCGAGGCAATGATCGTGCAGAATGCGGGCCGCCCCGGGGCGATCACTATCGCCACGAACATGGCAGGCCGCGGCACGGATATCGTGCTCGGCGGTAGCCTCGACGCGGCGCTGGCTGATATCGAGTCGGCGTCGGAGCAGGACGTCGTGCGCCAGCAATGGCAGGAGCGCCACAACCAGGTCATCGAAGCCGGTGGTCTCCACATCGTGGGCACCGAGCGTCACGAATCGCGGCGTATCGACAACCAGCTCCGCGGGCGATCCGGACGCCAGGGCGATCCGGGTTCCTCGAGGTTCTACCTGTCAATGGAAGACACGCTGATGCGTATATTCGGCGACCCGGAGCGCACCAAGGCACTGCTGTCCCGTGCCGGTATGCGCGAAGGTGAGGCGATCGAGAGCAAGCTGCTGACGCGCCAGATCGAGCGCGCGCAACGCAAGGTTGAGGCACACAACTTCGATATTCGTAAGAACCTCCTCGAATACGATGACGTGGCCAACGACCAGCGCAAGGTGGTCTACGTCATGCGTAACGACCTCATGGAAGCCGAAGAGATCGAAGATTCGATCGTGGCGATTCGCGATGAGGTAGTCGACGGTGCGGTTGCACAGCATATTCCGGAAGGCAGTCTCGAAGAAATGTGGGACGCTGAAGGGCTGAGCCATGTGCTCGAAGCCGAGTTCGGTGTTCGCGCGGACGTGGCGCGCTGGATCCGGGAGGACTCAACGCTGACGGCCGAGGGCATCGGCGAGCGCTGCGTGAATGAAGTCGAAAAAGCATACAACAAGAAGGCCGGCGATATTGGTGTCGAACTCATGCGCGGCGTCGAAAAGCAGATCATGCTCCGCCAGCTCGATTTCCACTGGAAAGAACACCTTGCCGCGATGGATCACCTGCGCCAGGGCATCGGGTTGCGTTCGTACGCGCAGAAAAACCCCAAGCAGGAATACAAGCGCGAAGCATTCGAAATGTTTGGCGAAATGATCGAACAGGTGAAGCACGATTCGATCAGTATCCTGTGCCGCATCCGGATCCAGGGCGAGGAAGACCTCTCCGAGCTGGAGGCGCGCCGCAAGAAAGAGCAGGCCATGAAATTCCAGCACGCGCAGGCATCGGCCCTTGGAGGTCCGTCCGAAGGCGGTGAGCAACCCGCTGCCGAGGCACCGGCGCCTTTCGTTCGCGACGGCCGCAAGGTTGGTCGAAATGAGCCGTGCCCCTGCGGTTCGGGCAAGAAATTCAAGCAGTGCCACGGCAAGCTGAGCTGATTCGCGCCCTCGCATGAATCATTTCAACGTTGCCGCGGGGATTCTCTGTGATTCCGCGGGCAGGATCCTGATCGCCGAGCGCGTGGGCGGCGGCGTCTTCAATGGCTTGTGGGAATTCCCGGGCGGCAAGATTGTTGACGGCGAATCGTCGCTGGAAGCCTTGTCACGTGAACTCGCGGAAGAACTCGGTATCGAGATTACGGCCTGCGCGTCGTTCATGAACCTGCGTCACGAGTACGATGATCGTATTGTCACGATCGAATTCTTTATCGTCAGTGAGTGGAACAGCGACCCGGTCGGACGCGAAGGCCAGGCTTTGCGCTGGGTACCGAGGGACAGCCTCGATGCAAGCGAGCTGCTACCAGCCGACGTGCCGGTTGTTGAGGCCCTGCAGAAGAACCACTAGCGGCCCGCTAGCAGACTGAGAGCTGGAACGGCACGTCGTGGCCGGTCTGTACTGCCCGACGGTCGATCGTCGACCATTCGAGAAAACGCACAGTGAAGCGGTGCTGGCTGCCGCTGATTTCCGGGAACAGGGAACTGTTGCCTTCCAGGCTGACGCGCAGCAGACGGCAGTTGGTGTCTTTTTGCATGTTGTGCTGGTACATGCCGTTGATTGCCATTTTTTCGGCAGGCTGCGCGCTTTCCCGGATGAGCCACAGCAATTCGGTCGCGGCATCGCACACAGGTCGAATTGCACCCAGCCACTTGTCCATATCCTGTTGACGACGCTCATGCGGCTGCCGCAGCCAGTGGCTGTATTCAGGCAGGTCGAATTCACAGGTACCGCCGGGGATAGCACTGCGATGCTTGATCGCATTCAGGAACTCACAGTCTTTGAGCGGGTTCAGGAATGCGGTACCAATCCGGCTGAGTTCATCCCGGCTGGCCGACAGGTTGTGGATGAGCGTGTCGAGGCGACCGCCATCCACGCCGGGTTGGCTCTGGAATCGTTCGAGGACGCCGAGCTGGTGATCGAGTTCCTTGTGCACGTCGCTGCGGACATCGCCGCGGGACAGGATGGCCATGACTTCGAGCAGAGTCCCTATAGTCGCCCTTGAGGCCCAGTCAGACTCGCTCTCGCCGTTATAGAGCATCTGCTGGTAGAGGAATTCGAGGCGCAGGAACGTGCGCATGCGCTCGGACAGAGGCTGCTCGTAGTTCGTCACGGCAGCGGCCGGCTGCGGGGCGATTGCACTGGCTCGTTTTGCCATGCGGCTATTCTGCGCCACGGGGGAGCACGTGGCAAATGACAACGGGGTCACGGTGTGACCGATTAGGTATCGATTCCAAGGGTCGAAAGGCTAGAATGTTGACCAACAATATCAATGAGATACCGATGGCGATGGATGACCCAACGCAGGACCAGCAACAGCAGTTTCAACGGCGAATGACGATACTCGCGTGGGGCGTTGTGTTTGTCGCCGCGGTCGTTGCGTACTGGCCCGGGCTCGAGGGCCCCTTCGTCCTCGACGATTTCAGCTCCCTGGGTGCCCTCGGCAATCTCGGTGGCGTGACCGACTGGGAGACGTTCAAGTCATTTGTTTTCAACGGCACAGCGGGCCCAACAGGCCGGCCGGTGGCGCTGGTCAGTTTCCTGATTGACGGCAACAACTGGCCCACGGACCCCTGGCCATTCAAGCGCACCAACCTCGTCATTCACCTGCTCAACGGCGCGCTCCTCGGGGTGCTGACTCGCCAGATCCTGCAATTGCTGGACTTCGACCGGGTGAGCGCTGCGCGGCTGGCCCTGGTATCGGCAGCGGTCTGGATGCTGCACCCATTCCTCGTCTCCACGACGCTCTACGCAGTGCAGCGTATGGCACAGCTCGCGATGCTGTTTTCACTCGCCGGGCTGATCTCCTACCTGTACGGCCGTGCCTTCCTGGCAACCGACAAGGTGCGGGCGTACCTGATCATGACCCTGTCGCTTGGCTGCTTCACTGTCCTGGCGACGTTGTCCAAGGAGAACGGCATCCTGCTGCCGATGCTCATTGGGGTCATCGAGATCACCCTGGTCGCGAGTCGGGGCGACAAACTGCCGGCTCTCGACCGGCGCTGGTCGACGGTATTCCTGGCGATCCCTTCGGTCTTTGTCGTCGCCTACCTCGGGTACCGTTTCCTGAGCGTCGATTTCCTGGAAATCAGGGGCTCGCGCGATTTCAGCCTGTACGAGCGTCTCCTTACCCAGCCGCGCGTGGTGGCGAACTACCTGCATCACTGGTTCCTGCCGAAGCTCTACACGACGGGCGTCTTTCAGGATCACATTCTGAAGTCCACGGGCCTGTTCGCGCCGCTGACCACGGCGCTCGGGCTGCTGCTTCACACCGGGCTCGTCGTGCTCGCCTTCGTCAAGCGCCGGCAACTGCCATTGCTCGCGTTTGCCGTGTTGTTCTTCTACGCGAACCATATTCTCGAGTCGACGACGCTCAACCTCGAGCTCTACTTCGAGCACCGCAATTACATGGCAGCCGCATTCCTGTTCCTGCCGTTGATCGTCCTCGTGCGTGACAAGCTAAGCCGGCAGATGGGGCTGCTTATCGTCAGTGCCGCATTCCTGGTGCTGACGGGTTTTACGCGATACTCAGCGACCGTCTGGTCCGACTACAACGGGATGGTTGCAGCATCGGCGCAGAAGGCACCAACCTCGGCGCGTGCCCAGGCCGAGCACGCGATCAACCTGTTTAACGCCGGCCGTTACGAGCAATCGCTGCAGGTCATTGATCGTGCTATCGAGAACATTCCGACCGACAACCCCCTGTTGCTGTTAAACCGGCTCATTATTCGCTGTAACCTGCGCCTGCTGCAGCCGCAGGAACTCGAGCCGGCGATCGCTGCCTTGTCGGCGAAGAACTACGACCCGCGATTCCTGAAACACTACACCGGCCTGACCCAGGCACTCACGGCAGAACGTTGTCCGGGTGTCGAACTCGAACAACTGCGACCATTATTCGCCAACATGCTGCAGAATCCCGCCAACACCGAGCCGGGGTCGCTGTCGCTGTCCCACGTTTACTACCTGTCCGGGTATGTCGACGTGAAGGCGGGCGCACGGGCAGAAGCCCTGCGGCAGTTCAATGCATCCCTTGATGCGAAGCCAGACGCGGGTTCGGCCATGACGATGGCTGGCCTGATGGCGACGGCCGGATTCTACGACGAGGCTCTGTTGTTTGCCGACCGTGCTCTCGATTTTCTCGACGTGGAATCACGGGGCGCTCGCCTGGGGATGAGGGTTACGCCAGAGGACATTCACCAGTTTCGTCAGACAGTCCAGGCGGACATCGACGCCCGCTTGACGGGCGGCGGCTAGCGGTCCTTCAGCAAGCGGTGGTACTTCCGGTCCAGGTCCTCAACCTGGTCGCGGACATGCGCCAGGCTGTGGTCGTTATTGACCACGTCATCCGCGATCGCGAGACGTTGCTCTCTGCTGGCCTGGGCAGCGAGAATTAGCCGGGCCTGTTCAGCGGTTTCGGTATCGCGTTCCAGCAAGCGCCGAACCTGCGTTTCTTCTTCGCAATCGACGACGAGCACCCGGTCGACAAACTGCAGCAGAGGCGAGCCGACGAGTAATGGCACCACGATGAGCTGGTAGTCGCCCCCGGCCTCATCCGCCTGCCGCCGAGTTTCGACACCAATGCGCGGATGCAGGATGGCTTCGAGGTCCAGGCGGGCATCGCTGTCGGTGAAGATGGCCTCGCGCATGGCTGCGCGATCCAGGTTACCCGCCGCATCGATCATGTGATCACCGAAACGGGCGCGGATCTCGTCGAGGGCCGCCTGGCCCGGCGCCACCACCTCACGGGCGATAATATCCGTGTCGATTACCGGGACGCCGAGTTCCCCAAACATGTCGGCGACGACGGACTTGCCGCTGGCAATGCCACCGGTGAGGCCAATACGTAAAGGTTGTTGTTCCTGGTTGCGAGTCACTCAGAGTATCGTATCAAGATACGTTGTCTTGATCGTCTCGCCCCACAGCATCGAGATCCAGCCGGCTGCGGCCAGGTAGGGACCGAACGGGATTGGTACGCTTCGCTCGTGCTTGCGAAACACCATCATCGCGATCCCGACGATGGCGCCCACAACCGCCGACATCAGGATAATCATCGGCAATTGTTGCCAGCCAAGCCATGCGCCCAGCGCAGCCAGTAACTTGAAGTCGCCATAGCCCATGCCTTCCTTGCCGGTCACGAGTTTGAACAACCAGTAGATGCTCCAGAGGCTCAGGTAGCCGGCCATCGCACCGACAATGGCATCTCGCGGCGCAATGAACAGCGTGTCGGCGCCGACCATCGGGTGGTACAGACTCATCGCAAGCCCGATCCACATGAGTGGCAGGACAATGGAATCCGGGATGAGCTGCGTGTCTGCGTCGATCATTGCGACGGGCACCAGCGCCAGCGTCATGATGATCGCCATGACCGCCTCCCACCCGGCGCCGAAACGCCAGGCACACAACGCGGCCAGCACAGCCGTCAGCATCTCAACCAGCGGGTAGCGCGCTGAAATGGACTCGCCGCAATTACTGCACTTGCCCTTGAGGAACAGGTAGCTGATGACGGGAATGTTTTGCCACGCCGTGATCAGGTTGCCGCAGGACGGGCAGCGTGAGCGGGGTACAACGAGGTCAAAGCGCTCCTCAGGGACTTCGGTAACCGTCGGGGACTTGGCCATTTCCTCGCATTGCTCGCGCCACTCCCGCTCCATCATGATCGGCAGGCGGTAGATAACGACGTTGAGAAAGCTGCCGATGACGAGGCAAAACGCAAATACAACGGCGATGAACAGCGGTGCTGATTCCATGAACAGTTCGAGCATCAGAAAACTCCGTCGGGACTGGCGCAAGCCTATACGAAAACGGCGCTCGGAGTTTCCTCCGAACGCCGTATCTTATCAACTTCGCGTGTTTCTAGACGACCGCACCCAGCTTGAAGATGGGCAGGTACATGGCAACAACGAGGCCACCAACGAGCACGCCCAGGATCGCCATGATCATGGGCTCGAGCAAGCTGGACAGGTTGTCCACGGCGTTGTCGACATCCTCTTCGAAGAAGTCGGCAACTTTTGCAGACATCTCGTCGAGCGAGCCGGATTCCTCACCAACGGCGATCATCTGGATGACCATGTTGGGGAACAGGTCCGTGTTCTCCATTGCGACTTGTAGCCGCTGACCCGTGGCCACTTCGTCGCGCATCGTCAGGACGGCTTCCTCGTAAACGATGTTGCCCGTAGCGCCGGCAACCGACTCCATGGCTTCGACGAGCGGCACGCCCGCGGCAAACATGGTCGACAACGTACGCGCGTAGCGGGCGATCGCTGCCTTCTGCATGATCGGTCCGATGATCGGGAGCTTGAGCATCAGGCGGTCGAGATAGTGCCTGAATTTCCGTGAGCGTTTCTGGAAGTAGAGGAACGAACCGATGGCAATACCGATACCGCCAGCAAGGAACACGCCCTGCGTTCTTACAAACGCAGACAGGTCAATGACCATGCGTGTGAAAGAAGGAAGGTCGGCGCCAAAGCCGCGGAACAGATCCTCAAACGACGGAATAACGAAAATCAGGAGAATGGTCGTGACCACAAACGCGACCACGAGTACCGCGGCCGGATAGGTCAGCGCTTTCTTGATTTTCTTCTTGATC
>Ga0224508_10004754_pt1 | contig 11013 bp, 15 predicted proteins | sample SF_Jan12_sed_USG_4_FD_170157 | JGI IMG/M metagenome (GOLD analysis project Ga0224508, IMG submission 170157) | Sediment microbial communities from San Francisco Bay, California, United States - SF_Jan12_sed_USGS_21 | ecosystem: Environmental > Aquatic > Marine > Sediment | place: USA... | reverse complement strand
TCTAGTTTGGACCTAGTGATATTATGACGTTTCTAATTGTTGATGGGCTATCTTCAAAATACTCTTCATCGAAGGGTCCAGTTTATGCAGTTGATGACGTTGATTTTGAATTGATGCATGGAGAATCTATGGGAGTTGCAGGTGAGAGCGCATGTGGAAAAAGTACATTGGGTTTATCCTTGATTAGAATGCTCTCTGGTGGCACCACTCAAGGGAAGATCACATTTGACGGAGATTCTATTTTGGATATGGATCGATCTCTCTTTGATGATAAATTCAGATGGAAAAAAATCTCCATGATATTTCAGGGTGCGATGAATTCTTTGGATCCTGTGTTCACGATTAATGAACAATTTATTGAGATTTTAAAACAACATGGATTTGCAGGTGATTCAAAGAAAATAATTCTAGATGTGATGCGTTCTGTTTGTCTTGATGAACATGTCTTAAAAAAATATCCTCATGAGCTAAGCGGTGGAATGAAACAAAGGGTGATTATTGCAATGGCGTTGCTTTTAAAACCAAAATTTGTAATTGCTGATGAGCCTACTACTGCATTAGATGTCTTAATTCAGGCTCAGATTGTAAATTTACTCAAATCTTTAAAAAAAGACGGCATGTCTTTTATGCTAATTACACACGATTTAGCAGTGCTGTCTGAAATTGCAGATAAGATTGGAATAATGTATGGGGGCCAAATGGTTGAATTTGGCTCTTCAGAACAAATATACAAAAATCCAAAACATCCTTACACTCAAGGACTTTTAGAATCAATTCCTACATTAAATGGCACTGTTCCAAAATATATCAAGGGAATTCCACCAAGTTTGCTTGATGCTCCTACAAAATGTAGATTTATTGAACGATGTCCTTTGGTAATTGAAAAATGTAAAGAATTACCACCTAAATTTAAAACTGAATCTGGTTATGTTAGATGTTGGTTATACGAGGATGAGAAATAATTTTATTTTGAATTAAGGAATTCCTCATCAATTTTTTTTAAATAAATTTCTTGTATACGTGCAATTTCTCTCCCGGTTGTATTTTTATAAATCAATTTTGCGTATTGAGTTAAATCTGGATTTTTTTGCGTTTTCTCAAACTCTTCAATTTTCTTAAATGATTCTTGTTCAAACCTCATTATGTTTTTAAATTTTCTACTAATTTCTTCAGCTTTCATTTTTTTATAATCTCTGGGATTTGATTTTCTAATATTGATCTCATCAATCAGTTTTAGAATTTCATCTGATTCTTCCATTTTTTTATTAAAAAAACGCCAAAATAAATTATTTTTGCATTTTCTTTTTATGTTCTAGTATGTGCTTTAATCCGTCTGTCATGCTTAATGAATCCAAGTCTATTTTGCAATAGGTGCACTTCAATTTCTCAAGAGAATTTTTTTACGATTGGCAAACAAGTGTCGATAATTCTCAGTACTTCTGATCTGATTACTTTTTTATCAATTGATATCCACACTCTGGATTTTTTTATTGCAAAAGAGATGGTTTGAACTTTCTTCCTTTCTTCCCAGACAAACTCAATTTCTCCAAGATTTTTATCAAAAAACCCTTCGAGATCTGTTTTTATTGCAACATGTGAGAATTGATACTGCGTGTTTTTTTCATTTAGAAGCGGGACCATCTCTGGTCTTCTTTTATATGCCAATAATTCTCCACTCACGCCAATTACGCCTACAAATCTGATAAATGGGCTGATGGTTGCAATGGTATCGCAAATCTTTTCATAGTCTTTTTTTGACATCTGACAGAGTTCTAAAAAGATGATATTTTAATGAATTGTATATTTCCTTATTCTAGATTTAATTAAATAAAGCGTGAAAATAGTTTGATTTGTGGAATTTAGCGATATTTTTCCATTTGCTCCTGATGACGGATATTTGATTTTAGCTCTGGTCAATTTCTTTGGTTCCCTTGTCCCGTTTGTTCCACTCCCTGGATTTTTGTTTCTTGCTACAATGTCTGTTGGCAATGAATATGATTTGCATGTTTTGGCACTGGTATCTGCAATCACCGCCACCGTCGCAAAACAAATCATATTTTTTATCAGCTTCGGCGGACGTAAAATCATGAATGCAAAAACTAGAAAAAGAATGCGCCCTTTTGAAAGACTGGTTAAAAGATATGGTGCAGCAGCCGCATTTGTTGCTGCAGCAACGCCCATGCCTGACGACATCATATTTGTCCCCTTAGGACTGGCAAAATATAATCCAAAAAGATTTTTTGTTGCAACACTTGCAGGTAAACTTGTTCTTAGTTACGTCATAGTTTCTATTTCACATTACGTTGGATTGTCTTTCATAGAGCCTTTCTTGGAAAATGTCGATGATGCAACTCCTGTATACGTTGGAATTATTATATTTGGAGCAATGATGACTGCAGTTATAGTGTTACTTTTAAAATTGGATTGGGAGCGAATTATGGGTAAATTTGCTCCATGGACTTTAGATGAAAATAACAAAGATTAAATTTTTATTTTAAAATTCCATAACCTGTCTGTTGCTTCCCTTATTCCTATTCTTGGTGATGCGATTATCTTCTTTGGTTTTATGCCTTCAGAAATATACAATTTGGAGTTTTTTGTCAGGTCGATACCGTAATGCTCTTTGGTAATTGCAAGGGCTTGTGCTAGTTTTGCAGGTCCATTTACAAGATTTTTTAAATTTACATTGCCTCTGTTTTCCTGCATGACTGTGATTCCTTTTTCAGGTTGAATTGCACGAATAAGCACTGCACCTGCTGCAACTTTGGGGTTTTTTGCTACTACATTAAAGCAAAAATGCATTCCATATGTAAAATAGACATAAGCCAAACCCACACTTTCAAACATAATTTTATTCCTTTCTGTAATTTTCCTAAATGCATGACTTGCTGGGTCGTCTTTGTGTCGATATGCTTCAGTTTCTGTAATTATTCCTGATATCTCATGTCTTCCTATTTTTCTAATAATCTTTTTTCCTAGAAGATTCTTTGCAACAATGATTGTGTCTTTTGAATAAAATTCTCTAGGAAGAATAGTCAATATCTATTTGAACTTCTTTGCTGTTCTTTAACTCTGTGATTAAATGAAACAGCTTTACAATGTCATTATTTAGTACCCTGATTAATTCTTGATTGTAAATTGTAGCGGCTGGATGAACAGTTAGAAAATACAGTTGATTCTCTTTTCGTACTAGTTTACCTCTGAATTTTATAATCTCAGAACCTCCTAAAAGAGAATTAAATGCAGTGTTTCCTAAAATACAAATAATTTTTGGCTTGATGATTGATATTTCTTTTTTTAAATATTCTTGACATGTACTTCTCTCAATTGTATTTGGAATTCTATTTTTTGGCGGTCTGCACTTTACAATATTTGTAATGTATACATCCTCTCTTGAAATTCCTGCCTCCTCAAGTGCAATTGAAAGTTTTTTTCCTGCAACTCCGATAAACGGTTCTCCATTTTCATCCTCATTTTTTCCAGGTGCTTCTCCTACAAAGATCACATCTGATTGAAAATTCCCTTTACCCGGAACTGATTTAATCCTAGTTTTTGAAAGTTCACACTTTGTACATTCTATCACGTTTTGCCTTATGGTTTCTAATTTTTTATTCATTTTCTAAACTACACTCTTTATTGTTGCAGTACCTCTTATGGTTGGTCCACCATTTCCCATAATCATTGATTGCATTGGATCTCCTTTACCACAATTGGTGATTGGTCTGACCGTAAAATCGTTTCCACATGCATCAATTGATTCAAAAAATTCAGGAGCTGTTCCAATTATGATCACGTCTCTTAACAAATCTGTAATCTCTCCATTCTCAATTTTTTGTGCGTATTGACATGATATGCTCCAGTTGTATCGGTTCATATCAATTGAAGGTATTTTCATGTTTGAGACTAGGTAGCCATATTTCACGTCTTTTATTATCTCATCTATGTTCCAATCTCCGTTACCTATGCATGTGCATGCCATGCGAATTAAAGGCATAAATCGATAATTTGTTGCCCTCATATTTCCTGTGGGATTGGAGTTGAATATTTGTGCAGTTTCTCTACTTTGCATATGGTTTTTTAAAATTCCCTTTTCAACAAGAGTTGTTTTTTTAGTTTCAACTCCTTCGTCATCAAAATAATACCAACCTAAGCTTTCTTTTACAGTCGGATCATCAAATACATTTAGATTTTCTGAACCAATCCTGTCTCCAATTCTCCCTTTCCACCATGCACCTCCTGCCCATGCCATCTCTTTTCCTAGTACCCTGTCTGCTTCCGACGGGTGTCCAAGTATTTCATGTGTTAGTAAAGATACAAAATCTGGATTCATCACAACTATTGATTTTTCTTCTTTGGCTGGTCTAGCATCAATTAACTGTGATGCTTTCGATGCGATATCTTTTGCACTCTGAAAAATTTTTTCATTGTTGATTATTTGTTCTAGTCCGCCCCTTCCCCCTTCTGTAATGTTTACCGACTGTGTCAATCCTGCTTCGTGGGATGTTGCAACCATGTCTACTACTGTATCTGTATAATTTTGCAGGATTTCTGAACCTTCACTGTTTACAAAATACTTTGAATTTACTGTATACCATGGGTTGATGATTGATTTAGTTATTTTTGATGTGTTTAAAATAATTTCATCGCATTCAAATCCTATCTTGATCAATTCATCTAATTCGGGTCTTTTCAAAATTGGAAAATTGATTTCAGTTTTCTTTGCAACATTTGGATGAAGATCAATTTCTTTCTTTTCATTTTTTTTATCATGCATGGCGCTTCTGATCGAATTGTCTACTGCTTCTTTAATTTGATTAAATGATTGAGGATTTGTAATTGAACAAAAACTCCATACTCCGTTTTTTATTATTCTAATTCCTATTCCTTTATCGTTATTCGCTCTAATGTGATCTATCTGATTGTTTTCTATTAGCACTGATTTTTTCTCTTGCTGCTCTGCTCTGGCATCGCAGTATTGGACTCCTGACTTTTTTGCATAACTCACCGTTTTATCTGCTAGATCTTGTAAACTTGAATCCATATCCTATGAAATTCTGTGTGGTTCGTAAATCTTCTGTTGTTTAGTGATTTGAAATTGCAGGCATGGTAAAGTAGTATTCATCTTCAAAATCATAATCTGTCGTGCCTTTTTTACGTAAAGATTCAAAATATTCAGTACAATTTTCATAAAATTCTTTGTTTTTTAGTTGTTCTTTTTCCATGTTTTGTATACCGGCATCTACATTTTTTCAAGAGAGTGAGGGATATTAGTTCTAAAAGTTTGTTTTCTTTAAGCAAACTTTGTGCAGATTTTATCTATTCTGGTGTCTCTTTTGGAATCGTATAGCAAAAGATGACTTTTTGATTTTGAACGCTATTGTGAATTTCATTGTGAGGAATCTTACAAAATGCCTGATTGACAAATTTAAGAAAGCAATTTAGGGTATTAGATTACTCAAAAATTGATTTAAAATTTGTCAAAAATTGTAGCTGATACAAGTGTTATCATTAATGGTAATCTAGTATCTCAAATAGAATCTGGGTCGATAAGAAATTTTGAAATTATTATTCCTCAATCCGTTTTTGATGAATTACAATCACAAGCTTCAAAGAAAAAAGAGCAAGGATTCATTGGTTTGGAGAAAATTAGAAATCTCAAATCGCTATCTGGCAGCTATGGACTGAATGTGATTGTATCTGGTTCACATCCTTCGTCTGATGACGTTAAGCTTGCAGGGAGTGGAAGAATAGATTCCTTGATTGTAGACATGGCTAAGCAAAATGATGCCATTCTTTATACTTCTGACCGTGTGCAACATTTGGTAGCCCAGGCTGAAGGTGTAGATGCAGTATTCCTTAAATCTGAAATTAAAAACAAATCCTTGGAGTTTCTTAAATTTTTTGATTCTGAAACTATGAGCATACATCTAAAAGAAAATCAATATCCTTTAGCAAAAAAGGGTAAACCCGGAGCGTTCTTGCTTACAAAGATTGGAGATGATCTTCTTACTAAAGATTATCTGGAAATGATCTCATCCCAAATATTGGGGATTGTAAATATCTCAGATTCTAGTACGCTGGAAATATCGAAAACTGGGGCATCCGTAGTTCAACATGATGATTACAGGATAGCTATCACATGTCCTCCATTCTCTGAATCTTTTGAGATTACAATCGTTCATCCGATTGTAAAGCTATCCCTTGATGATTATGCTGTCTCAGAAAAACTGATGGAACGTTTCTCTGATAGTGCTGAAGGCATTGTAATTTCTGGTGTGCCTGGTTCTGGAAAAAGCACTCTTGCATCTGGTCTTGCCAATTTTTATCACAGTAAAGGAAAAATTGTCAAAACGTTTGAATCTCCGCGAGATTTGCAAGTTGATCCTGGAGTTACTCAATACAGCAAATTAGACGGAAGCTTCGACAACACTGCTGATATCCTATTGCTTGTAAGGCCTGATTACACAATTTTTGATGAAGTAAGACGAAGGGAGGATTTTGGCACGTTTGCTGATTTACGATTGACCGGAGTTGGAATGGTTGGGGTGGTCCATGCAAATTCTCCTCTGGATGCAATCCAGCGTTTTATTGGAAAAATTGAACTTGGCATAATTCCAAATATTTTGGATACTGTGGTTTTTGTAAGAGATGGCGGAATTCAAAAAGTATATGATTTGGAATTAAAAGTCAAAGTGCCTACTGGGATGACTGAGTCTGATCTTGCAAGACCCGTTATTGAAATCAGAAATTTTGAAGACAATGTTTTAGAGCACGAAATCTACACGTTTGGAGAGGAGAATGTGATTGTCCCAGTTGGAAAAAAAGTGGACAAGGTTGGTATTGAAAAACTTGCCGAAGATAAGATCAAAGAAACTTTCAAGCGATATGATCCTAGAGTGGAGGTTGAAATTTTATCCGATAATAGAGCGAAAGTAATGGTGGATGAACGGTATATTGCATCCATTATAGGAAGAGGTGGAACAAACATTAGTGAAATTGAAAAATATCTCAAAGTACACATTGATGTAGTACAAAAAAATACTGATGAATTATTCTCCATATCTGATGATATTCCGTTTACTTTTTCAGAATCAAAAACTGCTTTACTTCTAATGGTGAATAGAGATTATACTTCTATGCATGCCGACATCCACATAAATGGGAAATTTTTTTCGTCTGTTCGCATTGGTAAAAAAGGACAGATCAAAATTCCGAAGCGCTCAGACATTGCAAAAAATCTTATGAATCTTTCATCCTCGCAAAACGACATTAAGATCTTTCTTAAAGATTTTTAAAATCGTCGATGATCTTTGGGTTCGCTTTGAGAAAAGTAATGAATTTTCTCAACTGTTTGATTGTTTTTGGATTCAGATGATGCTCTATTCCTTCTGTGTCTTGGTTTGCAGTGTCAAAACCTACTCCCAAAATTTCAAAAAATTCTAGTAAAATCCCATGTTTCTGTCTGATGCCGTCTGCAATTTGTTTTCCTTTGTTTGTAAGATTGATGCCGTGGTATTTTTCATATTCCAAAAATCCATTTTCATCTAATCTTTGAAGCATCTTGGTTACACTGGGTGCGCTTACGTTCATGTATCTTGAAATATCTAGTGTCGTGGCATATCCTTTTAATTCAACCAATTCTGCAATTATTTCTAAATAATCCTCCTTTCGTGTACTTGAACGAGTCCTTTCTAATCGATGGGCCGCTTTAATAGAATCTAATCTTTTGGAATTTTTGATTTTCATGTGGTCTTTGTAACTACATTGTATCCCGTATAATTGGATGTCTTTTCAGTTGATTTTAGCTACTCTTTGTTGACTTGAGAGTGACCGTAGTTGATCTTTGTTTGTTATCTAATTTCTTCTAAATCAATAATGAAATGGTTGATCCCCTAAAGGAACGTCTAGATAAATTGAGAAAATTCTCTGATTCAGCTAAACGCCGAGCGAATTTGTATTCTGAAATTACAAATATTGGTGATAAACATACTGCAAATTCGTTAGGAGCGCTTCAAAAAGCTCCAGCACCCGGTAAAAAACTCCAGAAAATCGGATTTTTGATGTTATGGATTCCAGAACCTACTGGTATAACGTGTGCAATTGGAGGTCCAATGATAGTTGCAGGGAGATATCTTGATAAAAAATACAATGGGTCCACACTGCATGATGTTGGTCATCAGACAAAAAACACAATCTCGTCAATTAGCGACTTTAAGAATTCCGTAATCTGACCTCCTTTAGTTTTTAAAAGGATTGGAACAAATTCCTCTATGACCACTAGGGCACAGGCGCTAATTCCTGTTACCATTGCCGCTGTAATTATTGGCGCTGTTGGATTGATGACTCTTCCAAGTGATAGTAAATTAGAATCAGTTGAATTCCCTAGGGGTACTATAATGGTGGATGATGTTCCTCTTGAAGTACAAATTGCAGATTCCGAACCGAGACGTGTTCGTGGATTGATGTTTCAAGATCAATTGCCTTATGACCAAGGGATGATTTTCGTATTTCAGGAACCCGGACTTTATTCTCTATGGATGTTGAACATGCAGTTTTCTCTAGATATGATCTGGTTTGACGATAACGGAAAAGTGGTACATATAGAAAAAAACGTTCCGCCATGTAAAACTGCATTAGAAATAACAACCTGTCAAAGTGTTGTACCTGATGGGGAAGCACTCTATGTTCTTGAAGTGACATCTGGTTTTGTTGATCAAAATAACGTCACAAAAGATTCTATATTGAGCATAATTTCAATTTGACATTACAAAGCCTTATGTTGGAATATTTTTCAAATGTTTTTGATGAACAAAGTTATTCTAATTCCGTCTATTGCGATTATTGCAATTGTGATTTTGTCTTCCTATGTTTTGATACCTGATAACGACGAACAAATCTCATCACCTTCAAACCCTCTTTCCATTTCTTATGTTGATACGAACAAGGAATTACAATATGATCTGGACTTGTTTGACATACGAATGTCGTCTCCTTTAAAATTAAATGGATTTTCTATTGATACATACTGTACGTTTTTTTCAGATGAACTCATTCAAAACTCTATAGAATACTGTACCTCTACAGAACTATTGGATTCTAAAGATCAGTATCTGGGAAACGTACAGATGGTTGGTAGCAATGCCTTCCCTGGATATGTGATTGGTGTAATGCAAAGCGATTCTTCCGTATCTCAACTTGATGATATCAAAATCATTGTAAATTCTATGATTAAATATGTAATCTGTGACTGCTGGGATGAGAAAAAACCCGGCAATTTTGAATCTGTTTCATCCTGGATTGACGCTGCAAACTTACATCATCTAGAAAATACATCCGTTACCAGTAAATCTACGATAAATGGTTTGACTGAAAAACCCATACTACTTGAAATCACTACTAACGAAAATGGATATCTTTGGAAATTTCTCATAACAAACTAACACAAGATGTAATATACAATATCTCCATATGATTCTCAATTACTATGATTGATCAATTGTGGATAATTCTATTGGGATTTGCTGCTGGAATTCTAGGTTCTATGATTGGTCTTGGAGGTGGAATAATTGTGGTTCCTGTTTTAACTTTTCTGGGATTTCCTCCTACTGTTGCAGCAAGTAATAGTCTTTTTGCCGCACTGAGTAATGCAACTGCATCAACAATTTCATATTCTAAACAAAAGAGGATTGAATTCTCATTGGGGATCAAACTTGGTTTGCTCACAATTCCTGGAACCGTCCTTGGTGCTATTCTTTCCAACGATGTGGCGCCTGATATTTTTAAAATATTGTTCGGTTTTGTATTGATTGCATCTGCTGGCTATATTTTTTTAAGAAAAAAAATTGAAACCAAGGAAAAAACTTTATCAAAACAACTGGCCGTTTTTGCGGTAGGTGCTAGTTTCTTTGCAGGAATAATTTCTTCTTTCTTTGGAATTGGAGGTGGAATAATCTTTGTTCCGTTAATGGTAGTTGGAATGGGAATGGCCATGAAAAAAGCTGCACCTACATCACAATTGATATTGTTGTTTGCATCATTGTCGGGAGTCATTGTACATAGTGTCTTAGGACATCCTGATTTCCTTCAAGCAGGATTGCTGGCAATTGGCTCTTTTATTGGTGGATTGGTTGGCGCAAGATTGTCTTTGGACGTTAAAGAAAGGTATCTGCAAATCCTTGTTACTGTAGTGATATTGATTGCTGCTGGAAAGTTATTTTTTGATTCTCTGTTTGGAAATTCTACTTTATTTGGATTTTAGTCTTGATATATTTTTGTATTTCTGTATTGATTTTGTAACGTGTCTCTTCTTTGGATCTTAGGATCTTATGGCTAGTGGGACAAATTTACCCTTCTATGTTTTTACTTCCATCTTGTTGGTATGATTTCTACTTTTTTATTAAATACAGATTCTACAAATTATTTTTATCACAATATTGCATGTCCTCATAGGCTGTCCCGAAGAAATGACGATGAATTTGAATGCCAGTAACCTGTTTTATTTTTATATTCTATCTGGGAGGTTCTTTTTTGATTCTATAGATATTTTTTTTAGAGAGTACTATGAGTTCCCCGTCTTGCGTTGTTCCCTCATAATCTATCATGATTTTTCCAAATTCCTCATCGATGTCTTCCATTTGTGAGACTGTGAACTTTAATTTTAAAACTTGATCTGTGTAAAATGGTCTGAGAAACCGTGTGTTTCTATTTTCCCATTCTACATCTCCGTCAGTTCCAAGAAAAACAATGTCATTTCCATAAATTTGATTTAGTCGCGTAAATTCCCCTTCCATTCTTGACAGTATTGCCCTTCCAGAAACTAATTGTTGCTCTCCTTTTTGTTTATCTTTTAAGAATGCATTTTTAACTCTTGAAAATTTCAGATATTTTTCTAATTCTTTATCTGATATGCTGCATGTGGAATAAAATGAATCTCCTACCCTAAACTCTGAAAATTTTTTCATTCTTATCTTGATTCATCAACACAGAACACTATTTCTGCTGATGAAGCTGCAT
>Ga0224508_10004753_pt1 | contig 11015 bp, 10 predicted proteins | sample SF_Jan12_sed_USG_4_FD_170157 | JGI IMG/M metagenome (GOLD analysis project Ga0224508, IMG submission 170157) | Sediment microbial communities from San Francisco Bay, California, United States - SF_Jan12_sed_USGS_21 | ecosystem: Environmental > Aquatic > Marine > Sediment | place: USA... | reverse complement strand
TGGGCCGTACAGCGTGCCGAACAGGCACTCTCGGCACGAGGGATCTGGGAGGCCATCCAGGACGAGCTGCTGGTGCCCGAGAACCTAGATCTCGAAAGCGCGAAGGAGCTCAGGGGGCTTTTCCGGGATCTGCTGAAGGCCGTCGAGCCGCGGTCCTTCTGGCCGCAGCTTCGGGAAATCCTGCTGTACGCAGGAAAGAATCTTTCTCTGATCTGGGCGCTTGCCGTGAGTGCCGGGTTGCTCCTGGGTGTCGAGGCTCGGCCAATTTTCCGTTTGGCTTTCCACTCGTTACCGTGAGGACAAACGAGCGGCTGCCGTTTAATCCGATGCGGCGCGCCCGAACGTCGGAGCGTGTGTCGTTCAAGGAGCGCTTCCGAGCCGAGGAGCTGGTTGCGAAGTGGAACGCGCTCAAAGCTCTCGAACCGATCGAGGCGGACGGGCGGGCGGTCACCTACGAAAGACCGCCTCTCGATTAAGCGCCGGCCGCGATCCGCGAGCTACCTGCTACTCTCTCGCGACACTAGCAGCCCGTGGAGGAGTTCTACCACGGGCTGCTGGCGGAGGAGATTCCTATGAAGACCCGAATAGCGAGTGCCGGTTTTTGCGCCTTGGCCGCCGTGATGATTGTCTCGACACCGGTTGCGGCTCGCACACTGGTTCACGCGGGAGGACTGATCGACGGTACTTCCGATACCGCCCGTCGTGAGGTGACGATCGTGGTCGATGCCGACCGCATCTCTGCCGTCGAGTCGGGCTTCACCAAGCCGGGCGAGGGTGATGAGGTGATCGATCTCCGCGGCTCGACAGTGCTTCCGGGGTTGATGGACATGCACGTCCATCTTTCGAGCGAGTTCAGCAAGGACTCCTATATCGAGCGTTTTCAGCTCGACCCGGCGGACTACGCGTTCCGGTCGGTGGTCTATGCCGAGCGCACGCTCATGGCCGGGTTTACAACCGTGCGCAATCCCGGCGATCGAGACAACGTGACGATCGCTTTGCGCAAGGCGATCGACAAGGGGTTGGTGATCGGTCCGCGGATCTTCACCGCGGGCAAGAGCCTCGCCACGACCGGCGGTCACGCCGACCCGACGAATGGTATGAGCGCCTACTTGCGGGGCGACCCGGGACCCAAACAAGGTGTGATCAACGGTTCGGCGGAGGCGGCGAAGGCGGTTCGGCAGCGATACAAGGAAGGCGCTGACTTCATCAAGATCACCGCCACCGGCGGCGTGCTGAGCGTCGCCAAGAGCGGGCTCAACCCTCAGTTCAGTGACGAGGAGCTCCAAGCCGTGATCCGAACGGCGGCCGACTATGGGTTTCACGTCGCAGCCCACTGCCATGGCGCCGAAGGGATGAAGCGAGCGGTGCGCGCCGGTGTGCGCTCGATCGAGCACGGCACTTACATGGACGAGGAGGTCATGGAGCTGATGAAGCAGCATGACACCTATTACGTGCCGACCATCATGGCCGGTGACTGGGTGGCCGAGAAGGCCGAGATCGATGGTTTCTTCCCCGAGCTGGTCCGGCCCAAGGCGGCGGCGATCGGCCCGGTGATCCAGCAGACCTTTGGCAAGGCCTATCGGGCGGGAGTCAAGATCGCATTTGGCACCGACAGCGGGGTGTCCGCACACGGTGACAACGGCGAGGAGTTTGCCTTGATGGTCGAGGCGGGGATGCCGGCGATGGAGGCGATCCAGTCGGCCACCATGACGACCGCCAGGCTCTTGGAGGTCTCAGATGAACTGGGCTCGGTCGAAGCGGGCAAGATCGCTGATCTTGTGGCGGTCGAGGGCGATCCTCTGGCGGACATCACGCTGCTTCAGCAAGTCTCCTTTGTAATGAAGGACGGCGTGGTCTACAAGTCACCATGAGCTCAAGAGCCTATCTAGCCTTCGAGGTCCCACCCGAGCTGCGGTTCCGCACCCGGCGTGTGATCGATGCGGTCCGAGAGAGCGACGAGCCCAAGACGCAAGCCGACGAACTCATAGAGGTCGTCGTCGAGCTCACTCGCACCGGTCTCCATTCCTATTTTCTCTTGCCGCTCGAGCGCGCCGGTGTGGGCTCGATGACCTTTGGCTCGGCAAAGCTCGGCGTTTCGGCGGCGGGGAGGAGCCTGCCGATTCTGGTGCGGCGGGTCCTGGGGTCGCTGTCGACCAAGCAGCTCGTCGAGATCGTCGATTACTTGGACGAGACCTTGATCGAGCGTTGAGACCAAACGACTGTCTTGAGCCAAGGCGATGTTCTCGATCGCTGTGACGGGCTGTTAACGTCGGCGGATGTGCTCGATTCTGGGAATCTTCGAAGTCGAAGGCGATCCGACGGGTTTGCGCAAGCTGGCGCTAGAGTTGTCTCGACTACAGCGACATCGGGGGCCCGACTGGAGCGGCCTCTTCTCGTGCGACCGAGCCATCCTCGCCCACGAGCGGTTGGCCATTGTCGATATCGAGAACGGTGCGCAGCCTCTAGCCTCGCCATCAGGCGATGTCGTGCTGGCGGTCAACGGCGAGATCTACAACCATGCGGTTCTCGAGGCCTCGCTCGATGAGCCCTATGACCTCCAGACGGCTTCGGACTGTGAGGTCATCCTGGCCCTCTACGAGCAGCAGGACACCGACTTTCTGAACGATCTGAGTGGCATCTTCGCTTTTGCTCTATACGACCGGAAGCGGGATCGCTACTTCATCGCCCGTGACCCCATAGGTGTGATGCCTCTTTACACCGGTTACGACGAGCACGGTCGGTTCTACGTCGCTTCGGAGATGAAGGCGCTGATCGGTACCTGCACCAGCGTTCGAGAGTTCCCACCGGGGCATTACCTGGACAGCGAAGTCGGCGAGCCGGTGCGCTACTACGAGCCTTCCTGGCGCGAGTACGAGGCGGTTCGAGGCCGACCGGTGGATTCGGCCGAACTGCGCGAGGCGCTCGAGAGCGCCGTCGAGAGACAACTCATGTCCGATGTACCGTATGGCGTACTGCTCTCGGGCGGGCTCGACTCTTCGCTCATCAGCGCCCTGGCACGGCGCCACAGCGACAGGCGGGTGGAGGACGGCGGGGCGAGTGAAGCCTGGTGGCCGCGGCTCCACTCGTTTGCGATCGGTCTCGAGGGGTCACCCGATCTCGCCGCGGCACAAATCGCCGCCGAGGGTATCGGTACGGTCCACCATGAACTCCACTTCACCGTCCAGGAGGGGATCGACGCCCTCAACGATGTCATCTATCACCTCGAGACCTTTGACGTCACCACCGTGAGGGCATCGACACCGATGTATCTGCTGGCGCGCCGGATCAAGGCGATGGGCATCAAGATGGTTCTTACCGGCGAGGGTGCGGACGAGATCTTCGGTGGCTATCTCTACTTCCACAAGGCGCCCGACGCGAGGGAGTTTCACGCCGAGACGGTGCGCAAGATAGAAGCGCTTCACCTTTTCGATGTGCTGCGCGCCAACAAGTCGATGGCGGCGTGGGGGATCGAAGCGCGTGTGCCGTTTCTCGACCGGGAGTTCCTCGATGTGGCAATGGGTTTCGACCCGGCCGACAAGATGGTCGTTGAGGGGCGGATGGAGAAGCACGTGCTGCGCCAGGCCTTCGACGGGTATCTTCCGAACACGATCCTCTGGCGACAGAAAGAGCAGTTCTCGGACGGTGTGGGCTATTCGTGGATCGACTCGCTCAAGGCACATGCCGAAAGCGAGGTGAGCGATTCCCAGATGGCGCGCGCCGGTTTTCGCTTCGCCCGCAACCCGCCGGCCTCCAAGGAGGGGTATTTGTACCGCTCGATCTTCGAGAGGCACTTCCCCACTGATGCGGCGGTGGCGTGCGTCCCCGAGGGGCCGAGCATCGCCTGCAGTACGCCGACGGCGATCGCCTGGGACGAGGCTTTCGCGGGTCTTGCCGATCCTTCGGGTAGGGCGGTGCGCGGCGTCCACAACGACAGCTACTAGGGGCTTGCTGAGTTTTTCAGCAAGCCCCTAGAGCCGTCAGGTTCCCCAGCACTCGCATACCGAGACTGCTGCTGACTTGGCCGCAGGAAAGATGTGCGCTACCTTCTTGGCGCTGTGAAACCTTTCATGGTGGAGGTTTAAGAGGTTCGGTACTCTTCACGAGGTGTTCGAAGAACAAGGGCTCTCGACACTCAAGTTGGTTCGGGTCGGCCAATCGGTCCGGCGATCCGAGTTGGATGCGTTGTCAGCGCGTATTCGCGAAGCCTTCGCGGGGCTGCTCGAGTCGGTGGATCACCTCGACTACGAAACACCAGCAGTGAATGAGATCGAGGCCGATCTTCTGACCCAGGCGCTCGACGAGCACTTCGGCGGTCACATCCTTGGGATCACAGATGTCGATCTTCTGGATGGCTCGGCAACCGATTTCTTCCGGTTCATGTTCGGCTGCAAGGACAATCGCAGTCATGTGGCCGTGGTCTCGACCCGGCGGATCGAGAGCCGTGACCGCTCGCGCTCGATCGCGCGTCTGCTCAAGGTCGGTCTACACGAGTTGGGTCACAACTTCGGGCTCGTTCATCACTACGACTTCGTTCCGGCGGCCGACGGCGCTTACTGTCCGATGACCAAGGGCGACTACAACCGCCATGGCGAAAGAAGCTATCTTCGCTCGGTGATCGACGCCCGCGGCTTTCGCTTCTGCGACGCCTGCCGCAGATTTTTGCGGCTGGCGCACACCGCTACGCTGGGCTGCTAGAGCGGCCCTTCACGTCCGGATCGGGACGGGATATCGTTGGCCGCCGAAGGCGACCGAATGCGAATAGAGATCCTCGACCTGGAGTTCCAGCAAGCCCAGCAGGTCATCGCGTCGTTTCTCCTGTTTGGCGACGACGGACCGGTTTTGGTCGAGACTGGTCCGGGGAGCACCCTTTCTGCGCTGATCTCCGCATTGGCGAGTCATGGCGTCGCGCCGGGCGATGTCCGCCATGTTCTGTTGTCGCACATCCATCTCGACCACGCCGGCGCGGCGGGTTGGTGGGCGCAGCAGGGGGCGCAGATCTATGTGCATCCGAGGGGGGCGCCGCACCTTGTCGATCCATCAAAGCTGCTGGCGAGCGCTCAGCGAATCTATGGCGACAGGATGGACTCCCTGTGGGGAGAGATCCTCCCGGCCCCTTCCGAGCGGGTCACGGCGGTCGGGGACGGAGAGGTTATCGATGCCGGCGGGTTGGGCTTTGTCGCGATCGAGACACCCGGTCACGCCCGCCACCATCATGCGTACGCCCTGGGTGACGTGGCCTTTGTGGGCGACGCCATGGGGATTCGGATTCCGGGATCTGACTGGCTGGATCTGCCGGCGCCGCCGCCGGAGTTCGACCTCGAGACCTGGAAGGAGACGCTCATTGTCCTCGAGGGCAAGAAGTTTGCGACCGTCTACCGGACGCACTTCGGCCCCTCGAGCGAAGTGTCGTCCGAAGCCGATCGTCTCGCGGGAATCCTCGACGAAACAACGGGTTTTGTGGGCACGCTGGTCGACCGGGAGCTTGGGCGCGAGGAGATGCTGACCACCTTCGAGGGCTGGGTTCGAGGCCGGCTGTCCGAGGCAGGTGCCGACGACGAGAGGGTTCAGCTCTATGAGGTGGTGAACCCACGCGGCATGAGCGTCGATGGGATAGTCCGGTACTGGCGCAAACGCGTCGACCGGGCCTGACCGACAGTCGAAAGCCGTGCCGGTAGCTAGCCGCCGCTTCTCTGAAGCGCCTCGCGAATCGAGTCGATCCGCGTGATGGTCCAGGAATAGCCGATCCGGCGAATCTCGGGCAGACGTTTTGTGTCGAAGACGCCGAACTCGCGGAGCCCCTCCGGACACAGCAGGATGTCGCAGTCATGGAACTTGCGACGTGAGGCGAAATGCATCCCGAGCTCCAGGGCACGGTGCGAAACAGCCAGACCGCTTTTGAGATCCGAGCGGTCGAGGGTTCGAAGAGGGCTCGCATAGACACCCAGAATGGAATCACACAGAGCCTTTAGCGGCTCGACCGGGAAGTTGTTGATGATTCCGCCGTCCACCAGCCAGCGCTTGGAGAGCTCGGTAGGGGCAAAAACCATCGGCACCGAGCTCGATGCGAGTATGGCCCGGACCAAGGGGCCCGAGGTAAAGATCTCCAGCCGGCCGTTGACGATGTCCGTTGCGGTGACGAAGAGTTGCTTGTCGAGAGCCTCGAAGGAGTCGTCGGGGAAGTACTCGAGAAAGTCGGCGACGGCCTTTTCGGTGTCGATGATGCCGGGTTTTCGCAGCGCGACCTTGGAAAGCCGGAAGGGGCTGTGGGTTTCGAAGAAACGGAGCATTTTCTCCGGCGAATAACCGGCGGCGTAGAGGGCTCCCACAATGGCGCCCGAGCTGTTACCGGAGATGCAGGTCGGCTCAATGCCGTGCTCCTCGAGGGCTTCGAGCACGCCGATGTGTGCGATGCCGCGTGCGCCGCCGCCTGAGAGCACGATGCCGACTCGATGTTTCATCCTTTGTCATGGAGGAGTCTAATGGCGTTGCGACTAGAATCCCATCCTATGCGCTCGTTTGCTTCAGCGATGGCGCTCCTCGTGCTGGCTGCCGTCGTCTCGGGCTGTGTTTCCCTTCGGCCGTATGAGGAGGTCTGGAAAGATCCTCGAGTCGTTCGGTTTGTCGATGTGGACGGACAGCGGGTTCATGTCGAGGTGCGCGGCAGTGGCGAGCCGGTGGTTCTGGTGCACGGCTTTGGCGGCTCGGTCTACAGCTGGCGCCTGGTGGTGCCCGAGCTCTCTCAAACCTTTCAGACGATCGCCATCGATCTCAACGGTTTCGGCTACACAGAGCGGCCCGAGGCCAGGAAGGCCTACTCGCGTACCGGACAGTTGGATCTGTTGAGCGGAGCCATGGACGCCCTCGGGGTCGAAAGCGCTCACTTTGTGGGTCATTCCTATGGCGGCGGTCTAGTCCTGACGCTTGCCCATCAGCGGCCTGAGCGGGTGCGGTCGGTAGTGGCGGTCAACAGCGTGGCACCCGAGTGGTCGGCGCGTGGGCGCCGTCTAAAGAGCATCGCGTCGCCCGTCGCGCCGCTTTTTATTCGCGGCTGGGCGCTGCGTTCGCGCAACATCGACCGAGCATTGCGCCGCTCGTTTTCCGATGACGAGCTGGTGACCCCCGAGCTGGTGGAGTCCTACCGTGAGCGCCTGCGAGTCGAGGGCGCAATCCGTGCGTTTCGGAATCTGGGAAAACCCCGGGGCGGCAGCGCGGATCTGGCCGCGGTCCCGTACGAAGAAATCCAGCAGCCAATCCTCCTGGTGTGGGGTCGAGAGGATACGCTGATCCCCGTCGAGAAGGCTCGTTCGGCCGCCGCACGGATGCCTCACGGTCACCTCACGGTGCTCGAAGACTGTGGCCACATGCCGATGGAGGAACAGCCCGGCGCGTTTGTCGCCGAGGTGGAGCGCTTCTTGAGTGAGGGAACCAGAAACGAGACGATGGCGTTCAAGCCTTCGGGCTCGAGGATCATTTCGAAGTGGCCGCCTCCGATGATGGCTGCGTCGACTAGAGCGTTCTCTTCCTGAGGCGAGAGCCGGCGCTGGCTCGCAAGACTGGCGTGACCGTCGCCCGGGGCAGCCGCCAGATCCCGCAAAGTTCGCTTGCGACCGACCGCGCGGTCGCCGAAGAAACGAGTCTTCCATGCACTCTTATGCTGGAAAACAAGCGCTCGAACCATTGTGGGTTCGGATTGATTCTCGAGCCGGTAGTAGCGCACCGGTGGGAACCGAGGCGAGTCGTGGCTCAGAAGATCCTGGAACCGCCGCGCCCGTGCCAACTGTCGCTCGAGATGTCGGAGCCGGTCGTCCTCGGATCCGAAGAGGTCTTTGCGGACACCGCGCTCGAGCCGCCGGCGAGTCTTTGTCCCGAAAACCGACCAGCCATAGGTCACCCAGTTCTCCGTCCGGAAGAGGTCGATCTCCAGGGGCTGCCCCTGGGTGTCGAAGAACAAGTCGTCCGTTGGGGCCGGAAGGTCGTCAAAGAGAGAGCGCAGGGTGAAGAAGGCCTCCTGAGAGATGCGACGCCCGATGAGTGGAATGTATCTTCGCCCACGGTTGAGAAACGCTAGAATACGAAGTGCTCCGTCGTTCGATGCACCCACCATGATCACTTTGCGGATGTGCCGGCCCGCGTGCTGCGAAACCCGTCCTGCTGAGGCCTCTTCGAGTGTCGCTCCGCCGTACTTCACCAGATAGCGGCAGATTTTCGCCGCGTTGCTCTGGCAGATCAGATCGACCTGCTGTTTGGCTCCCCGTCTCTCATTCAGTCGCTCGACCGCCTCTGCGAGGCGGAGAGCGCTCTCGACAGTACTTTGGCGCCAGTCGTAGTCGAAGAAGAAGAGGCTGTCGTCCAGCACCGGGTCGTCGAGCGAGCCAAGCCGGTATCCCGCCTGTTCGAGGTGGTCGGCGAGTGGCCTGTAGATCTTCTTCTTCCAGAAGATCAGGTTCATCTGCCATACAGGTCCGGTCGGCTGGTACCGCTCCTGGGGGTGCGGTGGGGTGTGATCGAGGTCGAGGGGAAGAGCCAGCGAGTAGCCGCCATCACGCGGTCGCATGAGTTGTCTGGCCCGGCCCCAGACGATCGCGCCGTTGCGGGGATCCTCGAGCTGGGTGCCGCTGATTCCGGGAACCACGATGACCGGCGTCGGCGACCCCGTCACTATTGACGAGGATGAGTCTCGGTCATCGGTCGACGCGGTCGAGATCGCCGCTGTCAAAAACGCGATCGCCAAGAGTGCGTCCGGGCGCCGCAAGCGGCAAAAAAGCAGGGGAAGGCTCGAGAGCGCAACAATCGGCGGCATCATGTGGTTGGACTCTAACGGTTGTTTAGAATCGGTGGCGGACGGAAGAGAGAAGCGGCAATGTTGCGCGATCACGTACCGCAGGCGCTTCAGGCGGATCCTCGGTTTCACTGGCGAGGTGGCGACATCTCGCGACTCGAGAGCTTGACCGACGCGGCGTTTGCTTTTGCGCTGACCCTTCTTGCGATCAGCGGCGAGGTGCCGCGAACATTTCGTGAACTCCAGACAGCGATGATCGAATTTCCGGCATTTTTGGTCTGTGCCGCGGTTCTCGTCATGGTGTGGTTTTTTCACTACCGCTACCACCGCCGGTTCGGGCTCGAGGACACCCCCTCGGTTCTGTTCAACATGGCGCTGCTCGTTCTTGTCCTGTTCTACGTGTACCCGCTCAAGTTCATGTTCTCGATGCTGTGGCGTCAGATCCGTACGGGAAGCGCGGAGGTCGTGCTGGACGATGGAACACACGCAGCGATGATCAGCCGGGCCGACTCCCAGACCCTGATGTACTTCTATGGTGCGGGCTTTGCGGCGATCTTTCTGCTTTTCGGCTTGATGTATGTCCATGCGTGGCGCCGCCGCAAGGTACTCCAGCTCGGAGAGGTCGAACGGTTTATGGTGCGAGTCGAGGTAGGGGCCCATCTGTTTTCTTCCGCGGTCGGGCTGCTGGCGGTCGCGATTGCCGCGGCCGGCACGCACGCGGTGCCGTTGGCTGGTTTCAGTTTCTTCTTGCTGCCGCTTGGACACACGATTCTCGGATTCGTCAACGCGCGCCGCTTCAGGCGGCGTTTTGGCGCCAGCTAACCGCTATCCGAGGCCTGCGATCAAGTTTGACCAGGCGCGCCAGTAATCCTCGCCGCCGATGGCCCAGGTGTCGTTGTGGGTGCCACCCCGGACCGTGTGGAGGTGTCGGCTCGCTGCCGCGGTCGCTGCTTTGTACAAACGCCCGGCCATCGAGTAAGAAACCAACTCGTCGTGATCTCCGTGAATCAGAAGAACCGGGGCGTGGATCTGGGCGATCTTATCGAGCGAGTCGAACCGGTAGGCGACGAGATGTCGCGCCAACGGTAGCCCGGTTGCCGGTGCCAGATCGGGGAGGCTGGTAAAGGTCGATTCGGCCACCAGCGCATCGACTTGTTGGTTGGCCGCCACGTCTATGGCGACGGCGCCACCGAGCGAGCGACCAAAGACGACGAGCGGTCGCCCCGCCGCCAGTTTCCGAGATTCTTTCCATCCGGCTTCCCCCGCCGCATAAAGCGAGGCCTCCGAAGGACGACCCGACGAGTCGCCGTAGCCTGGGTACTCGACCTGGAGAACGCTGGCCCCCAAATGTTCGACGAAGAGCCGTACGTTCTCCAAACGGTCGGCGATGGTCCCGGCGTTGCCGTGGAACATGAGAATCACCGGTCCGGATTCATCGCCGGCTATCCACCAGGTCTGTAGCCGCTCACCCTCGGCGTCGAGCCACAGTTCCCGGTAGCCGAGACCCAGGGCTTCCGGCGTGCGCCACTGACCCCGCGAAGGATAGAAGAGCATCGAGTCGGTGAGGTGACGAAACAACATGGGAGCAGTAACAAGAATGACGACGACAATGGCGATGGCGATGGCGATGGCGACTGTGGCGAGAGGGTGCCGGGTCATGTCACGAACGGCGGCTAGCGATGGAGCCGAGCCCCAGCGACACCGATGTTCATCTTCCAGATCGTGCCGCCGCCACGAAACGTCGATGTCGCGTAGATTGCGTGACGATCGAAGTCTCCCTCACCAAAGACCAGGCTGGCGACGGATGGCGTTCCCTCGGCGATCAGCACCAGGTCCTCGGTCTCCGGATCGAATCGCCAGACTTTGCCGCCGCCGTTGTCGGCGACATAGACGCGGCCGAACTCGTCCATCGCAAGCCCGTCGAGACCTCCCTCTCCGGTCTTGGCGACCACCCGGGCCTCACCGGCCGGCCTGCCGTCTTTAACCGGCAACGCCCACAGAGAGTCGTCGAAGCCTATGGGGTCGAGACCGGTAAAGATCTGTGCCGCGTAAAGAACCGACTCATCGGGAGACAAGGCGATGCCGTTGGGGAACGGAATCGCGTCGCTCCACAAGCTCACCGTGCTGTCGGTGTCGATCAGGTAGATCTTGTTGGTTCCGTCGTCCGAGACCAGATACGAGCCGTCTTTTCGCACCAGGATGAAGTTCGGGTCGGCGATGCCGGTGTCGAAGCCGT
>Ga0224508_10004752_pt1 | contig 11019 bp, 11 predicted proteins | sample SF_Jan12_sed_USG_4_FD_170157 | JGI IMG/M metagenome (GOLD analysis project Ga0224508, IMG submission 170157) | Sediment microbial communities from San Francisco Bay, California, United States - SF_Jan12_sed_USGS_21 | ecosystem: Environmental > Aquatic > Marine > Sediment | place: USA... | reverse complement strand
GACGAAATCCTCGATAAAAGCCTGCAGAAGATCGGCGGCAAGGGACTGTTCATCAAAGAGCTGGAGGTCGCAATGCAGGCAGGCAGCGCAGATATTGCCGTGCACTCCATGAAGGACGTGCCCGCTGACATGCCCGCCGGATTTTGTATTGCGGCCGTCCTGGAGCGCGCAAATCATGCGGACGCGCTTATCGGCCGTAATGGCCGCGAATTCAACAGCCTGCCACAAGGCGCGCGCATCGGTAGTTCCAGCCTGCGCCGCCAGGCACAGCTCAAGTTGATGCGGCCGGACCTCAGAATCGAGCCACTGCGCGGCAACGTCAACACCCGGCTTGCGAAACTCGACAGTGGCGATTTTGACGCGATCATTCTTGCCGCTGCGGGACTCGAGCGCCTCGGGCTGCAGCATTACATCAGCCAGCAATTCACACCCGATGAAATGCTGCCGGCCGCGGCACAGGGCGTCATCGGCATCGAGTGTCTCGAATCCAACGGCGCACTGCGGTCCGTCCTGGAAAAACTCAATCACGCGCCTACCGTGCAGACCACCGTTGCGGAGCGCGCCATTGCCAAGACCTTGCAGGCCAATTGCCAGTCCCCGGTTGCGACACATGCGGTTATCAATGACGCGTCGATGACCGTTACTGCCCTGGTTGCCATGCCCGATGGCAGCCGCTCGCTGCGCGATGTCGTGCAGGGTGCGGCCGAAGACGCAGAACAGCTCGGTGTAGAGCTCGCGAAGCGTCTGTTACAGAGCGGCGCCGGCGAATTGCTCGCCGCCGTGGGTGCCGCTGATGACTGACAACGAACTCGCCGGCGTCGGCGTGCTCGTTACCCGTCCCGAACATCAGTCGAGTGACCTGGTCGAAGCCATCACAGCATGCGGCGGCAGCGTCGTGCTGTTTCCGGTTCTGCAAATCGAGCCTCGAGACAGCCTGTCTGTGGTCGACGATGCGAGCGCATTACACGACCCGGACATCGTGGTATTCGTCAGTCCTAATGCCGTCAGGCATGGTTTGGCTTACGCCGGCGCTGCGCAGATTGCGGTCATTGGCCCGGCCACTGCTCGCGCAATCGAGGCTGCCGGTCGCCGTGTGGACATTTGTCCCGTAGCCGGCTTCGACAGCGAGCACCTGCTTGCCCGGACCGAGCTGCAAGACGTCAACGGCCGGCACGTGCGCATCATCCGCGGCGATGCGGGTCGCGAATTGATCGCCGACACGCTCCGCGACAGAGGTGCGACCGTCGAATACCTGTCGGTTTACAGCCGGCAGCTACCCGATTATTCACAGTCCGAACTGGACGATATCGAGCGGAAATGGCGGTCTGGTGAGGTCAATGTGGTCACCGTCATGAGCGTCGAGTCACTACTAAACCTTGTGGCTGTATTACCCGCATGGTGCGCAGCCGAGTTGCGAGATACCCCACTGGTTACGCCGGCCACTCGTGTGATAAAACAGGCGCTTAAGCAACTCCCCGGCATCCCGACGACGCTCGCACGAGGACCCCAGGCAAGCGATATGGTCGACGCGATCATCGCAAGCAGAAAGAACCAACCCGGATAACCCTGATGAGCAAGAAAGACATAGATAAAGACACACTGCCGCCGGCTGAAGAGCCAGCGGTTGCCGAGGAAGCTGCCGAGGCTGAGGAGCCTGTCGTCGAAGAGCCCGTCGCGGAGCCGGTGCCCGATGCCGAAGCCGAGCCGGAACCAGTGCCGGCAGCAGCGCAAAGCGTGCCTGCTGCTTCACAGAACAAGGGTTCGGGCGGCATTGCCTGGCTCGCCCTTTTCCTGTCGTTCGTAGCGCTGGCAGCAATCGGTTACATGATGGTTCAGGACTGGCGCGCAGAGCGAGACGCAACTCAAAGCGCGACGTCGCTCGACGAGCTCGGTGATCGCATCGCAACATCGAATGAAGCGCTCGCCAACCTCGAGCGCGGCCTGGCCAGCCTGGCAGAAGCCGATGCACAAACCGCGACGGACCTCGGGCTCTTGCAAACAGACATCGATAACCGCATGCAGATGCTCGACTCACTGCCATCGCGCATATCCACTCTCGAAAATTCGCTGGCGACGTTGCAGGGCGTGTCCGTCGGAGCGCGCAATACCTGGTTGATTGCCGAAGCTGAGTATTACATGCAGATCGCCAATGCGCAGCTACAGCTCGCAGGCAATCCACAGCTGGCCGCTCTCGCACTTGGCATGGCAGATGAGCGTATCGTACAGCTCGCCGATCCTGCGCTAACTGACGTACGCCGGGCATTGTCCGATGAACTCGCAGCGCTCGAGCTCATGGAGAAACCGGATATCGAAGGTGTCACGCTAACGCTTGCAAGTCTGGCAAGAGTAATTGATGCGCTACCACTGAAGAAGATCGTCAGGGCCGCAGCCGACGACGACGCTGAGATCGATGCAGACCTGAGTGGCGTCGATCGCGCGTGGGCTTCCGTCAAAGGAGCGGTGTCCGGACTCGTTCGGGTTAGCGGGCCGGACGAATCGGCGATCCCGTTACTGACACCCGATGCCGTCTACTTTTTGCGCACTAATCTGACGTTGCAACTACAGGCGGCACGACTGGCATTACTCCGCGGCGAGCAGGCCGTCTTCCAACAAAGCCTCGACGACGCAGCGACATGGCTTGAGTTGTACTTCGACGCCGACAGCGCCCAGGTCAGCAGCGCATTACAGACGATCGCTGAAATTCGCGGCGGCATGTTCGATATCACAACCCCCGACATCTCCGAATCGTTGCGGCTGCTACGGCAATTCAAGACCCTTGGCGAGCCCGCGCAATGAGATTCGGTGCCATCGTTGTTGCAGCGCTGATTCTGAGTGCCATCGCGGCGCATTTTCTGCTCGGCGATCCGGGCTATGTCGCGATCAACTTTCGCGGTTACCTGATCGAAATGTCGGTGCCGGTACTGGTGGGATTGACGGTGCTACTCATCATTACGGTCTGGCTTTTGCGCCGTCTCATCCAGGCGCCGCGACGACTTGGCGATGCCGCCGGCCGCTATCGCGCTGGTCGAGCCGGCCTGAAACTAACGCGCGGCATGATCGAGGTTGCCGAGGGCAATTTCGCACGCGGTGAGAAACTGCTGGCGCGGGCCGCAAGTACCAGCGATACGCCGCTATTCAACTACCTGCAGGCGGCGCGAGCGGCGCACCTGCAGGGCAATGACACGCGTCGAGACGAATGGCTCAAGCTCGCCTATGAACATACGCCGGAGGCGGCTAATGCCGTGCTACTGACCCAGGCAGAACTGCAACTCGACCGCGAGCAGTACGAGCAGGCCCTGGCGACTTTGCGTCGGCTCGAGGAAAATTCGCGAGACCACAGTCATGCCCTGGCATTGTTAGGCCGACTCTACTTTCGACTTCAGGATTGGGCGCAACTCGCCGAAATCCTGCCGCGGCTGCGGAAACAAGGCCGGGTAAAGCAGGAAACACTCGATGAGTGGACGGTTCGGGTGCACGGCGAGAACTTCGAACGTGCGGCTGATGGCGAAGCGGTGATCGCCGAATGGAAGAGTACCGCGAAGCGCTTGCGCGGCAATACGATCCTGCTCAATGCGTATTACATGAACCTGATGCGGACGGGGATGCACGAGAAGGCCGAGAAGGACCTTGCTTCTGCATTGAAATCCGAGTGGCGCACACCGCTGGTGCGCCTGTTTGGCCTCGTCGAGGGACCTGACCCGAGCAAGCAACTGAAACGCGCCGAAGGCTGGCTTGCGAAACACGGCGAGGACCCGGATCTGTTGCTTGCCGCAGCCCGGCTTTGCCTGCGCAATGAGCTGTGGGGCAAAGCTCGAAGTTATCTCGAAACGGTGATCAGCCTGCGGCCGACGCCCGAGGCATACCAGGAATACGGTCGATTGCTAACGCAGCTCGGCGAGGCAGACGCTGCCGCCGATGCCTACCGCGAGGGGCTCGGCATGGTGGCAGAAAGCCCATTGCCAGCGATTCCTCACCTCAAGCCGGATAAGGTGTGACCGGGGCACCGATCGCCGAGGGTACGGAGCTGGTCGTTGGCGCAGGTTACGTCGGGCAACGATTTCTCGCCCGACAGCCTGCTGGCTCGAGCGTCGGTCTCAGCCGCTCGTCAATTTCATCGCCACAACGCATCGAGCTATTCAATCTCGATGCCGGTGGCGAATTGCCGCTGACTTTGCCCAGCCAGTACACGGTGTTGTACACCGTTCCACCCGCGCGGAATTCACTGGCTGATGTTCGGCTCGAACGCCTGCTCTCGTTGCTGCAGCCCGTCCCGCAACGATTCGTCTATATCAGCACGACTGGCGTTTATGGCAATCGGGACGGTGCGACGGTGGATGAAGCGTCGCCGCTCAATCCTGAGACAGACCGGGCCAGAAAGCGCATTGCTGCGGAGGAATTGCTGCAGTCCTGGGGCGCACAATCGGGCTGCGACATCGTGATTCTCAGGGCGCCCGGTATTTACGGTCCCGGCCGGCTCGGCGTTGAACGCCTGCAAGAGCATGCTCCGGTCATTGCGGAGCACGACGCGAGCCCGGGCAATCGCATTCACGCTGATGATCTCGTGAGTTGTTGTGAAGCAGCACTGACGCGCGACGCGCCACCGGGGATCTACAACGTCGGCGACGGAGATCATCGAACGTCAACGTGGTTCACGAACGAAGTCGCGAGCCAATGTGGGCTGCAAGCGCCACCAACCATCACGATGCGGCAGGCTGAGCGCGAGTTCACGCCTATGCGGCTTTCGTTTCTAAGAGAATCACGCCGCGTCGATACATCAAAGATGCGCGATGTTCTCGGCGTCACACCGCGCTATGCGAATGCCGAGGACGGCATCCGGGCAAGCCTGCAGGAATCCCCACCCTAGCATCACCGACCGCCGCCGGGAGGTTACTCACCTTCACGGCTGGCTGCGAACGCTACGCAGCCACGCTGTCAGTGGTTCCCACTCATCCCAGTCCGGCCAGGCCAGGTACTCGGGCAATTCGAAGATCCCGAGCCCGCGCGTATAGGCACGCACGTAATTCTGCGCCTCGCGCAATGCCGCAATGTAAGGCACCCGCGCTTTTGTCAGGTACTCGTCGAGATCGTCGAAAATCAAGGTGTTGTCTCTCACACGATTCGCCAATGCACCGATCTTCACCTGCTTGCGCTGCACTTTGCCGACGTCCTGCAGCTCCTTGAGGAACGACGACGTCGCCTGCATGTCGATAGTCGATGGCAGAACCGGAATGACAATGGTCTCGGCATGCTTCACGAGATCCGTCAATTCCTTGCCATGTGATCGCGCCGGCGCATCGCTGACGACGATGTCGCAATTGCGCGGCACGTGCCGCAAACCACCGTCGAAGGCGGCCACGCCGGCAATCGTCGGCCGGTTTTCGGGACGACGGTCGATCCAATCCAGGCTCGAGCGTTGCGGATCGTAGTCAGCAAGAGCGACGTTAGCGCCTTCGTTGGCAAAATAAGAAGCAATGTTGGTGGCGAGTGTGCTTTTACCGCAGCCACCCTTGGCGTTTAATACCATTATGTGCCGCATGACCTCTCCTCAAGGGCGATGTTTTTCGAGTTTTATGTAAACTACAGCCGCCGAGAACAAATGTCCATTGCGTTATTTTGTTGACACGCGACGACTGTTTTTTCGACCGATTAACTGCGGCAAGGACCCGGACTTTTCCCATGCAATTCGCGTATCTAAAAATGCACGGCACCGGCAATCGCATCGTTGTCGTCGACCAGCGCGAGCAAAATCTGGCGCCACCGTCGCAGGATGAGTTGCGAAAACTCGGCGATCCGCGTTCTGGCCCCGGTTTTGATCAGCTGATGTGGGTCGGGCCCGCGGTCGATGCCTCAGCCGCCGCGAGTTACCGTGTTTTCAATGCCGACGGGTCCGAGGTTGAACAGTGCGGCAATGGCGTGCGCTGTATTGCATGGATGCTCGCACAGGAGCGCGGCTCGGGACGGACATTTGCACTCGAAAGCCCGGCCGGGTTGATCGAGGCAACCGTACTTGACGACGCGCGCGTGACGGTGAATATGGGGCCGCCCGAATTTGCCCCCGCACGTATCCCGTTTGTCGCTGAAACTCAGGCAGATCACTACACGCTCGACGTTTTGGGCCAGTCGCTGGAAGTGTCCGTCCTGTCCATGGGCAATCCGCATTGCGTACTCGACGTCACCAACGTCGCCACCGCAGATGTTGCCCGTCTGGGAGCCGCCATCGAACGGCATGAACGCTTTCCGGCCGCGACCAACGTCGGCTTTCGGCACATTCGTGACCGGGCCAACATCGACCTGCGCGTACACGAGCGCGGCGTCGGCGAGACGCTCGCCTGTGGAACTGGCGCCTGCGCTGCAGTCGTTGCAGGCCAGCAGCTTGGCCGCCTGGACACCGAAGTTGCTGTGCATCTGCCGGGAGGGAAACTCGTGGTAAGCTGGCGCGGCGAGACCGACCCTGTATGGCTCACCGGCAATGCCGAACTGATTAGTGAAGGAATAGTTGATCTATGAGCACACAACGTAAGCCGGAATTCGTCGACGAGCCGGTCTCGGAACGAGCCGTACAGGACTATCTCGAGGCGCATCCGGACTTTTTTGAACGCCACAGCGCGTTACTCAGCCATCTTGAACTACCGCATGGTGCTGGCGGCGCTGTGTCGCTGGTCGAGCGCCAGGTATCGATGCTGCGGCAAAAAGAACTCAAGCAGCAGCGTCAGCTCAAGGAGTTGATCGAGGTCGCTCGCGCCAATGACCTGCTCTCCGCAAAGATTCATCAACTCGCTCTGCAGCTACTCGCGGCGCGCGATTTGCAGGGTTGTGTGGCCTGCGTCGAAGAAGCGATGCGCAGCGGCTTCGACGCCGATCAGTCGATTCTTGTGCTATTTGGCGACTCGGCGGTGTTCGACGACGTCGACGTCGGACGTTTCTTTCGTGTCGTCGAACGCGACGATGCGGCTCTCGGTCCATTCGATACATTCCTGCAAGGCAAAGGCCCGAGATGTGGCCAGGTTCGCGATTCCCAGCGAGAATTCCTGTTTCGTGGAGACGCTGATGAAATTGGCTCAATGGCGCTTGTGCCGCTTGGGGATAAGGCGCACATCGGTTTTCTTGCGATTGGCAGCGCCGATGCGGACCGTTTTCACCCCGGCATGAGCATCGATTTTCTGGCGCGCGTCGGAGATCTGATTGCGGGAGCGCTGCAGCGTTATTGAAGCGGCTTCACTATTGCGGGGGTCGGTCCGGTGGACGACAATGAAAAGGGCTGGATCGACAAGTTCATACACCATCTCGAATACGAGCGCCGGCTCTCCTCTCTGACGTGTAAGCACTACCGCCGCGACCTCGAGGCGCTGCTCGCTTTTTGCAGCGACAATGAACTCGGGCGGTGGGACGACCTCGACAGCGAACATATCCGCGCGTTCTCTGCCACCTGCTACCGGCGTGGACTTTCATCGCGCAGCATTCAACGGCGCTTATCGGCCGCGCGCACGTACTTTCGCTACCTGCTTCGCGAGAAGCACGTCAAGACCAATCCGGTGGTATCGGTATCCGCGCCGAAATCGGGGAAACGCCTGCCCGGCAATCTCGATGCCGACCGCATGGCTCGCTTGCTCGATATTCCGGGCGACGCACCAATCGTGAATCGCGATCGAGCGATGCTCGAACTGCTGTACTCGTCGGGATTGCGACTGTCTGAGCTCACCGACCTGGATTGCGAGGATGTCGATGCCCAGGATGCGACCGTGCGCGTGACCGGCAAAGGCAACAAAGACCGTATTGTGCCTGTCGGCAAACACGCCCTACGCGCTCTCGCGACCTGGCACAAATCACGCGCTGAGCTGGCTCGTGCCGAGGAGAAAGCGCTGTTCGTCAGCAATCGTGGCACGCGCATCAGCGGCCGGTCCGTGCAAGCTCGCGTCTCCCACTGGGCCAGGCGCCAGGGTATTGATACGAAGGTCTTTCCGCACCTGTTCCGACATTCGTTCGCGACCCACTTATTGGAGTCAAGCCACGATCTGCGTGGCGTGCAGGAACTCCTCGGGCATGCCAATATCTCGACGACTCAGGTTTACACTCACCTTGACTTCCAGCATCTCGCCCAGATATACGACAAAACTCATCCTCGCGCCCGGGCCAAACCAAAAGACAAAGCCTGAACGCGCCTAACCCAGGTACAGGACCATGGAACAATTTCGAGGGACAACGATTGTCTCGGCACGCCGCAATGGCAAGGTCGCGATCGCGGGCGACGGCCAGGTCAGCATGGGCAATACCGTCATGAAGGGTAACGCCCGCAAGGTGCGGCAGCTCGCCAATGGTCGGGTAATCGCCGGTTTCGCCGGCGGCACCGCGGATGCGTTCACGCTGTTCGAGTTATTCGAAAGCAAGCTCGAGCAATACGGCAACCTGACGCGCGCCGCGATCGAACTCGCCAAGGACTGGCGCACCGACCGCCGGCTCAGGCGCCTCGAGGCCCTGCTCTGCGTCGCCGACGAACAGAGTTCGTTCATCATTTCCGGCAACGGCGATGTCATCGAGCCCGAACACGACCTGATGGCGATCGGATCCGGGGGGCCGTTTGCACAAGCGGCAGCGCTTGCGTTGTTGCAAAACACAGATCTCGAGGCGAAAGAAATCGTCGCAAGAGCATTGAGCATCGCCGGGGACATCTGTGTCTTTACCAACCAGAACATCGTTATCGAAGAACTGTAGGAGCCCGCACGGCGGGCCCGGCAACAGGATCAAACATGTCACAAATGACTCCCAGAGAAATTGTCCAGGAACTGGACAAGCACATAGTCGGCCAGGATGAGGCCAAACGAGCTGTGGCGATCGCGCTGCGCAATCGCTGGCGTCGCGTGCAGGTCGATGAACCGCTACGTAGCGAAATCACGCCCAAGAACATTCTGATGATCGGGCCAACGGGCGTTGGCAAAACCGAGATTTCCCGGCGCCTTGCACGCCTGGCTAAAGCGCCGTTCGTCAAAGTCGAGGCGACGAAGTTCACCGAAGTCGGCTATGTCGGGCGCGAGGTCGATAGCATCATTCGCGATCTGATGGATATCGCGATCAAGATGATTCGTGAAGACGAAATGTCGAAAGTTCGTCATCGTGCCGAAGACGCAGCAGAAGAACGGGTGCTCGACGCGTTGCTGCCGCCGCCCAAGCAGGGCATCGGTTTTACGACGGATACCAAAGAAGAATCCGCGGGTAGCGATACCCGGCAGAAATTCCGCAAGATGTTGCGCGAAGGCAAGCTTGACGACAAGGAAATCGAAATTGAGACCCTGGCGATGCCGGTCGGCGTTGAAATCATGGCGCCTCCGGGCATGGAGGAGATGACCAGCCAGTTACAGGGCATGTTCCAGAATCTCGGCGGCAACCGCCGTGCGACTCGCAAACTCAAGGTCAAAGACGCATTGAAGCAGTTGACCGACGAGGAGGCGGCCAAAATGCTGGACGAGGAGGATCTCAAGTCACGGGCCCTGGAAGCGGTCGAGCAGCATGGCATCGTGTTTCTGGACGAACTCGACAAAGTGGCGCGGCGATCGGAGACACAAGGTGCCGACGTCTCGCGGGAAGGTGTGCAGCGAGACCTGTTGCCGTTGGTTGAAGGCTCAACCGTCAACACAAAGTACGGCATGGTGAAAACGGATCACATTCTGTTTATCGCATCGGGTGCGTTCCACGTCTCCAAGCCATCGGACCTGATCCCTGAATTGCAGGGTCGTTTCCCGATCCGCGTCGAACTCAAGTCGCTGACGACCGACGACTTCGTCAGAATTCTGACGGAACCGGACGCCTCGCTGACCTTGCAATACAGTGCTCTGCTCGCGACCGAAGATGTCACCGTCGAATTCGCCGAGAGTGGTGTACGGCGTCTCGCCGAAGTCGCCTACCAGGTTAACGAAAACACCGAGAATATCGGTGCACGCCGCCTGCACACCGTCATGGAGCGCCTGCTGGAGACCGTCTCCTTCGAGGCATCCGACAAGAGCGGCACACAGGTTCAGATCCACGCCGGCTACGTCGACGAGCACCTGTCCGAATTATCGAAAGATGAAGATCTCAGCAGGTACATCCTTTAGCATGCCTGCGGCCGGCGAGGTACTCATCTTCATGGCTCGCTTCGCTGCGCTTTACTTCCGATGAGCACCTCCGAGACTGCAGGCCACCCTATATGACGCGCACGCCAACTGAAATACGCCTCCGCAAGAACTCGAAACTCCTCGTCGTAGTCTTTGATGACGGGTCGGAATTCAGCTTCTCGTTCGAATACCTGCGCGTACATTCGCCGAGTGCCGAGGTCGTCGGCCACGGTCCCGGCCAGGAGACGCTGCAAACCGGCAAGGAAAACGTCACTATCACGGCGATCGACCCGGTCGGTCACTACGCAGTGCGTCTGGTGTTCGATGACGGCCACGATACCGGGCTTTACGCATGGTCCTATCTGCATGAATTGGGACGCAACATGGATGCGAACTGGCAGCGCTACCTCGACCGCCTTGCAGCGGCAGGGTATGCTCGCGCAAAGCCCGAATAGCAATCAATATGAGCAAATCCGAACCATCGGCTGAATCGACGCATTTCGGCTACAAGAGCGTGCCGGTTGACGAGAAGGCCGATCACGTCAAGGGTGTGTTCGACTCCGTCGCATCACGCTACGACATCATGAACGATCTGATGTCGGCTGGGATGCATCGCCTTTGGAAGCGACACACGGTGGATCAGGCGGCTGTGCGCGCGGGTCACCATGTACTGGATCTTGCCGGCGGGACCGGAGATCTTGCGCTCAAGTTCGCGCGCCAGGTCGGACCGCATGGTCATATTGTGCTGGCAGACATCAATGCGGCGATGCTCGAGCAAGGCAGGCGGCGGCTTGTGGATGCGGGAATCGCCGGCAACCTGACGATCGCACAAGTCGATGCCGAAAACCTGCCTTTTGAGGAAAGCTCGTTCGATCGCATCACGATTGCATTCGGTTTAAGGAATATCACAGACAAAGAGGCCGCATTGCGCTCG